>ERZ1643251.1005-NODE-1005-length-34718-cov-72.651502_pt1 | contig 34718 bp, 25 predicted proteins | sample MGYA00579261_ERZ1643251 | MGnify/ENA primary metagenome ERZ1643251 (study PRJEB29033, sample SAMEA4952267) | chicken gut metagenome | biome: Broiler Chicken; feature: Gastrointestinal Tract; material: Caecum | place: Ireland | collected 2018 | study: Broiler... | reverse complement strand
GAAAAACTTACCGTTTTCCAGAGGGCATTCTCATGTCCCTATGTTTGGAGTAATCTCCATTAGTATCAATTCGGTATCAAGAGCGCTTATCGCATTCAAAATATCGCGTAGATACTATGTTTTTTGAAGAAGTTTGATTACTCCATCTCGATCGTGGCCGGCGGTTTGCCGGTGCAGTCGTAGAACACGCGGTTGACGTGCTTTACCTCGTTGACGATGCGGCTGGTGACGGTGCCCAGCACGTCCCAGGGGACGTTGTAGCTCTCAGCCGTCATGAAGTCGGTGGTGGTCACGGCGCGCAGCGCCACGGCGTAGTCGTAGGTGCGCTCGTCGCCCATGACGCCCACGCTGTGCATATTGGTCAGGGCGGCGTAGTACTGGCTGATCTCCCCTGCCAGGCCGGCCTTGGCGATCTCCTTGCGCCAGATGGCGTCCGCATCCTGGACGATGGCCACCTTCTCGGGGGTCACTTCGCCGATGATGCGGATGGCCAGGCCCGGGCCCGGGAAGGGCTGGCGGCTGACGATGTACTCGGGCAGGCCCAGCTCGCGGCCGGCCTGACGTACTTCGTCCTTAAAGAGGTTGCGCAGAGGCTCCACCAGAGCCTTGAAGTCCACGTGGTCGGGCAGGCCGCCCACGTTGTGGTGGCTCTTGATGACGGTGGACTCGCCGCCCAGACCGCTCTCCACCACGTCGGGGTAGATGGTGCCTTGTGCCAGGAAGTCCACATGACCGATCTTCTTGGCTTCTTCCTCAAAGACGCGGATGAACTCTTCGCCAATGATCTTGCGCTTGCGCTCCGGCTCGGTGACGCCGGCCAGCTTGCTGAAATAGCGGGCGCGGGCGTCCACGCAAATAAAGTTGATGTCAAAGTTGGGGTTGCCCGGTCCAAAGACGGCGCAGACCTCCTCCTTCTCGTTCTTGCGCAGCAGGCCGTGGTCCACAAAGACGCAGGTCAGCTGCTTGCCCACCGCCTTGGCGAGCATGGCCGCCAGGACCGACGAGTCCACGCCGCCGGACAGAGCGCACAGCACCTTGCCGTCGCCGATCTGCTCCCGCAGGGCCTTGACGTTGCTCTCCACAAAGGAGTCCATCTTCCAGTCGCCGGCGCAGCCGCACACGTTGTACACGAAGTTGTGCAGCATCTTTTTGCCCTCCGCGGTGTGCAGCACCTCGGGGTGGAACTGCACGGCATACAGCCCGCGGCCGGTATCCTCCATCGCTGCCACCGGGCAGTTGGCGGTGTGGGCCGTGATCTTGAAGCCGGGCGCCGCCTGCTCAATGTAGTCGTTGTGGCTCATCCAACAGATGGTGGACGGCGACACGCCCTCAAACAGCTTGCTGCTGGTGTCCACAAAGACCTCGGTCTTGCCGTATTCGCGCTCGGGCGCGCGGGTCACCTTGCCGCCCAGCAGGTGCATCATCAGCTGGCTGCCGTAGCAGATGCCCAGGATGGGCACCCCCCAGGTGAAGATCTCGGGGTCGCAGCTGGGAGAATCCTCCAGGTACACGCTGTTGGGCCCGCCGGTGAAGATGATCCCCTTGGGATTCTTGGCGCGGATGACCGCGGGGTCGGTCTTATAGGAATAAATCTCACAGTAGACGTTGTTCTCACGCACACGGCGCGCGATCAGCTGGTTGTACTGGCCGCCGAAGTCCAGTACGATCACCGTTTCATGCTGCTGCATTCTCTTTCCTCCTGTATGTATTCCAAAACGAATGTATACTTTTATAGTATACCATATTCTGCGCCGAAAAGCGACTGTCTTCGCCCTGAAATTCACTCAGGTGCAGCGATTCATTTTTTAATCTTCTGCCAATAGCCCAGCTTCGGCAGATGTTCTTCCAGATACGCCCGCACCTGTTCGGGCGGCCAGGACTCGTTTGCCATGCTTCCCGTCAAAAAGTCGATCAGCTCTGCAAGGTCGTGGTAAGCAAACGTCCCATTTGCATAGCACCATTGGCAGAACTCTTCATTGCGGGCGCCGTCCGGCTCGCGGCTCATCACGGCGTCGTCCAGCGGCATTCCGCAGCACTGGCAGATCAGCTGCCGGGGCGATCCCAGCAGGGTATTGATCGAAACATCGAAGAACATTGAGAGCTGTTTCAGGGTGTCGATGCCGGGGATCGTCTCCCCGGTCTCCCAGCGCGACACAGCCTGCCGTGTCACAAACACTTGTTCGGCCAGTTCCTCCTGAGACAAGCCTTTTTCCGTCCGGAGCGAATGGATCACATCTTTGGTCTGCATTCAAATCACCTCACCGCCATTGTACCACAGCCCCGGCCGGATGCCAAGCAACCCGCGGTTGCCCCTTCCCCTGCCCCGCCTTTTGCCGGACGCACAACAAAAAGCCCCTTTCCGCCTTGGGGGCAGAAAGGGGCAAAGGTGCTATAGATCAGTCTTTAGCGCACGGGGCAAAATCACTCAATGATCTTGCTGACGACGCCGGAACCAACGGTACGGCCACCCTCACGGATAGCGAAACGCAGGCCCTCTTCCATAGCGACAGCGGTCAGCAGCTCAACGGTCATGACAACGTTATCGCCAGGCATGCACATCTCGGTGCCCTCGGGCAGGTTGATGATGCCGGTCACGTCGGTGGTGCGGAAGTAGAACTGAGGACGATAGTTGGAGAAGAACGGAGTGTGACGGCCGCCTTCTTCCTTGGTCAGGACGTAGACCTGGCCCTCGAACTTGGTGTGGGGGTGCACAGAACCGGGCTTAGCCAGGACCTGGCCGCGCTCGATCTGAGTGCGGTCCACGCCACGCAGCAGGGCGCCGATGTTGTCGCCAGCCTGAGCGAAGTCCAGGCTCTTGCGGAACATCTCCAGACCGGTGATGGTGGTGGTCAGACGCTCGGGACGGATGCCAACAATCTCCATCTGATCGCCAACCTTGGCGGTGCCGCGCTCGACACGGCCGGTAGCGACGGTGCCGCGGCCGGAAATGGTCATGACGTCCTCAACGGGCATCAGGAAGTCCTTGTCGGCCAGACGGTCGGGAGTGGGGATGTACTCGTCGACCGCGTTCATCAGCTCGTTGATGCACTCGTACTCGGGGGCGTTGGGGTCGGTAGAGGTGGACTCCAGAGCCTTCAGAGCAGAACCACGGATGATGGGGGTGTCGTCGCCGGGGAAGTCGTACTCGCTCAGCAGCTCACGGATCTCCATCTCGACCAGGTCCAGCAGCTCCTCATCGTCGACCATATCGCACTTGTTCATGAACACGACGATATAGGGCACGCCGACCTGACGGGCCAGCAGGATGTGCTCGCGGGTCTGGGGCATGGGACCATCGGTAGCAGCCACGACCAGGATAGCGCCGTCCATCTGAGCAGCACCGGTGATCATGTTCTTAACGTAGTCAGCATGGCCCGGGCAGTCAACGTGAGCGTAGTGACGCTTGTCGGTCTGATACTCAACGTGAGCGGAGTTGATCGTGATACCACGAGCGCGCTCCTCGGGAGCCTTATCGATGTTGGCGTAGTCCATGAAGTCTGCGTCACCCTTCAGGGCCAGAACCTTGGTGATGGCGGCAGTCAGAGTGGTCTTGCCGTGGTCAACGTGGCCGATGGTGCCGATGTTAACATGCGGCTTAGAACGGTCAAATTTTGCCTTTTCAGCCATTGGAATATCCTCCCTTTAAAACGGTTTTTGGTTATAACAGCCTCGCGCCTGCAACATTTGCATTGCAAGGCTATTCTACTAGATTATCCCTTCAAAATCAAGAGATTTTCCAGAAAATTTTCTCCCCGCATCAAAACGCAGGCAGAAACGCGCGGTCCTTACTCCTTGGTACGGCCGGCAATGATCTGGTCGGCGATGTTCTTGGGCACCGGCTCGTAGTGAGAGGGCTCCATCACATACTGGCCACGGCCCTGGGTCTTGCTGCGCAGGTCAGTGGCGTAACCGAACATCTGAGCCAGAGGAACCATAGCGTTGACACGCTGGGTGCCAGCCATAGCCTCCATGCCCTGGATCTGGCCGCGGCGGGCATTCAGGTCGCCGATGACGTCGCCCAGATACTCGTCGGGGACAATGACGGCCACCTTCATGATGGGCTCGGTGATGATGGGATCGGCCTTGCGCATGGCCTCCTTGAAGGCCATGGAACCGGCGATGGAGAAGGCCATTTCAGAGGAGTCGACCTCGTGATAAGAGCCGTCCCACAGGGTGACCTTGACATCAACGACAGGGTAGCCGGCCAGCACGCCCGCCTTCATAGCACCCTGGATACCGCTGTCGACAGCCGGGATGTACTCTTTCGGGATAGCGCCGCCCACAATGGCGTTGACGAACTCGTAACCCTTGCCGGGCTCGTTGGGCTCGATCTTGATCTTGACGTGACCGTACTGGCCCTTACCACCAGACTGACGGGCGTACTTGGTCTCCTGGTTGGCAGCCTTGCGGATGGTCTCACGGTAGGCGACCTGAGGTGCGCCGACGTTTGCTTCGACCTTGAACTCACGCAGCAGACGGTCCACGATGATCTCCAGGTGCAGCTCGCCCATGCCGGCGATGATGGTCTGACCGGTCTCCTCGTCGGTGTAGGTCTTGAAGGTGGGGTCCTCCTCAGCCAGCTTGGCCAGGGCGATGCCCATCTTCTCGTTGCCGGCCTTGGTCTTGGGCTCGATGGCCACGCGGATGACCGGCTCGGGGAACTTCATCGACTCGAGGATGATGGGGTGGTTCTCGTCGCACAGGGTGTCGCCGGTGGTGGTATTCTTCAGGCCCACAACAGCCGCGATATCGCCTGCGTAGCAGCAGTCGATGTCCTTGCGGTGGTTGGAGTGCATCTGCAGGATACGGCCCATGCGCTCGCGGCAGTCCTTCACCGAGTTGTAGACGGTGGTGCCTGCCTCGACCTTGCCCGAGTAAACGCGGAAGTATGCCAGCTTGCCGACGAAGGGGTCGGTAGCGATCTTGAAGGCCAGAGCAGCGAAGGGAGCGTCGTCGGAAGAGGGACGGGTCTCGGGCTCCTCGGTCTCAGGATTGACGCCCTTGATATCGGGGATATCGGTGGGGGCGGGCATATAGTCCACGATCGCGTCCAGCAGCTTCTGGACGCCCTTGTTCTTGTAGGAAGAGCCGCAGACGACGGGGACCAGGGTGTTGGCGATGGTCTCCTTGCGGATGGCGGCCTTCAGTTCCTCGCGGGTGATCTCCTCGCCCTCGAGGTACTTCTCCATCAGCTCTTCATCGTTCTCGGCGACAGCCTCGATCAGGATGTTGCGGTATTCCTCCGCCTGCTCCTTCATGTCGTCGGGGATCTCCTCAACGCGCATGTCGTTGCCCATGTCGTCGTAGTAGACCTCAGCGGTCATGTCGACCAGGTCGACGATGCCCTTGAAGGTGTCCTCGCAGCCGATGGGCAGCTGGATCGCCACGCCGTTGGCGTGCAGGCGGTCGTGCAGCATCTTGATGCAGTTGAAGAAGTCGGCGCCCATGGTGTCCATCTTGTTGACGTAGACCATGCGGGGGACCTTGTATTCATCTGCCTGACGCCAGACCGTCTCGGACTGGGGCTCGACGCCGCCCTTGGCAGCCAGAACGGTGACAGAACCGTCCAGCACGCGCAGAGAGCGCTGCACCTCGACGGTGAAGTCGACGTGGCCCGGGGTGTCGATGATGTTGATGCGATGGCGGTTCTTCTTGTACGCCACGGGATCCTTCTGGGTCTCGCTGTGGCTCCAGTAGCAGGTGGTGGCAGCGGAAGTGATGGTGATGCCGCGCTCCTGCTCCTGAACCATCCAGTCCATCGTGGCTGCGCCCTCATGCACCTCACCGATCTTGTGGGTGATGCCGGTGTAGTAGAGGATGCGCTCGGTGGTGGTGGTCTTGCCGGCATCAATGTGGGCCATGATGCCGATGTTTCTGGTCATCTGAAGAGAAACTTCTCTGGGTGTAGCCATGAATGTACCTCCAGCAGATCAATAACGGAAATGAGCAAAAGCCTTGTTGGCCTCAGCCATCTTATGGGTATCCTCGCGCTTCTTCACGGCGGCGCCGGTGTTGTTGGCGGCATCCATGATCTCGGCGGCCAGACGCTGGCTCATGGTCTTTTCACCACGGCTGCGGCTGTAGGCAGTCAGCCAGCGCAGGCCCAGGGTCTCGCGGCGGGCGGGGCTGACCTCCAGGGGGACCTGGTAGTTGGCGCCGCCGACGCGGCGGGTCTTGCACTCGAGGCTGGGCATGATGTTCTCCATGGCCTTCTGGAAGACCTCCAGGGGATCGTTGCCGGTCTTCTCCTGGATCATGGTGAAAGCATCATAAACGATCTTCTGAGCAACGCCCTTCTTGCCGTCCAGCATGATGCTGTTGACAAGGCGAGTAACCATCTTGGAATTGTAAATAGGATCAGCTAAGACATCGCGCTTAGCAATGTTACCTCTTCTAGGCATCTTTCTTCCCTCCTTCACAGAATGATATCATCGGTACTCGAAAGTATAAAACTCCCGTTGTGTCACAAAGAGCTGACCTTACATAAACCGTTGCCGTCTGGCGTGTATGCAGACTTGTTATTTATATATGGAAAGCCGTTTATGGCGGTTTGATTCTGGGTTTTATTACTTCTTAGCAGCACCGGCCTTGGGACGCTTTGCGCCGTACTTGGAGCGGGCCTGGTTGCGGCCTGCAACACCCTGGGCGTCCAGAGTGCCGCGGATGATGTGGTAACGCACACCGGGCAGGTCCTTGACACGGCCGCCGCGGATCAGAACGACCGAGTGCTCCTGCAGGTTGTGGCCGATGCCGGGAATGTAAGAGGTGACCTCGATACCATTCGTCAGGCGGACACGAGCAACCTTACGCAGTGCAGAGTTGGGCTTCTTGGGGGTCATGGTACGGACGGCAGTGCAGACACCGCGCTTCTGGGGGCTGTTCAGATCAGAATACTGTTTCTTCTGAGAATTGTAGCTCTTCAGCAGGGCGGGAGCAGTGCTCTTGGTAGCCAGGACATCGCGGCCTTTGCGTACAAGCTGGTTAAAAGTAGGCATTGTGTTTCTCCTTTCCACTAGTTTTCCCGGCCGGGCGGTGTGGCCCGGCGCTTTTTGCCGCACTTGTCCCCTGGGGGTCAAGCGCAACATGATTATTGTACACGGAAAAGCGTGTAATGTCAACAGTTTTACCGGAAAAATTTTGTTTTATACACAGATGATACATTTTCAATCAAAAGGCTGCCTCCTGCGGCGAAAAGAGGGCGGCGCAGCGGCAAAAAGCCCCGCCTACGGCGGGCGCCGCAGGCGGGGCTTTGCGCTTTTGGTTGAATGCCGGTCCGAAAGGTTACTGGTTGGCAGCCTGTGCCGCTTCGGCCTCGGCCTCCAGCTCTTCCTTGAGGGCCTCCTCGCGGCGGATCAGCTCCTCGCGGACCTCCGGCAGGCCGGTGCCCGCGGGGATCAGCTTGCCGATGATGACGTTCTCCTTCAGGCCGGAGAGCTTATCCTCCTTGCCCTTGATCGCCGCCTCGGTCAGCACGCGGGTGGTCTCCTGGAAGGACGCCGCCGACAGGAAGCTCTCGGTGGCCAGGGCGGCCTTGGTGATGCCCAGCAGCACCTGCTGGTACTCCACCAGCTTGACGCCCTCCTCCCCTGCTGCGATGCGGGCGGCCAGCTCTTCATTGATGGCCTCCACATCCAGCCGGTTGGCCAGCGCGCCGCCGATCAGGTCGGACGAACCGGCGTCGGTCACGCGGACCTTGCGGCACATCTGGCGGATGATGACCTCGATGTGCTTGTCGTTGATCTCCACGCCCTGCAGGCGGTAGACCTTCTGGACCTCGCTGATGAGGTAGTTCTGGACAGCGTCCAGACCCTTGACCGCCAGGATGTCCTGGGGATACAGGACGCCCTCGCGGGTGATGATGTCGCCCTTCTCGACGCGGTCGCCGGGCATGACCCGTGCGTGCTGGGTGAAGGGGATCGAGTAGCTCTTGACCACCTCGGCGCCGGTGTCGTCCTTGCCGGTGACCTTGATGACCACGTTCTTCTTGGTATCGTCCTGCGAGACGACGCCCGAGATCTCGCTCATGATGGCCATGCTCTTGGGCCGGCGGCTCTCAAACAGCTCCTCGACGCGGGGCAGACCCTGGGTAATGTCTTCCGCCGAGGCGATGCCGCCGGTATGGAAGGTACGCATGGTCAGCTGGGTGCCCGGCTCGCCGATGGACTGGGCTGCGATGATGCCGACCGACTCGCCCAGCTGGACCGGCTCGCCGGTCGCCATGTTGGAGCCGTAGCACCGGGCGCAGACGCCGGTCTTGGCGCGACAGGTCAGCAGGCTGCGGATCTTGAGGTGGGTGATGCCTGCGGCCTCGATCTTCTCGGCGTCGTACAGGTCCATCATCTTGCCCTCGGGCACGATCACCTCGCCGGTGGTCGGGTCGATGACGTCGCCCACAGCGTAGCGGCCGATCAGGCGCTCGCGGAAGGACTCGATCTTCTCCTTGCCCTCGTGGATCTCGGAGACTTCCAGGCCGTCGGTGGTGCCGCAGTCCATCTCACGGATGATGACGTCCTGCGAGACATCGACCATGCGGCGGGTCAGGTAGCCCGAGTCAGCGGTACGCAGAGCGGTATCGGCCAGGCCCTTGCGGGCGCCGCGGGCCGAAACGAAGTATTCCAGAATGTTCAGACCTTCGCGGTAGTTGGCGCGAATGGGCATCTCGATGGTGTGGCCGGCGGTGTTGGCCAGCAGGCCGCGCATGCCGGCCAGCTGCTTGATCTGGTTCATCGAACCACGGGCGCCCGAATCGGCCATCATATAGATCTCGTTGTCCTTGGGCAGGTTGTCAGCCAGGGCCTTGGAGACCTTGTCGGTGGTGGCCTGCCAGATGTCGATGGTCTTTTTGTAGCGCTCCTCCTCCGAGATCAGGCCGCGGTTGAACAGCTGGCCGACCTTGGATACCTGATCATCGGCTTCCTTCAGCAGCTCGTCCTTCTGGGGCGGGATGACCGCGTCGCAGACGGCGACCGAGATGGCCGACAGGGTGGAGTACTTGTAGCCCTGTGCCTTGATGGCATCCAGCATCTTGGCGCAGGCGCGGGTGCCGTTGCGGGTCAGGCAGCGGGAAATGATATCCGGCAGGGTCTTTTTGGTGACGCGGAAGCCGATCTCGTAGTCCAGCCAATGGGCGGGATCGGTGCGGTCCACATAGCCCAGGTTCTGGGGCACGGGCGCATTGAAGATGATGCTGCCCACGGTGGTATCCACCAGGCCGCTGCGCTCCTCCCCATCCAGCACCATGGTGCGGCGCACCTTGATGGGGGCGTGCAGGGTGACCACGTGCTCGGCGTAGGCCATCAGGGCCTCGTCCTCATCGCGGAACACCTTGCCCGCGCCCTCCTCGTCGGGACGGACGGTGGTCAGGTAGTAGCTGCCCAGGATCATGTCCTGGGTGGGCACGGTGACGGGCGCGCCGTCTGAGGGCTTCAGCAGGTTGAACGAAGCCAGCATCAGCAGCTTGGCCTCGCGGCAGGCGTCGTCGCCCAGGGGCAGGTGGACGGCCATCTGGTCGCCGTCAAAGTCGGCGTTGAAGGCGGTGCAGGACAGGGGGTGCAGCTTGATGGCGCGGCCCTCGACCAGCACCGGCTCAAAGGCCTGGATGCCCAGACGGTGCAGGGTAGGCGCGCGGTTCAGCAGAACGGGGTGGCCCTTGATGACGGTCTCGAGGCTGTCCCACACTTCGGGGCGGGCGCGCTCCACCATCTTGCGGGCGGACTTGATATTGTTGGCCACGCCCTTTTCCACCAGGTCCTTCATGACGAAGGGCTTGAACAGCTCCAGCGCCATCTCCTTGGGCAGGCCGCACTGGTCCATCTTCAGCTCGGGGCCGACGACGATGACCGAACGGCCCGAGTAGTCGACGCGCTTGCCCAGCAGGTTCTGACGGAAGCGGCCCTGCTTGCCCTTGAGCATATCGGACAGGCTCTTGAGGGCGCGGTTGTTGGGGCCGGTGACGGGGCGGCCGCGGCGGCCGTTGTCGATCAGGCTGTCCACAGCTTCCTGCAGCATCCGCTTTTCATTGCGGACGATGATGTCGGGCGCGCCCAGCTCCAGCAGGCGGCGCAGGCGGTTGTTGCGGTTGATGACCCGGCGGTACAGATCGTTCAGGTCGGTGGTGGCGAAGCGGCCGCCGTCCAGCTGGACCATGGGGCGCAGGTCGGGCGGCAGCACCGGCAGCACGGTCAGGATCATCCACTCGGGGCGGTTGCCCGAAATGCGGAAAGCCTCCACTACTTCCAGCCGCTTGAGGATGCGGATGCGCTTCTGGCCGCTGGACTTTTCCACCTCAGCGTTCAGCTCGGCGGACAGCTGGTCCAGGTCGATCTCCTCCAGCAGGGTGCGGATGGCCTCGGCGCCCATCTCCGCGCGGAACTCGTCGCCGTACCGCTCCTGCATCTCGCGGTACTCCTTCTCGGTCAGCAGCTGCTTTTTCTCCAGCGGGGTCAGGCCAGGGTCAACGACGATATAGCTTGCAAAGTACAGCACCTTTTCCAGCAGGCGGGGGCTGATGTCCAGCATCAGGCCGATGCGGCTGGGGATGCCCTTGAAATACCAGATGTGGCTGACGGGGGCCGCCAGCTCGATGTGGCCCATCCGCTCGCGGCGGACCTTGGCCTTGGTCACCTCGACGCCGCAGCGCTCGCAGATCTTGCCCTTGTAGCGGATGCGCTTATACTTGCCGCAGTGGCACTCCCAGTCCTTGGTGGGTCCAAAGATGCGCTCGCAGAACAGGCCGTCCCGCTCGGGCTTCAGGGTGCGGTAGTTGATGGTCTCGGGCTTCTTCACCTCGCCGTAGCTCCATTTGCGGATCTGTTCGGGAGAGGCAAGACCGATCTTGATCGAATCGAAAACGGTGTTTTCCATGAATCGAACCCTTCCTTAATCTCTATAACAAGTTCCGATGCGAAACCGGCTGTCTTTTATTCGTCGAAGTTCACTTCGTCGGACGGCTGGGCCTCGGCCTCCGGGGCGGGGTTATCCTCCAGGACAGCAGGGTCGTCAAAGCCCGCGTCGGCATCCTTGATGGTGTAGTCGTTCAGCAGTTCGCTCTCCTGCACCACGGTCTCGGCGCCGGCCACCTCACGCATATCAAAGCCAGTCTCCTCCTCGTCGAAGTTCTGGCGCATATCGATCTCGTTGCCGTCCTTATCCTGGACGATGACGTCCAGACCCAGGGACTGCAGCTCCTTGAGCATGACCCGGAAGGATTCGGGGATGCCGGGCTGGGGCACGGGCTCGCCCTTGACGATGGCCTCGTAGGTCTTGACACGGCCCTCCACGTCGTCCGACTTGACGGTCAGGATCTCCTGCAGGGTGTAGGCTGCGCCGTAAGCCTCCAGGGCCCAGACTTCCATCTCGCCGAAGCGCTGGCCGCCGAACTGGGCCTTGCCGCCCAGGGGCTGCTGGGTGACCAGGGAGTACGGGCCGGTGGAACGGGCGTGGATCTTATCGTCGACCAGGTGATGCAGCTTGAGGTAGTACATATAGCCCACGGTGACGCGGTTGTCGAACTTCTCGCCGGTGCGGCCGTCGTAGACGGTGGTCTTGCCGTCGCGGTCCAGCTCGATCTTGGAGAAGTCGATGATGTGGCCCTGCTCGCCCATGATCTTGGGCAGCTTGGTGGGATACTCGGGGGCGTTCTCGCCGTGCCACGTGGCGCGTGCATCGTCGAACGCGTCGCCGATGTCGCTCTCACGGGCGGAGTCGAACACCGGGGTCATGACCTTGATGCCGCAGGCCTTGGCGGCGTAGCCCAGGTTGACCTCCAGCACCTGACCGATGTTCATACGGGAAGGCACGCCCAGGGGGTTCAGCACGATGTCCAGGGGGGTGCCGTCGGGCAGGTAGGGCATATCCTCCTGCGGCAGGATGCGGGAGACGACGCCCTTGTTGCCGTGGCGGCCGGCCATCTTGTCGCCCACGCTGATCTTGCGCTTCTGGGCGATGTAGCAGCGGACCACCTCGCGGACGCCGGGCTGCAGCTCGTCGCTGTTCTCAGGGGTAAAGACCTTGACGTCCACGATGATGCCGTACTCGCCGTGGGGCACACGGAGGGAGGTGTCGCGGACTTCGCGGGCCTTCTCGCCGAAGATGGCGCGCAGCAGGCGCTCCTCGGCGGTCAGCTCGGTCTCGCCCTTGGGCGTGACCTTGCCCACCAGAATGTCGCCGCTCTTGACCTCGGCGCCGATGCGGATGATGCCGCGCTCGTCCAGATCTTTCAGCGCGTCCTCCGACACGTTGGGGATATCCCGGGTGATCTCCTCGGGTCCCAGCTTGGTGTCGCGGCTCTCGATCTCATACTCCTCGATGTGGATGGAGGTGTAAACGTCCTCGCGGACGATCTTCTCATTCAGCAGGACGGCGTCCTCGTAGTTGTAGCCCTCCCAGGTCATGAAGCCGATCAGGGCGTTCTTGCCCAGGGCGATCTCGCCGTTGCGCATGGCGGGGCCGTCGGCCAGGACCTGGCCCTTCTTGACGGTCTCACCCACCGAGACGATGGGGCGCTGGTTGATGCAGGTGCCTGCGTTGGAGCGGGCGAACTTGATGAGGCTGTACTCATCCGCGCCGCCCTGGTTGTTGCGGACCACCACATGGTCGGCGTCCACACGCTCCACCACGCCGTCGTTCTTGGCCAGGATGGCGACGCCCGAGTCGGTGGCGGCCTTGTATTCCATGCCGGTGGCCACCAGCGGCTGCTGGGTGACCATCAGAGGCACGGCCTGGCGCTGCATGTTCGCGCCCATCAGGGCACGGTTACAGTCGTCGTTCTCCAGGAAGGGGATCATGGAGGTGGCCACCGAGACCATCATGCGGGGCGAAACGTCCACGAAATCCACCTTTTCGGCGTCGATCTCGAGGATGTCGTCGCGGCGGCGGGCCGAAACGCGGTGGCGGATGAAGTGGCGGTTCTCGTCCAGGGGCTCGTTGGCCTGGGCGACCACATATTCATCTTCGACGTCGGCGGTCATATACACCACTTCGTCGGTGACGACCTGGTCGATGACGCGGCCCTTCTCGTCGTAGGTCTTGTTCACCTTGCGGTAGGGCGCCTCGATAAAGCCGTACTCATTGATCCGGGCGTAGGACGCCAGGTAGGAGATCAGACCGATGTTGGGGCCTTCAGGGGTCTCGACGGGGCACATACGGCCGTAGTGGCTGTAGTGGACGTCGCGGACTTCGAAGCCTGCGCGGTCACGGCTCAGGCCGCCGGGGCCCAGGGCCGACAGGCGGCGCTTGTGGGTCAGCTCGGCCAGGGGGTTGTTCTGGTCCATGAACTGGGACAGGGGCGAAGAACCGAAGAACTCCTTGATGGCTGCCACCACAGGCCGGATGTTGATCAGGGCCTGGGGGGTCAGGGTGGTCTGGTCCTGGCTCTGGAGGGTCATGCGCTCGCGGATGACGCGCTCCATGCGGGAGAAGCCGATGCGGAACTGGTTCTGCAGCAGCTCGCCCACGCTGCGGATGCGGCGGTTGCCCAGGTGGTCGATGTCGTCGGTGGTGCCGATGCCGTGGCCCAGGCCGTTCAGGTAGTTGATGGAGGACAGGATATCGGTGACGGTGAGGGTGCGGTTGATGAGCTGGTCGTGGTTGCGGCGCAGCAGCTCCTTCTGCTCCTCGGGGTCAGAGGTGGTGTCCAGGATCTTGCGCAGCTCTTCAAAGGAGCAGCGCTCGTTGATGCCGCACTCCTTCACGTCAAAGGAGAAGAAGGGCTGGGCGTCCACGCAGCCGTTGGTGATGACCTTGACCGGCTTGCCCTCGATGGAGACGGTGACCAGGTTGACACCGGCGGCGTCGGCCTGCTCGGCCTTGGCGCGGGTGATCTTCTCCCCTGCCTCGATCAGCAGTTCGCCGGTCAGGGGGTCCACCACGTTCTCAGCGGCCACCTGGCCGGTGATGCGGCGGGCCAGGGACAGCTTCTTGTTCATCTTGTACCGGCCGAACCGGGACAGATCGTACCGGCGGGGGTCAAAGAAGAGCATATTGATCTGGCTGGTGGCCGACTCCACCGTGGGAGGCTCGCCGGGGCGCAGCTTGCGGTAAACTTCCAGCAGGCCCTCCTCGGTGTTTTTGGTGGTATCCTTTTCAAAGGTGGCCAGGATGCGCTCATCCTCGCCGAAATAGTTCAGGATGTCGTCGTTGCTGGATAGGCCCAGGGCGCGGCACAGGACGGTGACGGGCAGCTTGCGGTTCTTGTCGATGCGGACGTAGAACACGCCGGTGGCGTCGGTCTCATACTCCAGCCAGGCGCCGCGGTTGGGGTTCATGGTGGCGCTGAACAGCTCGTTGCCCACCTTGTCGTGGGCCATGCCGTAGAACACGCCCGGGGAGCGGACCAGCTGGCTGACGATGACGCGCTCGGCGCCGTTGATGACGAAGGTGCCCGCGTCGGTCATCAGGGGGAAATCCCCCATGAAGATCTCCTGGTCCTTGACTTCGCCGGTCTCCTTGTTCAGCAGGCGGGCGGTCACGCGCAGGGGGGCGGCGTAGGTGACGTCGCGGCTCTTGCACTCTTTGATGCTGTACTTGGGCTCTTTGTCGAGGCGGTAATCCACGAAGCTCAGCGCCAGGTTGCCGGTGTAATCCTCAATGGTGCCAATGTCATGGAACACCTCCCGCAGGCCCTCGTCCAGGAACCACTGGTACGAGTTCTTCTGTACCTCGATGAGGTTAGGCATCCCGATGACTTCGTCGATGTGGGAGAAGCTCATCCGCTCGGTCTTGCCGAGTTTTACGGGCTTGACTTTCATCATAAAATCGACCACTCCTTACTTTTATACTCCACGGACGTGCGGACAAAGGCGGCCGGCGGGGAGGTTTTTTCTCCCTCCGCTCTTGACAAAGCGGCGGGGGCGCGCCCCCTCGGCCGTCCGATTTCTGGCAGACTCACAGAAACAGCCCTGCGCGGGCCGGACGGGTTCGTCGTTTTTCACAAACTTTTTGTTTCCGAGCCCGCCAGACGAGCCTCGAAACCCCGTTTTTCGCGCAGTATTCCATTTTGTGATACTCATGTAGTGTAGCATAAAAAAATCCAGTTGTCAAGCCATTTTGCGGCTCTGGGTCAAAATTTTTTTTGCGCGCGCTTCTTGTTTAGAACACACGGCGGCGTGTTGCAAAAGCGTGTTTTGGGGCTTGCATTTTTTGTTTTTCACGTTCCATCCAAAAAAACCTTTGGTGATTTTGTACACATTGCATCTTGCTTTTTTCGATCCACCTTCCGTCCAGGACCGCAGCGGCTACAAACTGCTAAAAAAGTCCCGTCCAGCCGACATGTGCGGATGGACGGGACTCATACAGGGAAATTGAGCGCTGAGAGTGTGCGAGGCCGCAAGGCCGAGTGCGCGGTTCAGCGCTCAATTTTGTCCCCAGGGGGATACCAGGGGGAAGGAATTTCTGTCCTGCGCAGCAGGCAGAAATGGGTTCCCCCTGGAGCGTGTCGCTTGTGCGACACACTGAGGCCGCCGGGGCGTTCTCTCCTCCGGCGGCTGTGCCTGTTCTTTGTTTATTCCAGATAGTCCCGCAGTCTTCTGGCACGGCTGGGGTGGCGCAGCTTGCGCAGCGCTTTGGCTTCGATCTGCCGCACCCGCTCCCGGGTGACGTGGAACTCCTGCCCCAGCTCCTCCAAAGTGCGGGGCCTGCCGTCCTCCAGCCCGAACCGCAGAGACAGCACCCGCTGTTCCCGGTCGGTCAGGCTGGCCAGGACGCTGGTCAGTTCCCGGTGGAGCATCTGCCGCCCGGCCTCGTCGGCGGGCACGCCGGCGGTGTCGTCCTGGACAAAGTCCTCCACACGGGCGTCCTCTTCTTCCCCCACCGGCGCTTCCAGGCTGAGCGGCTCCTGGGACAGCTGCAGCAGCTGGCCGACCCGCTCCGGCTCCATGTTCAGCCGGACGGCGATCTCGGCGGGGGTGGGCTCCCGGCCGTTCTGATGCAGCAGGTCGGAGGCGGTCTTTTTCACCCGGTTGATGCTTTCCACCAGATGCACCGGGATGCGGATGGTCCGCCCCTGGTCGGCGATGGCCCGGGTGATGGACTGGCGGATCCACCAGGTGGCGTAGGTGGAAAACTTGAACCCGCGCTCGGGCTCAAATTTTTCGGCGGCCTTCATCAGGCCGAGGTTGCCCTCCTGGATCAGGTCGAGAAAGGGCAAGCCCCGCCCGGCGTAGCGCTTGGCCACCGACACCACCAGCCGGAGATTGGCCTCGCACAGCCTGCGGCGGGCGTTGGCGTCCCCTTCCCGGGCGGCGGACGCGAGGGCCGCTTCCTCCCCGGCGGACAGCAGGGGCACCGCCCCGATCTCCTTCAGGTACGCCCGGACCGGGTCGTCCAGTGTGACCCCCGCCGGGGACAGCTCCCGCTCCAACCGGCCGATCTGCGCTTCGTCCAGCAGGGGCGGGTCCTCTTCCGCGCCGGCGCTCTCCGGCTCCGGCGCAAACTCCACCCCGCGGGCCTTCAGCGCCTCGCACAGGGCGTCCAGCCCGGCCAGGTCGAAGTCCTCTGCCTGGGCGGCCCGGCTCAGCTGGCCGGCCGTCACCGCCCGGCCCCTGGCTTTCCGGGCCAGTTCTTCTGCAAGCATCTCTGGGGACATGGCAGGCACTCCTTTCACGCAATTCCCTCCGCCTTGGCAAAGGCGCCGGGGGCGGTCACTCTCCCCCGCCCTTTTTCTCCCGGATCCGCGCAATGTAATCGGCCAGCTCCTGGCCGGACATACTGCCCGCCTGGGCCGACAGGGGCTTGCCCCGGGCGATCCGTTCCAGGTACATGGTAATGTCCTGGGACGTGCAGCTCACATCACTGTATTCTGCCGCAACGGCGCACAGTTCATTCATGGCCGCCTCGCTGATCTGGCCGGCCAGGTTCCCCACCGTGACCTCGCGGCCCTCTCGCCAGCAGGCGAGGATGCCCTCGTAGGCTTCCCGCAGGCCGTCGCTCAGGATGCTCTCGGGCTGGAGGGCGGGGGCGATCCGTTTCAGCTCCTCGGGCTGGCGGAGGGCCGCCGCCACCAGCCTCCGCTGGGCCGAGGCCGCCCCCAGCGCGCCGGGGCCATCCTTGCCGTAGGGCAGCTTGATGGTGTCCATCTCCCCCGAGTGGAGCAGCTCCTTTTGCCGCACCGAGCGGCGCCTGGCTCCCGCCTTGCGGGCCGCCGCCTCCACCTGGGAGAGGATGGCCGTCTTGGAAAGGTTGGTCTCCTCGGCCAGCCGCCCGGCGTACAGTTCCTTCTCGGTGGGGGTGGTGCCGTCGGCCAGGATATCTACCGCTTCCTGGATGTATTCCAGCCGCTGGTTGTCCTGGGCCAGGTCATACTTGGCGCGGGCCCGCCCCAGCCGGAAGTCCAGGGCGTTGCCCGCCTTGTCCAACAGTTCCCGGAAGCGTTCCGCCCCGTATTTTTTGATGTACTCGTCGGGGTCCTTGGCGTTGGGGATGTTGAGCACCCCCACCTGCACCGGACTGGACCGGAACAGTTCCAGGGACCGCAGCGTCGCCTTCTGCCCCGCCTCGTCCGAGTCGTAGCAGAGGATCACCTCGTCGGCGTATTCGCTCAGCAGCTTGACCTGCCCCTGGGTCAGGGCGGTGCCGCAGGCGCAGACGGCGGTGCCGATGCCCGCCTGCTGCATACTGATGACGTCCATATACCCCTCGCAGAGGACATACCGCCGGGAGGGGTCTTTCTTGGCGATCTGCAAAGCGAACACCGTCTCCGACTTGTGGTAGACCAGCGTCTCGGGGCTGTTGACGTACTTGGGTTTCGAGTCGTCCAGCACGCGCCCGCCGAACGCGATCACGTTGCCCCGCAGGTCGAAGATGGGGGTGATGACCCGCCGCCAGAACAGGCAGTAGATCCGCCCGGACGGACTGCGCTTGAACAGGCCGCTGGCGTCCAGCTCGGCCTGGGTGTAGCCCTTGTCCCGCAAAAAGTGGTACAGGGCCTGTCCATCGTTGGGCGCATACCCCAGCCCGAACCGGGCGATGGTGCGGTCGTCCAGGCCGCGCCGCCGCCAGTAGGCCCGGGCCTGGGCGGCCTCGTCCACGCTGGAGTTCAGGCAGGCATGGAAAAAACGGGCCGCCTCCTTGTTCATGGACAGGATGCGGCTGCGCATCCGGCCGGTGCCGTCGTCCTCCTCGGGTTCCGGCATCCCGGCCCGCGCCGCCAGCATCTTGACTGCCTCGGGGTAGCTCAGGGCGTTGATCTTCTTGACAAAGGTGATGACGTCCCCGCCCGCCCCGCAGCCAAAGCAGTAAAAGCTCTGCGTCTCGGGGTAGACGTAAAAGGACGGGGTTTTTTCGTTGTGGAAAGGGCACAGGCCAGCATACAGCCGGCCCTTGCGTTTGAGCTGGACGTAACTGCCCACCACGTCCACGACGTCGCTGCGGCGGACCAGTTCCTCAATGTATTCGTGTGGTATCATTCCGGTAAACTTCCTTGCATCATCGTGTTCCCGCGCCGGCGCGCCGCTGCACGCCTCACAGGACGTGCCACCGCCGGGGCACATAGTATTCTTCAAAGGCGCGGATGGCAAACTCGTCGCTCATCCCACTGATATAGTCGGTGACGGCCCGGTCGTCTCCCTCCTCCTCCGCGATCTGCTGGTAGAGGGGGGACATCTGCTCGGCATGGGCCATATAGTATTCGTAGAGCGCTTCGATCACCTTGCCCACCTTCTGTTCCTCGTGCTTGCCCACCTTGTCTACATACACCGTGCTGTACATAAAAGCCTTCAGCACCCGGAACGCCTCGTCCTCCGCCGGGCCCGCCTTGATCTCCGGGGGCTCGGTGTGGGCCAGGATGCTGTCGATCATGGCGGTGATCCGCTCCGACTTGGTCTGCCCCAGCACGCTGGTGGCCTCCTTGGGCAGCAGGCGGGCGTCCAGCACGCCGGCCCGCACCGCGTCCTCGATGTCGTGGTTGACATAGGCGATCTGGTCGGCCATCCGCACGATGCGGCCTTCCGGCGTGGCGGCCCAGGTCCCCTTGGTGTGGGTGACGATGCCGTTGCGCACCTCCCAGGTCAGGTTGAGGCCGCTGCCGTTCTTTTCCAGCCGGTCCACCACCCGCAGGCTCTGCTCGTAGTGCTTGAAGCCGCCGGGGCACAGCGCATTCAGCGCCCGCTCTCCGGCGTGGCCGAAGGGGGTGTGGCCCAGGTCGTGGGCCAGGGCCACCGCCTCAGTCAGGTCCTCATTGAGGCGCAGGGCCCGGGCGATGGTCCGGGCGATCTGGGCCACTTCCAGCGTGTGGGTCAGCCGGGTGCGGTAGAGGTCCCCTTCCGGCGAGAGAAAGACCTGGGTCTTTTGTTTCAGCCGCCGGAACGCCTTGCAGTGGATGATCCGGTCCCGGTCCCGCTGGTAGACCGGGCGGATGGGGTCCTGGGGTTCCGGGCGCGCCCGGCCGCGGCTCTGGTCCGAAAAGCTGGCCCAGGGCGCAAAGGTCAAATGTTCGATCTCTTCGGTGTGCAGACGGACATCCATGGTCAAAACCTCACTTTCAACGTCCCGGGTCTCCCCGTCCATCCTGAATTATAGCACAGAGGGTGTGTCACAAGGGGGCGAACGGCGGCAGATGGAAAAATTTTCCATTCCTTCAGACCGCCCCGTAAAACGGCTCGGACACCTCTACCCTGCCCTGGCCGCGGGTCAGCTCCCGCAGCTGCTCCAGCAGGGGGCCTTCGGTGCCGGCGCGCATCTGCCAGGCCAGGGCCACCCTGTCGGTAAAGACGGGCTCCTCCATCCGGCCGCCCGCCGCCGCCACCAGCAGGTTCACCCGCTCATAGAGGGGGTAGTCCACCGTCGTGGCCAGCCTGACCACCGGCTGGACCGTCACCTGTTCGGCGCTGTCCAGCGCGCGGGAAGCCGCGGTGGTATAGGCCCGCACCAGCCCGCCCGTCCCCAGCAGGATGCCCCCGAAGTACCGTGTCACCACAATGATGAGGTCGGTCAGGCCGCTGTGGCCGATCACTTCCAGCACCGGGGTGCCGGCGGTCTTGGCCGGCTCGCCGTCGTCGGAATACCGCTCCCGGCTGCCCTCCCGCAGCTTGTAAGCATAGACGTTATGGCGGGCGGTGCGGTTGGCCGCCCGCACCTGCTCCAAAAAGGCCACCGCCTCCGCTTCGCTCTCCACGTGGGCAGCCGCCGCCAGAAAGCGGCTCTTTTTTTCCTCGTATTCCCCGGCGGACGTCCCCCGGATGGTGCGGTATTCTTCCAACGTTTTGTCCTCCCCGTACTGCTTTACTTGACTATAGTATAGCATAAAACCCCGTTTGCGCAAGTCCGCGCCGTTTTCCTATCCAATGAACGTCTGGGCCCAGAAATGCCGGTAGCCCCGGCCCGTGTAGGTGTACCCCACCCCGATCTGGGTAAAGTCCGGGTTGAGGATATTGTTCCGGTGCCCCTCCGAGTTCATCCAGGCCCGCACCACCTGGGCGGGAGTCTTTTGCCCCGCCGCGATGTTCTCGCCGGCCGTCTCGTACCGGATGCCGAACTCCGGCAGGACAGTAAAGCAGCTGCTGCCGTCGGGGCGGTCGTGGCCGTAATCGCCGGAGATCTCCTCCGCACGCTTGGCCGCGGCGGCAGTCAGGGCGTCGGTGGTAGTCAGGGCGGGCAGGCCGTACTCGGCCCGCTCCTCGTTGACCAGGCGGATCACCTCGGCTTCAAAGCTGGACAGCTTGGCCGGATCCCCGCCCGAGTCCTTTTCGGTCGTGCCGCAGCCGCTCAGCAGCGCCAGCACCAGCGCCCCTATCGCCAGCAGGGACAGGCATTGTTTGCACCGTTTCCAATTCATAGACGTGCCTCCTTTTCGCAACACAGCGTTCAGTAGGAGGATATGCGTCCCCGTCCCTTTTTGCCACCGCCGGCCCGGACGGCCCCGGGCGAACAAAGAAAAGCGCCCCGCCAAAGGCGAAGCGCTCTTGTGTTCTTTTCAGCCCGTGAAAAGCTGGACCCAGTAAGTACCGTATTGGCCGCCACGGGCATAGCCGACGCCGATCTTGCGCAGGCTGCTGTTCAGGATATTGGCACGGTGTCCCGGTGAATTCATCCAGCTGTTTACAACCGCTTCCGGTGTCGACTGGCCGCCCGCAATGTTTTCCGCCGCCGCACGGTAAGAAACGCCATATTCTCTCAGTATGGTGAAGCAACTGCTCCCATCCGGCCTTTCATGTGCAAAGTTGACGATGATTTCTTTTGCTCTCTCTGCCGCCGCTGCGTTCAGCGTGGTATCCATTGTCAAAGCGGACAGACCGCGCTCTGTCCGTTCAATGTTCACCAGCCGGACTACCTCCGACACATAGTCCGACGAAGAAGAACCTTCCGAGCCCAATACGTCATCCACATCGCCCAGCTCCACCGAGCAGCCGCTCAGCAGGCCCAGCAGCAGGACCCCTGCCAGCAATACCGCCCATAAGCGTTTTGCGTTTCTTCTGACCATATCCATCCCTGCCTTTCTCTATTTGCCCGGCGGACCGCCCACCGCAGCTTTGATGCAAGGATAACACACCCGCCCTTCACAGGTCAAGCAAACAGGGCTGATATATCGGGCAAAGTTTTTCGTCCCTGTTTTGACACTGAAAGTTCACACACAAAAAGAGCGCCCCGCTTTTGGCAGGGCGCTCTCTTTTTCGATTTTATGCGCAGATACGCGTCGTTTCTCTGTAAAGCAGATTTACTTCACAGTCACTTGGCAGCCTTGGCGGCCTCGATCTGCTTGATGAGCTCGGGCACGACCTTGAACAGATCGCCCACGATGCCGTAATCCGCGACGCCGAAGATGGGGGCAGTCTCGTTCTTGTTCACGGCAATGATGAGCTCAGAGTCCTGCATACCGGCCACGTGCTGGATGGCGCCGGAGATACCCAGAGCCACATAGATCTTGGGGTGGACGGTCTTGCCGGTCTGGCCGACCTGGTGGTCGGCGGTCATCCAGCCTGCGTCGGTCACGGCACGGGAAGCGCCCACGACGCCGTTGCCCAGGGCGGCAGCCAACTGCTCAGCCAGGGCGATGCCCTTCTCCACATCCTTGGAGATGCCGCGGCCCACCGAGACGATGACGTCGGCGCCAATCAGGTCCACCAGCTTGCTGGCGGCCTTCTCCACGCTCAGGACCTCGGTCTTGATGTCGTCTGCGGTCAGGGAGAAAGCGGGCTTGACGATCTGGCAGGCATCTGCCTTGGCCTGGTCGAAGGGAGCCTTCTTCATGACGCCGGGACGGACGGTGGACATCTGCGGGCGGAAGCGGGGGCAGATGATGGTCGCCATCAGGTGGCCGCCGAAAGCCGGACGGGTCATCTTCAGGTTGCGGTCCTCATAGTCGAAGGTCTGCTTGGACAGGTCGATGGTGGAGCTCTCCGCCAGGAACTCGACGTACTTCTTGGTGTCGATGTCCAGGTGGGTGGCGTCAGCGGTCAGGCCGGTGTGCAGACGGGCGGCACAGCGGGGGCCCAGGTCGCGGCCGATGTTGGTCGCGCCGATCAGCAGCACCTCGGGCTTGTACTCGTTGACCATGTCGCAGACCACCTTGGCGTAAGCGTCGGTGGTGTAGTCCTTCAGCAGGGGGCTCTCGCAGACCATGACCTTGTCTGCGCCGTAGCCGCCCAGCTCCTTGGCGATGGGCTCCACATGATCGCCCAGCAGCAGGCCGGTGACTTCGCAGCCCAGCTCGTCGGCCAGCTTGCGGGCCTCGCTGATCAGCTCGAAGTCGGTGGACATCAGTGCGCCCTGCCGCTGCTCGCAGAAGACCCACACGCCCTTGTATTCCTTAAAATCAGCCATTGTAATCCTGCTCCTTTCGTCAGATCAGATGCTTGCCGGCCAGGATCGAAGCGAGCTGCGCCGCCTCGTCGCCGCCAGTGAGCATGGTGCCTGCACCCTTCTGGGGAGGAGTGAAGGACTTAAAGACGTTGGTGGGCGAGCCCTTCAGGCCGATGGTGTCCACCTCGATGAGGGGATCATCCTTCAGCGCGTTGTAATCAAAGACTTCCATCGGCTTGTCGTAGCAGGTGAAAATGCCGTTGATGTTCATGTAGCGGGGCTGGTTCAGTTCCTTGATGCAGGTGATCAGGCAGGGGGTCTTGACCCGGATCATCATGTAGCCGTCCTCCAGCATCCGCTTGACCACCAGGCTGTCGCCGTCCTTCTGGATGTCGGCAGCGTAGGTGACCTGGGGCAGGTGGAGCTTCTCGGCGATCTGGGGGCCGACCTGGGCGGTGTCGCCGTCGATGGCCTGACGGCCGCAGAACACGATGTCCTCGGGGCCGACGCCGATCTTGTTGACGGCGGCAGCCAGGATCTGGCTGGTGGCAAAGGTATCGGAACCGCCGAACTCACGGCCCGACACCAGCACGGCGCGGTCAGCGCCGCGGGCCAGCAGCTCGCGCAGCATACCCTCGGCCGGCGGGGGGCCCATGGTGACGACGACGACTTCGCAGCCGGTGGCGTCCTTCAGCTGGAGGGCGGCCTCGAGGGCGTTCAGGTCATCGGGGTTGGTGATGGTTGCCATAGAGGCACGGTCGAGGGTCCCGTCCGGCTTGACTGCAACCTTGCCGGAGGTATCGGGAACCTGCTTGACACAAACAATCGCTTTCATTGTAACATTGCCCTCCTTACTTCAGCAGCGCGCCCGAGATGACCATCATCTGCACCTCGCTGGTGCCCTCGTAGATCTCGGTGATCTTGGCGTCGCGCATCATCCGCTCGATCGGATAGTCGCGGGTGTAGCCGTAACCGCCAAAGAGCTGCAGGCAGCGGCGGGTCACGTCGCTGGCAGTGCGGGAGGCGATCAGCTTGGCCTCGGCGGCCTCGACGCTGTAGCGGACCTTCTGGCCGTTCATGGCCTCCTGCTTCTTCAGGGCGGCGGCGTAGACCAGGTACTTGGCGGCGTCCACACGGGCCTTCATCTCGGCCAGCTCGAACTGGGTGTTCTGGAACTGGGCGATGCTGCGGCCAAACTGCTTGCGCTCCTTGACGTAGGCCACGGTCTCGTCGATGGCGCCCTCAGCAATGCCCAGAGCCTGGGCAGCGATGCCGATACGGCCGCCGTCCAGGGTAGCCATGGCCAGCTGGAAGCCGCGGCCCTTGACGCCCAGCAGGCGGTCCTTGGGGATCAGGCAGTCTTCCATGATCAGCTCGCAGGTGGACGAGCCGCGGATGCCCATCTTCTCCTCGGGCTTGCCGACCTTGAAGCCGGGGTCGGTGCGCTCGACGATGAAGGCGGAGATCTCTTTGGTCTTGCGGCCGCGCTTGTCCAGCACGGTGCCGGTGACGGCAATGATGATGAACACATCGGCATAGCCGGCGTTGGTGATAAAGATCTTGGAGCCGTTCAGCAGCCAGCCGTCCTCACGCTCCACGGCGTAGGTCTGCTGGCCCTGGGCGTCGGTGCCGGCGCCGGGCTCGGTCAGGCCGAAAGCGCCCAGCCACTCGCCGCTGCACAGCTTGGGCAGGTACTTGGCCTTCTGCTCGGGGGTGCCGTTCTCGTAAATGGGCGCAGCGCACAGCGAGGTGTGGGCCGACAGGATCACGCCGGTGGTGCCACAGACCTTGCTCATCTCTTCCACGGCCATGACGTAGCTCAGCACGTCGCCGCCGGCGCCGCCCACGCTGGTGGGGAAATAAATGCCCATCATCCCCAGCTTGCCCATCTTCTCGACGGTCTCTTTGGGGAAGTATTCTTCGGCGTCCACCTTTTTTGCCAGGGGCTTGACTTCATTCTCAGCGAACTCGCGGTACATCTTCTGCACCATGAGCTGCTGCTTGGACAGAGTAAAATCCATCAGTGCTTCCTCCCTCGTTCGGAATCGGAAATAGTATGTCACGGGGCCTGGACAGCCGTGCAAAACCGCTCCCCGCAAAGACAGCCCTGCGGGGAACGTTCTTTGGCACGGCCAGCCCCTTACGGCAGATTACAGCTTGTCGACCGGGGTCTTGGTGCGGTCGGCGTTGTAAACATAGAAGCCCTTGCCGGTCTTGCAGCCCAGGTTGCCGCCGCGGACCATCTTGCGCAGCAGCGGGCAGGCGCGGTACTTCGAGTCGCCGGTCTCCTTGTACAGGACGTCCATGATGGCCAGGCAGATGTCCAGGCCGACGAAGTCGCCCAGCTCCAGGGGTCCCATGGGGTGGTTGGCGCCCAGCTTCATGGCGGTGTCGATGCCCTCGATGTCGGACACGCCCTCCATCTTGATGAAGGCGGCCTCGTTGATCATGGGGATCAGGATGCGGTTGACCACGAAGCCGGCAGCCTCGTTGACCTGGACCGGCTGCTTGCCGATGGCGACCGAGATCTCCTTGATCTTCTCAACGGTCTCGGCGGGGGTGTTGCAGCCGGCGATGACCTCGATCAGCTTCATGCGGTCGGCGGGGTTGAAGAAGTGCATACCCACCAGCGGGCGGCTCAGGCCCTTGCCGATCTCGGTGATGGACAGGGACGAGGTGTTGGAAGCAAAGATGCACTCGGGCTTGCAGATCTTGTCCAGCTCAGCGAAGGTGGTCTGCTTGACCTTCATATCCTCGAAGGCAGCCTCCACGATCAGGTCGCAGTCTGCGCACAGATCTTCCTTGACGCCCGGGGTGATGGCGGCGCAGATCTCGTCGGCCTTGGCCTTGGTCATCTTGCCCTTGGCCACCAGACGGTCGTAGCCCTTGGCGATCTTGGCCTTGCCGTTCTCAGCCCACTCCTGCTTGACGTCGCACAGAGCAACGGTGTTGCCCTCGACCTGAGCGAATGCCTTTGCGATGCCCTGGCCCATGGTGCCAGCGCCGATAACGCCGATTTTCATAGCAGTATCTCCTTTGTATTGTCAGCAGATGTTTTTATGGTAACTCAGTTGTTGGTAAAGACGGGTTTGGGCTTGGGTTTCTCGCGGGAGAGGAAGCAAGCCATGCCCTCCACCTGGTCGTGGGTCTCGAAGCAGTCGCCGAACAGCTTCTCCTCCACTTCCACAGCCTTCTCGATGGGCAGCGAGATGCCCTCATTCATCGCCTTCTTGCAGTTGCGGACGGCGATGGGCGCGTTCTTGGCGATCTTGGAGGCCAGCTTGAGGGCGTTCTCCATCAGCTCAGCCTGGGGATACACCGCGTTGACCAGGCCGATGCGCAGAGCCTCGTCGGCCTTGATGTTCAAAGCCGAGTAAACCAGCTGCTTGGCCATGCCCAGGCCCACCAGACGGGCCAGGCGCTGGGTGCCGCCAAAGCCCGGGGTGATGCCCAGGCCCACTTCGGGCTGGCCAAAGACGGCGTTGTCGGAGCAGATGCGGATGTCGCAGCTCATGGCCAGCTCATTGCCGCCGCCCAGTGCAAAGCCGTTGACGGCCGCGATGACGGGGATGGGGAAGCTCTCGATCATCAGGAAGATGTCGTTGCCCAACTTGCCGAAAGCCTCGCCCTCGGCCTTGGTCATGGTGCTCATCGAGCCAATGTCCGCGCCGGCCACGAAGCTCTTGTCCCCCTCGCCGGTCAGGACGATGCAGCGGATGGTGTTCTGGTCCACGGCCTCGAAGGCGGCCTTCAGGTCGGCCAGGACTTCGGGGTTCAGTGCGTTCAGTGCCTTGGGGCGGTCGATGGTGATGATCTCGACAGCGCCCTGCACTTCAGTCTTTACAAAAGCCATAGTGTTTCCTTTCACCAGTTGGGCGCATACCGGCGCAGGCAGCCCCTGCGCCGGCGCGCGTCCACATCAAATCTTGGTATCAGGCAGTCAATTTCAGTCCATCTCCACGATGGTGGCGCAGCCCATGCCGCCGCCGATGCACAGGGTGGCCAGGCCCTTCTTGGCGCCGCGATGCTTCATGGCGTACAGCAGGGTGACCAGGATGCGGGCGCCGGATGCGCCGACGGGGTGGCCCAGAGCGATGGCGCCGCCGTTGACGTTGACCTTGCTCATGTCGAACTCCAGGTCGTGGGCCACGGCCAGGGACTGGGATGCGAAGGCCTCGTTGGCCTCGATCAGGTCCATATCCGCCACGGTCAGGCCGGTCTTGGCCATGACCTTGCGGGTAGCGGCCACGGGGCCGACGCCCATGATGGAGGGATCGACGCCGCCCAGAGCGCCGGCGACCCAGGTAGCCATCGGGGTGATGCCCAGCTCCTTGGCCTTGTCCTCGCTCATGATGACCAGAGCGGCGGCGCCGTCGTTGATGGCGGAAGCGTTGCCGGCGGTGACCTTGCCGTCCTTCTTGAAGGAGGGCTTCAGCTTGGCCAGCACTTCGGGGGCGCTCAGACGGGGGCCTTCATCGGTGTCGAACACGATGTCGCCCTTCTTGTTGTGGATGGTGACGGGGACGATCTCGTCCTTGAATGCGCCGTTCTTGATGGCCTCGGCAGCCTTGACCTGGCTGTTGTAAGCGAACATATCCAGGTCCTCGCGGCTCAGGTTCCACTGGTCGGCCACGTTCTCAGCGGTGATGCCCATGTGGTAGTTGTTGAACACATCCCACAGAGCGTCGTTGACCATGGTGTCCACCAGCTCGCTCTTGCCCATGGGGTAGCCCATGCGGTAGCCGTAGCGGCCCTTCATCATGGCGAAGGGGGCCATATCCATGTTCTCGGTGCCGCCTGCGACCACGATGTCGGCGTCGCCGGCCTCGATCATCTGGGCAGCCATGTTCACGCAGTTCAGGCCGGAGCCGCACACCACGTTGACGGTGACGGCGGGCACCTCGACCGGCAGGCCGGCCTTGATGGAAGCCTGGCGGGCGACGTTCTGGCCCAGGCCGGCCTGGATGACGCAGCCCATATAGACGTGATCGACCTGCTCGGGCTTGATGCCGGCGCGGTTGATGGCCTCCTTGATGACGATGGCGCCCAGGTCAGCGGCCGGGGTGGTGGACAGGGTGCCGCCAAACTTGCCGATGGCGGTGCGGCAGGCAGATGCAATGACGATCTTCTTCATGTTGTTAGCCTCCTGTTTTCCATAAGATTTGTGTGGGACAGACGACGGTTTGTGTGCTCTTGCATAAACCTTCTATCAAAAACCCTTCGGGCATCACCCGCAGGGACTTTTGCTTGTTTCCAGCAGCGGGGCGGCGTTCAGCGCCTCATATTTTGCCCGCACTGCTTTTTCCACGTTGGGGGTGACGAATTTGCTGATGTCGCTGCCGTAGCGGGCAGCCTCCTTGACCACGGTCGAGGACAGGTAGCTCCAGCGGATGCTGGTGGCCAGGAACACCGTCTCGATGCCGGGCATCAGGGCGTGGTTGGTCTGCGCCAGCTGGATCTCGTTCTCAAAATCGGTGACGGCCCGCAGCCCCCGCACCATGACGGTGGCGTGGCGCTTGCGCGCAAAATCGACGGTCAGGCCGTCGAAGCTCTCCACCGTGACGTTGGGGATGTCCTTGCAGCACTCCTGCAGCAGGGCCACCCGCTCCTCGATGGTGAACAGCGGCTGTTTGGCGCTGTTGATGAGCACCGCCACGATCAGGCGGTCGTTGATCTTGGCCGCCCGCTTGATGATGTCCAGATGGCCCCGTGTGACCGGATCAAAAGAGCCGGGGTAAATGGCGATTGCCATGGAAACTGCCTCCCTGTCTTGGGCGCAGAGCCGCTCGGCGCAGCTTTGCGTCCAGTGTGAATCGGCCCTGTCGTTATTTTTCTAACGACCTTTGGGCCAAGGCGGCGTCCCGCGCCTCCTGACGTTTCTAGTAAAGCATATTGTCAAAAGTTTATCAAGTGGTTTTGTGCAAATTTTCCGCCTCTGTGCTCCCAAACAATTTGAAACAATCTCTCGTCTTTTTGTGGATATTGTCAGGAGACATCATCGCTGCGTGCTTTTTGCACCGGCCCCGCCCCGCGCCCGGCCCGCGGAGGGGCGCGGGGCGGGGCCCTTGCGCCGATTGTACCAGCCGGATGTGTTGGATGGGTGTGCAGAGTATGTACAGCTTTTTAACTCTCCCCTGCCCGCCGGGCCGGGCGCAGAGCGTGCGCTTTCCTATTTATATAGGCGGCCGCTGCCAGGAACCGCTCCCGCCGCGCCCTCTTGACCCACGGGACAGACCGTGTTATTATTTTAACATACGAGAGGGGTGTCCCTCCTTTTGCACTGTTAAAGGAAACATAAACGAGGTGCTGTACCATGAATTTTGAGGACCTGATCGCAAAAGTAAAATCCTGCGGCAAGCAGAAGCTGGCCGTGGCCGCCGCTGAGGACGACGCTGTTCTGGAAGCCGTTGACGCGGCCCGCAAGCAGGGCATCGCGGACGCCATCCTGGTGGGCGACGAAGCCGCCATCCGCAAGATCGCCGCGGAGCTTTCCATCGACCTGTCCGGCTACGAGATCATCAACGAGCCCGACAAGGTCAAGGCTTCGCTGACCGCCGTCAAGCTGGCCCACGACGGCGTGGCCAATATGTATATGAAGGGCCTGCTGGACACCAAGACCTTCCTGAAGAGCGTGCTGGACAAGGAAGTGGGCCTGCGCACCGGCAAGACCCTGTCCCATGTGGCCGTGTTTGAGGTCAAGGGCATCGAGCAGCTGCTGTTCCTGAGCGACGTGGCCTTTGTGACCTACCCCACCCTGGAGGACAAGGTCCACATCATCGAGAACACCGTGGCCGTGGCCCATGCCTGCGGCGTGGAGTGCCCCAAGGTCGCCCCGCTGGCCGCCGTCGAAGTGGTCAACCCCAAGATGCCCTGCACCGTGGACGCGGACGAGCTGCGCAAGATGAACGCAGAGGGCAAGATCACCGGCTGCGTGGTGGACGGCCCCCTGTCCATGGACATCGCCATCGACCCCGAAGCAGCCCGGCACAAGGGCGCCCAGGACCGCCCTGCCGCCGGCCACGCCGACATCCTGCTGTTCCCCGACATTCAGGCCGGCAACCTGGTCTACAAGACCCTGGTCCACACCGCCGAGTGCAAGAACGGCTGCATCCTGACCGGCACCCGCGTGCCCGCCATCCTGACCAGCCGCTCCGATTCCTTCCAGACCAAGGTCAACTCCATCGCGCTGGCCGCCGTTGTGGCCGCCGGCCTGCAGGCTGAATAATCAAAAAGGAGACGAGATAGTATGTCGATCAAAACGCTGGTCATCAATCCCGGCTCGACCTCCACGAAGGTGGGCGTGTTCGAGGATGAAACGCTGCTGTTTGAGGAGACCCTGCGCCATCCCACCGAGGAGATCGCCAAATATGCAAGCGTCATCGACCAGAAGGATTTCCGCAAGGAGATCATTCTGGACTTCCTGAAAGAGAAAAACTGCGACCCCAAGAGCCTGGACGTGATCGTCGGCCGCGGCGGCCTGCTCAAGCCCATCCCCGGCGGCACCTACGCCGTCAGCGACGCGCTGCTGGCCGACCTCGAAAAGGGCGTTCAGGGCCAGCACGCCTCCAACCTGGGCGGCATCCTGGCCCGTGAGATCGGGGACAAGCTGGGCGTGCCCAGCTACATCGTGGACCCCGTGGTGGTGGATGAGCTGACCGACAAGGCCCGCCTGTCCGGTATGCCCGAGCTGCCCCGCCGCTCCATCTTCCACGCCCTGAACCAGAAGGCCGTGGCCCGCCGCTATGCCAAGGAGCACGGCACCCGCTACGAGGACCTGAACCTCATCGTCATCCACATGGGCGGCGGCGTCTCGGTGGGTGCCCACGACCACGGCAAGGTGGTGGACGTGAACAACATCCTGGACGGCGAGGGCTGCTTCAGCCCCGAGCGCAGCGGCACCGTGCCGGTGGGCGACCTGGTCAAGATGTGCTTCTCCGGCAAGTATACCCAGCAGGAGATCTACAAAAAGATCTGCGGCAACGGCGGCTTCAACGCCTACCTGCACACCAACGACGCCCGTGTGGTGGAAAAGATGGTCAAGGAGGGCAGCGCCGAGGCCAAGCTGGTGCAGGACGCCTTCTACTACCAGATCGCCAAGGATGCCGGCGCCATGGCCGCCGTGCTGTGCGGCAAGGTCGATCAGATCATCCTGACCGGCGGCATCGCCTACGATCCCTACACCCTCGAGGTGCTGCAGAAGTACCTGGGCTTCATCGCGCCCATCACCGTCTACCCCGGCGAGGACGAGCTGCTGGCCCTGTGCCAGGGCGCGCTGCGCGTCGTCACCGGCGAGGAAAAAGCGAAAGAATACTAAAAACGTATCCCAGCCCGGAGAGCTGGACTGCTCCGGGCTGGGGCTGTTGAAAAAGTCCCGTCCAGCCGACATGTGCGGATGGACGGGACACAACCAGGGAAATTTGGCGCTGAGAGTGTGCGAGGCCGCAAGGCCGAGTGCGCGGTTCAGCGCCAAATTTTGTCCCCAGGGGAATATTAGGGGGAAGGAATTTCTGTCGCGCGACTGCGCGCAGAAATGGGTTCCCCCTAAAGCGTGGCGCAAAAGCGCCACGCTAAAGCTCTCCGGGCTTTTTATTTTGACAGCCGCTCTCCGGTACGGTATACTAAAGCCATCAACCCCCTGAACGGGGCGAAACGGAGACGAGGAATCCCATGCGCTATGTATTTTTGCTGAACCCTGCCGCCGGCCGGCAGGACTGTACCGAGCGGCTGCGCCTGCAGGCGGAGGGCGCGCTGCGCCGGGCCGGCGTGCCCCGGACGGACTGGACCATCTGCCGCACCGAATACCGGGGCCACGCCCGCGCCCTGGCCGAGGCAGCCGCCCGGGAGGGCAGCCCGGTCCGCATCTTTGCGGCCGGCGGGGACGGCACCTTCAACGAGGCGCTGACCGGCGCCCGCCCATATCCCAACGCCGCCGTGGGCTGCATCCCCACCGGCAGCGGCAACGACTTTCTGCGCACCTTTGGCACAAAGGCTGAATTCCTGGACCTGGACGCCCAGCTGGCCGGCGGCGTCATCTCCATCGACCTGATGGAGACGGGGCTGGGGCTGTCGGCGTCGGTCTGCGCGGCGGGGCTGGATGCCCAGGTGGCGGCCGGGGCGGCCAGCTACCGGCACAATCCCCTGTTCCACGGGGAAGCGGCCTATCTGCTCTCGGCCGGGCGGGAGATCTGCGGCCCCCTCGGGCGGCGGGCGCGCTTTACGGTGGACGGCGAGACCTTTGAGGCCGACATCCTGATGTGCGCGGCCTGCAACACCCGGGACTACGGCGGCGGCTTCCGGGCTGCGCCCGCCGCCCAGCCCGACGACGGCCTGATCGACCTGGTGGTGGTGCGCAGGATGAGCCGCTTTACCCTGCTGCGGCTGCTGAACCTCTACAAGCAGGGCCGTCACTTTGCGGGCGGGCAGCTGGCCCCCGGCCTGGCACGCCACCTGATCTACCGGCGGGCCCGCGAGATCACCGTCGAGCTGACCGACGGCCGCGGCCCCATCACAGCGACAGCCGACGGCGAGTGCGCACAGGTGTCCCGGCTGGACATCCGGCTGCTTCCCGGGGCCGCCCGCGTGGTCCTGCCGGCTTCGGCCTGCCGCAGGCGGCAGACGGAAAGCTGCCCGGCAAATATCTAAAACAGGCGGTCCTGCGTTGGAAAGCGTCCGGCGCGGGGCCGCCTTGACATTTTGTCATAAAAACTTAACAAAAAAATGTGCAAAAGGTCTTGATTTTTCCTGCCAAGATGAGTAAAATACTCTTAGCACTCAGAGAAACGGAGTGCTAAACAAGAATCGCCCCGATCCGGCGGTTCCCATAACCTTGTTGCAATCGCATTTTAAAATACTAGGAGGGCAAGAATTATGAAGATTATTCCTCTTGCAGACCGTGTTGTCATCAAGACTGTTGAGGCCGAGGAGACCACCAAGAGCGGCATCATCCTGACCGGCAGCGCCAAGGAGAAGCCCCAGGTGGCCGAAGTCCTGGCCGTTGGCCCCGGCGGCACGGTGGACGGCAAAGAAGTCACCATGACCGTGAAGGTCGGCGATAAGGTGCTGACCAGCAAGTACTCGGGCACCGACGTCAAGGTGGACGGCGAGGAATGCACCATCGTGCGCCAGAGCGATATCCTGGCCATCGTCGAGGAGTAAAACGCCCTCCGGCCCCATTGTACACCGACCATTCCGCGGCAGAACGCACCGCATTTTTAGCAGGAAAAGGAGAGATACCTTATGGCAAAACAGATCAAACAGGGCGAGGACGCCCGCAAGGCACTTTGCGCCGGCATTGATACGCTGGCCAACACCGTTAAGATCACCCTGGGCCCCAAGGGCCGCAACGTCGTGCTGGATAAGAAGTACGGCGCACCCGTCATCACCAACGACGGCGTGACCATCGCCAAGGAGATCGAGCTGAAGGACCCGTTTGAGAACATGGGCGCTCAGCTGGTGAAGGAAGTTGCCACCAAGACCAACGACGCCGCAGGCGACGGCACCACCACCGCCACCGTCCTGGCACAGGCCATGGTCAACGAGGGCATGAAGAACGTGGCCGCCGGCGCCAACCCCATGGACATCCGCCGCGGCATGAGCAAGGCCGTGGCCGCCGCTGTGGAGGCCATCAAGAGCCACAGCCAGAAGGTCAAGGATGCCAACGACATCGCCCGCGTCGGCACCATTTCTGCGGGCGATCCCGAGATCGGCCGCCTGATCGCCGAGGCTATGGAGAAGGTCACCAACGATGGCGTCATCACCATCGAGGAGAACAAGGCCACCGCTGAGACCTACAGCGAGATCGTGGAAGGTATGCAGTTCGACCGCGGCTACCTGAGCCCCTATATGGTCACCGATACCGACAAGATGGAGGCTGTGCTGGACGACGCCGTCGTCCTCATCACCGACAAGAAGATCAGCGTCATTCAGGACCTGCTGCCCCTGCTGGAGCAGATCGTCCAGAACGGCATGAAGCTGCTCATCATCGCGGAGGACATCGAGGGCGAGGCCCTGTCCACCCTGATCGTCAACCGCCTGCGCGGCACCTTCACCGTGGTGGCTGTCAAGGCTCCCGGCTTCGGTGACCGCCGCAAGGAGATGCTGCAGGATATCGCTACCCTGACCGGCGGCACCGTCATTTCCTCCGACCTGGGCTATGAGCTGAAGGACGCCACCCTGCAGATGCTGGGCCGTGCCCGTCAGGTCAAGGTGACCAAGGAGAACACCACCATCGTGGGCGGCTACGGCGATAAGGAAGCCATCCACGGCCGCGTGGCCCAGATCCGCAACCAGATCGAGGCCGCTACCAGCGATTTCGACCGCGAGAAGCTGCAGGAGCGCCTGGCCAAGCTGGCCGGCGGCGTGGCTGTCATCAAGGTCGGTGCTGCGACCGAGGTCGAGATGAAGGACAAGAAGCTGCGCATCGAGGACGCCCTGAACGCCACCAAGGCTGCCGTTGAGGAAGGCGTCGTCGCTGGCGGCGGCACCGCTCCCATCAACGCCATCCCCGCTGTCAAGGCCCTGTGCGACACCCTGGAGGGTGACGAGCGCACCGGCGGCCGCATCGTCCTGAAGGCTCTGGAGGCTCCCCTGCGCCAGATCGCCGAGAACGCCGGCCTGGAGGGCAGCGTCATCATCGACAAGATCGTCTCTGCCGGCAAGCCCAACTACGGCTATGACGCCCAGAAGGAAGTCTTTGTGGACGACATGATCGTGGCCGGCATCGTCGACCCGACCAAGGTCACCCGTTCCGCTCTGGAGAACGCAGCCTCTGTGGCTGAGATGGTGCTGACCACCGAGAGCCTGGTGGCTGACCTGCCCGAGCCTCCCGCTCCCGCAGCAGCTCCCGCCGGCGGCGAGATGTACTAAGCCTCTCCCCCGCGCCTTTTAAGTAAAAATCAACCGGCCCCGCACTTCCAAGGAGGTGCGGGGCCGGTTTTTGTGCTTATTCGTGGAGATAAGGGGCCAGCAGCTTTTCCACAAAGGTGCGG
>ERZ1643251.1003-NODE-1003-length-34790-cov-7.624903_pt1 | contig 34790 bp, 32 predicted proteins | sample MGYA00579261_ERZ1643251 | MGnify/ENA primary metagenome ERZ1643251 (study PRJEB29033, sample SAMEA4952267) | chicken gut metagenome | biome: Broiler Chicken; feature: Gastrointestinal Tract; material: Caecum | place: Ireland | collected 2018 | study: Broiler... | reverse complement strand
ATGTAATAATTCCTCCTTTTTTGTTTCATGCGATAGGTATTGTACAAAAGGAATTCTAAAATTCCCGCAATTTTCTGTATTATTACAACAATTTTCAAATTTTCCTCTTTTATTGTTTTACTAATTTCCACAAGAAAAATTCTGACATATTCTTAGTTCTTGCCGCAATAAACAATTTCTGCTCTTATGATTTTAACCAACATTTCCATTTTACATTCTGAGTCTCTCAGAACTTTTCACAGCGGTTCTACCATTGTCGAAAACAAAGAAGGAGGGCTTCAACTTCAAAATCAAAGAAAAAACTGCTGAAAGCCCAATCTGTAGAACAGATTGCCGAGGCTTTGGAAGAGACCCCGGAAAAGATCCAGCAGTTAATCGATAAAATATCTTAACATTATTTTCAGAGGAACAAAAAATCTTCATAGTCTTCTCCTTTCTCTCCTATAAGTTTTCTGGTTCCATTTTCTATAAATAGTCAGATTTTCCCCTATCGTACAGATAATTTTATCAAACTGACCATTACTCTCATCATTACCAGTTATGTCCAGATTTGTTTTTCTGTTTACAATCTGCATGCATAAAAAAACGGAAGGAACTATTTTTCATGTTCCTTCCGTTTTTAACGGTGTTTTCTATATTTATTTTTTACCACCTGTCTTTGTAAGTTTTCTTATTAGAATTATGAGCTCTTATAGCCTTGTTTATCATCATCATAAGTTCCAATGCACTTTTAAATTCCATAGCTTGATTTCCCTCTATCCACAGAAGATTTCCCTGCCAGGTAGCATTCTGTCTATAACGGACACTGACCAGAAAGGTAAGACATTCTCCTCGCTTCTCCAATAGAAACTCTCTTTCCAGATAAGGGCCTTTCTCTATATCTGGCAGCTTCCCCGTACTGTCCCATGCGCTTCCTCTTAACTGTACCGCTGATTGGGGAAAAGAAACCTTGTTAAAGAAACTCTCCATACTGGCTACAAGCTGCACCAGATTCTGAAATTTCCAGGGTTCCGTGGAATAACGGCTGTATACTTCCCCGCTGACCTCGCCATTCTGTATTTCGTGGATACAGATGTTTACCTGGTTTGGCGTTATTCCTCCCCGTCTGAACTTTCCTGCTGACATCTGCCTGCCCCTCCTGCCCTCTATTTCCAATGAAATTCATTTCCGGCAATTCGGATACGTGAATTGTCACTTTTTACCTCAGCCACCGAAGATGCAAAATATTTCAGATAATTTTTCCATGTCCTGTGTTCCATGGCAAAGTTATTTACAATCCTTTCAAAAATCCGTCTGCAGTTTTCCTTGTTAGTGCCCACAAGAAGGATCAAAAACTGAGAAGTGCTGTACTTTGTAAAGGAGTCTCCCTTTCGGAAGCTTTTCTGGATCGCATCGTGAAGTGCTTTGGAATACTCCTCTTGTTTCTTTATGCTTTCAGCAGGTCTTCCCTTACTGTCTACCATGGTGATTACCATCAGATAGGCAGACTGACCATTTCTTTCCAGTATTCTCTGAAGAAGCCGGTAGCTGTCGCGGAAACTGGGCAGGCTCATATAAAGGGCTCCGGATTTTTCTTCCTCTTCCTTCAGCTTTTTTTCTATCTCTCCTGCCGTCTGATAGCTGCTGGTCATTTTTGCGCTCATCTCGTCAAAGAGCTTCATGATTCTGGAAGAAGGGCTGATGCCCAGTTCTTCAAAAAACATTCTGGCTGTTTCCTCATAAAAGTCCATTGCCTCTTTATAGCGTTCCAGTCCCATCAGCGCTTCAATCTTCATAGCCTGCCATTCATCAAAAGGATAAATCCTTACGGCCTTTGATGAAACTTCCAGCATTTCCTCATAATTTTGTATATATTTCAGATACTCCCATACCCCTGACAGTGCTGTAGAAAACTGTTTCTTATAGGCAACGCTGTTAATGATCACCCAGTCTTCTCCCGACAATTCCGGAAGAAACTCACCCTGATACAGAAAACATGCCTGCCTAAACAGCCGGTATCTCTCTGCTTCATTGGTCTCTGCTTCGCCCTCCTTTACATATTCTGAGAAGTCTATCACATCCACCCATGTAGACATAGGACTACTCCATTTATAGATCCCATCTTCAATCTGTATATAATCGTAGTCTGGCAGGATAGTATCTGCCAGCATTTTCTTTAGTCTGTGTACCGTGACTCGGAGATTATTGGCTGCATCGGAAACTTCTTCTCTTCCATACAAGTCTTCCAGGAGCTGAGTCCTGGAAATGCCGCCTCTGGCTCCGCTGTAATGCAGAAGAATCTGCAGCAGTTTCAGTACTTTTGTAGCACTGTTCCTTTTAAAAGTCACAGGCCGGCCTCCATATACCATGGAAAATTTCCCCAGCATATAAACCTTTAAATCCGCTTTTCCTTCCTCCATAAATAACTCTCCATTTACTTTAAGCTCTCTATTTGATAGCATTGGAGCCTAGACTCGACTCCAACGTCCATTCTTAATGTTATTATCATCATTAAAAAAAGTCAATATCACTTTTTGCTAATTTCCAATTTTTACCAATCTTATTTGGTATTTTTTTCTTGATAAAAATTTTTTCTCCCAGAGATAGTTTCTGTATTCTTTTTGTGTGAAACTCTTGTCACTTCTCTATAGAAAATGGTAAGATAATCAGGAATATATTAGTTATTAACTACAGGAGGAGGACTACAAATGAAAAAGTCCCGGAATTTCCGGCTGATCTCCTGTTTTCTCACGATTTTTCTTCTTCTGGGAGGGTGCAGCGGCCAGCCAGCCTCAGCCCAGCCTCAGGATAAAGAAGAAAAAACATCATCTTCTTCTCAGAAAGGAAGCTGGGACAGCCAGCCCAAGGTGCTTACTCCAGAGGCCCCTGGCACTGTTCTTATGGGAAATTCAGCCATTGAAATAGATGTATCGAATATTTCCCAGGGCTATCTCATGGCCCGATATGTAGGGAATGCCGCCAAAGTAAAATTTTTTATTGAAACTCCCGACCAGGTCCGCTACACCTATGACCTGAAATCCTCCCAGACATTCGCCCCTCTGCCGCTGACTGCTGGAAGCGGCACCTATACCCTGGATGTCCGGGAGCATGTGGAAGATGACCTTTATTCCAATCTGTATAAGGAAACTGTGGAAGTCCAGATAGACAATGAGTTTTCTCCCTTCCTCTATCCAAACCAATATACCTGGTTTACAAGTGACAGCCAGACGGTTGCTCAGGCGGCCAGTCTGACTAAAGGGGCTCAGGACGGACTGGAGGCTGTAGGGGCGGTCTATGATTATGTGATCAAAAACGTCACTTATGATGAAGAAAAGGCAAAAACAGTCCAAAGCGGTTATCTGCCCGATGTAGATGAAACTCTGGAAAGCGGCAAAGGGATCTGCTTTGACTATGCGGCCCTGATGACTGCCATGCTCCGTTCTCAGGGAATCCCCACTAAACTGGAAATCGGTTATTCCGGAGAAGTATATCATGCCTGGATCAGTACCTGGCTTGAGGAAAAGGGCTGGGTAGAAAATATCATTGAATTTGACGGAGAAAGCTGGTCTCTCATTGATCCTACACTGGCTGCAGGAAACAAAGCTTCCTCTGTAAAGAAATATATCGGCGACGGCTCCAATTATACCGTCATGTATTCCCGGTAAATTCAATACCGGAAACCGGATTTTTTTGAAAGGATGGTTGAAAAATGAAGAAAACTACAGGAAAAAACCTTTCTTCCGCTGAACTGGCCTCTTTCTGTTCTCAGATCTCTTCTGTTCTGAAGGCCGGTATTTCTGCTGGCGAGGGAATTGCAATCATGCTGGAGGATACCTCATCTTCCCAGGAGCGTGAGATTCTGTCTGCCATACAGGAGACACTGAATTCTACCGGGGTTTTCAGTCTGGGGCTGGAAGACGCAGGGGTATTCCCCCAATATATGCAGAATATGGTCCGACTGGGAGAACAGGCCGGACGCCTGGACGAAGTCATGGAAGCTCTGGCAGTCCATTATGAAAGAGAATCGGATCTGGCTGCTGCTCTGAAAAGCGCCGTTACCTATCCCTGCATCATGATCGGTATGATGGTGCTGGTAGTTCTGGTGCTGATCACCAGAGTCCTTCCCGTATTCGAACAGGTATACGCCCAGTTGGGACAGAGCATGCAAGGCATATCCAGAGGCCTTCTGGATATGGGCCAGGCTCTGAACCGATATTCCCTGGTACTGCTGGCCGTACTGGTACTGCTGGCCCTTCTCTGCCTCTACTTTGCCAAAACTTCTTCTGGGCGAAAGCAGGCGTCTGCGATCTTTTCCAGACTGCCTTTTACCAGGAATTTCTCAGATAAAAAGGCCTCCTGCAGATTTGCCAGCGGTATGTCTCTGGTCCTGAAGAGCGGTCTCACTCCTGAAGAGGGAATGGATATGGCTGGAGAGCTTACAGAAAATTCTCTGTTCCGTGAAAAGATCAGTCAGTGTAAAAAGCTCCTGGAGGAGGGAACTCCTCTGGCTCAGGCTTTGTCTCACTCAGGGGTCTTTACCGGAATGGAGGCCCGTCTTTTGATGGTAGGGGACAGGACTGGATCCATAGATGACGCCATGGAAAAAATTGCCTCCCGCTGTCAGGACGAGCTGGATGATGCTATGGGAAACGCCGTTTCTATTATTGAACCCACCCTGGTGGCTATTCTTTCCATTGTTGTGGGCCTTATCCTTCTGTCTGTGATGATGCCTCTGATGGGAATTTTGGCCGGAATATAGGAGGGCGCTGCTATGAAACGATTTGTCACCCAGAAACAAAGATCACCCCTCAGGAGTTTTATTCTGTCTCTGTGCACCTTTCTTCTTATTATGTTTTTTTTCCTTACAGGCCTTTCCTCATTGTCCGGGGTTTCAGGCCGGGAGGAGGAAGATACGCTCCGGCAGGCTCTGGTAGAAAGCGCCGTCCATTGTTATGCTTTGAACGGCTATTATCCGGAAAGCCTGGAAGCTCTCACTGAGGACTATGGGATCACTTATGACAGCCGCCGCTTCCTGGTGGATTATCAGCCCCAGGGAGAAAATCTCATGCCTGAGATCACTGTTATCCGGAAGGAGGAATAGGGATTGAACCGATATTTCCGAAAAAGCCACTCTATTGACCTGATTTTTACGATTTCTCTTTTCTGTGTATTTGCCTTGTCCGCTCTTGGAGTGACAGCGGCAGGAGCTGTCCTTTATCAGAAGACAGTCACTCAGGAAAGACAGGATTATAACCTGTATACTGCCCTTTCCTATCTTGAGCAGAAATTAAAAAGCTGTGATCAGAAAGGAGGGGTATCTCTGGCTAAAGGACCAGACGGAAATGCTCTTTGTCTGAGCCAGAATGTCAATGAGGTTCCATACCTTACCTATATTTATGTCTATGAAGGCCATTTAACAGAACTTTTTATACGGGAGGACCAGGAGCCCGATTTTTCCGGAGGGACACCTCTTCTGGAAATAGATAATATGGAGCTGGAGCAGACTTCCACAGGACTGCTCCGCCTGACTCTTACAGAAGACGGAGGAAACTCTCAGACTTTATGCTGGCAGCCCAGTGCTTCTGAGACAGGAGGGGAGACGTCATGAGAAAAGCCCCTGCGAAACGTTCCAATCTTTTTCTGCTGGAACTGATATTGGCTATTTTTTTCTTTGCTCTGGCAGGCGCCGTCTGCCTGCAGCTTTTTGTTCAAGCCAGGACCCTGTCCCAGCAGACCCACGCCCGGAATCAGGCTCTGGTCTGTGCCAAAAATATATCTGCTCTTTTTGAAGCCGGTGAAGGGTCCTTCTCAGAAATCCTCCGGGAATATCCCGACGCCCAGCAGAGAGATTCCCTTCTGACAATTTATTATGATGAAGAATGGCAGCCCTGCACTCTCGAACAGGAAACCTACCTTCTGACCCTTACTCTTTCGGAGAGTTCCTGGGAAGAACATCTCCTGAAGGGTGAAATCCAGGTAACAGATAAAGAAGAACCCCTGTGCACTCTGGATGTAAGCTGCTATATTCCTTTAAAGGCTGGTGAAGGATCATGAAAAAAAAGAAAATTTTTCCTATAGTAAATGCCGGGACTGCCTCAATCCTTACAGTATTTGTGATTCTGGCCATGGTAGCTTTTGCTCTCCTGGCTTATATGAGTGCTAGAAGAGGCGCTGTATTCTGCCGGCAGTCTGTCCAGGAATCCCAATCCTATGAAGAAGCAAAGGCTCTGGCACTGGAAGAGATTGCCTCTATTGATCATGAACTCCATCAGGCCTATGAAGCAGGTACCTTTGAACAGCTCCTGGAAGATCAAACCTATGATTTTTCTATTCCTATTGAAGGGGAAAAGGCCCTTCAGGTAACTCTGGTCCCGGTTTCTCCCGAAGAAAATGAAGGACAGCTTTACCGGGTTACTTCTTTTAAACAGGTAAGCACTGGAGATTGGGAGGATAAAAGCTCTCTGAACCTTCTGGATCCCAACGCTCTGTCTGAGTAGCAGGAGCTTAAAAGCCCCAGAAAGGATTGGCATATTTATGAATGAAACAATAAAAAAAGAAACTCAGGAAATCTTAAAGGAGATTTCACTTTTAAAGGCCTCAGATATCTTCGTTGTTGCAGGCCGTCCCCTGTCCTATCGTTTAAATGATCAGATCCTGGAGTATTCCCAGGAACGGCTTATGCCGGAAGACACTATGGGATTCATTGAAGATATCTATGCTCTTGCATCCCATCGCAGCATGGCGTCTCTCACCGAAAAGGGAGACGATGACTTTTCCTTTGCTATCCCGGGGGTCAGCCGTTTCCGGGTAAACACTTATATGCAGCGTGGTTCTGCTGCAGCGGTGATCCGCATTATCTCTTTTACTCTTCCATCTCCCCAGGAGCTGGGAATTCCGGAGGGGATCATACATCTGGGAGACTTAAACAAAGGCATGGTCCTGGTAACCGGAACTGCTGGAAGCGGAAAGTCCACTACTCTGGCCTGTATCATCGACTACATCAATAAACATCGCGAAAAACACATTATCACTCTGGAAGATCCTCTGGAATATCTGCACCGCCATGAAAAGTGCATTGTCAGCCAGAGGGAGATCACCACAGATACTGTCAGCTATATTTCTGCTCTCAGGGCCTCTCTCCGTCAGAGTCCTGATGTGATCCTCCTGGGGGAAATGCGTGACTATGAGACTATGCAGGTAGCCATGACCGCTGCGGAGACCGGACATCTGATCTTCTCTTCTCTCCATACTATAGGAGCAGCCAATACCATCGACCGTATTATTGATGTATTTCCTGCCAATCAGCAGAAGCAGATCTCTGTCCAGCTTTCCATGGTGCTCCAGTGCATTATTTCTCAGCAGCTGGTTCCTTCTGCTGACGGGGGACGTATTCCGGTCTTTGAGATCATGACCATGACTCCTGCTCTCAGAAATATGATCCGGGAAAGAAAAATCCCCCAGATCGAGGGACAGATTTATAATTCTTCTTCAGAGGCTATGTGTTCCATGGATTCCAGTCTTCTGAAACTCTTCCGGGCAGGGGCTATCACCAGGCAGACTGCTCTGGACTATGCCTCAAATCCGGAAATGCTCATACGAAATCTGGGCCGCTGAAGACAGTGTCCTGAAAATACAGGAAGAGGAGAAACTCACCCTGCCAGGTAAGTTTCTCCTCTTCCTGTATTTTTTGCTTTATATAAAGCCTGATCTGCTTTTTGATACAGCGTCTGGTAAGTATCTTCCGGAGCGGCTACTGCCGTGCCGGCACAGAACTCTGTTTTTACCATTTCTCCCTGCTGCTCCAGGAGCACCGGACGATCTCTCAGTTCTCTGATCCTGTCCTTCAGTTCTTCCTGATCTTTCACAGCAAGGACCGCCATAAATTCATCTCCGCCGATCCTTCCTACAAAACCGTAGCTCCTGAAGATTTCAGAGAGCCTTTCTCCTGTTCGGATAAGGACCTGATCCCCGAAAGGATGGCCGTATCTGTCATTGACCTTTTTAAAATTATCCAGGTCAATAAGAATCATGGCCATCTGCCTATCCCTGTCTTTTTTCTTCAATTCACTCTCGGCATATTCCTGGATGCCTTTTCGGTTCATGACACCGGTAAGATAGTCCCGGCTCATCTCTCCTTCCAAAGTCTCCAGCTCCTCTTTCTGTTTCTGGATATTAATGAGAAAACCTACGCCGGACCTGGCTTCTCCATCTTTGCCATACTGGAAATACAAACGGAGCAGATACCACTGGGTACTTCCTTCCTTGTCCGTCAGCTGGATTTCTTCTTCAAAGATTTTCTTCTGTTCCATGGCTTTTTCCACTCCATTCAGAAGTTTCCCTTTTTCCTCCGAAGTCATGCATCTGGTCTGCTCAAGCCATTGCAGATCATCTGTGATCTGGGTATCTTCGCCAAACTTATCTATCCATTTTGCAGAGAAAGAAATCTGTCCTTTTTCAATATCCCATTCATAGATGATATGATCCATTTTATCCATGAGCAGACGGATTTTTTCCAGGCTCAGGCTCAGTTCCTCTCCTTCTTTTATCAGCTGCTGATTTATCTTCCGGATTTCCCTTTGCTGAGACAGTTCCTTTACCTTATACCAGTATCTGGCCGAAGAAGCGATCACTGCCATCCCCCCGGCTACGGTCACATTGATCAGGCCGCCGAACTGAATGTAAGGAAAGGCTGCCAGGGAAAAAGCCAGGGATGCGCCGCCGTAAACACTGAGAGCGTAAATGGGCAGCGCCTGAACAATAATGGCCGAACCCATGATGCAGGTCACAATCACAGAAAGGTTCCATCCGTCCTGGGCTTTTGTAATATCGTAATAGTTCAGCATGCAGTTCCAGACCACTCCCACAGCGCAGTATCCACCCTGAAGGAATATCTGCCTCTTTTTCCACTGCTTCTTTCTGAATATTTCCTGGGCCGCCAGAAAGCCCAGATTGATCAGAAGAAATGTACAGTAAAAAGCAAAATAAATCCGGTTATTCAGTGTCTCAAGTCCGCTTTCAGACCCCATCAGAACATGAAAGATATTGACTGCCTGCACAAGGGCAGCCAGAATACTGATCACAGTCATCAGACGCCGGTTATTGTCAAGAAGCTGTTCCCAGAAACTGTCTCTTATCTCCTCTGGTACACGTACCAGTATTTTTAGATTTTCCACAAGGTTTATCCATGCTAAATAAAAACTTTCCATTTCAATTCACCTGTGTTCTATGATAGCATGAAAAAAGGATTGCACGCAATCCTTTTTCTGAATACCTTCTCTATGAAATTCTTCCATTGTCCATAGTATAGACTTTGTCAGCCAGATTCATGGTGGATTTTCTGTGGGAAACCAGCACTACCGTCTTCTCCTGGCAGGAGTCCTTCAGAGACTTCAGGATAATTCCTTCGTTCAGGGAATCCAGATTACTGGTAGGTTCGTCCAGAAGGAGAAAAGGCCCGTCATGGAGAAAGGCTCTAGCCACGCCGATCCTCTGTTTTTCTCCTCCTGATAAGGTGTCTCCCAGTTCTCCCACCTCTGTTTCATACCCTTTTGGAAGGATCATAATAAAGTCATGGATAGAAGCCTTCTTCGCTGCCTCTATGATTTCCTCCCGACTGGCCCCAGGCTTTCCTATGGCAATATTATTGGCAATGGAATCATGGAACAAATGAGTTTCCTGGGTCACATAGGATTCTGTGTTCCTGAGCTGTACTGTAGGAATCTGCCGTACATCCGTTTCTGAAAGTTTCACAGCCCCCTGGTCCACATCCCAGAACCGCATCAACAGTTTTAAGAGCGTAGACTTTCCGGAGCCGCTGGCTCCATGGATTCCGATGATCTTTCCCTGGGGCATTTCAAGGGAATAATCTTTCAATATCACTTCATCCTCATAGGCAAAGGTCACCTGTTCAGCCCTGGCCCCTGTAAAGGCAAAAGCCGCCGGATGTGCTTCCCCTTTATCTGCCCCCTGTAAGGCCTCTGAAGAAATATTTTCCGGGATCTCTTCTACCAGAGGCTCTTCCTCCAGAATGGAAAGGACTCTCTCTCCGCTGGCCAGGGTCTGATTCAGGTTGTTAGACAAACTGGACAGGGCTGTTACCGGGCCGAAGGAACCCATCATAGCAATAGTACAAGTGAGGATTCCTCCAAAGTCCAGTTCTCCCTGCTGTCCCAGATACAGGGTAAAGAAAAGCATGCCAAAAGAGAAAAACAGGATAGCCAGTGTGGTAAAGGACCGCTGAGCTCCTTCCAGACGGCTGAGACCCTTTTGGAGATTTCCCAGTCTGACCGAGCGTTCTTCCATTTCCTGTTCCCGTTTTTCCCCCTGTCCATATTGAATAGTCTCATCCAGACCTCTGAGGGAATCCAGGACAAAGCTGTTCAATTCCCCGAAGCCAGTACGAAATTCCATTCCCCGGTTTCCTCCTCTTTTCCCGTTCCACAAGGGAATCACTGCACCTACCACCACATAGGCAGCCAGGGCAAAGATTCCTGCCAGGATGTGATAGCTTCCTATAAAAATCACCATGATCAGAGAAGTGAGGAAGGCAATGGCAATAGGGGAGATAGTATGAGCATAAAAGACCTCCAAAAGCTCGATGTCTGTAGTGATAATGGAAATCAGATTTCCCTTATCTCTTCCCTCCAGCTTTGCCGGGCAAAGCTTTCTAAGAGCAGCAAAAACTTTATGGCGGATGATCGCCAGCAGTTTAAAGGCAATAAAATGGTTGCAGTATTGTTCCGCATAATGAAGGATTCCCCTGAAGACTGCCAGGATTCCCATAAGCAGGAACAGGTTCTGGCCACTTCCTTTCAGGATCGCCTGGCCTGCCAGGATAGTCAGGAAAATGGCGCAGAGGTATCCCAGAACACCCAGGATAATAGCTGCCGTCATAATGTGGAGCAGAGGCTTTACAAGGCCGATAAGCTGAGCCATGATCCGAATCCCGCTTCTTCTTTCTTTTTTTGCCCCGGTCATCCCTTCTCCTCCCTTCCATACATTTCCAGATTTTTCTGTGTTTCATAAAGTCTGCAGTAAACGCCTCTCCGTTTCATCAATTCCTCATGGGTTCCCGCCTCCCGGATTTCTCCCTGGTCCAGAAGGTAAATCCTGTCAGAAGCCGCCACATTGGACAGTCTGTGGGAGATAAGAAGGACAGTTCTGGTCTTGGCCAGTTCCCGGATCACTTCCATGATCAGATCCTCGCTTTCCGCATCTATGTTTGAAGTAGCTTCGTCAAAGATATATACCGGGGTGTCATGGAGAAGAGCTCTGGCAAGGGCCAGTCTCTGACGCTGGCCTCCGGACAGATTGGCTCCCTGTTCCAGAAGTTTTGTCTCAAGTCCCTCCTGAGCATCTAAAAATCCCAGCAGATTCACTCTGGAGAGCACACTCCTCATTTCTTCCACTTCAGCCTCAGGCTTTGCCATCTGCAGATTCTCTGCCACTGTTCCCTTAAAAAGGTAACTGTTATGCCGTACAAGGGTTATGTGGTCCATCAGTTCCCTTTCCTGGATTTGGGCCAGGGGCTTTTCTCCTATATGGATTTCTCCCTGATAGCCCTGAAGCCTTCCGGTAAGCAGACCGGCAATGGTACTTTTCCCACAGCCGGACTCTCCTACCAGAGACACAAAGGAACCTTGGGGAATAACCAGGCTGACCCCTTTCAGGATTTCTCTGTCCTCTTCGTAAGAAAACCGTATATTCTGCAGTTCTATATCAAAGTTCTCCGGAGACATTTTCTCTTCTCCCTTTTCTGGTTCCTCCAGATCCAGGAGATGAAAAATCTTGTCACTGGCTGTCATACCGTTCATGGCAATGTGGAAAAAGGATCCCAGAAGCCGCAGGGGAATAAAAAACTCTGAAGCCAGAAGAATAATGGCAAGGGTCCCGGAAAAGTCCAGTCTTCCTACAAGAAATTCGCTGACAGCCACGATCATCCCCACTGCCGCGCCACCGTAAGCTACAATGTCCATAACGCTGGTAGAATTTAGCTGCATAGTCAGGACCTTCATGGTTATCCGTCTGAATTCCTGAGCTTCCTGGTCCATCTCCTCTGCTTTCTGCTCATCTGCCTGATAGATTTTCAAAGTAGTCAGGCCCTGGAGGTTTTCCAGGAAGCTGTCTCCAAGACCTGTATAAACACCCCAGTATCTGCTCAGCAGTTTTTTTGCAAATTTCTGTACTGCTACAATGGATATGGGAATCAAAGGCACACAGATCAGTAATACCAGGCTGGCCTTAAGGTTTACAAAAGATAAAATCAAAAAAAGAGTCAGAGGTGCCAGAAGGCTGTAAAAAAGCTGGGGAAGGTATTTTCCAAAATATATTTCCAGTTGTTCTACGCCTTCGGTGCTTAGCTGAACCACCTCTGAAGTAGATGTTTTCTCTTTATAAGAAGCTCCCAGCCTCAGGAGTTTTTCATAGATTTTCTTCCGCAGGATCCTCTTTACATCTACGCTGGCTTCATAAGAAGCCCTGGCCGCCATCCGCTCACAGAGAAACCGGACTGCCACAGCCAGAACAAGGAGGAAAACTGTCCTTCCCAGGGACAGTTCTCCCAGGGCCTGGGGCAGATTTTCGGCATCCACCACTTTACCCAAAAGCTCTGCAATGGAGAACACTGCAAGGATCTGAGCCAAAAGTGCGATCCACTGCCAGAGAATGTTATATACTATATATTTTTTTGCGTGAGACAGCAGTCTCACCAGTCTTGTCTTGATCATAAATATTCAGCCTCGTTTTTCTGCGGGAGATCAGGCAGATACACCTTCTCCCTCTCTTACTGTTTTAACTCTGAGGAAGAAGTACAGCAGATGGCATACCCATACCACCGCCAGACAGATCCTTCCTACAGGAACATTGCTCATCATGAGAAATCCTGCCGCCATTACCAAGGTAACCGTTCCCACAATGGTCAGTTTTGTTTTCATAGTCATAGCCTTCTTCTGTACAAAAGATTCCAGATGTTTCTTATACAGACTGGTCCCAATGAACCAGTCGTGAAGTTTTCTGGAGCTTTTGGCAAAACAGAAAACTGTAGCCATATAAAAAGGTACTGTAGGGAGAATAGGGAGGACCACTCCCACAGTTCCCAGACCCAGGCATATAAAACCAAGTATCATCCAAAATAGCTTTAATGGATTTTTCTTCATATTTTTCCTTTCTACCTTGTTAGAGTTTCTTCCTTAAAACTTCTAAATGGTTAGTTATATTTAACTTATAGTCTTAAAAAAAGCGCGGCTTCATAAATGAGTTAGCTGCGTCTACCTTGTATTTATATACCATATTCCCATTATCTTTGTCAATATTTTTCTGCCTCACTTGTGATTTCATCAATCATAATACACAGGATAAAGTCTGTTTTTTCCCCATAAACGATTCCAACATCGTGCTGCACTTCGGAAGTTTTTCTCTCTCCCTCCTTTCCATCTCTCTTCTCTGGATTTCCCGGTCCTGCTGTCTTTTCTTCCTTCTCTCAGAGTCTTCCATTTAAATCTCCCCGTTTCGATTTTTTAAAAAGCCTGCTGTTTTAAGTCCCCCTCTTAAAACAACAGGCTTCATAATCATGTGTACAGATTACTCCGCACCTTATGTTATGGTATTATGCCAGCATCATTCTGTCATTTGCAAATTCTCCGCCGCTGACTTCTTCAAATTTAGCCAGCAGGTCGGATACATGTAATTTCTTCTTCTCTTCTCCCGCTACATCATAGATCACTTTTCCTTCGTGCATCATGATCAGACGGTTTCCGTGGGCAATGGCATCCTTCATATTATGGGTTACCATCATAGCTGTAAGACTGTGTTCCTGAATGATCTTATCAGAAATCTCCAGTACTTTCGCTGCGGTCTTTGGATCAAGAGCCGCTGTGTGCTCATCCAAAAGAAGAAGCTTTGGTTTTTTAAGTGAAGCCATCAGCAGGGTAATGGCCTGCCTCTGTCCTCCGGAAAGCAGTCCCACCTTTGTGGTAAGACGCTCCTCCAGTCCCAGATCCAGTTCTCTTAATTGTTCTTTATAGAACTCTCTCTCTTTTCTGGAAATACTCCAGCGGAATCCTCTGCGCTCTCCTCTTCTGGCGGCAATAGCCATGTTTTCCTCAATGGACATGGTAGAGGCAGTTCCTGTCATAGGGTCCTGGAAAACTCTTCCCAGATAAACGGCTCTCTTATGTTCCGACAGCCGGGTAATGTCCACTCCGTCTACGATTATTTTTCCCTGGTCGATGGGCCAGACCCCGGCAATGGCGTTCAGGGTCGTAGATTTTCCTGCCCCGTTTCCACCGATAATAGTCACGAAATCCCCGGGATTCAGATTCAGATTTACTCCGTCCAGAGCTACTTTTTCATTAATGGTTCCTATGTTAAAGGTCTTGTGAAGATCTTTGATTTCCAGCATATATCCCATTATTTTGCCATCCTCCTTCTTACCAGATATTTTCCTTTGAGATAAGGTGCCGCCAGGAAACAGGTCACGACTACTGCTGAAAACAGTTTCATGTAGTCAGAGTCGATTCCCAGCCACATTACCAGAGCATAGGCAATGTAATATAAGATAGCTCCCACGAAAACGGATGCCAGTGTATAGGCAAAGGCAATTTTCTTTCCTGCACAGAGCTTTCCGAAGATGACCTCACTGATGATCACGGCAGCCAGGCCGATAACAATAGCGCCACGTCCTGCATTTACATCTGCTGCTCCCTGATACTGGGCATATACGCCTCCGCACAGACCTACCAGGCCGTTGGAGATCATCAGGGCGATAACTTTGCAGAAATTTGTATTGATGCCCTGGGCGCTTGCCATCTGAGGATTACATCCTGTGGCACGGATAGAAGCTCCAAGCTCTGTTCCGAAAAGCCAATATACAATAGCCACAAGGACAAGGCATCCCACGATCAGGCCGATGAAAAACAGATAACTATTATCAGATGTAACATAACGGGCAGAAGCTACCAGGCCTTTCTGTCCGATTCCCATACTCTGATTGGCCTTTCCCATGATTCCCAGATTTACAGAATAAAGAGAAATCTGGGTCAGAATACTGGCCAGGATCCCCGGGATTCCCAGGGCTGTGTGAAGAAAGCCTGTTACAAAGCCTGCGGCCATTCCTGCCAGGAAGGCAAAGATCAGAGACAGGGCAGGGTGCATGCCTCCCTGTATCAGCATTACCGCCACGGCTCCTCCTGTAGCCAGTGAACCATCTACCGTCAGATCTGCAAAATCCAGGATCCGGAAGGTGATGTATACCCCCAAAGCCATAATTCCCCAAATAAGTCCCTGGGCCGCATTACCCGGGAGAGACCGCACCAGAGCCATCGGGTCCAGTGCCATCAGCATTGTCATAGTCATGTCATTTATTCCTTTCCAGTGTATTTTTATGTTTTATCAATCTATCACATTTTTCAATACAGCAACAGAGGCCGCCGCATTAAACAAAATGTAAAAGTTTAATGCGGCGGCTCCCTGTCTGTTCTCAGACAGTCCGCTGCCTGCTTTAGCCGGCTGCGGCATATGAAAAACAATTTATTATTCTGTCTCGATAGCTTCGTAATCTTCCGGAATGGTAATTCCTAATTCTTCACAAATTGTAGGATTATACATTTTGGTTACTTCCGGAGCAGTCTGAATTTCCATAGTAGAAATATCCTCGCCTTCTGCCAAAACCTGATAAGCCATTTCGCCAGCTGTGTATCCGATATCATAGTAGCTGATTGACAGAGTAGCAATTCCACATCCGGAACAGATTCCCTGCTCTCCTGCGATTACAGGAATCTTTGCAGGCATACATACGTTATTTACAATCTGTGTATTGGATGCCATAGTATTGTCTGTAGGAATATAGATCGCATCGCAGGTTTCAATGGCGCTGGTCACTACTGTCTGGATTTCATTGGAGTCGGCTGCAGTATATTCTTCGTATTCAATTCCGTCTTCTTCCAGAGCTTCCTCAAAAAGCTGTGCCTGGTACTGGGAATTAGGTTCTGCAGAACAGTAAAGAATTCCTACTTTCTTGGTATCCGGCAGCAGCTCTAACAGCATATCCTCCTGCTGGTCGATAGGGGCCAGGTCGCTGGTTCCGGAAACATTTACTCCGGTAGCTCCCGTCCAGTCATCAATGCCAAGAGCTGTAGCATAGTCTGTAATAGAAGTTCCCAGGATAGGGATATCTGCCGTTGCCTGGGCTGCTGTCTGTAAAGGCAGCGTAGCGTTTGCCAGGATCAGATCTACATCTGCAGATACAAAGTTATTAATAATGGTAGAACACATAGCCTGCTCGCCCTGAGCATTCTGCTGATCAAATTCTACATTTCCTTCCCCGAAAAGTTCTGTACAGGCATCCATAAATCCCTGGGTAGCCTGATCCAGCGCATCGTGTTCCATCTGCTGGCAGATACCTATGGTATAAGTTTCGCCGCTTCCTGATGACTCAGAAGACGCGCTTTCCTCTGTACCGCTGCTCTCTGAGCCGGAATCAGAACTTCCTCCGCAGGCAGTCATTGCCATACCCATGGTCGCTGCCATCATGATCGCCAATATTTTCTTCAACTTCATTTTCATTTCCTCCCTGTTGCTTTATCACGAAAAACCGTTACGCTTTACTGCGCAAAAGTTCTAATGGTGCTATTATACACCCCAGGGCTATATTCGTCAACTTGAAATATATTTTTATACGATCTCGTCCAGCCAGATTCCCTGGATCTTCTGGATCTTATCTAAATCTGTTCTCATCTCTTCCGGCATATCCGGCCACAGAGTCTCTGCTTCTTCGCAGCCAAACAGCCAGGCAGTTAAATCTCCGATATCTGCCTTCAATGTCCACAGCCTCTGGGCTGCCTGCAGCTCCTCCTGGCCTCCGCCCATGCTCAGACTGCTTCCATTTTCATCCAGGCTCCAGAGAAAGCTTCCTTCGTTTTCAGGAATCAGCTTGTCCTCTATTTCCAGCCGAAGAGTAAGAACCCCTGATTCCTTAAGACTAAAAACAGGGAGAAATTCTCTTACAGATGTGATCCTTCCCATAATTCCCTGGTTTTCTTCTTCCCGGACATGCCATTTTTCCTCTGCATACAGAAGTACATGTTTTTTCTCCTGGTCTTCTGCAAAGGCCTGAAGGCCCTGGATCTCTCCGCTGCTGTCCCTGAGGAAATACAGCTCTCTCTTTTCACTTTCCAATTCTTTTTTCATTCGGCGTACATAGGCTTCGTCACGGCAGGTATAGACCTGGCTTCTCTTTGAAAGCCACTGTTCCATATATGCTCCGGCAGCCTCACAATCTTCCCGGCTCTCTGACACCGGGATCTGCTCCAGCTTCTCCCTAGCATCAGAGACCAGCTGCAGCTTCTGTCTTTTCCAGATAAACCGGAAATCAAAAGGACGGTAAATGGCCTCTGCCGCAGGCATCAGGAAAGTAAAAGGCCTCCCTTCCAGGTTCATGTCTCTTAACGCCCGGGTCAGCACCTCTCTCATATATCCCTTGCCTCTTTGGCTCTCTTCTGTGGCAACTGCCACGATATAGTCGGCCATCCCCGATTTCTCTCCTATATGGACTTTATAAGGATTTCTGTGAAGCATGGAGACGATCCTTCCCTCTTCTTTTTTCACCAGAATACGGTTGTCCCTGGTCTTCTCCTGATAATAAAAGTCCAGATAAGCATCTGTATCTTCCGGAAAACAGGATTTCCAGAGAGGAATCGTCTCTTTCTTTTCTTCCTGGGGAAGATATTCCGGCAGGTTTTCTGAAGCGGTATTCTCGATTTCTTCCGCCCATTTATAAGATTTTTGTCCGTCCAGAAGCTGTTCTACCAGATATTTTCTTGCAAAGTCTGCCGGATTATAGGACATCTTGGCCTTTCTCAGTCCCTCCAGTCCCATATCGTCTTCCCGGTTCACCCACTGGACCTCCGGGAATTCATGGAGCAGGAACATCTGATTAATAGCCTGATAAAGTCCCGGGATTTCCGGGTTGGCTTTTTCAATATGGATCACCGCCATATCCTCGATCTTGTTGTAGCTTCCCACAGAGAAGGCCTCTAACTGTCCATCTACATAAATTCCTCCCATGTGGATGTTCAGCTCACAGCAGTTTCTCAGAATGTCGTGGATTCCCCGGACTTCATAGTCTAAATGCTCCTCCTGGTCCTCGCCTTTCTGGATCCTCCAGCGGTCCAGGAATTTCCACATGTCATCTTTGTCATCGCATCCCAGAGTCCTGTATTCAAATCTTCCCTCATACTGGCGGAGAAATACATTCAGCCGGTTCTTTTTCTTATGAAGTTTCTTTCCTGAGAGTTTCCGCAGAGATTCTCCAAGATACAGGTAGTCTCTGGAATCCTCCTGCTCTTTTACAAAGTATTTCTCTTCCGGCAGGTTCAGATATTTTACCGCATACTCATCTGCCAGGTTGATCACAAGAGGATAACCCAGTTCCTCATTAAAATACTGCTCAATGGCATGGAATGCGTCCGGCAGGTCCTCCTCTTTACAGAGAGGCATGGCAGAAAAACATTTCCCGTTGTATTCCATAAGCCACAGCAATGCCCTGTTTTCCCAGATTGCATAACGGACATTATAAAATTCTTTCCAGATAAAGCTCTCCAGAAAAACACTGTCACAGGTGTTGTTTTTACGCATGTTATAATAGGGTATCATCAGAGGACTGTCCTCCACAGTGATTTCCTTAAATTCTAAATTCACGATTTTGTCTCCTTATATTTTCTTTTATCCGGCCCGAAACTGGCCAATTTTGGTCCATATTAGTATATCATATTCTGGACATTTTTCAAGGAGCTGCCGCAGCAGCTCCTCTTAAATTTTCTCAGAATATATGGAACTGTACTACCAGTGCCGCAAATACAATGGATACCATGGATAGAAGTTTGATAAGGATGTTAATGGAGGGTCCTGAGGTATCTTTGAAGGGATCTCCCACCGTATCTCCAACCACCGCTGCTTTATGCGCCTCGCTTCCTTTTCCTCCGTGGGCGCCGCCCTCGATATATTTTTTAGCATTGTCCCAGGCGCCCCCGGCATTTGCCATGAAAACCGCCATGAGAAAGCCTGTAGCCGTAGATCCGGCCAAAAGGCCGATGACCCCGTTATACCCCAGGATCAGGCCGGTGACTACCGGGGTAACAATGGCCAGCAAAGTAGGAAGGATCATTTCCCGAAGACTGGCCCTGGTGCAGATATCCACACAGGTTTCATAATCCGCCTCTGCCTTTCCTTCCATCAGGCCTTTGATCTCTTTAAACTGCCTTCTTACTTCTATTACGATACTCTGAGCCGCCCGGCCTACAGAGGACATGGTAAGGGCTGCAAAGACAAAGGGCAGGCAGGCCCCGATGAAAATGCCGCACAGAACAGTAGGATTCATAATACTCATATCCAGCTCCACAGATGCCCCTCCTACTTCCTGTACCTTCTCCACGTAGGAAGCGATCAGAGCCAGAGCTGTCAATGCGGCCGAACCGATAGCAAAGCCCTTTCCTGTGGCGGCTGTGGTATTTCCCAGAGAATCCAGGGCGTCTGTCCTTACCCGTACCTCCGGATCAAGTCCTGCCATCTCTGCAATTCCTCCTGCATTGTCTGCTATAGGGCCGTAGGCATCTGTGGCAAGGGTAATTCCCAGAGTAGACAACATCCCGACTGCAGAAAGGGCAATCCCATACAAACCTCTGGTAGCTTCGATAAACCCTCCGGAACATACATAGGCTGCCATTACGCAGATGACCACGATCAAAATTGGAAGAGCTGTAGAAAGCATACCCAGACTCAGCCCTCCGATAATAATGGTGGCCGAACCGGTGGCTGATTTATCTGCCAGATTCTGGGTAGGCTTATACGTATCTGAGGTAAAATATTCTGTAAAAAATCCGATCAGCACTCCTGCCAGAAGGCCAGCCAGAATGGCCAGATAAAAACCGATAAATTCTCTTCCAAGAACCAGCCATACTAAAGGAAAGGCCACTACTGCTATTAAAATAGCGCTGGTATTGGTCCCTCTCCGCAGGGCTCCGAGAAGAGTGCTCTGCTTGGTACTTTCTCCGGTCTTCACCAGAAGGCTTCCGATGATAGAAGCCAGAACTCCCACTGCCGCCAGGACCATAGGAATTACCACTGCGTTTACACGATCCACAGACTCGATTTTATTGAAAGCGATAACTCCCAGGGCACAGGCAGAAAGAATGGAGCCTACATAGGACTCATAAAGATCTGCTCCCATTCCGGCAACATCTCCTACGTTGTCCCCAACATTGTCTGCGATTACTGCAGGATTTCTGGGGTCATCCTCAGGGATCCCAGCCTCCACTTTTCCTACCAGGTCCGCTCCTACATCGGCTGCTTTGGTGTAAATCCCTCCTCCCACACGGGCGAAAAGAGCCATACTGGAAGCTCCCATTCCGAAGGTGAGCATGGTGCTGGTAATATCCTCTATGGGAAGTTTAAAAACCAGGCGGAGCAGAAGGTACCAGATGGAAATATCCAGAAGTCCCAGTCCCACCACTGTAAACCCCATGACAGATCCTGCGGAAAAAGCTACGTTCAGTCCTTTGTTCAGCCCCTGCTGGCAGGCAGCCGCTGTCCGGGCATTGGCTCTGGTAGCGATCTGCATTCCCACAAAGCCGGAAAGACCGGAGAAGAATCCCCCGGTAATAAAGGCAAAAGGCACAAACCAGGTAAGATAGCCAAAAGCTGCCATAGCAAAAAGTATGACGAACATACCTGCGAAAAAGCAGATCAGTATCCGGTACTGCCTCCTGAGATAAGCCATCGCCCCATGGTGAATAGAAGATGATATTTTCTGCATCTGCTCATTTCCCTGGGGAAATTTCAGCACTCTCGCTGCCCGGCTGGCCGCAAAAGCCAGGGCCAGGATAGAACCGAACAAAGTAAGTAACGCTAATTGGTTGTCCATAAAAAACCCCCTTTCAAGATACTATAACTATGTGCCATTTGTTTATATTATACTTCGTATTCTGAGAAAAGAACAGTATTTTCTGTAAATAATAAGGCAGCGATATCGTTTTCATTATATTTGGGATACTTTACAGAACAGGTATATTTTTTTACATAGATTTGAAATATTTTATATAGAAATCCCCCGCCATCTATAGTACCATTACTATGAAGGAGGAAAACAAATTATGAAATTCAAACTGAATGCTTTAGAGAAAAAATGGATCTTGTATGATGTGGGAAATTCTGCATTTACCCTTTTAGTTTCTACCATCATGCCGATCTATTTCAATTATCTGGCAGGAAATGCCGGAGTATCCGACGTAGATTATCTGGCTTACTGGGGCTACGCCGTATCGGTATCTACCGTGATTGTAGCCATACTGGGACCTGTGCTGGGAACATTTTCTGATTTCCCCGGCTGGAAGAAAAAAATCTTCCTGACCGTCCTGCTTATCGGCGCCCTGGGGTGTGTGTTCCTGGGATTCACCTCATCCTGGCTTTGGTTCCTGCTGGTATTTGTCATCGCCAAATCCGCCTATTCCCTGAGTCTTGTTGTCTATGATTCCATGCTTACGGATATTACAGACAAAGACCGGATGGACGAGGTATCCTCCCACGGCTATGCCTGGGGCTATATCGGAAGCTGCATACCTTTTATCATCAGCCTGCTTCTGGTATTGTTCTATGAAAATCTTGGCATTTCCATGGAGCTGGCTATGGGCGGCGCCTTTCTTCTCACCGCCATCTGGTGGGTGTGTATGGCCCTGCCTCTGACTACCTCTTACAGGCAGAAAAACTTTACCCCTGTGACCAAAAGTCCTGTCTCCTCAGGTCTGAAACGTCTGGCCAGGATTTTTTCTGAGCTGAAAGAGAAAAAGAAAATCCTCTTTTTCCTGATCGCCTTTTTCTTCTTTATTGACGGGGTTTACACCATTATCGATATGGCCACCGCCTATGGAACCGCTCTCGGCCTGGATACCACAGGACTCCTTCTGGCTCTTTTGCTGACCCAGATCGTGGCTTTTCCCGCAGCACTGACCTTTGGAAGACTGTCCAGAAAAGCTCCGGCCTCCAGGCTGATCCTGATCTGTATCGGAGCCTATTTCTGTATTTCTCTTTATGGGATCATTCTCTCCAAACAGTATCAGTTCTGGATCCTGGCCGTATGCGTGGGAATTTTCCAGGGAGCTATCCAGTCTCTGTCCCGCTCCTACTTTGCCCAGATCATCCCTGAGGAGAAATCGGGAGAATATTTCGGTATTTACGATATCTGCGGCAAAGGTGCATCCTTTATGGGAACCATGCTGGTATCCCTGGTAAGCCAGATCTCCGGAAGCGTGAACCTGGGCGTGGGGGCACTTTCGGTAATGTTTCTTATCGGATTTCTGATCTTTATAAAAGCAGACAAAATCTAAAAAAATCATAAAAATCTGATAAAATTTTCCTGTTGACATTCTGCTTTTTTGAGATATAATGATAGCGAATTGAGAAAAGCCAATGCGAAGAACAGGACAAGACTTCCCAGGCAGTTATGTTTTCAGAGAGTCTCCGGGCGGTGTGAGGAGACAGCATAGCCAGGGCGGCTATCACCTGTGAGCAGTCAGGGTGAACGTGAAATCAGTAACCCGGACCGGAATTCCTCCGTTATAGGGAAACCTGTTAATTCAGCAGAAATTGAACGACGGGACTGAGAGACCGGTATATCCGGTAATTAGAAGTGGTAACGCGGAGATTATATCATTCGTCTTCTGACAGAGCAATCTGTCAGGAGGCGTTTTTTTATTTCTGCAGGCAATAGGCCAGGCTTCCTGTACAGGAACTTTCAGGCAGATGGACAGCGCCTGGGACGCTATTTGGCTTGGATCAGAAAATAAGCAAAGGAGACATGAAATTATGAACACACTTGTAATCGTACTCATCGCCGCCGTATGTCTGATCGCAGCTTATGCTTTATATGGACGCTGGCTGGCGAAAAAATGGGGCATCGACCCCAAAGCAAAGACTCCGGCTGTCCTTCATAATGACGGACAGGACTATGTGCCTACAGACGGCTGGACCGTATTTGCCCACCAGTTTTCTTCCATCGCAGGAGCAGGCCCTGTTACGGGAGCTATCCAGGCCGCTGCCTTCGGCTGGCTGCCGGTCCTTCTGTGGATCATCCTGGGCGGTATCTTCTTCGGGGCTGTCACAGACTTCGGGGCCCTTTACGCCAGTGTAAAAAACGATGGAAAATCCATGGGACTTCTCATTGAGAAATACATAGGCAAGACGGGCCGTAAACTGTTCCTGGGATTCTGCTGGCTGTTTACCCTCATCGTTATGGCTGCCTTTGCAGATATGGTGGCAGATACATTCAACGCCTACGTGGTAACAGACGGCGTGCAGACTCTCTCTGAAAACGCCACTGTAAACGGCGCTGCCGGAAGTATTTCCCTGTTCTTCATCCTCTTTGCCGCAGTCTTCGGACTGGTACAGAAAAAGATGAAGTTTACCGGCTGGAAAGAAGTGGTCCTGGGGCTGGTCTTTACGGTACTGGCTTTTGTATGCGGAATGAACCTTCCTGTGATCCTCGGCAAGGAAATGTGGATCTATATTGCTTTTATCTATATTTTCCTGGCAGCTGTACTTCCTATGTGGTTCCTTATGCAGCCAAGAGATTATATGTCCACCTTCATGTTTGTCGGCATGATCGCAGGGGCGGTCCTTGGACTGTTCTTTGCTCATCCTTCCATGAACCTTCCTGCTTTTACAGGATTCCAGAATGAAAACCTGGGAACTCTTTTCCCCATTCTGTTTGTGACCGTTGCCTGCGGCGCCGTATCTGGATTCCACAGCCTGGTATCCTCCGGCACCTCCTCAAAAACGATTTCCAATGAAAAGGATATGCTGAAGGTAGGCTACGGCGCCATGGTACTGGAAAGTCTTCTGGCTGTCATCGCCCTGTGCGTGGCAGGAGCCGCCGCCAGCGCAGACGGAACCGCCGCAGTGGGAACCCCCTTCCAGATCTTCTCCTCAGGAGTTGCAGGTTTCCTGGAAATGTTCCACATTCCTGTATTTGTGGCCCAGAGCTTTATGACCATGTGCGTATCCGCCCTGGCTTTCACTACCCTGGATTCCGTGGCACGTATCGGACGTATGTCTTTCCAGGAGCTGTTCAGTGTGGATGACATGGAACATGCCAAAGGCTGGAGAAAAGTCCTGTGCAACAAATATTTTGCCACTCTGATCACACTGGCATTCGGCTATATCCTGACACAGGTAGGCTACTCCAATATCTGGCCTCTCTTCGGAAGCGCCAACCAGCTCCTCAGCGCTCTGGTACTGATCACCCTCTGCGTATTCCTGAAAGTCACAGGCCGGGAACTGCGGACTCTGGTACCTCCTTTCGTGATCATGCTGGTGGTAACCTTTACTGCTTTGGTGCAGAGATTTATCGCTCTGGTCAATGCCTTTACAGCAGGAACGGGAGTATTTATGGTAGAAGGCCTCCAGCTTATAATCGCCGTGCTTCTGATGATCCTGGGCGTGACTATTGTAGTGACCTCCGGAAAGGAACTTCTGAAGAAAAAGGCAGCTGCCTGATCTTGGAAGTGATTCCTGTATAATTTACAAATTTTCAGCCTCTTTCATATAGTTCCTGCGGATTTCCTCCGGCACCAGGCTTCCTCCTGTTGCCCACAGGACATGAACGGCTCTGTCCATGGAGTCTTCAAGATGATTTTTTCTCAGATATGCTTCAAACTCCGGACTTCCCCAGATTCCCACAGGACCCTGAAATCCTGCGCAGGCACTGGGTTCCAGGAAGATATCCTGGGTATCCAGCAGGTCTTTCATATAGCGGTACAGCTTTTCATCTTCCACAGTTACAGCTCCGCTTAAAAGAGGCTCCATAACTTTTCCCACAAAGGCGGAGGGCCGTCCTACGGCCAGTCCGTCTGCCTGGGTCTTTCCGGTAAGGCCCACATCTTCTACAGATATCCGGTCATGAAGCCCTGTAGACATTCCCAGAAGCATACAGGGAGCCTGGACAGGCTCTGCAAAAAAGCAGTGTACATGATCTCCGTAAATTTCTTTCAGGCCGAAAGTGATGCCTCCCGGCGCCCCGCCTACGCCGCAGGGTATATAAACAAACAGAGGATGCTCCTGATCCACGGCTATGCCGACTTCCTGAAGCTGATCTGCGATTCTTTTTCCCGCAGTAGCATATCCTAAAAACAGATCTTTTGAATTTTCATCATCCACAAAATAACTTTTCTCATCCCGGGCGGAAAGCTTTCTTCCCTGTTCCACGGCTTTTCCATAGTCTGACCGGTATTCCCGGACATCTACCCCATAGCTTCTCAGCAGATCTTTTTTCCACTGTTTTGCATCTGCGGACATATGTATGATCACCTTATATCCCAGAACAGCACTGATAATGCCGATGCTCAGTCCCAGATTTCCTGTAGATCCCACCTGAATGGTATAGTCTTTGAAAAATCTCTTTTTCTCCGGGTCACCCAAATGTTCATATCCCTCTCCCGGCTTCAGGAGTCCATGGGCTAAGGCCAGGTCTTCCGTGTGCTTCAGCACCTCGTAGATACCCCCTCTGGCTTTCACAGAGCCTGCAATAGCCAGACGGTTGTCTTCTTTAAGGAACAGTCTGCCACGGCATTTTTTTCCGTATTTTTCTTCCATCCGCTTTTTCATATAAGGGATTTCCGTAAGAGGGGACTCAATAAGTCCATTCCGCTCTCTGGTCTCCGGAAAATATTTCATGAGCAGAGGTGCAAACCGTTCCAGTCTTTTCCTGGCCTCTTCAATGTCCTCCTCTGTCAGAGGAAGATTCTCAGAGGCTTCCTGGAAAGGAATCTTCCCCGGGTTGATCCACAGGACTTCTTCTCCCTTTTTTATTTTCTCCAGGAGAGGGTTGTCCTTAATCTGCATTTCCAAGTTTTCCATTCTTTTTCCTCCAGGCAATATGGGACATAATACGGCAGCTTTTCTGAAAGAAAGCTATTCCATAGGACAGTACTGTTTTAAATCCCGATGCCTCTATCTTTTTTCTATACTGCCTTTCCTGTATCTGTACCAGTGCTCTTTCGCATCCTCTCTCCAGTTCACTTTCCTTTCTGGAAACCTTTATCTCCAAAACTGCCGCCCGGCGTTTTACTTTGTCCTTTATTACCAGATCCGGTCTGCCCAGTCCGCTTTCATGGTTGGATTCTACTACATAACCAGCCCCGGAAAATAAGCCTGCCAGAAAGGCATGGTAAAAGCTTTCTGCATAGTCATGATAGCTTATGGTATCAAAAAGTAAATCCGAGATAAGCTCTGTCAGCTTTTCTGAATCCCCTTTCCACAATGCTTCGAAAAGTTCTTTTCTGTCACTATACATATTTTTTTTCTGCAGCCAGTTCAGCACGCTTTTTCTAAAAATATCCTGGATTTCTGCATTTGGAATCTTTAAGGTGATTTTATTTCTTTCCTGGGGCAGCTCTTCCTGTGTTTCCTCTTTCACCTTGGTAAGGTAGCCGGTAAGATACAGCAGGCTCCAGAGATTTTCTTCTGTAGAAGTCAAAAAGTCATAGCTCACATTTCCATTAACAGATTCCCGGATGGCTTCGCCGTTCAGCAGCTTTTCAAACTTTTCTGTCACATCAAAATCCCTGCGTTTCAGGAACAATTCTATGATTTTATTGTCACTGGTATGCTCCCAAAAATTTTCTGGTTTTTTCACACCCTCTGTAAGAACCCTCTGCACATAATTCAGCACATCCCAGGGACAGTAGATTTCTATATTTCCGAATATATAGCCGTCATACCATTTGCGGACTGTTTCCTGACAGTCCTGGCATCCGGCTTCTTTTAAAAATTCAGCAACCTCCGGTCTGGTAAATCCAAAAAATTCGTCATAACGTATATCTGAAATCGTATCTGTTGTAAAGTTATTCGTTCCCGTAAAAATACTTTCCTTTGCAATGCGAAGGCATCCCGTGACCACGGCAAATCTCAAAGACTCATTGTCCTTCAATGCCGTACTCATCATTGTCTTGATCACTTCCAGCATCTTTTCATAATATCCATTGCTGCTGGCCTTTGCCATAGGTACATCATACTCGTCCAGAAGGAGTATCACTGGTTTTTTATAATATTCCTTCATCATTCTCATAAGGACAAGAAGGGAGCTCTGCACATCTGTAAAAGTCCCTGTCTGTTCCTTTAATCTGGTAAAAATCTGTTTGTATGCAGGGTTTACCCTGCTGCTCTCTTCCAGATACTGATGCTCTATGCAAATCTGAGAAAGAGTAAATTTCAGCAGCCCCATAGCATTTTCAAAAGTACTTCCGTCTACATCTTTAAAAGAGAGAAACAAAGTAGGCCACTGATTCATCCATTTCCGGCATAGTTCCTGATTCTGAGAAATCTTCAGGCCAGAAAATAAATATCTGCTGTCTTTTCGTATATCCAAAAAATTGTCCAGCATACTCATTCCCAAAGTTTTCCCGAAACGTCTGGGACGGGTAATCAGTGTTACTTCTGTTGCGTCTGTTTTCAGCAGTTCTTCTATCAGACCACTTTTATCCATATAGTAATAGCCGTTTTCCCGGATTTTTCTAAAATCAGACACGCCTACCGGAATCTTCAACTGTTTCAGCATACTACTCCTCCTTTCTATGCTAATCATAACACATATAGGAATTTCCTTACAGACAAATTTTCCCCAAACAAATACTTTACTCTTTCAGAAGTTTTCTCAATATCTCAGCAAACTCTTCAATGTAATAACTGGCATTCTCCTTCACCCAGAAAAGGCAGTAGTTCCGCTTTAACTGTTGTCCTCTCTCCATGACAGGCAGCCGTTTTACGCCTGTTCCGCAGGGAGGAAGAGTCCCTACCCTTTCAACAGGCAGAAATCCCCGGTTTCCTGCCACCATCAAACGGCCCTCCTCCAGATTTTCCGCAAATAAAAAACGTCCTCCAAAGCCCAGGGTATTTTTATAATAATCTTCTTCTGTATTCTGCTGTTCTCTGGAAGATATCAGGATACAGGCCTGGCGCTTCAGTTCTTCCATAGTGACCGATTCCTGTTCCGCCAAAGGACTGCGGACAGAAAGTTCCGCATAGCAGCCGCATTTCAAAAGCTGAAAATTGGCATATTTATCGGAAAAAGCTCTCCTCTGATCTGTAAGGACCAGGTCGGCCCCGCCAAAGCGGAGAAGGTCATAGAGTTCCTCATGGGTCCCATTTACGATATGAATGGAAACCTCCGGATAAAGCCTGGAAAATTCTGCCACTGCCTGATGAAGCTCCTGGCCGCTATAGCACCGCAGATATCCGATCTTGAGCTCCAGCTCCTTATCCTTCCCTATGCGGAAAGTTTCTCTGCGGATATCCTCTACTTCATTCAGGATCCCCTTACTTTGCTCATAAAAATATTTTCCCGCAGGAGTAAGGGTAAAGCTTCGGTTTTCTCTGTGTATCAGCTCTACTCCCAGTTCCTTCTCCAGTGACCTTATCTGCTGAGAAATAGCTGACTGGGAAATGTAGCACTGCTCCGCCGCCTCTGTAAAGCTGTTGCATTCCACCACAGCAATAAAATATTTCATCTGTCTGAACAGCAAAAAATCACCTGTCCTTTCCCCTATATCTTTTCATGATAAAGAACAAGTCCCCCTTTTCTCCTGTGTCCTGTATCCCACAGGCCTTTCAGGTCAACCCAGAAATATTTTCCGTAGGTTACGATCTTTACCATACATTTATCTGCCTGTTTTTCATATCCCACAAGGAGAAACCAATGCCATTCAAACATATCATAGTCCGGATTTCTGTGACGGAGGGTGAGGCAGGGCACAGGGAATCCCTTGTCGATCTGCCCTATAACCGCCTTCTCTGCTATCTCCACAGGTTCTTCTCCGGACAGAGGCTCCATTTGGATGTCTCTGCAGCCCTGGTCTGCCAAAAATTGGCCATATCCTTCCATATAAATATCTAAGGTGTCAATACCGGACCACCTGGGACGGAGATAAGGTTTCATCTTCATTCCAAATTGCATATATTCTGTTTTTGTGATTTTCTGCCTGTCAAAAGGATACAGGTCTGTTCCTTTGTACAAGTCAAAGAAAATACAGCTGTCACATGCTGTGACAGCTGCACATCCTCCCAGGCGCATCATCCGGTCTGAAAACCATTCCTGACTGCCTCCCCAGGCCTCTTCTATTTTAAAATATTGAAGTTCTTTCTTCATGCAGCTGTCCTTTCAGGAATATTAAAAATATACTTTTCATATTTTATCATATTCTCAGACAGTTGTCACAGAAAACTCTTTCTTTCCCAAGTTCCTTTCTCTCATGATTTTTCCGGCTTTAATGGCCCGTAAAAGTAAGACGCCGTTGCTCCGCCGTCGATGAGGAAATCCGCTCCTGTAATAAAGGCTCCTTTCTCACTCATAAGCAGCTCTGCCACATTTGCCACTTCATCTGCAGTTCCCGGACGTCCTGCCGGGCATTTAGCAAACATATTTTTGTAGAAATCTCCTCTTGGACCGTTAAACTCATCTATAGCAAGAGGCGTCACTATGATTCCCGGAGAAATGGAATTTATCCTTGCACCCTTTTCTCCCCATTTTACAGATTCTGCCATCACACGTTTCTCATTGCATCTCTTTGCCAGCTGATAAGCATGAAGAGTATCCCGGATATTCTCCGGCTGAAGGACTGCCAGATCCAGCAGTTCTTCTGTTGGGGTACAGGCCAGCAACTCATCTTCTTCAGGTGTAAGGGCAGGCATCCGATGTCCGGACTGGCTGGAAATGGTCACTCCCACCCCCCCCTTCTTTGATTACCTTTCCCACTTCTTCCAGCAGCACAGCAGTACCGTACAAATCCACCTTCAGAATGGCTTCCACAGGAGCCTGACTGGGAGATACTCCGGCAGCATTTACCAGCATGGCAATTTCTCCATATTCCTGAGCCTTTGCTATAAGTTTTTTAATGGACTCTCTGGAAGAAAGGTCCATTTCCATAGCCTCTGTGTCAAATCCTGCCTCCTTCATGATCTTTGCAGTAGTCTGGGCGTTCTCTATCTTCTTGTCCCCGATAAGGATTTTCATTCCATGGCCCATTCTCCTTGCAATAGCCATACCGATCTGACCTGCTCCTGTTAAAATCATTACCTCTTTTTTCATGATAACCCTCTCCTGTCTCAAAATACTTTCAGATAATATGTTCTCCTCTGTACCAGCTTCTATTTTATGCTCATTTACCAATTTATCAATTTCATTTTCCGGCGTTATAGATAAGTAAAACTTATCTGAACTATTACACTTTAAGAATGGCTTTTTACCCTAAACCATAGACAATGCTCTCATTTCCGAGAGCAGTATTCATGGGTTCCAATGATAAAAATAATGACCAGAGTAATCCCTTCTGCCGCTGCTGCGGAGGCCCACACCCATGTTTCTCCCAGCAGAGCCGGTACCAGGAATATGGCTGCGGCCTTAACAAGGATTCCCCTGCTTACAGCAATAATATTGGATTTCCATGTCTGTTTCGTTGAATAATAGTAAGCGGTAAAGATCAGATTCACTGCCATAAACACAAAGGATATAGCAAATATCGGCAGTGCACCAGAGGCCATCTCTACCAGCTCAGGTTCACTGTTGAAGAGTCTCACAACCGGAATACGGAAGAGAGCAAGAATCCCGTAAATCACCACAGAGGCCCCCAGATTAATCTTCATTCCTGTCCGGAAATCTGTTTTCAGCTCTTTTTTGTCATTTTTACCAAAGGCCTGTCCCCATAAGGGCTGGAGTCCCTGAGCCACGCCGGATAGAACCCCATTTGCCAGAGAATAGATAAAACTCAGTACACTGAAAGTCGCCACACCCATATCACCCAGCGTGCCAGCCAGTACCCAGTTATAGCAGAATGCAGTGACAGGCGTATTCAACTGGGAAAAGCACTCTGGCACACCACGGTTGCATATTTTTTTAACTAATGCAAAGGAATGTGTAAATTTACCGATTCGCAGGTCTCCTTTTTTCCGGATAAAGTGACTGATCAGGATTACAAAAGAAAGGACCTGGCCCAGTCCGGAGGCAACTGCTGCTCCCATGATCCCCATCTTCATAGGAAAGATAAAGAGCCAGTCCAAAAAAATGTTTGCCACAGCTCCTGCGCACATTCCTCCAAATGCCAGGCCCGGAGCGCCGTCATTGCGGACAAAAATGGCAAGACAGTTACTCAGAAGGAAAGGGATTGCAAATGCCGTGTAAAAAAATAAATACTCTTTTGCCAGAGGAAGTACCCTTTCGCTGCTTCCGCACAGGCGTGCAATCTGCTCCGAAAACGTCATTCCTATGATCAAAAGCAGGATAGAAAGCAGGAAAGTCAGCACCAGGGCAGTCATAAACGCATCGTTCGCCCCTTTCTTATCTCCCCGGCCCAGACGGATGGCAATCACCGTCGAACCTCCCATGGCGAATAAAGTAGAAATGGCTACTAATGCAGTGATAAAGGGTACTGTAATATTAACTGCCGCCAGAGCCAGGGCTCCCACTCCCTGGCCCACGAAGATTCCATCAACAATATTATACAGATAGGTAACGCACAGTCCGCCTGCCGATGGAAGTATGTAATATAAAATCTGTTTGCTTCGTGAATTCATAATAATCCCTCCTGGTAAAGTCATGTGAAACCAGTATACACTGTATAGTTGCTTGACAGTCAAGTATGTAGAAGCATAAATTCCGTTGACTTTGAAAATCACTGGTGTTACAATAAAAAGCGCTTGTCAGAGGACTTGCAATCAATAAGATTGTTGAAGTGGGATAAGACCATTACTGGTTTTGTTCCACTTTTTTCATTGGATTTTAATGTTCCAGTGTACTTAGTTCCTCTGCAGAAAAGTAGAAAGGAAGGAAAATCATGGAAGAAAATATCAGCAGCAAAATGAATCATTCGGTAAAGCGTCTTGTGTTTTTGTGTCTGGGACTTATTATCATGGCCTTTGGAGTCGCCTTTTCTATTAAGGCCGGATTGGGTACTTCTCCCATTTCCAGTGTCCCTTATGTAACCTCTGAAATTTCCGGACTGTCAGTGGGAACAACTACTATTATCATGAATTTTATTTTTGTTCTAATGCAGATAGCAATTTTGCGGAAACAGTATGACTGGTTTCAGCTTTTACAATTTCCGGCAGCTATTCTATTTGGAACAGCAATTGACTTAGCCCAGCGTATCATACATCCAATTATGTGTTCCAGTTATTTTCAGCAATGGATATTCTGTATTTTAGGAATTTTTCTAATAGCATTCGGGGTCAGTCTGGAGGTGAATGCTGATTTGGTCACCACGCCTGGTGAAGGCGTAGTCCTTTCCATTTGTAAAATAACACCCATTAAATTTGGAAATATGAAAATGATATTTGACATCATTTTAGTCTGCATTTCTATTGTTTTATCATTTCTGTTTCTCGGTGAACTAAGTGGGGTAAGAGAAGGAACTATAGCTGCAGCTGTTTTTGTAGGGCAGATAACAAAGCAGACAAATAAACTGTTCCATTGACAATCTCAGTACAACACTGTATATATACCAGACAGTTTTTGAAAGGATCTTTTAATGAAAAAACAGGAAAAAGACAATTATCTGACCATCAGTGAGTTTTCCCGCATCTCTGAAATCAAAAGAAAAGCTTTGATTTTTTACGACAATACCGGGGTTTTTTCACCAAAATATACTGCCCCTAACGGTTACCGTTATTACACCCATGATCAGATTTATGTGATTGCTGTAGTTAATCTTTTAAAGGAACTGGGTATGCCATTATCTGAAATTAAAGAATATACAGCGAATATCTCTCCGGAAAATGCAATCTCTCTCTTAAAAGAGCAGGAAAGGAATTTAGTCAGTAAAATTGAGGAGCTCCAGTCCATTCAGGATATGCTTGGAATGAAACTGCAGAAACTGGAAGAAGGTGTTTCTGCCAGGGTTGACGGAGTTCAGATACAATACTTCAAAAAAGTTCCCATTTTCATCAGCGATCCTTTCCTGGCAGACCGTAAATCTATTCCTGATGATATATGGCTTAATTTTTATACAAAGTGTAAGCAAAATCATGTTTCTTTTGGCTATCCGGAAGGATATCTCATAAAAGGAGAAACGCTTTCAAGTGGACATATATCGAAGGTTTCCAATATTATGGTTTATGTCAATGATATCCGGTATGCAAACAATATGATTTCTGAAGGATATTATGCAACTGCTTTTGGAAAGGGCGGGCTGGAAAATACAAAAGAAATATATGACCGTATATTTACCTTCATAAAAGAAAAAGATTGCCGCATTATAGGGGATGCCTATGAGGAACGTCTCATTGATGAAGTAGGCAGTTCACAAAAAGAGGGGCAGCTTACAAGAGTACGGATTCGTATAGAATAAATATCAGGCAGTTTGTACTCCATGTCCCGTTACAGCCTTTTTCCGGTTCTTTGTATGCGCAATATAGCCTTCTTTTACCAGCCACTGGGCCTCGTCTTTCAGCGTTTCTTCATAAGGCCTGGTATGATATCCCAGTTCCCGTTCTGCTTTAGAATAATCAAACTGGTTATTCCTTGCAAGGTTGTACACTGCAAAATTTGTCATCAGAGGTTTCTCTCCGGTCTTTCTGGCCTTCTTCTCCATATATCTGGCAAGTACATAGGCCATACGGATGGGAACGTAAAAATAAGGAGCCTCCCATGCCCACCGGCATTTTTCCGTTCATGATCTTAATAACTGTACCTGTAGTCTCCCCCACCGCATAATCTTTTGGTCCCAGGATACCGCTGGGATGGACTACACAGGCCTTTAATCCTCTTTCCCTGAAAGCATCTAAAACCGCCTGGGTAGCCAGGGCTTTGGACTGACTGTAACAGCCCACCTGCCTGCTTTCATCAACAGGCGTAAACTGGTATGTCTCTCTGATAGGAGTGCCCTTAGGCTGTTCCGGAATTGCTCCTGTAGAACTTACATAGACCATCTTCCTGCACTCCGGATGTTTCAGGCACATCTCGATCATATTTTTCGTTCCGCCAACATTGACATCCATCAGCTTCTGGTTAAAGTCTGGATTGGTGGTCACCATACTGGCACAGTGGATCACAATGGAGCTGCACCCTTCAGGTATGGCAAAAAGCCTCTCCAGAGAATCTACATCACAGAGATCCCCTTCTGAAATCTCCACTTCCTTTGGAATATATTTCATAGATTTGTCTCCCGGAAGGACCAGAGCTCTTACATAGTCTCCCCGTTTCAGAAGTTTCTCACATACATGGCTGCCCAGGAATCCTGCTGCCCCGGTTACTAAATATACTGTTTTTCCCATAGAAAAGACCTCGCTTTCTTATTTTTCAGTTTTATCACTTGATGAAACTATCATAAAGAAAGCAGATTTCCATTTTATTTACGGATCGTTTCTGTCTTATTAAAACCGTAGTAAAGTTTTGCCTTGTGTTCCTGTGCAGACAAAAATCCCACCCTGCAAACTATCTATTGTTATGAAAAAAGTAGCTATAACCCATTTTATAGGATATATAGCTACTTTAGGTTTTGTAATGATATGTTTTTAGACAAATCATTAGTTGAATTATAATCGTGTCAGTACACTGGGACTTTATGCTTATTTTTGAATTTTCAACAGCTCTGTATATTGAGAACGGTCCTCTTCTTTTATCTTCAGGGCATCCATAGCTTCCTTAGCTGTCATATTCATGGTATCCATAAGATTTTTAATAGATTCTGTAAGTGCCCGCTGCATCCCTTTCTGAATGCCCTTCTGTTCTACACCTTCGCTTAGATTGCACATTTGTGACACCTCCTCTTCAAATGCCTGAC
>ERZ1643251.1002-NODE-1002-length-34798-cov-19.150908_pt1 | contig 34798 bp, 69 predicted proteins | sample MGYA00579261_ERZ1643251 | MGnify/ENA primary metagenome ERZ1643251 (study PRJEB29033, sample SAMEA4952267) | chicken gut metagenome | biome: Broiler Chicken; feature: Gastrointestinal Tract; material: Caecum | place: Ireland | collected 2018 | study: Broiler... | reverse complement strand
GAAATACGTTCTTTTATTATGTCTTTTACTTAGTTAGACAATAAAGAGATTAAGGCGTGGGAATTACTTTGTTACCCATAGAAAAACGGAGGTATTTATGGAAGAAAATCAAAATGCAGTTACTCAGACTGAAACAGTAGAAACTGAAGAAAAAACTGAGGTGTCAGGAGAACAACCTGTTGAAAAAAATGAAAAGACTTTTACACAAGATGAAGTTAACGCTATGCTAGCAAAAGAAAAGAAGAAAATGCCTAGTAAAGAAGATTTAAAAGCTTTTAATGAGTGGAAAGAAAGTCAAAAAACTGAATCTGAAAAACAATTAGAAAAAGATAAAAAAATAGAAGCTTTAGAAAAACAACTTACATATGCAGAAAACAAATCAGTAGTTGCAAATGCTGGTGTTGATTCTAAATTTCAAAAGTTTGTTTTATCAGAAGTTTCTGAAATGGAAGGAGATTTTGAAGATAATTTGAAAGATTATTTAAAAGAAAATCCTCAATTTTTAATTAGTAAAGTTGAGACACCAAAAACTAATGGTGTAGCAACTAAAAAAATTAGCGAAGATGCCGATGATGGGGTTACTGCAATTTTAAAACAGAAACACCCAGATTTATTTTAAGAAGGAGAGTGATTTAAAAGGCAAACGCAATTCAAACGAATGGTACTCATAAAAGGCAAGAACGTTATGAAGATAGTATTGTTAAATTAATGAGACCAGCATTAAAAATAAGAAATACATTTAGCTCAGATTATGAGGGGGAACCTACGTCAGGAGCAGTTAAAGTTCCAGTTAGAAATATGGATCCTGAAATTAAAAAATACGATGTAAAAAACGGAGTAGATTTAAGTCAATCAGCAACAGATTATCTAACTATACTAGTTGATGAGCATGATGCTATTAACGAATTAATTGACGGTTATGAGGCTAGTGCTGTACCTGATAATCTTGTAGCTCAAAGACTTGAAGCTGGTGCTTATGCAAGATCTAAAAAACTTGAAGATCACGCAATCAACGCATTAAAAAATAATTGTATTATTTCAACTCAAGCTGATTGCACAGAAGAAAACGTTTATAAAAACATAGTAAAAGATATTGCTATGCAAGCAAAAAGAGGTATTGATAAAAACAGAATGTATGTAGCTGTTTCTTATGAAACTGAAACTCTATTATTAACTGATGAAAAATTCTCTAATAGTGCATCACAAATCGGTGCAGAATTAGCAAGAAATGGTGTTATTGGTAAAATTAACGGAGTTTATGTTATTACTGAAGATTTAGGAGAAAATGAAGCTGGACAAGCTGTTGAATACATTATTTATGGCGTTGATTGGACGCAAAAAGTTGATGGATGGAAAGTTGGTTTAGCTGTAAATGACTTAAAAGATGGTAAACACGTTGGTGCATCTGCATTGCAAGATAGATATGTATATACTGATGCGATTACTAACAAAAATGCCGTTCTTGTTAAGTCGAAAGTTGGCATTTCAGCTGTAAATATTACTCCAGTGACAACTTTATCAGGAACTTTAGCTGATGAAACTAAAGTAGCTGATTTAGCAAGCGTTGGTGGTAGTGGAACAATTACTTATTCATTACCTACTGGTGTAGCTGATAATGCTAAATTTGAAATCAGTTCAAATACTGTAATTACAGCAGATGCAACAGTAGCACCTGGTACTTATACAATAGTTGTTAAAGGTACTGATACTGCAAGTAATGAAGCTTCAGCAACTGCTGTTATCGAAGTAGCAGAAGCTAATGAATAATTTTAGAAAGGAGCAGTTTATATGATAACAGAACAAGATTATAAAGATTATTTTGGAGTAGATACTGCTCCTTCTAATTTTTTTAGATTAGAATTTTTAAGTCTAAATACTATTAAATCAATAATAACTAAACCTGTTCCTAAAGAAACTTGTTCTTGTTATGAGGATTTTAAAAAAGCTATTTTGGAACAGATTAATTTTTATGAGTTTAATTCAGACTTAATTACCGATTCATCTTCTGGTAGTTATACATTAGGTAGCTATTCAGAAGGTGGAACTGGCACAAATGAAACATCTAATAGTATGAGTAGAGTAAGTCCTGTAGCTTATGAAATTCTTTTAAATTGTGGCTTATTACAAAATCAGTTAGGAGGTTGTTGTTTATGGTAAAGTACAAAATGGGAGCAATTATTAAAGATGTTCCTAAAGGTTCTGAAAAGTGGTATAAAATGGCCGGTTGGAAGAAACTTGAGTCTAAAAAGAAAGAGGTTAAAAATGATAAAACCGATTCCGAAAAGACTACTACCGAATAGTTGCATATATAAAAAATATTTAGGCAATACAGGTGAGGGTGACAAATGGGAAATAGATACTTCGCTTAATTTTGTTAAAATCGAAGAAAAAACACAGTTAAAAGTTACCTCAAATGGTCGTGAGATTGTTGGTAATGCACGTTTATTCTATGATTTAACTAACTCTAATGGTTTAAACGAAGAGCCTGTTCAAAATAGTAAAATTATTTTTAATGATAAGGAGTATCGAGTTGTTGATTCTGATATTTTAAGAGGTGAACAAAATATTCCGCATCACTATGAGGTTTTATTAAAATGAGGAGATTTAATAGTTTTGCTAAAGCTTTTGATTGGACTAAAGAAGTTATAAAAAATGGGACAGTTACTGCCGAAGAAGTATTAGCCGAACAGATTTATAAGGATTCAAATGAGTTTACTTATCGTGAAAGTGGCGATATGTATAAATCTGGTGAAGCTAATAGTCAATTTAAAGATGGTGTAATAATTGAACGAACTCCTTATGTTCGAAGACGTTATTATGAAGGTGGAACTCCTGGTGCAGGCAATAAAAATGCTCAACCTAGATGGTTTGAAAAAACCGTTGCTAAATATAAAAAGGACTATCAAACTTTAGCAATAAAAACTATTGATTTAGCTAAAAAATGATAAATGATTTAGTTACATTATTAAGAAATGAAATAGAAAAGACAGGTTATAAATGCTATTCCCCTGATTTACCTCAAGAATTGGAAAACATAGTAGCTTTATCTTTAGGAGAAGGCACAAATGAAAGAGCAATAGGAAAGGATATCTTATATAGTGATATTCCTTTTTATTTGCTTATTAGAGGTACTTCTAACGATACCAATACAAGAACCATTGCTGATACCATATTCAAGCAATTAGACCATAAAACAAGCCTAGAAAACGATAATTTAAGAGTAATTTTAATAAGTTGTAATTTACCGAATTATGCTTTTAGAGATGAAAATCAAAGAATACATTATAACATTAATTGTAATGTTAAAGTTGAGTGGAAGGAGTGATTTAAAAGGCTCAATACGAAAGTTCAGTTAAAAAATTCTTAGTGCAATTTGATATTTCAGAAGATAAACCAGCTGATTATCAAGATTTAATCGCTCTAACTATGTCTTATGACCAGGGCGAAACTTTAGATACTTGGCAAGATTTATATAATTTTTTATCTAATAACGTAAAAACTGGGTTGGACCCAACTTGGTCTGTATCAGTTAAATTAGATAAATCAAGTCCAGTTTGTCAATTTATTTTAGCAAAAGAGTTTGCTGTCGGCGCAGAAGCAACGGCTAAAACTAGAATTGTTAATTTATTAAAAGGAACAACTGGTAAGCAAATAGATTTTACTGCTACTTTAAGTTCAATAACTTATGAAGCATCAGCAGAAGAAGTATTACAAGTTGATTTTGATTTAAAAGTATATGATAATTCTACTTTTAAAGAAACAGATTATACTGCAGATTAATAGGGTAGGCATCTAGTCTACCCTTTATTTTTTTTAGGAGGAAATATATGTTAAAAATAACAAGAAGTGATTATGAAATAAAAGAACCAATAGAATTGGTTAAAAATGTTGATGGTAAAGAAGAAGTATTATATCAATTTGATATGAAATTAACTGAAGATGATGTTTTGAAATTAAAAGATTTATTATTTGGCAAGGATGATGATAAGGATGTGAAAATAGCTGATATTTGTTTTAAAGATGATAATGAAAAATTCAAAGAAATAGCTGGTGAATATAAATATAATGAAACTTTAGAAGAAGTAAAGGCTTATTTACTTGATTTTTTTATAAAGAAACAAATATCACCGTTAAATACAACGATTACAGACCTTATGAAAATTATGAACAGTTATCAGAAATTCAAATAGATAATGAAAAGTATAAATTAAACTTATATTTTAAAAACATTTTAAAGATTTTTAAATTATTTAAAGATGATTCACCGTTTAAAATAAAAAAATCTTTAGAATTGTTGGGTTTAAATTCCAATAGTGCATTTTTATTAAATAAGATATCAATTTATATTTTTGGGAAACATGGAAAGAGTACTGCTGGTAATGGCTCTAAAAATTTTGATATAAATTTAGACTATGAGTATTATTATCCAGATTTTCTAAAATATGGTATTGATTTAAACACTGATTATATTGATTGGTGGAAATTTAATAAAGTTTTAAGTAGTATTTTATTAGATAAGAATTCAAATATGTATCAAATAATGTCGTTTAGACTTTATGAAAAACCGCCTAAAAATATAAAAGTTCAAGAAGAAAAAGAACATAAGGCAAGAATGAAATTAAAACAGCAATATGCTTTAAAACAAGACCCACAAAAAGGGTTAGAAAAATTATGGTCTTATGTAGAAAAGAAAGCGGGTGAGAATAAAGAATGATCGCTTAAAATTGGATATTCAAAAATTCGCTGATGGAGAAATAAAGTTTAAAGTTGATTTAGATTCTACTAAAGCAGAATCCGGTGTAAATAAATTAAAAGCATCATCTGTTGCTGTTGGTAATTTATTAGCTTCTGGAATTCAGCAAGGTACTCAAGCTTTAGTCAATTTAGGAAAGCAAGCTTTAAGTAGTGCCGCAGATTTAGAGCAAAATATCGGTGGTGTTGAGACTTTATTCAAAGATAGTGCAAATACTGTTATAGAAAACGCAAATAATGCGTTTAAAACAGCTGGTATGTCTGCTAATGAATATATGTCTACTGTTACTAGTTTTTCAGCTAGTTTATTGCAAGGCTTAGGCGGGGATACTGCAAAAGCTGCTGAAATAGCTAATACTGCCATAATTGATATGTCTGATAATGCAAACAAAATGGGAACATCGATGGAGCTTATCCAAAATGCATATCAAGGTTTTGCAAAACAGAATTATACAATGTTAGATAATTTAAAACTTGGATATGGTGGAACTCAATCAGAAATGGCTCGTTTAATAAACGATTCAGGAGTTTTGGGCGATACTATGAAAGTTACTGCTGAAACTGTAAATGATGTTTCTTTTGATAAGATAATTCAAGCTATTCATACTATCCAGGATAGGATGGGAATAACTGGTACTACTTCGAAAGAAGCTGCAGAAACTATATCTGGTAGTGTTGCTTCGATGAAAGCTGCTTTTGATAATTTTTTAAATGGAAGTGGCAGTGTTGATACATTAATGGAAACGATAACAACTGTTGCTAAAAATATTTCTAAAAAAATAATCGAAATGGCTCCAAAATTAATTGATGGTTTAGTTCAATTGATTAGTTTTATTGCATCACAATTACCAGGTTTAATTGAAAAACTTTTACCAACTTTAACAACAGCTGTTGTAAATTTAATAACTGGTTTAGTTCAAGTTTTGCCTCAAATAATTTCATCGTTAGCTGCTGTATTACCACAAATTATTGAAACTCTTATACAAGGTTTAATGCAAATTGGTCAAGCATTAATTGAACAGTTGCCTGTAATAATACCTCAAATAATATCGGCTTTAATAGATGCTTTAGCTATGATTAATGAACATTTTGATGAATTCATGAATATGGGTATTCAAATTATTTGGGCAATAATACAAGGCCTTATTAGTTCAATACCGACTATTATCGAAAATTTGCCAACAATTATTCAAGCTATTATAAATTTCTTTTCAATCAGTAAGTTATTATCGGCCGGTGTGACTTTAATAAAAGGATTAGCAAATGGTCTAATTAAGGGAATACCTAGCTTGTTAAAACAAATACCACAATTGGTTGGAAAAATAATTAATGGCTTTAAAAATGGGGGTAGTTTAAAAGATGTAGGTATTAATTTAATAAAAGGATTATGGAACGGAATTAGCAGTGTGAAAGACTGGGTTTTAGATAAAATCAAAGGATTTGGAAAATCTATATTAAATGGAATTAAAAGTTTCTTTGGTATTCATTCTCCATCAACAGAATTTGCTTGGATTGGGAAAATGAATATTTTAGGTTTAGAAGAAGGAATGGAAGATAATATACCAGATTTAAATAAAACAATAGACAGAACAATTTCTTATTCTGCCGATACTGCTGGCTTAGACTTTTTATCAAATGGAGCTGATTATGTATCAGGTATGTTTTCAAATGGAATGTGTTATGGATCATCTTCTAATACCTTATATGTTACAGTAAATGCTGATATGGACGTTAATAAATTTGGCAAAGCTTTTGTTAGAAATATTAAAACATTTAGTGGTGGTTCTAAAAATTCTTACAATTATGGAGGTTCTAAATAATGTTTCAGATATTTATAGATGGTGAAGAAGTTACTTGTGAATCTAATTTTACAATTGAAGAAGAATTTATGAATCCGAGTTCAATAGTACTTTCAAAAGTTTATCCAAAAAGCTGGAAAGGAACCAATAAATTATTAGAAGAATATTATTTCCCAGAAGATTATTCAAAGTGTAAGATTTTGAAAGATGGGGAATTATATTTTACAGGCATAATTAAAAATACGGCAGATATGGAATTAAATCCTTTTAAACCTCACTATTGTAGTGTTCAAGTTTTAGATCCTAGTACTTTATTGAGTGAAGGAACTACATTAGATTATGTTATTAATGATAAAACAGTTGAAGAGGCTATTTTGCAAGTAATCTCAAGCATTTCTGATTATGGTTTTATAGCAGGTAATATAAATATACCTGATAGTGATAACACAGTTATAGGAGCTTATTCTACGTTGGATAAAGCTCCTTATGATGTGTTTCAATATCTATCACAAATAAGTGGTACTCGTTGGGGAACGCGTATGGTTAATGAAGATACTACCGCAATAGATTTTTATAGCCCCGAATTATTAGAAAATTTAGGGACAATAGATGTCAATAAAGAATATTGTTCTACTAATAAAATAGAAGATATAAGTTATGATTATTCAACTTCTGATTATAGAAATAAACAAATAATCATATCTGACCAAGTATTTGCTAATATTTCAAGTATAAATGTTTTAATGTCTAACGGTTATGATAACACATATACTTTGGAACAACCTGTTGGAAAGATAAATTCAATAGAAGTTAATGGTTCTCAAAAAACAATTGCTACTAAAAATGATAAAGAAATAGGAATATATGCTGATTTTTATTATGAAGTAGCTTCTAATGAGATAGAATCTGATCAAGTATATTCAAATGGAACTCAAATAACAGTTAATTATATATCTATTGTTAAAGGTAGAGAAATAGCAACTAATTCTACCGAAATATCAAGAATAGCTAATAATTTAAATAGAAAAGGCGAAATTTCAAGATATGAAAATAGAACTGATGTTACAAGCTCTAATGAACTTCAATCGGTAGGCCAATCTTACATAAAATATAAGGGCAAAGCCGAACTTACTTTAACAATAAGGTCAAGAGTGGATTTCTTAATTTTAGGTGGTAAATATACTTTAAATTGTCCTTTAAAAGATATAAATGGAGAATATTTAGTAAAAACAAAAAATACTAACGTTTCTCAAGCTGGTGATTTTGTTTATTGTGTATATGAATATGAATTAGTTAACTCATTTGATACTGAAAATGAACTAAATTATTTTGATAATCAAAGAGCTAAAGTTAATGGTAATATTGCTCAAGATGAATACGTTACAAGAAATATAGATATTCCAAATACTATTGAAATTATATTTGATAACTTTTCTATAACGGAGGTGGAATAATGACAGATGATTCAAAACAAAGACTATTAAGATACTTAACTGGTAATTTATCAGGAGAAGAAGGAAATAATGAACCTCAATTAGGAGAAATAAAAAGTTATGGAACTACTTATTACAATGATATTACGGAAGAATTGAAGAATTATTATCACACCGATTCTTTAGTTATTAATATAACTAGAATTTTTAATGCAATATCTAATAACAATGAAAATGGTAAAAAAATAGTCTATGGATATTATTATATTTATGATGGGAATGTAACACCAGAGAGATTTGAAGGTTTTATAGCAATTTTAAATATTGATTTCGAATTGGAACAAGTTATAACTGAATATAATAGTGGTACAAAGTTAAGAGTAATACAAGATTTACATTATGATGAAGATGGTAATTTATATGGATTAGATGGTTCTAATTTTAATGAGAACGAACAATTTAGATTTATAATGCTTAATAACGTTGCAGTAAAAAACACGTCAACTAATCTATATGAAGCTATTTTAAGAAAAAGTTATTATATAGATTCGGCAAATCCAACTATTTGTAAAAAGGTTCCAAACGAGTCAACGTATATGATGCCTTACGAAGATTACAACTCGAGCAAATTTCCAAATACATACAATCTTGGAGTATTAGTATTAAAAATAAATGTTGGTTCTGAAAATGAATGGAAAACATATAAAAGTGATTTGAATTATGGTTTTGCATATATAAATAATATAGACCAAATTATAGTTAATCGAACTGAAGGAGATATAGATTTTAAAATATTATTAGGCATTTATATAGACAATTCCAATAATGATTCTACACCTTATATATATGAATTTTATAATGATAATGATAGACTTTCTTATAATTTAATAAAAGCAGGAGCTACAATACCATTAAGCGCCGGTTATATTGAACCGATTAGTACAATATATTTAAATAATAACGATTATTACTTTAAATTACCTAAAAAATATTATTCAGATACTAGATTTTTGGATATTTCTATAATTCACATCAAAGATAGCATTGAAACGGAAATATTTGAAATAAATTCACCTAATGGTGCATATGTTTTCTTTAATAAAACTAATGATGGAGTAACTTATAGTTATTCTGAACCTTATAGTGAAACTATTTATGTTGGTAGAATAGTCAATAATAATTATTATGAAAAAAGTATATCTGGTTTTTCATTTTCGGACGACACTTTTTTTAACGTAGAAAATAACTATAACCTTTATAATTATATTATTGGTACAACATATACTGTATACACTTTGCAAGAAATTTACAATTCTGAAAGTTATAACGGATTGCCTTATGAAAATACAAACTCATTAAAACCTAAATCAGGGAGGTTACTCGGGAGTGATAATAATGTTATTTTTGATAGGAATTTATATAATTTATCAATTAATCAAAACACTACTACTTCAACAATAGAAGTTCCAAATACTCTATTGAATGACGTTGAAATAAGTACTGAGCAATTGATAAGCGAAAACAACAATATAATAACATCTAATCAAAATAGTTATACAAAAAATATTTATGAACAATTGTTAATTAACTATATTAATACATTAATAATAAGTGATTGTAATAATGTAAATAACATAAAAACCAATTCAAATGCTTCAATAAGGTTAAATAAGAGCGTATCTGATTTATGTGATTATGATGATGTTAAAATGACAAAATATAAAGTTTATTATAAAAATCAAATATCAGATATTTATTGGAATGGTGATTCAGATATTTATTGGAATGAGGATACCAATAATTATTGGTATCAAGCTCCACAAATATTAGATTTGCCAACCCCAACGTTAAATAACAAAAAATATACTTACCAATTAGAAGTTAATACATATTCTGGTATAGAAAAAATAGAGTTTGTCTCAAATGATGAACAAACAGTTTATCTTACACTTGATTTAAGTAATTTAGAAAATGATAAAAAATACATCTTAAAACAAGATGTATATATAAAGGAGTGATTTAAAAGGATAAAGTAAATTTTAAAAGAGGAACAACTTCTGAAATAGATGCCATCCCAGTTGAGGATGGTTCTTTAGTTTATGACGTTGAAAAAGGTAAATCTTATATGGATTATGGAACAAAACGTATTTCGGTTGGGGCTAGTGGCAATGATATAGTAATAGGTGGAACAGAACCTCCAGAAGATGAAGACGCAAAAATCTGGTTTCCTGATAATGCAGTAAATACAAAAGCTAGTGAAGTTATTGATAGTATGAAGGGTAATGAAACTGATTTAGCACCAAGTGTTAATGCTGTTAAAAGTTATATAGATGAAAAAACAACGTATTCAACAGATGAAATAGAAATTGGCAAGTGGATAGATGGCAAACCATTATATAGGAAAATCTATGAAATTGCTTTAGGTTCAAGTACAAGCATAACACCACATAATTTAGGTTCTGAGTGTTATTTTGTTGGTTTGGATGGTATTGCTACAAATGGAGTTTCAGTATTTAAGTTAAATCAATATAGAGGTGGAGCAGAACAATATGAGTGTGAGTTTTTAATAACAAATGAAAGAACTATTTGGATTAACCCAAAAGGAGATAGAACTGGATATACAGCTTATGTAACTTTAGAATATACGAAAACTACTGATAAAGGAGGGGAAAAATAATGTATATAAGAAACCCAGAAACTAAGCAATGGGAAGAAGTATTCTTACCACCAACTGGAGATACTTTACCAGTAGGAAGTATAGTTGATTATGATGGCGATATAGTTCCTACTAATTATGAAGAAGTAGAAGACCCGAATGAATATTCATTAAATGAAGTTAAAACTAATAAAACTTGGCTAGGTAAACCGGTTTATAGAAAATTATTTAAATTTGACTCAATTAATAACGACACTTCAACGGTAATTCTTCATGGAATAACTGATTTAGAAGATGTTGTTTATATACAAGGAATCGGTAAGACTAGTTTAAATCAGCAATATCCAATTCCATTCGTAGGTAATGACCTTATGTTTTCTGGGACAACCTTAACCTTAAGAGCAACTTCAACGGAAATAGTTATAGCAAGTAAGATTGGAGGAACAACCGATTTAACTCAACATTCTGCTTACATAATTATGGAATATACTAAGACAAAAGATAGTGCAGAAACTATAAAGGAGGTTAAAATATGAAAATAAAAAAGATAGCTCAATCAGTAGGAATAGTAGGCACAGTAACCAGCAATATAAACGACCAAAATGATAACGCAGTACCAAATGCTAAAACTATTAAAGAAGCATTGAAAACTAATTATATATTAGTAACATCAACAACGGCTTCTTCATTAAGTGATAATTTCAAAATATTATTAAATTCAAAAGCCGATGGTTATGGCGCTAAACTAACCCTTGAAAATAATTCCGTAAAAATTGGCTCTGGTATATCTAAAATAAAAGTATCAGCTAGTGTTTTTGTCAATGGTCCAAACCAAACTGGATATGTTTGGGGTAAAATACTTAAAAATGAGGAAACAATTTCTAGTTCTATAATACCTTATGCTAATCAAGGAGGTTTCTTATCAACACCAATACCAGCATCAATAGTTGATGTTTCAGAAAACGATGAAATATCTTTAATAGCCGACTCAACTTGTAACGGAACTTTAAGAACTGGAAAAGCAAACACTTGGCTATTGGTTGAGGTAATAGAATGAAAGAAAATAAATTATATCCAGTCGGATTAATATTAGTTTTGATATTATTGATAATTAATTTTGTATCAACGGCTTATGAATATGCCGATTATCAAAAACGTATTAAATCTGGTAATGAACGTTGGAAGCAAGTGGAAGAAAGAATAAATCAAATAAAGGAGGAATGTGGTTGTGGAACAAATAGCTAGTTTAATTGGAACATATGGAGTATCAGCGATAATCATAGTCCTCTTCATTTGGGATTGGATAACTAATAAAAAGGAAATGAAAGAAACTTTAAATGTTATCAAAGATACATCACTAAATATTTCAAAAAGTCTTGATTTACTTCAAAAAAGCATGGACAAGCACGATGAAAAATTAGATGAATTATTAAACAGAGAAAGACAAAGTCACTAATTTAGTACTTTTTGATACTTAAAAAATAAAAAAAGTCCCTAAATTTTGAAAAAACAGGGCGAAATGGAGGTTAATAAAATGGAAAAAGTAAAAACAATATCAAAATACGTATTAAATGTTCTAACAATAATTAATGCTTTAATATTAGGAATTAATGCAGTTGAAGGATTAGCAATACCATATTGTGCTCAAATTACTGGTGTTATATCTGTTATTATGGGAGTTATTTCAACGTATTTACTAGGAAATAAAGCAGTTACTACTGTTAAATCTAAAAAAGGAAGTGAATAATTATGTTAAAAGGAATAGATATTAGTCATCATCAAAAAGGAATTGATTTAGGATCAATAGAAACCGACTTTGTTATTTGCAAAGCAACAGAGGGGAATGGTTATACAGACGAGTGTTGTGATAATTTTTATCAAAAAGCAAAATCGTTAGGTAAAAAATTAGGAGTATATCACTTTGCAAGACCTGACTTAGGCAATACGGCAGAAGCCGAAGCCGATTGGTTTTTAAAAGAAACAAAAGGCTATCATAAAGAAGCTATTTTGATCCTTGATTGGGAACAAAAAGCTTTAAATTATTCTACTAGCTGGGCTAAAGCATGGCTTGATAGAGTTTATGAAAAAACAGGAGTTAAACCAGTCTTATATATTCAAGCTAGTGCATTAAGCCAAGATTGGTCAGCAGTTGCTAAAGCTGACTATGGTTTATGGGTTGCAAATTATGGCTCAAATAACGGAACAGCACAGGAAAGCGTATTCAATAGATATCCATTAAAACATTGGTCGTTTTATGCACTATGGCAGTATACTTCTAAAGGACGTTTGAATGGTTATAATGGCGATTTAGACTTGAACTATTTTAGTGGAGATACTTCTGCTTGGGATAAATATGCAGGAGGTAGTCCTTCTTCTGGACAACAATCAACAAATAGTGGACAAGAAAGTGATACACAAATAACTTACACAGTAAAGAAAGGTGATACCTTATCGGAGATAGCCTCTAAATATGGAACTACATATCAAAAACTAGCTGAGATAAATGGAATTGCTGATCCAGATAAGATATACGCAGGACAAGTTATAAAAATAACAGGTAGTGCAAGCTCTAGCGGTTCATCAAGTATTACTTATACGGTTAAAAAAGGTGATACGTTAAGTGAAATAGCTTCAAAGTATGGAACTACTGTTAATAAAATAGCAAGTGATAATAATATAGCTGATCCAGATAAAATTTATACTGGTCAAAAACTAGTTATAAAATAATAAAAAAACTACCCTTGACAAACGTTGAGGGTAGTGATACTATATTAAGACGAATTTGACAGGTTATATAATTTGATGTTGAATTCTTAGTGACTTTGTGTTACTATATATATAGAAATAATAGAGTTTCTCCATTTATTTCTATAATCTGTATATTATGTTGTTTCTGTTCGCATAATATAAAAGAGAGATAGACCTGATTTTGCTTGTTAGGTACTAGCTCCACAAGATTTTGTGTCGAGTACCAACTTCAAAGATGAAGTTAGGTACTCTTTTTTTTAGTCCTTGTTGAAAAATTTTATTAGCAGTGCAAGGAGCACTACTAGAATAACTAAGTATTCCAAATGGAACCTTTCTGTTTTTAAAAAATTTCTTCATGGGCGTCACCTCCAATCATTAATATAAAAATAAAAATGTGGAGGCAGTACCTAACTACCAAATCTATCTCTCGTAGGCATTATACCATAAGAGTGATATATTTACAATTATAAACGACATATTTTTAGTAAAACCTAGCTATTTAAGCTAGGTTGTTTTTTATGCCATAATACGACAATATTCTACATTAATATATGATATTATACTGATTTTGAGGGGGATAATATGAAAAATTTAAACAGAATAGAAATAAAAGAATTTACAAAGAAGTATTTTCCACAGTATAAAGGTGATATAAGAAATGTATCTTATATTATATATAATGATAGAATAGAATATCTAATAAACAATGGAGTTTTATTTAAAATTATGTTATAATATATATGTACTATTTAGTACAATCTATCTTTTCTGGACTAGTCAATGACTGGCCCTTTTTAAAACCAAATTTAAACCAACAGACCCATTATTTTGATGGTATTATACGCCTTATTTTTCTTTATTTTTCAACGTTTTTCCAATTAAGCAAAATTTCTCGTCAGCTCCACCAATGTTAAAATAACGTTGAAGAATCAACGTTTTTATTTTTGAAACCAAATATGAAACCAAGTATTTACTATAAATTATCCAATAAATCTACAATTTCATCTTGAATTGTTGGAAATAAATGCATGTAAGTTTTTTGCATTACTTCGATAGAATGTCCCATCCTGTTTGATAACATTAAAAAGAATTTAGTAGTATCAGTTTGACCAGATTTAATGTATTCATTTATCAATAAAGATACATGACTATGTCTAAATTCATGAATTGTTATTTCTTTAACTCCGGATAATTTAAAATATAGATGTTTTTTTCTATCAATTGTTGTTTGCGGTAAAAATCTGGTACATCCAAACACAAACCAGTTATTAGAATAGTCTGTATATTTCATTACTTCGTTTTTATATTCTAATAAACTTTCTTTTAATGTTTTACTCATTTTTATTTTTCTATTTGTTGCGTTTTTTGTATTGGTGATTTTGTAATGATCAGATGTTTTCACAGATATAATCTTATTTATTATTATTTCATTATTTTTAAAATCAATATCATTCCAAGTTAAGGCTTGAATTTCTGATTTCCTTGCACCTGTATAAAATAATGTTATAAAAAAAGTTTTCCACAATATACTATCAATAACAGATATAAGTTTATTAAATTCCTCTAAGGTTATATATCTTATTTTATCCTCATCTTTTATAACCTCATCATTTTTCTTTTGAAATCTTCCATAGTTTTTAACTGGATTATCATTTAAAGAATAATTTTTAATAGCATAATCAAATATTGTCTTCAAAATGTCGTAACACTTGTTTAAATACCTGATTGAAAGGCCCTTTTTTTCCATTGCCTCGGCCCATTTGCGCACGTCGTATGTATTTACCTTATTTATATAAAAATGCTTGAAAAAGGGGTATATATGCTTGCTATACGCATTATTATAGCAGTAAACAGTAGATTCTTTTTTTGTTTTGTACATATAATCAAAATAATCATCTGCAACTAAATCAAATCTCTTGTTAATAGGATTATCATTTTTTAAAACAAACATAGAATAGGCTTTTTCTACTTCATCCGTTGTTTTATATTTAGGTGAAGTATAGTGTCTCCCGTTCTTATATTTTTTAAAGAAGTATTTTCTTCCGTCTTTAGTGGGTTTATCTTCGTATATTGTAATTCCTTTATATCTTATAGATTTCATTTACAAAACCTCCTTTATTTGATAAAATAGGGTATAGAAAAAACAAGTATTGCGTTTTTTCTGTTAGATAGTCGACTTTGGCGAGGGACTATCTTTTTTTATTGCCTTAAAGGCGCTCCAGCATTATCTCTATAACTACCTGAAGTTATTTTTATTAAATCTACTATTGTTCCAATAAAGAACCAATTTGCTGTTATTAACTTTATTATTCCAGCTCCGATTTTTCCTAAATAGAAATCATGTATTCCACCAATTCCAATAAAACCTAACAAGCATAACCACATTGCTGTTTTTTTACTTTTATCACTTGTTATAGTTGAATAATTAGCCACGCTAATACCTCCTTTCTAATATGCTTCTATATTAAAACACCTGTACTAGCATGTTTTAATCAATTTTTGTTCTTTTTTCTCTAGCAATGCCTACTACTTTAATAGGCAATTGTTCTACATCTTTTTTTGAAAACATCATAATATCATAAGCCATATTATATGGCTGTAAAATTATGCCCTGTTCATTTACTAATAATTTTTTAAAAGTTGATTCTGTACCATTAATCATAATAGCACAGTCTTTCCCGTTAAATAGTGTAAGATCATCATTTTGCTCAAATATAACAATATCATCTTCATTATATTTAGGAAACATTGAGTCCCCACTTATTTTTAAACCATAGAATTTTTTATTGCCTTTAGTCCAACTTTTTGGTATCTCGACATAATCTATTATATCAGTTTGACTCTCTATTGGTATACCGGCTTTAATAGTTCCTAAAACGGGAATTTTTATTATATCTGAATCGATTTTGATAGGCTCAATGTTTTTTATATCAAACTTAAGTGAATTATTATCCAATAAATTATCTATTGATATGTTTAAAGCTTTACACATTTTTATGACGTTTCCAACATTAGAATTATCAATTCCTCTTTTTAATATGCTGTCAACTGTTGTGTATGGAATATCTATTTTTAATGCAAATTGTCTTATTGAACCATATTTTTCAATAATAAGACTTTTGAGCTTATCTTCTAACATATAAAATTCTCCTTTCTGTTAAGATTATAATATATAAAATACGAAAAATCAAATATTTTTGAAAAATCGTATAAAAATATATTGACAATATACGAATAATCGTATACAATTAAATTAGAGTTAAGAAAAATATAATTTTTTTTAACAAATATATACGAAAAATCGTATAAGAAAGGAGAAAAAATTTTGATTCAATTAAAAGAAATATTAAAAAAATTCAATATAACTCAATTAGATGTTGCTAATCAACTTGGAATCAGATCGTTAAGCACTGTAAATCAGAAACTTAATAATAAAAGTGAATTTACCGTTAAAGAAGCCATGCTCTTAAGAGATTTAATAGTTCAAAAGAGTAAAAAAAAATATACAATTGAAAAATTATTTGAAGTGGAATAATAAATGCTCAAAAGTCAAAAAAAGAGGGAGGTTAATAATGGAAAAAGAATTAATGCAAAAAAAATATTTAACTCCAAAAGAGTTACAAAAGCTTTTAAGAGTTAATTATAAAACGGCTTTAAAGTATGCTCATGAAATACAACAGGAAATGAAAGAAGAAGGATACTTTATTCCTGAATGTAGAGCAAAAATAGTTTTAACATCAAAAGTAAAAAGGAGATTTGGAATATGAAACAACTAATTAAAGAATATAAGGGTGTAGCTCTAATATATGCTATATGTACAGCAGTATGGATGATAGCTATTTTAATGGGGTAGAAGATGAATGAAAAAATAATATGCACCATATGTATACTATCATGGCAATTATTCAATTGGTTACTAATGCATTTTAAATATAAGAAAAAAACATATGACAAGATCAATGCCATATATCAAATAGTTTTATTTCTTATATTTCAGTTAATAATTTGGATAGTTCTTTAACAATAAAGGAGGTGGTTATATTGAGAGTAAATAAAAAGTCGCAGTGCTGGAACACCACGACAATAGAAAATCAGATGTAAATAAAATTTACTCCTAAAGTATAACACAAAAATAGGAATAAAGCAAATAGGAGGTAAATTGTGAGGAAAAATAGTTTTGTATTTTATACAGAATGGAATCAGTATTTAGACATGTTAACGGGTGATGAAATTAAAAACCTAATTTCTATCATATGTAACTATGTTGAACAAAACCAAAAAAACCTAAATAAACCTAACTTAAGCGATAGGTTATTAATGGTTTGGTTGTTTATAAAAAATCAATTGGATAAAGATAAAACAAAGTATGACAGACGATGTGAAACATCTAAAATTAATGGTCAAAAAGGTGGCAGACCAAAAAAACCTAAAAACCTAAAAGAACCTAAAAAAGCCGATAATGATAATGAATATGATAATGATAACATCTTAAATGATGTTATAGAAGAACAAGAAGAAGATAATTTATTTTCATATGTCGAAAAGAATTTCGGAAGAACTTTATCACCAGCTGAAATAGAAACAATTTCAGAATGGGAAGATACGGAATTAACACGTTATGCAATTAAGCAAGCAATGCTAAATGGTGTTCCAAATATCAAATATATGCAGGCTATTTTAGATTCTTACAAGACTAAAAATATTAAAACTGTTGCGGAAGCACAAGCTGATGAGAAGAGATTTAAACAAACTAAAAAGCCAGGTATAGAAGAAAAATTACCAGATTGGTTTGGAAAAGAGATTGAAAAGGAGCAGATAAGTTATGAACGAAAAGCAAAAGCAGAAGCAATTAGAAATGGAACTTACAAACCATAAAGATTTATTTCTAAATTGGGATGGAATAGAAATAACTTTGAAATGGGATGATGAAATTTCTAACTATCGAGGAAAAACAGAATATTGTGATGCGTGCATTTGGAAAATTGAAACGTTATTAGAAATAATTAACGGAGAATGGGAAAATACATTTTTAAGGAGTTTGGATGAAAATAATTAGTTATGCAGAACTACTTTTAAAATATGAGGCTTTAAAACATGAAGATAAAAAGCATTTAAGAAAAATTGGAACATTGCAAAATGAAAATGAAACATTAAGACAATGCTTACTAAATGAAGAAAAGCGAACTAAGACTTTTAGAAGTAGTTACAGAAAGAAATTAAATGAATTTGAAGATTTAGAAAGGAAATTAAAAAATGGAAAAAACAACATTAAAGAAAAATAAAAAGGGATATGGTTATAAATACACAGAACTAGCGGAAATACATAAATATTTAGAAGAAAATAATATGAAGTATTATCAAGAAATAGAAACAAGTGAATTAAATGGTTGTGATTATATCATGACATATCGATTTATCGATGGTAAATGGGAAGATAAGCCAAAACGTGGATGTAAGGTTGCAGATGCTACATTAGCCAAAATTGATAACCCAGCACAAGAACAAGGAAGTGCATTAACTTACGCAAGACGTTATTCATTGCTAATGGCTTTTGGTTTAGCAACGGAAGATGATGATGCGCAGGCTTTAAGTAAACTTAAAGAAAATAAATCAAAAATAATTTTAGCAACTGAAAATCAAATTAAAACAATAAAAAGTATTTTAAATGAGGATCAAATAAAACAAGCTTGTACTTTAGTAAAAAAAGAAAAGTTAGAGGATTTTACAATTCAAGAAGCAAGCAATTTAATATCAAATTTAAAAAAGGAGAATAAATAACATGAATGAATTAGTAACAATAAAAGATAATCAAATTATTTTAGCAGAAGAAACTATAAATAAAATAAAGGAATTTCAAAAAACAAAATTACAAATGGATTTAGTAGAAAAAGAGCTTAAAGAAAAATTGAAAGAAGCAATGAAACAATGTGGTTTAAAGCAATTCATGGCTAATGGAATTTATGCAGATATAACCCAAGTTAAAGGTAGAGAAACTATAGATACAAAGAGATTAAAAACTGAGTTACCTGATATTGCTCAAGAATATACAAAGGTTGGAGAACCAACTGAAAGATTTACTTTTAAGATAGTTGAAGAATAATGATTGAGTTTATAGAAAAAGAGCATATTTATTTGTTAGATGGAGTGATAACACCATGCGTATCAGATATACTTCACTTCATCTTCCCAGATAAATATAAAAATGTAAATAATACTATTTTAAATAAAAAAGCAGAATATGGTTCTACGGTCCATAAAGCTATTGAATGTTTGGAACAAGGCTTAAAAATGCCTAAATTAAACTATATACAAGAATTAAGCCTAGAGCAATATAAAAAACTAAAAACTGAGTACAACATCGAGGTTTTAAGCCAAGAACAAAAAATACATTACAAAGATTTATACTGTGGGACTTATGATATGGAAGCTAATATTAAAGGTATTCATTCTTTGGTAGATATAAAAACAACCGCAGAATTAGATTATGAATACTTAAGTTGGCAATTAAGCTTTTATGAGTTAGCAATAGGTAAAAGATTTAAAAAATTATATTGTTTATGGTTACCAAAGAAAGACTTAGGTAAACTTGTTGAAATAAGCAGAAAAACAAAAAAAGAATTATTAAAGGTGTTGATTGATTATGCAAACATTTATAAATAAAGTAGATGATGTAATCCCTAAACTTTTAAAACTAGATAGAGATACGTTATATGACTTCAAAATAACGAAACATAGAGAAAAACGTTCATTAGACGCCAATGCGTATTATTGGAGCATTTTAAGTCAAATAGCAGACGTTATGAAAGTAGATAAAGAAGAACTTCATAGAGATTATTTAAAGCATTATGGAGTACGTACGCAGGTTATGTTGCCTGTTAAAGGCGATGGATATTTTAAATACTACGATTTAGACGGGATAAGAGAAGTAAACGGAAATAGATTTTATGTCTACAACGTTTATAAGCCAAGTTCTGAAATGAATACAAAAGAGATGTCAAAGTTAATAGACGGAATAATGATAGAGTTTCATAATCAAAGATATTTCAATCATAAAACAGATAAATATTTAGCTCATTCAGTTAAAGGTTATAAATTAACAGATAACAAAGAAGAAATAATAGCAAGTGCAAAAGACTATCGTACAAGAGCTTTCAACCAATTAGTTAAAGCTAGTAAGACGTTAAAAGCAATGGGTGAAAACGATAATATACGTTTAGAAATTAAAGATGGAGAGTTTATTGTTGCACAATTTTAGGGGGTTAATATGAAAAAACAAGAAAAAATAGTTTATCAGACTATTTCTGAAGAAGAACCATATTGTCAAATATGTGGACAAGCTTATAACTTACATAGACATCACATTAGATACGGAGCTTGTGGCAGGAAAACATATTTTGGCAACGTAATAGTTCTTTGTGAAAAATGTCATAGAATGGTTCACTCAAATAAAAAGAAGTGGCAACCAGCATTGATAGAAATGGCTAATGAACATGAAAGGAATATGGGACGTGAATAGAAAGAGGTTACTAAAATTAAGAATTAAATTATCTAATGAAATAACGGATCTAGGGAAAGTAGAAAATTATAGAATTAATAAAAAAAGAGAGATAGCAAAAGACAAATATAAATTTATAAACAATTTATTAAAGGCAGGTGTTTAACATGAATAGAGTTTGTTTAAATGGAAGGCTTGTTAAAAATATTGAAATTAGATATACACAGAATAACGTTGCAGTAGCACAGTTCACTTTAGTCGTTCAAAGAAAGTTTAAAAACCAAAATGGAGATTATGAAAGTGATTTTATTAATTGCGTTGCTTATAAACAAACAGCCGAAATATTAAACAAATATATCGGTAAAGGCGATTTGATTGGTATTGAAGGTAGAATACAAACAAGAAGTTATGATGATAAAAACGGTAAAAAAGTATACGTAACAGAAGTAATAGTTGAAAATGTTGAATTCTTAGCAACAAAGAAAAAAGAATATGAAAAAGATCCTAAAGCTGGTGAAGTTAAAATAGAACCGGTAAAACAGAAATTAAGTGATGATGTTTTTTCAGATTTTGGTAGTTCGATAGAAATTACAGATGAGGATCTTGGCTTTTAGGAAGTGCTTGTATGAATTATGAAATTATTAATAAAAAAATAAAAATCGATGATAAAAAAAGTATAACCATTAAATTAATAAATGATCACTTTCAAAATTATAAAACATATCAAATTCCAAAGGCTCAATTAGTTATAGCTGATATACCATATAATTTAGGAAATAATGCTTATGCAAGTAATCCAAGCTGGTATAACGGTGGTGATAATAAGAACGGGGAAAGCGAAAAAGCTAATTCGAGTTTCTTTGATACAGACAATGACTTCAGAATAGCGGAATATATGCACTTTTGTAATAGACTTTTAATAAAAGAACCAAAAGAGAAAAATAAAGCTCCATGCATGATAATATTTTGTGCTTTTGAGCAATTACAAATGGTTATCGAATATGGAAAAAAGTATGGATTTAATCATCATATACCACTTGTGTTTATTAAAAACTATTCAAGCCAGGTTCTTAAGGCAAATATGAAGATTGTGGGAGCAACAGAATATGGGCTTGTGCTTTATAGAGATAAATTACCTAAGTTTAATAATAAAGGGAAAATGATTTTTAACTGGTTTAATTGGGTTAGAGACAATTCTGTTCCTAAAATACATCCGACTCAAAAACCAATCCCTTTGTTAAAAGAACTAATAAAAATATTTACCGACGAGGGAGATGTAGTTATAGATCCAGTCGCAGGAAGTTGTACTACATTAAGAGCTTGTGCTGAATTGAATAGAAGTTGTTATGGTTTTGAAATAAAGAAAGATTTCTGTAAAGATGCTAAAGAAAAAATGTTGAATAATATAAATATACAATCATCAATTTTTGATTTGTAGGAGTAGAAATGATAGAAGAATTAACTAAATTATTAATAAACCAGTATGAGAAAGAAAAGAAAACTGGACAAGCTGAGTACTTAAAAATATCTAAACAAGATTTTTACAGGGGGTTAATTAAATTTTTAAAGGAGATTAATTATGATATGGATAATACCTTATAGCATATTAGTTATAGCTTTATATAAATCAAATAAAAAGAAGAAGCTTTATTATAACAATTATCAGCAATGTTTAAGGGCATTAGCTGAAGTGATCCAAAATTAGCAGACTATTTAGAAAGGAATAGATAATATGGACTTATTAAAAATTTACAATGAAAATCAAGAAAGAGAAAAAGAATTTAAGAAACAAAAAGAAGAGTATGAATTACAAAAAGAGATAAACGGATTTGTAGTAGATATTATAAGAAATAATGAAAGATTTTATAGCAATAATAAAAAAGTATTCGAAGAATTAGGTATAAAGTATAAGAGAAAAAATAAGGATTATATACGTATTGGAGAATACTCTAGATATAGTGGTTATTATGCTCCAATCAACAAAACAAATATTAAAAAATTAAATGATTATATAAATAAGAGGTCTAATGATGAAAACTAAAAATCTAATTTATATATTAATACTAACTTTAATGATAGCAATACCAGTTATCGGAACATTGATTATATCAAGTAATAGATATGAAGACCAAATAAACTCATTAAAGCTAGAAAATAAAAAACTAGAGTATAACAATCACGAACTTAAGAATAGTGTAGAAATACTTCAAAAAGAAAAAGAAGAGCAATGCCATTGTGGTTGGTATCAAGATTTCTATTATGAGCATGCTGCGGAGGTTGGTGCGAATGAGTAAAAAAGAAGAAGCTTTAAAAGCATTAGATGAAATACAAAAATTATTAATAGCACTACCAAGAACAAAAATACCTTTTAACGATGTAGTTTACCAAATGCCGGAGGAGTGATTTAATGGGTGGAGATACTTTTGAAAAAACGAGATTACAAATGTTATCAGAACAATATGGAACATTTAATGGAAAATTAACCATACATAATTTTAATAGGGAACAGAGAAGAAAATACATAAAAGAACATAAAAAAGATAGAGATGCAACAATTTGTCCTCATTGTAAAAATAGAACTTTAAAAATAACTGATGATAATGGAAAAGAATTCTGTGAACTATGTGGGAAGATAACTGAATATGAAGATGTAGGAGTGATAAGTAATGATTAAATTAACAAAACAAGAAGAACTTTTAGAAAAAAAAGAAGATTTAGTATTTCTTTGGCTTTATAAAAATGAGATTTCATTTAAAGAAATATCAGAACAATATGTTGCAGTTTTAGAAATGGAAAGAGAATACTACAAATCTACATTAGCAAAAAGTGATGTATATGTTGCGACTTTGATAGATGGTAAAAAGAAAGAAATTGATTATCAAAAACCTTTTGCTATTAAATATATGTTAGATAATAGAAGATTATACGGGACTAAATGGTATTGTAAATTAAAAGATAATGGAGTGATAAGTAATGAATGAATTAGAAAGTATATTGAATTATTTAGAAACAACATCTTTAGAACCACATGATGATTATACAAGTGAATTTACATACAAAGAACAAAAGTTGTTATGGAATTATATAAGACAACTAAAAGAGCAACTAGAAAAAGAAAGAGAAAAATTAAAAGAGGTGGAATAAATGGATAAGAAAGAAATAGAAGGAGCAAAACAGCTAATTGAAATTCCTGATGTTAAAGCAGGTAGCTACAGTTTTATTGGTGATAGTGATGTAACTTATGCAGATATAAGAATATTGTTAGATTATATAAAAGATTTAGAACAAGAAAATCAAAAGTACAAAGAAGTAATTGATAAAATTAATGACCATATAAGAACATGCTGTAATATGGATAGTAAATTTACCAATCTACATTATGATTATGCTCAAAACGAAATGTCAGCAGACCAAGTTGATGAATTATTAGATATTTTAAAAGAGGTGGAATAGATGAAACCAGTAATAACAAAGTTTAACGATAAAACTGGAGATTTTGAAATTACTATTCCTGTTCCGTTTACATTAAAAGATGGAATCGAATATGTAGATATGGTGGTTGCTGGTATTTCTAAATATGAGGACACCAAAGATTATAATGTTTTTGAATTAATTAGGGAAAACCAAGAATTAAAGAAACAACTATCAAATAGCCATCAAATAGAAGTTCAGCAAAAAGAGTTTATAAAGTGGTTAGAAAAAGAAACAAAAATAATAGAAAATAAATTAAACAAATATAACGAATTGGTTAAACAAGGTAAAGAAACGGATATAGAATATTATTTGTCAATAATTGATGAAAGAATATTTGATATTTATGGAAAAATTTTATCAAAATATAAAGAAATAACAGGTGATAAAGAATGAAAAAAATAATATTTGTAATAATAGCAATCTTGCTATTAACTGGCTGTAGTAACAAAAAATGCATTAAATCACATCAAGAAGATAGTATCTGCCCAAGACCAATTATTATTGGAAAAATTACTTACATTACATATTATCCATGTGAAATTGAAATATGCGATGAGTATGAGGAGAATAAATAGAGTATGGAAATAAAAGAAGGAATGTATGCAAGAATTGATAATGATTTTAGAACTATTTGTTTAGGTATTGGTAAAATCAAAAAAATTGTTGAAGATACTGTATATGTTGAAACTACTAAGGATCGCTTTAATGGCATACCTATATCATACAATAAAAATCAAATAGAAAAAGCAAGTTATAATCTAATTAATTTAATAGAAAAAGGAGATTATGTTAATGGAGTTAAAGTAACTTATATAGATAATGATAATCAAATATTAAGGGTTGATGGTTTCAGTTGGGGAACAAACATAATTGAAAATAAAGATATAAAGACCATCGTAACTCATGAACAATTTAACTCAATGAAATATGAGGTAGGTGAATAGAAATGAAAAACTTAAAAATATTTACTAAGAATATAGAACAAGAGGCTATTAACCAAATAAATGAATTATTAGAACAAGAGGCTTTTAAAGATAGTAAAGTTCGTATAATGCCAGATGTTCACGCTGGTAAAGGATGCGTAATAGGTTTTACTGGTGATTTAGGAGATAAGGTAATTCCTAATATAGTTGGAGTAGATATAGGTTGCGGAATGTTATGCGTTGAATTAGGAAATATAGATTTAAATCTAGAAAGATTAGATAAAATTATAAGACGATATGTTCCTAGTGGTATGAATGTACATGAATCGCCTATATTGCTTTCGTATGTATATTTAAACGAATTATATTGTTTTAAAGAATTAAAAAACAAAGATAACTGGTTAGAGAAAAGTCTTGGTACATTGGGCGGTGGAAATCACTTTATAGAAGTTGATGTAGATACTGATAATAATAAATATTTAGTAATTCATACTGGTTCAAGAAACTTAGGAAAACAAGTTGCAGAAATATATCAAAATAAAGCTATTGATTATTGCTCTTATAAAAAAGAAATGCAAGAAGAAAAACAAAAGGTTATTAAAGAATACAAGGAACAAGGAAAACAAAGAGAAATCCAAAATAAGTTAATTAAAATAAATAAAAAGTACGAAGGTAAGACTAAATTACCTAAGGATTTATGTTATTTAGAGGGAGATTTAAGGAAACAATATTTGCATGATATGAAGATATGTCAAGCATTTGCAACACATAACAGAAAATATATTGCTTCTATAATTTTAGAACACATGAATCTTATAGAAAAGGATAATTTTCAGACAATACATAATTACATATCATTTGAAGATAACATAGTCCGCAAAGGTGCTATATCCGCTAAAAAAGGTGAAAGAGTATTAATTCCAATGAATATGCGTGATGGATGCATTATAGGAATTGGTAAAGGTAATGATGACTGGAATCAATCAGCACCTCATGGAGCTGGAAGAATAATGTCTAGAGCGAAAGCAAGAGAAACATTTAATCTTGATGAATACAAAGAGTCCATGAATGGAATTTATACAACATCAGTAAATGAAGAAACAATAGATGAAGCTCCTATGGTATATAAACCAATGCAGGAAATAATTGATTGCATAGGTGATACGGTAGAAATTGAAAAAATAATAAAACCTATATATAACTTTAAGGCAGGTGAATAGAATATGTTAAAGATAAAAGAATGGTGGAATGATTTTAAACAAGACTTAATATTTAATATATCAATGACAATTTTATCAGTAATATCATTTGCACTTGCAATTTTACTTTTTATTATTGCATTTAAGGAGATGATTAATTTATGTTAAAAATTATTATAGGGCTACCAATACTTTTTATAGTTATTTGTATGGCTATTACTTTTTTTCAATTCATGGGTGAAGATTTAATTTTCCCAAAGTTTATAATAAAAATTGGAATAATATGTTGGGTTATATTTATGATTATCTTAGTTATATTTTTAGCTTATGTTATAGGTGAAGTTATTTTAGGAGGCTAATATGAAAGTAATATGCAAATTCATTTTTTGTAAGTTATTAAAAATTCATTGTTATAAAAATGAAATAAACTCAAGCATGATTTCTGAAGGTGTAGATGAATTCAAAAGATGTGTTTTTTGTAACGATAACGTTATCAAATACATGTAAGAAAAATAGGAGGTTAGTATGAAATTAATTATATTTAAAAAAACATTAATTAAGAAAATAGCTAAAGAAATAGCAGAATACCAAAGAAAAGCTGATTATTTCTATTACATAAACAAAGATAAAAAAATGAGTTCTCATTGTTTAGACAACGTGCTACCGTTGAAATATTTGTCAAATAAATTAGGGATAACCAATCAAGTATATAAAGAAGCATATAAAATATACGATTTTAGAAATAGTGGTAAAAAGGATTTTAAACCCGATTTAGAAGAAATTTCAGTTGATAAATGTTTATGGGGTAGTGATTACACTGGTTAGGAGGTTAGAGTATGAATAAAATAGAATTTAGTAAATTAAAAAACAAAGAAAACAAGCAAATAGCATTTAATCAATTAAAAGATGATTATAAAACATTATATAAAGAAAAAGACAAATTAGAATCCAACTGGAAAGCATTAAAAGAATGGTTAGACATAAATACTTATAAAGTTCATAGTGAAGATGATTTAAAATTACTTGAATCAGTTATTTCTAAAATGAATGAATTGGAGAAAGAAAATGGAAAATAAATACGATGAGTTATTAGTTGATTTTTATGAGACCTTAATAAAAAAATATGAAAAGTTAGTTAAATTTGTAATAAACGATTATAAAAACCAAATAGCTTTAAAAAATGATTATTTAAAACTTATATATGGTTTATCAGTTGGATATGACGGTTTTAATGATATCGATGGTTTAAAATCGTTAATTGATGATATGGCAAGATATGCTAAAAAAGGATTAAATAATATTGAATTGGAGAGTGATGAAGAATGAAGATAATAGATATATTAAATGATTATGCTAAAGGAAAAATAAAAGAGGGTTTTAAATTTAGATGTTGTAATCAGAACTGGATAATAGAAGATGATAATATTCATAGTATTAACCAATATATGAGCCACGATGATATGGGAGATTATGAATATTTTGAAGATTGCTTTGATTTATCTAACTTAAATGATGAAGTAGAAATAATAGAGGAAAGACCAAAAAATATAGAAGCAATAAATTATCTAGAACATGTAGGAATAGATTTATCAGAAGCAGTATGTCAAAAGATTAATGAATTAGCAAAAGCAGTAAATTATTTACTAGAAAAGGAGAAGTAAGATGTGGGATTTTTTTACGGAAAATGTATTTCCAGTTTTTGTGATAATTTTTGTAATATTTCTAACGGGTGCATTAGCCTTTGCAAGTATTAGTTTAGTATCATTAGTATCAAAAGATAATGAACGTAATTATGTAAATGAAGATGTTAATCGTGACGGAGAAGTAACAATAAAAGATTTATTATTAGTTCAAAAATATATTTTAGAAAAGAGCGAATAAATGGATAGAGAAAAAGAAATAAGGCTTTTAATATATGAGCAAAGTTTAATTATAAAACATGCAAAGAAACGTATTAAAGATTTAAATGTGGAGCTTTTAGAGGTTCAAGGGGAGAAAAGGTTAAAAAGAAAATATGGAAAAAAATAAAAGAACATATTACCAATTATCACAGGAAGAATTAATAAAGTTGTGTATTTATAGACATAAAAAAATAGTTGATTTAACAAAGAAGTTAAATACAGCTATTGAGTTATTAGTTAGTGATGAAAAATATATAAAAAAATTGGAGGCTAGTTATGACAATAGAATTGGACGAAAACTTTAGACTATCTGATGCAAGAAAATTATCAAAAAAAATAGATGCTGATATTAAAAGAGTTGATGATACATTAGAATATTTATTTAGTATGACACAGCCTAGTTCTGTGGATACTACAAAGGAAATTGTACAAGGTGGAAAAAGAGTCAATGTGTTTGACAAATATTTAGGAAGTTTAAGCAAAAAGACTTTAGAAACGAAAAAATCTGATTTGCAAAAAGTTCAAGATATATTAGTTGATTGGATAAACTCAATATTGGCTATAATGGATGAATATGAGCCTCTTAAGAAAAAAATTATAGAATTGCATGAAGATAAAGGATTATCATTCGAAAACATCACAAAAATAGTACCATATTCTTTAAGTCATGTAAAAAGAATTTACTATGATTATAAAAATAAAAAAGATATATGGTAAGATGAGACGAAAATGATACGTTTTATATAGTAAAATTAGTATAGTGGAATAGTTTAGTTGATGGACTTAGGACAAATGATCTTAAGTATCCTGCAACAGAATAGCGGTGGATGTCTTCGGACTACACCTAAACAAGTTGGATGCGTCTAGCTTGTTTTTATTATGGGAGATAAAAGGGAAACGGATACCATGTTTTTGCGTTTGGAGGGTTTCAAAGTGGTGTATAACAAATATAAAAATAAAAAGGTTGTAGTAGGCGGAATAACGTTTGATAGTAGAAAAGAAGCTAAACGTTATAGTGAACTTAAGTTTATGGAAAGATGTGGTCTTATTAAAGATTTAGAACTTCAAAAACCATACGAATTACAACCTAAATTTAGAAAGAATAACAAAACATATCAAAAGATAACTTATATAGCAGATTTTACTTATTATGACATTGAAAGAGAACAAATAGTAGTAGAGGATGTTAAAGGTTATAAAACTGATGTGTATAGGCTTAAAAAGAAGTTATTTGAGTATAAATATCCGGATTTAGAATTAAAAGAAATTTAACTATATCGCAGGGTAGATCAGTCTGGTAGATCGCCGGTCTCTTAAGCCGGAAGTCGTAGGTTCAAATCCTACCCCTGCAACCAAGAAATCAAGGAGGTGGTATCAAAGAGAAGAAAGTTTAAAAGTGCAAAAGAATTTGAAAATGAATTTTTAAATTATCTTAATAACTGCAAAGGCAATGAAAAGTTGCCTAATATAGCAGGCTTTTGTGTTTTCGAAGATATGAATAGGGATACGTTTTATGCACAAGAAGACTTATATTCCGACACGTTTAAAAAAATTAATGATATGTTAGAGGATGAAGCTTTAAATTGTAAATGCTTAAACGACACTAGAGTTATCTTTTACATGAAAAATAAATGTGGTTATAAAGATAAGCAAGAGATAGATACCACTTCTTCAAATAGAATACAAATAATAAATGATTTACCAAGTGATGTAGATGAAGATAAGTAGTCAAATAGCACCATCATTTTATAGAACTTTTAATAGCCATAAAACACATCAAATTTATAAAGGTGGACGTGGCTCTACTAAAACATCTATGATTAGTTTAAAGATAGTTTATAACTGTTTAAATGAAAATAACTGTTCTGTGGTAGTTTTGAGAAAACATCAAAATCAGTTAAGAAAATCCGTTTATAAAGAAATCAAAAGAGCGTGTACTAGATTAGGGTTGATTGAAAACATTCATTACATAAGTACTGTATCTCCTATGGAAATAAAATTCTTGCAAAATGGCAATACAATTTATTTCGCAGGCGGGGATGATTTTGAAACAGTTAAAGGAACCATTGATGAAAATAAGCTAATTAAAATAGTGTGGTTCGAAGAACTTACTGGTTGGGATAATTCAGAGGACATAGATCAAATAGTTGCTACATTTACTCGTGGTAATAATGACTGGTTTATGGCTTTATATTCTTACAATCCACCTAGAAACAAATTTTCGTGGATAAATAAATGGTGTGATTCTATGAAGTTAAGAGATAACTATTTAGTTTCTGAAACAGACTATAGAACAGTATCAGAAGAGTGGCTGGGTAAGATGTTTATTGATGAAGCCGAAAGAATGAAGAAATTTGATAATAAACGTTTTCGGTGGATTTATTTAGGTGAAGTAATCGGAATGGAAGGCATGATATATAATCCCGAAACAATAGAGTACGTTGATAAGGACTATATATCAAAGAATAATTTAAGAGTACTTTATCTAGACTTTTCCGTTGATGGTGGACACCAAACGAGTGCTACAACTTGTGGGTGTTATGGACTAGCAAGTGATGGCTATTGGTATTTACTAGACACTTACTATTATTCGCCTAACGAGAAGCCTAAAAAGAAAGCCCCTAGCGAATTATCAAGAGATATCTTTAACTTTGAAATAGCCATGATAAAAAAGTGGAAATGTGGAGAAGATAAAGAAACTATAGATAGTGCCGAAGGTGCTTTAAGAAACCAGTTATACACTGATTACGGAAAAAGATTTCATCCCGTTAATAAAGGAAAATCAAAAGAAGAGTTAATTGATTATTCACAGGCTTTTCTAGCAAAAGGAAAGTTCAGAATATTAGATAATAACAATAATAAGATTTTCAAAAAAGAAAACGAAAATTACATGTGGAAAGAAGGAACTATTGAAAAAGGTAAACCTGAGCCCGATAAAACAGAAAAAGAATTTATTGGCGAAGAGCCTTATTACAATAGTTGGTCAAATGATTATAGCTATTATTATGCTGATCATACACAAGATGTATTTCAGTATTGGGTAAAAGATAACTTAAATAAATTAGGAATTAAGGAGTGATTACAATGAGTAATGGAGTAATAATTACTTTAATAATTTGTATAACATTGGTTGTCTTGGCTTGGATTGGTAGAGATAGATAAGGAGTGATTTAAAAGGAATTATATCAAGATATACAAAGTAAATTAAGCAAGAAAGGAATTAATCTTGTAGTCGGTGATATTTACGATATGATGGCTATTTGGAAGTCATGGTATCGTGGCAATGTAAATGACTTTCATTATTACAATATGAAAATGGCTGACGGAACAACTAAACAATGTGAAAGACTTACAATGAACATTCCTAAAAAAGTATGTGAAGACTTATCAAAATTAGAATGGTCTGAAAAAGTACAAATAAAGCTTGATAAAAAGAAAAATACCGAAAAATTATTAAGTATATTAGAAAGTAAAGAAAATAACTTTAAAGTAAATTTTCCTAACTTCTTAGAGAGAGTTTTTGCTTTAGGTACTGGTGTTACAGTTGAATATAAGAAAGATGATAAGACCATTATTGATTATATAGATGGTGATGTTGTAATTCCTTACATGTATACTAACTCTTATATAAATGGTTTAGTAACAGTTAGTAGATTTACCAAAGGGACTGAAACTAATAAAAAGTATTTTACACATTTAACTTATCATGAATTTAAAGATGGTAAATATATAAAATTAAATGAATTATATAAATCCAACAATGAAACTTCAGTTGGTAGAGAAATAGATTTTAAAAGTATGTTTCCTAACGTTTTAGAATATGAAGATTTCATTACTGATACTCCTCATTTTCAAGTTTGGAAACCTTTAATAGCAAATAACTTTGATACAGATAGTCCAATGGGTTTATCAATACTTGCTAATCACATCGATAAGTTTAAGGCTATAGATACAGAATATGATAGTTTTAATCGTGAATTTAGGACTGGCAAAAAACGTGTTTTAATAGATAGAACGGCAGTTAAAAAGAAAACAGAAGTAGATTCTGATGGAAATGTTAATTACGTAAGCTATTTTGATAATAATGATGAAGTATATGTTGCTATCGCTGGCATGGAAAATCAACCTATTAAAGAAATAGACTTTAATTTAAGATATCAGGAACATATTAGTTCGATAAATGCACAATTAAATTATATAAGTTCTGGTGTAGGTTTAGGCCAAAATTATTATAACTTTGACGGGCAAGGAGTTAAGACGGCCACAGAAGTTGTATCAGAAAATAGTGATACATATAGAACTAAAAAACATCATGAATTAATGATTAGTGATTGTTTATATGATTTAGTTAAAGCGATTTGCTTTATTGAAAATATTCCTTACAAATCGATTAATATAGTATTTGATGATTCAATAATTGAAGATGAAAATGCTTTAATTCAAAGAGGATTGCAGCTATATCAAAACAAAGTTATTTCTCTTGAAAAGTTCATGCAAAAATACTTGCATTATGAAGATAGTGAAATACAAGATGAAATAGCGAAAATTCAAAACGAAAATAAATTAGTTCAACCAGAAGGATTAGATTTCTTTGGAATGAATAATCAAGAATCGGAGTCTGATACTAAGGAGTGATATAAATGTCTTTAGATGAATTAGAAGAAAAAGTCGAAAGAATTTATATTGACATGGAAAATGAACTTCTTTTAAATATAGCAAAAAAAATATCAGTTGGTAAACCAATGGAAATAGACCAATGGGATGCGGAAAATAATAGACCTTTAGAAGGGTCTGGCAATGTTAATGAATGGCAACTTCAAAGACTTAAAGAACTTAATGGTTTGAATGAAGAAAATGCAAAGATAATTGCTAAATACTCAGGACGTACTGTTGAAGAAGTAGAAAAAGTATTTGCTAGAGCTCAAGAAATAGGAATGACTAGAGACGAGGCTTTAATTGAAAAAGGAGTGCAATTAGGAATATTAAACGAAATAAATCCTGATTCAGAAAGACCGATTGTTGAAGGTATTTTATCAAATGCAGTTCAAGAAGTTTTAACTACGTTTAATAAACAAAATAATAGTATTTTAGCGAGTGCTGGAGAGGAATACAAAGATATAGTTAACAAGGTATCTTCACAAGTTCTAGCAGGCACAAAAACGACTAATAGGGCTATGCAAGAAGCGGTTTCAGAATTAGCTCAAAGAGGGCTAACCGGATTTACCGCTAAAAATGGAGCAAGATGGTCTTCGGAAGCTTACACGAAAATGGTTATTCGTTCTAACACTCAAAACACTATAAACCATATTCAAGAACAAAGAATGCAAGATTGTGGAGCAAATTTTGTTGAAATAAGTTCTCACTCTGGGGCTAGGCCTTTATGTAGCCAAGATCAAGGTCAGATATTTTCATTAGACGGATATTCAGGCTATATTAAAGACTTAAATGGAAAACGTATCAAAGTAAGACCGTGGTCAAGTTCTTCGTATGGAAAACCTGACGGAATTCTTGGAATCAATTGTGGCCATTCAAGACATATGTTTTTACCAAATTTATCAACTAAACGTGATAAAGATTTCACAAAGAAAGAAAATAATGACGCATATATTGAAAAACAAAGACAAAGACAGTACGAAAGAACTATTCGTAATAAAAAACGTGAAATAGCAATGCTCAAAGAGACAGAAGCAGATGAAGATTATATTAAATCAAAAAGAAATAGTTTAAGTAATACTAGAAATGAATACCTAAGTTTTCTAGATAAAACTGGCAGAACTAGAATTACTGCTAATGAATGGATAGGAACTATTAAAAAATAGCACTGCTTTATAGGTAGTGTACTAATGATATAGATAGTTAGAAAGAAAGTAGGTAGATAGGTATGTTTATTATAAAACATAAAGAAAGAGATTATAGAAATGAAACCGTGTGGGGATATATTGGTAATGTAAGCCAAGTATCGGTAAAGGAAATAGATACAGATGTTTATTTAAAAATGTATAATGATGAAACACTTTTTTCTGATGGTCAAGATCCATGCGAGTATTTAAATGGTGTTAAATTAAATGAGAACGTTGCTGATATAAATAAAATATTTACTGTTGTAACAAGCAATATAAAAGAAGAATTGGGAACTAATGTTCATTGTGAAAATTTAGTTTTTGATTATAATAAAAATTGCGATATGCCAATATATGCAGTATCGTTATATGTTGAAGACAGTAAAGAATTTGATAGTATTTTATTATTAACAGACCAAGAAACATATTTAATGAATGACAAAGGCCAAACAATTGAGAGATTAGTATAAATTAAATAACTATATCATTAGTACAGTGCTTATAAAGGCACTTTTAGAACGTAGAAATACGTTCTTTTATTATGTCTTTTACTTAGTTAGACAATAAAGAGATTAAGG
>ERZ1643251.1001-NODE-1001-length-34837-cov-8.318728_pt1 | contig 34837 bp, 28 predicted proteins | sample MGYA00579261_ERZ1643251 | MGnify/ENA primary metagenome ERZ1643251 (study PRJEB29033, sample SAMEA4952267) | chicken gut metagenome | biome: Broiler Chicken; feature: Gastrointestinal Tract; material: Caecum | place: Ireland | collected 2018 | study: Broiler... | reverse complement strand
GGCGTTTCATTACCACTCACTTTATTTATTTTCAAATATGTTTGATACTTCTTAGGAACAGAAAATCCCTCACGTGCTTTTAAGGCAGTTGGTAGCATCGTTTGATAGCAGAAAACCTTTTTCGAAAGCGTCTTTTTGCTCATATAATCGCCAAGTTTCAAAAGTTCTTCTGTCAAGACTGGCTTTTCATCTATCATCGTTTCTATTTCTTTCAATTCGTATGTTCCATTTTGTTCTTCTAAAAGCGCCGTCACAAATCCTTCCAACGTCTGTCTTCCAAAAGGAACGCGAACACGACAACCAACTTTCATCTTTTGCTCCATCTCTTTTGGAACGAGGTAAGAAAACGTCTGATCTAAATTCTTTGCCTTGCTCTCCGTTAGTACTTCCGCTATCATACTCTCACCTCTTTATCCTACTATATCATTCTAAACAAAAGATCGTCAACAAAAAAAGGTTTCTAAAAAACCTTTTTTCTCTTTTGAAATTGAATTAACTCTTCCACATCTTCTCCGATTTTATAAAAAATAGGCGCGGGAAATCTTTCCATTAATTCTTCATTAAAATGCGGAACAAACACTCCTTCTTCTACATCTTCTAAAAACATATTTCCATAAGTTGCTAATACTTTGTTATCTTTTAAATATCCATTATTATTTGCATAGCAATATTGATCGAGCATTTTTAAAATTTCATAAATTAAATTAGAATAATCCACATTTATCCCTGTTTCTAAAAGATCGGATAAAAAGTCGACAAGAGCAAATAATCTATCTGGGTTTAATGTGGAATCAATTAAGCGTAGTTCATTTTTTACGAAATTAAAATTGCCTGTATTATTCGCAACATGAAATAAATTAGGATCGATCATTTCAGATAACATGGATATCACCAAAGCTGGCACTTTATAGTATAAATCATCGATCAGAGGATACCCATAATACTCTGCCGAGATTAAATCAGCAAGCCCCTCCGTCGTTTTATATCCAATTTCAGAATTTTTTTGAACGCCACAACTTCCCTTTTCTTTGTGATTTGTAAGTAAATGTATCTTTTCATGATCCAAAAGAAATTGTTCTTTTTCTTGATATCCCAACAAGTTGCATGATTGATCATAAGTTCCCGAAAAATTATCGTGAAAATCTTTTTGCCTCATGCGTACAGTTCGATAAAGTTCGTATAATCTTTTAAAGTCCATGCAAGGAGCTGTCTTCAAATAATAGTTTAATTGATAAAGCTGATCTTTTTCCCACTGTGATAGTCTTTTATTTTTCTCAATTGCTTGATTTAACAATAAAATTCTTTCTCTTTTTGACATTGCCTTAATGTCTATACTTTTTTTATTAAATGGATTTTCAAAAGAAATAATAAATTCTCTTCCACGTTGAATTAAGTATTGTAATTCTTCCTTCATACAATATAATACTATCATATACTGATGACCAAAGTTAATACCTTCACTATGAAGTAAATGTGCGTTATGATTATTCCCTTCATATTCGCCTAGAAATGTATCGACAATTTGATCTCCTCGAAAAAGATAAACCTCTGAATCATATGAGTATGATACTTCAATCGTTTCTCCATGATATTCGATTTTTCCTAAATATAATTCATTCATGCAATCCCCTCACATAGTGGTCTATTATAACAAAAACAAAACAGAATGAAAAGATCATTCTGTCGTTTTAATTAAAACACTCCGAACAATTCTGCAACGAAATTAACCATAAACGACTGTACGACGATCGTTGTCAATACTGAAAAAGCTGCAAAACTTATTTTGATAAAAGCATTCTTTTTTTCCTCGATGGAACTAATGATATAAAATAGTGCTATAACAAAAATTAAAATATTATCTATCCAAAGCAAAATATTAAATGGTGTAGAAACTAATAGTTCATTGAGTCTCATCGTATCATAGGAACAATTATAGATCATGTTAGTAAATAATAGTGCATTGATTACAAGACTAATACCTGTTAAAGCAACTAAAATAATTCCTACTATCTGATTAAAATTTTTAATCTCTCTTTTCATCTTATCCTCCTATTATCATTATAACACGATCAAAAAAAAGAAATCGATTATTTTTCGATTTCTTCTTCAATGCGAAGTAATTGATTATATTTACAAATACGATCTGTACGAGAAAGTGATCCTGTTTTAATCTGACCTAAATCAAGTCCAACAGCAAGATCAGCAATCGTCGTATCCTCTGTTTCTCCACTACGGTGAGAAATGATTGTCTTATATCCATTTTCTTTTGCTAAGTTAATCGTCTCAACTGTTTCCGTATAAGTACCAATTTGATTTACTTTCAATAAGATTGCATTTCCCGCGTGATGGTCAATTCCCATTTGTAAACATTTTTTATTTGTAACAAACAAATCGTCCCCGACTAATTGAATTTTGTCTCCCAAACGTTTTGTAATAAGTTCAAATCCTTCCCAATCGTTTTCATCTACTGGATCTTCGATTGAAATGATTGGATATTTACTAACTAATTCTTCGTAGAATTCTACAAGTTCTTCTGTCGTTAAACTTCTATTTTCTCCAGCAAGTACATATTTTCCATCTTTATAGAATTCACTTGCTGCAACATCGATTCCAAGTTTGACATCCACTCCAGGTTCATAACCAGCTTTTTTAATAGCTTCCATAATTAGTTCGAACCCTTCGCTGTTGCTATCTAAGTTTGGTGCAAATCCACCTTCGTCACCTACACCTGTGGCAAGTCCTTTTTCATTTAAAACTTTCTTTAGATTATGAAATACTTCAGCTCCAATTTGCAATCTCTTTTTAAATGTATCTGCCTGTGGAATAATCATAAATTCTTGGAAGTCTAAGCGGTTATCCGCATGTGCTCCTCCGTTGATGATATTCATCATTGGCACTGGAAGTGTTCTTCCTTCTCCTACATATTGATAAAGAGGTTTCTTAGCATTTTGCGCTGCCGCTTTTAATGATGCAAGTGAAATTCCTAAAATCGCATTCGCACCATATTTGCTCTTCGTCTCAGTTCCATCTAAATCGATCATCTTACGATCGATGGCTTCTTGGTCTTCTACGTCCATTCCGACAATCGCCTCTTTTAAGTCGGTATTTACATTGTGAACTGCTTTTAAAGTTCCCTTTCCTAAATAACGATTTTTATCTCCATCGCGAAGTTCCAACGCTTCTCTTTCTCCAGTAGATGCTCCAGATGGTACTGCTGCGCGACCGATGATTCCGTTTTCCAAAATCACATCTACTTCTACTGTTGGATTTCCTCTAGAATCTAATATTTCTCTTCCTATAATATCTTTAATTTTTGTCATACTCTTCCTCCTCAATTTAATTCTTCTACGATTTTTTTAAATAATTCTCCTCTTTCTTCAAATGTTTCAAATTGATCCCATGAAGCACAAGCAGGAGAAAGTAAGATTATGTCTCCCTCATCGGAAAGATTATATGCCGCCTTGACTGATTCTTCTAAATCATCTAAGACGATACAATCCTTTTTGATTCGATCGCAGAATGCTTTAATTTTGTCTTTTGTCTCACCATAACAAATGACATGTTTTACATGTTCCATATGAGGTTCTAGCTCATCGAATGACTGTCCTCGATCAAGTCCTCCAAGTAAAACAATGGTTGGAGCTGTAAAAGCATCCAAAGCAATTTCGGTCGATTTGTTATTTGTCGCCTTCGAATCATTGTAAAATGTTCTTCCGTGAAGTTTTCTCACATATTCTATGCGATGTTCTACTCCACCAAAGTTTCCTAATACTTCTTTAATAACTTCTCGATCGAGTCCATATTGTGCCGCAACTAAAATAGCGCACATGATGTTCTCATAATTATGCATTCCTTGCACGCGTATGTCATCTAGAGCTATCACTTTTTCGTCTTGATACCAAATATAACCATTCATTACATAGCAATCTTTTTGTTGTGTTCCAGAAAAATATAATTTCTTACATTTTAGATCGCTTGTCAATTCCATAACGTCATAATTATCGTGATTTAAAATTGCTATATCATGAGTTGTCATATTCTGAAATAGTTTTTTCTTCACGTTTTTATAAGTTTTATAATCTCCGTGAAAATCGAGATGCACCTCACTTAAATTGGTAAGTACTGCAATATTCGGATGAAACTCATACATATCACATAACTGGTGATCCGACACTTCAATTACGATCATATCGTTTTCTTTTATCTGATTGACGATACTAGAAAGGGGCGTTCCAATGTTTCCAACAAGATAAACTGGGAATCCCATCGCAGCTAAAATTTCATACGTAATCGTCACAGTAGTTGTCTTACCATTTGATCCGGTAACTGCAATGATGTGTACATTTTTCGGAAGTAATTTCGCTGCCATTTCCACTTCGTTAATCACTGGAATTTTTAACTTTCTCGCTTTTTCCACACATACGTGATCCTTCCGGATTCCGGGGTTTTTAATCAAAACATCGTAACTTTGATCCAAAATTTCTTCAGGATGATCTGTCACGATATACTCAACACCTAATCGTTTCAGTTCACTCACATGTTCTTCTTTTTGTTCTTTTTGATCGGTGATCAAAATTTTATTGTTTCTCGTCGCAAGTAATTTTGCTGCTTCAAAACCACTTTTCGCCATTCCTAAGATAAAAATTTTCTTGTTCTCAAACATGTTTTCACCTTCCTACTTCATTATAACATTATTCTTTTTCTTTGTTAATATACAGACATTTTCTTGACAAAAAAACATATGATAGATATCTTTTAATTTCGACAAAAAGACAATGAAAAAAGGCTTTTTTTCTCGTTCTAATCTTTATGTTTTATATAATCCGTGATATAATATTTTCGTAAGAGAGGATGAGGGGCAATGTCTATTAAAGAATTATCGACAGAGGAATTTAATCTATTTATCGATGCTTTTCAAAAGACAAGCATGTATCAGACAAGCGAATACGCTCTTGCCATGAGTCATCAAGAATATCAATCTTTACTGTTAGGTCTCGTCGATGAACGTAGTAATATATATGGCGCTACTTTAGTCCTCGTTGAAAAACTTGGTGGATTTAAGTACGCAACAGTCCCACGTGGATTTTTAATCGATTACAATAATACGGAACTTATTTCTATCTTTACGAAGGAAATAAAAAAATATCTCGGAAAGAAAGATATTATCGCAGTCAAAATCGCACCAATGATCGAGCGAATGCGATATCAAATAAACGAAAAAACAAAAACACCGATCGCCAATTATGATGCAACATTTGATGCGCTTAAAAAGAACGGTTACTTTCATATGGGATACAATCATTACTTTGAATCTCTCCTTCCTAGATATGAAGCAGAGTTAAAATTAAATGTCCCTTATTACACGTTATTTGAACAACTCTCTCCCGAACTGCAAGAGCATATCCGTTTTTCAGAACAAATGGGAGTTAAAATATATAAAGGAAATCAAAATCACTTAGAATACCTATACTTGGAAGTAAAAGATGAGTATCCAAGAGATTTAAACTTTCTAAGACAATTTTATCAGTACTTTGACACAAAACAAGCCATTGAATTTTACTACGCAAAATTAGACACGGAAATTTACTTAAAAAAATCTCAGGAACTATATCAAGAATATGAAGCAAGATCCAATGAATTAAACGGTCTTTTATTAAGACAAGACCTTTCAAAAGAAAAAGTAATCAACGAAAAAATGCGTGTCGACCGCCTATTTGATCAATATAAAAATCAGTTGATTCAGGCGACCAATCTTCTAAGAGAATATCCAAAAGGTGTGATTCTATCATCCTTGCTGATCGTCAAACATAAGAAGACAATTTACACTGTACTCGATGGATACAATCATCAAATGAAAGAATTTTCAGCAAGACACTTACTCTTTTGGAAAGTAATTGAAAAATATTCTCGGCTTGGGTTTGAGACATTTAACTTTGGTGGCGTTGCTAACCCGACATTAGCAGAAAATAAAATGAAAGAAATAAACGACTTTAAAACTTCTTTTCACACTGAAATTGTCGAATACATCGGTGATTTAGAACTTATTACAAATGCACCGCTCTACTTCATGTATCGCAATACGGCACCACTTAAAAACATATTTAATCGATCATAATGTAGCACAAGCTACATTTTTTGTTATAAAAAAAAGAATCCGAAGATTCTTTTTCATTTTATTATTCAACGATTTCAGAAACGTTTCCAGCACCAACTGTACGTCCACCTTCACGGATTGAGAATTTCGTTCCGTTTTCGATAGCGATTGAGCTGATTAATTCTACTGTCATTTCTACGTTGTCTCCTGGCATTACCATTTCTACTCCTGCTGGTAACTCGATTACTCCAGTTACGTCAGTTGTACGGAAGTAGAATTGTGGACGGTAATTTGAGAAGAATGGAGTATGACGTCCACCTTCTTCTTTGCTAAGTACATAAACTTGAGCTTTGAATTTCTTGTGTGGAGTCACTGAACCTGGTTTAGCTAATACTTGACCACGTTCTACATCTTCACGAGCAATACCACGTAATAATACTCCGGCATTATCTCCTGCTTCTGCATAGTCTAATTGTTTACGGAACATTTCAATTCCTGTAACAACAGATTTTTGAGTTGGTTTAATACCAACGATTTCAACTTCATCGTTAAGTTTTAATTGTCCACGTTCTACACGACCTGTAACAACAGTTCCACGTCCTGTAATTGTGAATACATCCTCAATTGGCATTAAGAATGGTTTGTCAGTGTCACGAGCTGGAGTTTCGATCCAGTTATCAACTGCATCCATAAGTTCGTTGATAGCTCCAGTCCATTTTTCATCACCTTCAAGAGCTTTTAAAGCAGATCCACGGATGATTGGAGTGTTGTCTCCATCATATCCATATTCGCTTAATAACTCACGAATTTCCATTTCAACTAAGTCTAATAATTCTTCGTCATCTACCATATCACATTTGTTCATGAATACAACCATGCGAGGTACTCCAACTTGACGTGATAATAAGATGTGTTCACGAGTTTGGGCCATAGGTCCATCAGTTGCAGCAATAACTAAGATTGCTCCGTCCATTTGAGCAGCACCTGTGATCATGTTCTTTACATAATCGGCGTGTCCTGGACAGTCTACGTGAGCGTAGTGACGTTTGTCAGTACGATATTCAACGTGAGCAGTGTTAATTGTAATTCCACGTTCTCTTTCTTCTGGTGCTTTATCGATATCAGCATATCCTTCGAATTGAGCATATCCTTTATCAGATAATACTTTTGTAATAGCAGCAGTTAAAGTAGTTTTACCGTGGTCAACGTGTCCGATTGTACCAATATTAACGTGTGGTAACGAACGGTCAAATTTTTCTTTTGCCATAATAATTTCCTCCTTATATTTAACTTACATATTATATTTTATATGAACTCATGAGAAATATCAAGCATTTTTCATGAATTTATATCGAATTATTGGAAACCTTTGGAAAAAGGAAATCCCTTTTTCCAAACTAGTTTTGGATTCCTCCATTTTTCTTGATGATCTCTTCTGCGATGTTCTTTGGTACTTCTTCATAATGATCGAATACCATTGTAAATTGTCCACGTCCTTGCGTGTTAGAACGTAAGCTTGTTGCGTATCCAAACATTTCTGCAAGTGGCACTGTCGCATTGATTGCAAGTGCATTTCCACGTGATTCTTGACCAAGTGGACGTCCACGACGTGAAGTGATGTCTCCCATAACGTTTCCAAGATATTCATCTGGAACGATAACTTGTACTTTCATGATTGGTTCCAAAAGTACTGGAGCACATTTTTTCTTTGCCTCTTTTAATGCTAATGAAGCAGCAACTTTATATGCCATTTCTGATGAATCGACATCGTGGTAAGAACCATCGAATAATGTTGCTTTAACGTCTACCATAGGGTATCCAGCAAGCACACCTGTCTTCATTGCATCTTGAAGTCCTTTATCTGTTACTGGAATGTATTCACGAGGAACGACTCCACCAACAACAGCATCAACGAACTCATATCCTTTATCTGGGTTTGGTTCAAACTTGATCCATACGTGTCCATATTGTCCACGTCCTCCAGATTGTTTAATGTACTTACCTTCACACTCAGCAGCTTGCGTGATTGTCTCACGGTAAGATACTTGTGGTTGACCAATATTAGCCTCTACACCAAATTCTCTTTTCATACGGTCAACGATGATATCAAGGTGTAACTCACCCATTCCAGCGATGATCGTCTGTCCAGTTTCATGGTTTGTACTAGCTCTAAATGTTGGGTCCTCTTCACTTAATTTCTGTAAAGCGATTCCCATCTTGTCTTGGTCACCTTTAGATTTTGGTTCTACTGCAAGTTCGATAACTGGTTCTGGGAATTCCATTGATTCCAAAATAACAGGATGTTTCTCATCACATAATGTATCTCCAGTTGTCGTATTTTTAAGACCTACTGCAGCAGCGATATCTCCAGCATATACATCTGTAATTTCTGTACGGTTGTTTGCATGCATCAATAGTAAACGTCCGATTCTCTCTTTCGTTCCTTTCGTTGCATTCAATGTATAAGAACCACTACTTAAATGTCCTGAGTATACACGGAAGAATGTAAGACGTCCTACATATGGATCTGTCATTACTTTAAATGCTAATGCACTGAATGGTTCTGAATCACTTGGATGTCTTTCTACTTCATTTCCATCTTTATCTGTTCCTTTGATAGATTCGATATCAAGTGGAGATGGTAAATAGTCGACAACTGCATCTAGAAGTAATTTTACTCCGATGTTTCCAAGTGCAGTACCACATAATACTGGGAAGAATTCAACAGCAAGCGTACCCTTACGGATCGCACGTTTGATTAAATCAACGCTAATTTCTTCATCCCCAAGATATTTTTCCATTAACTCATCATCGAATTCAGCAACTGCTTCGATTAATTCGTTACGTTTTTCGTTTGCGATATCAACTAAGTCAGCTGGAATATCGATAACTTCTGGATTCTCTTCTTGTTTTCCATCATAATGGTATGCTGTCATCGTAACTAAATCGATAATACCATTAAATTCACTTTCTGCACCAATTGGCCATTCAATTGGTTTGGCATTGACACCTAATCTTGAATCGATTGTGCTTAAGCTGTATTCAAAGTCAGCTCCCATCTTATCCATCTTGTTACAGAAGATCATACGAGGAACTTTGAATTCAGTTGCCTGACGCCAAACTGTCTCAGTTTGTGGCTCAACTCCTGCTTGTGAGTCGAGTAATGCCACTGCTCCATCTAGTACACGAAGAGAACGAGATACCTCAACTGTAAAGTCTACGTGTCCTGGAGTGTCGATGATATTAAATCTATGACCTTTCCAGAAAGCAGTCGTAGCAGCTGATGTAATGGTAATTCCACGTTCTTGTTCTTGTTCCATCCAGTCCATCTGAGATTCTCCATCGTGAGTTTCTCCGATTTTGTGAATTTTACCAGTATGGAATAGTACACGTTCTGTACATGTTGTCTTTCCGGCATCGATATGCGCCATGATTCCAAGGTTACGTGTATTTTCTAAACTATATTCACGAGCCATACGTCTCTTCCTTTCCTATAATATTATTACCAACGGTAGTGAGCAAATGCTTTGTTTGCCTCTGCCATGCGGTGAGTATCTTCACGTTTCTTAACAGCTCCACCTGTACCGTTAGATGCATCGATAATTTCGTTTGCTAAGTTTTCTGCCATAGAGTGTCCACCTCTTAAACGTGCATATTGTACTAACCAACGAAGTCCTAATGCTTGACTACGATCAGGTCTTACTTCGATTGGTACTTGGTAGTTTGCCCCACCAACACGACGAGATTTAACCTCTAATGCAGGTTTGATATTTTCCATTGCAGCTTGAAATACTTCCATTGGATCTTTTCCAGTTTTCTCTGCAACGATATCAAAAGATTTATAAAGAATTGTTTGTGCTTTTCCTTTTTTACCATCTACCATTAAACGGTTGATTAATTTTGTAACTAATTTTGAATTGTACATAGGATCAGCAAGTACATCTCTTTTTACTGCTCTTCTCTTACGCATAATATCCTCCTTCCATCGTTTTTTTATTATTTACTTGATTTTGGTTTCTTTGTACCATATTTACTACGTCCTTGACGACGAGCATCAACTCCAGCTGTATCTAATGTTCCACGGATAATGTGATAACGAACTCCGACTAAGTCCTTAACACGTCCTCCACGAATCATAACAACGCTATGTTCTTGTAAGTTGTGTCCTTCTCCTGGAATATAAGCAGTTACTTCCATTCCGTTTGATAAACGAACACGAGCATATTTACGTAAAGCTGAGTTTGGTTTCTTTGGTGTCATTGTTCCAACACGAGTACATACTCCACGTTTTTGAGGAGAATTTTGGTTTGTTGCTTTCTTCTCTTTACTGTTGTATCCTCTGTTAAGTGCTGGTGCTTTTCCTTTGTATTTTTTTGCTTGTCTTCTTTTCTTTACTAATTGGTTAATCGTTGGCATGTAGGTCCTCCTTTCTTTACACACTTCCAGGTGTTTCATTTTAACCCTTAATTAAAGATTTACCGAAGTAAACCTTAATTAAATGCAGTAATAATATACCATTTTAATATATGATTGTCAACACAATTTTTGCATATTTTTTAATCAATTCAAAGATATATATTTTTCGTACTCTGCCGTAATCTTTTTGTTTTGTTCAAACAGAACTGAGTAAATCAAATATTCGTCCCATAAGACGAGTTGTTCCTGTGTTCTTTCGTCTAAAGCTGAAAAATCTTTTAAGAAATTCTTTAACCCTTCTAAATGTGTATTGATCTTTTCTCCCCTTCTACTACGTACATCAGAATTTATCTTATATTTAATGAAAAATACAATTTCAGAGAGTATCACTGTTCCGATAAATAAAAGTACAAATACGGGTATCATGATAAGAACACATGCCCCTATCATCATAATAATATCACTATACATCAGAGCTCCTACCAATAATACTAGGATACCAGGTAATGCTGCTAATCCCAGAACTTGTTCGACTGCAATCAGTGCGATAACACACATAATAAATAACCCTGTTTCAAATGATTTTAATTCAAATTTCTTTACTAATTTTTGATCTGTTGCAATCTGTTTTACTTGTTCTTCAAATTGCGATTTAGAAATTACCATTTTTCCATCGACAATACAATTTAATAAATACTCTTCAGAGGCAGTAATTTTTATTTGCTTTTCTTTTCTCACTAACTTATGACCGACAATATCTACCAATCCCTTTTTTTGCAATTGTAAAATCATTGCTACAATAATACTAGGATAGTGAAATTCAAATTGATCAATATACGATAATACATCCACAGAATATTCGGATAATATTTCACGAAAATAGCCTTGATAACGATGAAAATCATTCTTATTAAATTTCGTTTTAAAATACTTATTTAATCCGAAATAAATTCCCAATACAATAATCCATAACCAAATATATTTTTTTAACACTCTATTTCCAATTTCAAATATTACACCGATAATCATTAAAACAAGTGCGGTTGTTTTATCCGGAATATCTTCAGAATCATATTCAGGATTCTTACTTTGCTCTTCTATCATTGATTGATAAAGAAATTCAGACATACTACTTTCCCCAGATGCTTCATAACTTGCCTGTATGGGTTGAACAAGCGGATATAATTCACAGAAAGTAACTATCAAAAACAAAAGAACTACACCTATTTTCAAAGTAAATTTATAACTCATAACTCCTCCCATTATAAAAAACAAGAAATCATGTGATTGAACATGATTTCCTTTTCTATTTCACTTCTGGTTCTACTGTCTCTACCTGTTTGAATTGCACATATGAATCATCTCTAAGTTCAAATGTAAATTTTAATCCGGCTAACTGGTCTGCATATTTTGAAATCATATTTTTTTCCTGCACGATATCTTTGACATAATCCTGTCTACCAGTCTCAAAGTTCAAAGTAAATAAAGCAGATTCATTTTCTTTATTAAATTTATATTGATAATCTGTATAGTTCGTCGTCTGTCCTACTTTTTTACGATAATAATATCGTACCAATGCAGTAATTGTATTTTCTTTCTGTTGATACTCTAAATTATATATAACATATTGACTTGTAGGCAGTAAAGAATATTCTTTAGAACATATATAATCCCCACTTATCAACATCGTATTCATGTTTGGATCATACGTAAATTGAACTGGTTTATAATTCATAATATTACTAATATCAACTGTACTATTCTTGCGAGGTGCAGGATCAGATGCACCAAAATAATTTTCTAAAATAGCATTGTAATTCTCCATATCGTATACCAGTTGTTGGCATCCCGATCCATCGTTTTTTATATTGGAATCTTCATATAGAGAAAATTCTTTAATTAAAAATAGAGAGATAAATTGCTTCTGTGCGTCAGTCAATTGAGCTGCTGTAGTAGTAGAATTTTCATAAAAACGATCCTTAGAATTCATATAACTACTAATGAATTGTTCAATCTGATCTTCTTGCACTTCTAAAAATACATATTGCCCATTATTCTGCGTTCCATTAGGTGTTTCGCTTTTCGTAAAAAAAGATCCAATAATCGTCAATAAAGTTACGATAATAACGGCGATTCCCAAATATAACAATGTCTTTTTCTGCTTTTCTTGTTCATCTAACATAATAACGCTCCTATCTTTTTTTATTATAACTGATATCTAGATAAAATTCAACGATTAAAAGTACCAACTTTCAAACCATCTGCGATCTTTGGCTACATCTTGTGTTATATTCGTACCAGAAGAAACTGGATAAAAATAAACAAATAACAATATCGTGCATAAGAGAACCGTTATTAAGATTGCTCTACTCCTTGTAATTTGTTGTATTTTTTGAACAAACCAAACCAGCAGTAACATAATAAATGGTAACACTGGAAAATAATGATATAAAAACATATCTCGAGTAATTGGAATATAGGAAAAGAACAAACATCCAATCGCTATTAAACATACTGGTATTTCTTTTTTTCTCTCTTTTATATAACTCATTACATATGCCAATAATGCGATTATCCCACCCCACCATACGAGAGGATTTCCGATTCCACTAATCGTCTGATAATGAGGACCTGTCGTATTTGCGTAATACCATACAGGACGTGCCATTACTGGCCATGTATACCATGGCGATGAAAATGGATGAGTCTCTTTTAAACTACTATGATACTCAAAAACTTCTTGTGTTATATCCATAAGGCTTGAAAAATTATTAACATAATGTCCCGATACTTTTGGAAATAAGAAATAACTACCTATATAGATACAAAGTGGTAAGAGAACAAAGACAAAACAACAAAAGATGATCGTCTGTGTTCCTTCTTTATCCCATTTTTTCTTACGGTAAGTTTGATATAAACGAATAAAGAATATAATCGCAAGTCCTAACCCAGCAAACAGTCCCGTCCACTTCGTTGCGATCGCACAACTAATAAATAAGCCACATAAGAACAAAGTGCGAAGTTTTCTTTGAAATGAATCTTCATCCTTCAATTTGATATAGCGATACATCATCCAGTAAGAAAGCAAGATGAATAAAACCAAATGTGTATCGACCGTTCCCATTCGGGACTGTGCGAAATGAAAATTATCGAACATCATAAAGGAAGCTGCAAGAAGTGCGTAACTTCTATGATGAAACATATTCTTTGCAAAACAGTACATTACGACAATAAGCAAAATTCCAGAAATATTCCCCATCATTCGGAAAGTAAAAGGACTCATACCAAACAGAGATACAGGAATTGCTTGAATCAATTTTCCGAGTGGTGGATGTACCCATTCGTAAGCTGGAAGCCCATTCGCATAATCATAGGCAGTTCTAGCAAAATAGACTTCATCGAAATAAGCACTATTCATATAACTAATTTCCATCGGAACCGTATTTTTTTCATCCGTTAGTTTGTCCGTCCCAGCCACCTTAGTTAACAGTGGATTTTGACTTTGATATACTTGTATTTCCCCAATTTGACTTCCCTCTTCGACCGATTCTATTTTAATGTATTTTGTCCGCTCTTTAATCTCTATGTCATTCCAAGTAAATACATACTTTTCCGATTCTGTAGGAAGCATCGTATAAATTTCTCCATCCGAAGAAATAGAAATGTTATACATTCCCGGATGTTCTCCGACAAAGTAACGAACGTGAGTTACATACTCTTCACCTTTTAGAAGTTCTATTATAATCTCGTCATTTGAATTTTGGAAAGTATAAAAGGTCTGAGGACTCTTGGTCGACCCTAAATTCCAAAAGGAGAATATTCCATATCCCAACACGATTAAAAAAAGGATAAGGAAATCCCAACGGTCTAATCGTTCTGAAACTCGATTCCACATTTCACTTACTCGCCTCATAAATCACCCTACTCGTTTCTATATTGTTATTATACCAATAAGAGGATCGAAGTTCAATGAAAAAACATATGGTTTCCCATATGTTTAAGATGCATATCTAGCCTGATATCCAGCTGTTTCATATTGATTACAATGAAGGTAGGTTTGATATTGATTTTCCTGTTTCTGATACTCAACGTATCCACTACACCCTTCTAATTGATCTTGATATTCCGTCACATTTAAATCGCTCAAAGGAATATAAGTAACACTACCTACAACAGTTGCACCACTTTCCTTGATATATAATTCTGCCAAAGACGCAAGATTATGTTCAAGCACAAGGTAATCAGATTCTATGATTGTCTCCGATTCTTCTCCATCGATGGTCGTAGTATTTTCTTCTTCATCTGACACTTCTAAATTTGTATGATCTTCTGATATGTTTTGTTTTGAAAGAGTTTCATCTGGAAACTCTTGAAATAGATGTCCGTATAAAATTGCAACCAAGACCAAAGCAAATCCTAAGATTGCTAAAAAACCTAGCATTTCATTTAATCCCCATCCATTACGCTTCATAAACACCTCCTAGAACATACTTGTTGAAACTAATTCCCTTTCCTCTTTAAAACGATATAATTTTGCAGGTCTACCGTTGGTCCCCTCAGTTTTATATCCTGTATATTCAATCAAACCCATTTGCATAAACTTCTTTCTAAAGTTACGACGATCCAAAGTTTTTCCTAAAATCTGCTCACATACTTTTTGAATTTCAGGCAAAGTAAAATCACTTGGAAATAAAATTTTTAAAATGTCTAGCGATTCAATCTTATCTCTTAATTGTTCAATTGCACTTTTGATCACTAAATGATGATCATACGCAATTTTAGGTAATGCATCGATATCAAACCAACCGTATTCTAATGATGTTTCACCCTGATATAATTGTGCGGTAACCGAATCAATCAAACCAATATAACTAATAGAGATTACCCTATCTTCTGGCATACGTTCCACAGCACTAAACACCTTACCCTGTTCGAAATAGATTTTCTCTAACCCTATCTTCTCAAGTATTTGCTGTACACTTTCCTCTGCTGATTCATCATGCGTAATATATCTCGTTGGTAAAATCCAATAACCTTTGTATGGTTCTTTTGTCTTTCTCATTAAAAATACTTTGACTTTCCCATGTGTTGCTTGTAGTAAGCATAGCATCGATTCCACATAGTTTTTTTGTCTTAACTCTGACTCTCCCATTTTATCCTCCATTTGTGTTATTATTACACAGTCATTATAGTATGATTTAAAATGATTGTCAATGCTTCTACTTTTGTGGGTTTACCGTACGTGTCAACACATATGCGTGTAGATAATCTTCTGCATTTTCTAAACTCGTATTCCATTTCTCACGTGGAAGTGAATGCCACATAATGTCTCCACAATATGGATTTCCTAAAACAACAGCAATTTCATGGTTCTCTAATTGATAATTAGATTCAACCTGTCTAGACAGATACCGTGTCTCCCTAGCATCATTTCCGTTTTGTTTCGGTGATACAGAAATTGTAATCTGTAAATCCTCTAATGAACCCTTCTCACCTGTGATCGTATCAAAATTTCTACACACTGCCAAAACTTTATCTTCTGTAGCTTTTGCACTCGCACTAAACTTTGTTTGCACTGCTTGACCGTCGACAATTTGAATCATTAAAAATTGGAACATATGATAAGCATCTTGTTGGAAATATTCATCTAAGACAATCCAAGGCGCAGATACACCACTTCGATCCATATTCATTGCTCCATGTTGAATGACTTGATCGGAAATTTGATTGATCACAAACCAAAATAGATCTTTATTTTCCCCTTCAATTTGACACCCTTGTTCAACTATTTTTCTTTTGTCCATCTCAAGTGGATAGACAGTATAATTTTTTTTTATTCATTTTCTTCCTTCTCTCATTTTAATATATTAATTTTTAACGCGCATGCTATTTTAACACAAATCTCTCTTTTTGACAAATAAAAATTCATAGAGTAGTCTATGAATTTCTTTTATATTGATATTTTTTTTCACATGAAGTTTCACGAATGCGTTGATCGACAAAACTATGAGTATAAATCTCATATAAATCCGTCGATATGTCAAGCAATCTTGGTACCTCCTCTTTTCGCACAGGTAACAGTCCATGATTGATTCCTGCATAATATGCTCTCCGTAATTTATAAGAAATTCCTAAAATATCTAACTTTTGTTTATCCATTCCTAGATACGCTTCTGTAACTTCTCCATTTTCATATACCATTTCCCACAAATAACTGACGACATCTTTCACGTAACATCCACCAGAATCAGGAATCAAGAAATTTTTTTCATCAGTGATTGCCTTTAAATGAATTTGAACTTCTGGTATTTCTAAACTTTTCTCTACATTCGTCGGATGTGCAATAAGTAACATGTCAGTCATATTGGTTACGACTTCTAATTGAAACACAGCATGTTTCACTTCTTCCTTACAATATTGCTCCATAGAGACAACCAATTGGTGATTGCAATAATTAAGTCCATTTGATTCTTTTTGTATTTCATTTGGTGCGATAAATAACAATTGTAATGTTGGCGTTCCATCAGATGCAATTTTTTTATATTTTCGAGTCAAATAGTCTCCAAAATAATCAATTGCATTCCAAAGTGCAATCGCATTTGTATAAGATAGTTTATAGTAATCCTTTAGTTTCATTTTGTTTTTATCGATCATCTTTGGATAAATTTTTAAAGGTAATAATGTTTTTGACATTCTATTGCACCTCGCTTTTGTGGGCTATTATAACATATTTTATAAAGTTTGCAAAGTATCTTCCTAAAAAAGAAAGGTAGTTATCCTTTCCTTAATTGTAATCGCTGATAGTATTCATTTTCCTTTAATAACTCTCGATGTGTTCCACAACCAACGATCGTTCCATGACTTAAAACAATGATATTATCTGATGCTCGCATCATCTCGGGTTTATGGGTAATCATAATAATCGTATGATCTTTCTTTAATTCTTTTAATAATGATGCAATATGTGTTGTCGTCTTTGAATCTAGAGAGCTCGTGATCTCATCAAACAACAATACTTCCGCCTTGGAAAGAAGAGTTCGAGCTAAACTAAGCAATTGTTTTTCTCCGATCGACAACTCACTCCCATTTTCCGTTAGAATTGTATTATATCCCTCCGGCAAATGCATAATAATATCATGAATTCCAACCCTCTTACAAGCCTCCTCTTGTCGTTTATGATTCGGATCGACCAAACTTAAATTTTGTCGAATGCTCATATGAAATACGAAAGGCTTTTGATTCACTACAGATACGTTAGAAAAATAAACCTTTCTCGCATAATCGTAAATTGGAATTCCATCTAGTAAAATTATCCCTTCTTCTAGTGGATAAAGTCGCAACAATAAATTAAATATCGTACTCTTTCCACTTCCACTCTTTCCAACGATCGCCGTCACTTGATTATGTTCGAAAACCGCATTGATATGTTGTAAAGTAGGTTCTTCTTCATAACGGAAAGAAACATCGCAAAGAGATATATTTCCAGTGATATCATCTTGTTCATTCTCTCCAAAAGAAAGAAGATGTTTTTCTTGATAATCCAATACTTCCTGAATCCGATCAACAGCTACAATATGAGTTTTCAATGTTTTAGAACAATTGCACATATATTGAACATCCGTCACCATCAAATCATAGTATCCAATCAACAATACAATTTTATCTACCGTAAATTTACCTTGAAATACATAGATCAACATGACAAAATACAAAAGTACTTGTCCTATTTGATAAATCATTGGTAACCCACTATCGCGCAAGTCCATATAAAAACGTTTCTTCAAATAGGCAATGCGAAACTTAGATACGATGTTTTGGAATCTCGTCTGTAATTTAGAAAACATGTCATATACTTGAACTTCCAATTTTCCATCTAATACTTCAGATAAAGATCCAGCGATACGATCTTGAAATTTACGTTGTTTTCTCAAATAATAGACCATGCGATTATTGCTTTGCTCGATCGCCTGCATATAGCCTAATATAATAACTGTAGCAAGAAGCCCTACCCATACATTGGTCATTAAAATAAGACATAACATGACGATAATCTTAAAGAAAGTTACGATGCAATCTACGATCGAATCATTTAACGACGAAATATTCCACACATCTGCAGCCGTCGTATTGATAACTCTCGATGTCGATAGATTTTTATGATAGTCTAAATCATATTTAACGAGCGCATTAAATATCGCATCCTTCAATTTGCAGTAAACATAATTATTATCGATTCCATCGATCCAATAATTCCAATAATAACTTATAATATGTAATAGATAACAAATAGAAATCACAATGATCCAAAATATAGTCTGTTCTTGATCTCCTTCTGTCAATGCTTTTACGATGAGAGATGGTAATACAGCATAAATAAGAATAGAGAAAATAGAACCTACCGTTTTAGAGTTCAATCTCTCTATGATATATATTTTTTTATGAGGAATTAAACCCCAATGTTTCTTGGCGATTTCATATACACCCTTTATCATACAATCTCACCTTCTTGCTCTATGTCAACAACTTTAAATTCCGGATTTTTCGCAAGCATTTCTTGATAAGTACAATACGTATGAACCTTTCGATTCTTGATCATCAAAATTTGCTCCGAACGTTCCATCACTGCAACTTTATTTGTAACAATCAAAATTGTATGATCTCTCTTTAAATCGTCTAATAGACGTGCTATATTTTCAACATTCGCTGGATCCAAAGAACTTGTAATGTCATCAAATAATAAAATTTCAGATTCCGTTAGTAGCGCGCGTGCTATACTGAGCATTTGTTTTTGTCCACCACTAAAGTTTCCTGCTTTTTCAGTTATGATTGTGTTATATCCTTTTGGTAAACTCATGATAAAGTCGTGAATTCCGGCACGTTTACAAGCAGCTTCTTGCTTTTCTCGATTGGTCGTTACCATATTGAGATTTTCCCGGATTGACATATGAAAGATAAATGGTGTTTGAGTAATAACTGTTATATTAGACAGATAAGCATCTTCACTATAGTCGTATATATTACTTCCGTCCAATAGAATCTCTCCTTCATCAATTTTCTGCTGGCGCATTAAAAGTCGAATTAAACTCGTTTTACCACTTCCCGAGAGCCCGATAATCGAATTAATCGTATTTGGTTTCATATGAAAAGAAGCTCTGTAAAACAATGTGTGTTCTTGATATCCAAACGATACTTTATGAAAGCTTAAATCTCCATATACATTCGTATTTACCAACGTTCCCTGTGGTACTTTCTTCTGATCGACATATTCTAAAATAGTACGAATTCGATCGATCGAGATTCGATACTGTCGAGCATAGCGGACATTGTCCGTCATTCCATCAATATCGGCAATTAAACTTGTATAATACCCCGTAAACAATACGAGAATATCGACACCCAACTGTTCAGATAAAATTAAAATTGCCATACAAATATAAGTCAAAACACGAGTCGTATGTGTAATAAACCACGAAAGGTTTTCCGTTCTTGTGTAATACTTACGCTTCATACGATACTCTCTCGTATAACGTTTTCTCTGCTTTTCGTAGTGTCCACGTAACCTTTTTTCGATATCTAACGTTTTTACCTCGTGTAACCCATTTAAAGTTTCCAAGAACACATCGCTAATTGCGTCGTTAATCTTCTTTTGTTTTCTAAAGTAGCGAATAAACTGAATATCGTTGTAGTTGATATAGATGTAATAGATAAGTCCTGAAAAAGAGAGTAATAATCCGATCCAAAAATTTACTCGAACCATGATAAACATGAGCACGACAATTTTTACAAACGAGTTAATCACTTCAAAAACCGCATCGATATAAAGTGGGACATCTACGGTGTCTGAATTTACGACGTTATAAAGTCGTCCATGCGATACTTTATCCGTAAAATGTTCGTCGACAATCGCTAATTTTTTCAAAAATTTGCGGTAAAGATTTTCACAAAAGTATAGCCCATTTTGTGTATAAGCTCGATAATTTCCCCACCAAAAAAGTGAAATCAAAAGATAATTCAACCCTAAAATTCCACACCATAAAAAAGCTTCGTCCGACTGATTCTCTGTCGCGTATTTAATGATCATAGATACGGCAAAAGGAACGACCAATTCAAGTAAATGGGCCATAATAGAACAAATATATTCAATTGTAAGTACATTCCATTTTACCTTTGATACTTTGAATGGTGCTGTGAAAAAATCAATCACTTGATGTACCATATGAAACTCCCCTATTCTACTATAAGTAGTATATCAAAATTGCTGCATGAAGACAATAAAAAAGGATGATTTCTCATCCTTATGCTCCAGCTGATTCACTTGTAGTAAATTGTAAATCAAATGTAATGTTTCCACCAGATGCATTGTTTTCACAGTCTACATCTTGTCCTTCGATCCACATATAGATTCTTACCTTCGTAATACCTTTACTTAATGTAATCAACTTTTTATATTCTGCGAAACCAACTTCTGTCTGAATTTGTGGTGTAACCTTTTGGAAGTTTTCGCTTGACTGTGTTGCATTTGCATTTCCAAGTGTAATATTATCTGCTGTATCGAACTCATCCTTAATTCCATCGTATGGAACAAGATCGTTTCCAGTTCCCGCATGCAATGTATCGATTCCATAAGTATCACGTGCATTTGCCACACCATAAGATGTATGATCATCGTAATTTGGTTCCCAAATTGTAACTGGTGAAGATACTCCGTTATTTAATCCTTGAATGTTTCCGATTGTATCATCACTTGTCGTATTTCCTAATACTGCAAATGCGATTCTTGTTGCATTCTTAATTCCTGTATCATCGGCATCTTTAAATGTAACTCCTGAATTTGTCGTTAGATAAATTGGAGCTTCGTTCTCTGTACGTAAGAAAATATCATATGCTACATAAGCTCCAGTTGCACCATTTTGATCTGTTTGTTTCGTCGAACTCAAGATCCAATCTCCTGTATCATTAGAAGTAACTGTTCCTAAATACATATTCATCGTACCACCAGCATCCATTACTCCCGCACTTGATACTGGTTCTAACTGCGCTGGCAATTGGTTCTTCGCAGCGGCATAATTTCCTTGTGCTCCTGTAATATCCGTCGTCGTCAAAATAGATTTCCAATTCTGACCATCAGCTGAAATTTGTAGACCACTCTTTGCAGCTACGTTAACATCGATTGGATTGACTGAAACAGTCTTATTTGATGTAAACCATGCATAAGTTGCTGTTCCTAGAAAGATCCCCGTTCCAACTAACAATAACAATGATAAAAGTAGTCTTCTTTGTTTTCTTTGATTTCTTTTCTTCTTCTTATTACTTTCCATAAATCAATCTCTCCCTATTCTCATCATTTTAATCATACCAAAAGTTTTTCTATATGGCAACATTTTTTTACATATTTTGACATGCTTTACACTTGCGTTGCCGTGATCGTGATTTCAACGTGATCAATCAAGTCCTGGTATACTTCTTCATTATAATTTGCTGGAAAATTCACGACCAATTGATAGTGATTTGTCATCTCTTTTTCTTTTTCAAATCTTTGATTTGGTGTCGAAAACTTAAAAAAATACATTCCATCTTCATCTTGAATAATTTCCTTATTCTGAAAATCATTGACTGTCTGATCATTCAAGTAAATTTTATAATCTACAGGTATATTCGTCGTTGTCATAAGCTCCAATGAGTATTCTAAATCCACTTCACTAACATTTCCATCTTTAAAATTAGAAACATCTATATTGAAAATGTAATCTTTCCCATCTGGTTTGACATCGAACATCTTTAAAGTTTGCGTCTCGGTTCCTGGTTCGATCGTATAAAATGCGATATCACCTACTGCTGTTCCTGCACTATCTGTAAAGAACCGAGAAAACACAACTCTCGTTCCAAGTAACAACAATAAAATTCCAACAACCGCAATCGTAATTTTTTGAAACTGCCAAAACTTTTTACGATCAATCATCTTTTCCACCTTGTTTCATCTGAATACCAGAATAATAGATGCCAAAATCAGCATTTGCTGGTAAATGTTTCTTTCCGGTATATGCAAAAGCGATAGAAAACAGAAATAATGTGACACAGATCATAGCGATGATCTTTGGTGTTGTCAACACTTTAAACCAAACACCATATTGAGGCAATATCTTTACTACCTTTCCAACAACTTGATCCTTCAATATCGCTCTATCCTGTTCCATATTGGCATCCCCTTTGGTAACGTAACCTGTTTGGTTGACGGATTGAACACGGTGGGTAACGAGAGTATCTCCATCTTCGTAAGTAATAATATCTCCTGCTTTGATATCATCATCCGAAAGTTTTACGACAATTAAATCGTTCGTTGTAATTGCAGGCGCCATACTATTGCTTCCAATCTGGAAAAATGTATAAGAGAAAAAGTTGACGTATTTATGAGATAGAACTTGGATGCTTACAAAAGAATATAAACATACGACAAGAACCAAACCTAATACTATAAATAATAAATTACTTATCACTTTCATCGTCTTATACACAACTTCACTCTTCATACACTCACCACCTTTTTATTCTGATTACTCTATATATTGTTCGAACCCAATCGTAATTGGAATTAAAAATTGACTATCTGGATCCTGTCCTAACTTAGAGTCGCTGTCATTATAAGCATCGTTCCATTCCCAATGAAAGGTAACTTGGATCGTATCCTTTTTACCTGCTTCAATTTCATCTAACGTCATGACACGACTATATGCCCCGTCTTGCTCCGTTAACTGCGTTCCATTGACTCCAATCACTTCATCTACTGTGATTTGTTCATATTCTTGATTTTCTAAATCTATCTTCATTTTATATTCGAATGCGACCTCCGTATCCTTTGGATCGATTTCGATCAAAAATTTTCCAGTCACACCTGGTGCAAATTTTGAAACCGCATTACCTTCTCGATCGACGTATGAAATTTCATCTACGTAAAATGTTCGATCTGTCTGATTTAAATCGCTATCATTTACGACAATATGCCATTTTGCTATGGTTAGATCAGTTTCATCTTCTATGTTTGATTCAAATAATCCAAAACTTTTCGTCACTTGAAATATCGTCAAACAACAAAAGAGAATACTGATAATAATTAGTATTTTCTTCATTCTGCTTCTTCTTCAAGTGGTGTTTTTATCTCGATCATCACACGATATAGTTCATATAAGAATAGTAATAATGTCGGTAGAATGACTAAGATTAAAAAACCAAAACGAGATTCTAAAATCGACAAAATTTTTCCAATTTGTGGATAAACACGTGCCGTTTCTGTTTTCCCTATTAGGCTATCACTTGAAATATCGTGATTATCATTGATCGTAAATGTGCGCTCATCCTCATCGATCGGCAACACCTCTGTTACTGTACCATAATGGATACTTGGAATTCCATTCGTTACCTCATAGAAGAAAATCTCATCATTTTGCTCAACCTTGTCCATTTCTCCCTGACGAAATAATACGAGATCTCCATCATTGTACTTCTCTGAATTCTCATCGATGATAATAAAACTATATCCTAACATCTCCGTTACTTTATAGTCATTATAACAAAGTAAACATGCAGTCACTACGATAATTACCGCTAAGTAACAAACTCCTATAATTCCTAATATCACTTTTAAAATATTTTTCATATCCCTACTCCTTTATGTTTATTTTATCACAAAACCATTTCTTTACCTAGCGCTTTCTTTTTTTTCCATGATTTTCTGAATCTTCTTTACTCTCAGTAAATCATCTACTGAAACTTTAAGCGCTCGTAATTGGTAATATATAATAATCCTTTTTAAATCTGTTTTACACTGTTCTAATTGATTCGAGGATAACATTTCTTCCTTTAAGTTTACACCTAACAAACGATAATTAGAAATTAACATCGCAGTGACATCTCCATGTTCTGTAATAGTTAAGTTGTTGATAATCGTATTATTTGGATTTAAAACAAATCTGTAAAATTTTCGATGCTCTTCCTCGATCATTTCATATGTCATCTGCGGATCTTTTTCAAGACACATGTCTGTTAAAAACGCATAGTACTGACTTACTAGTAACAACGATTTAAAAATCGTCGAATTTTCCTTGATATGTTCTTTCACGACATAGTGAAACATTACTTGATCTACTTCTTGATATTGACTTTGAATCTCACTAATCACTTGATTGATCTCTGGACCTAACTTATCAACTTTCGTCTTAGAGACAATCACACGTGACTTTTTGTTCAACTTTGAAAGTTTCTTTTCTAACTCCCCGATCTTTTTAAAATGTTTCTGCAACACATGTCGATCGAGATCTTGCCCATATAAACTTCGGATCTTATCGATCAAAGTTTCATATTTTTTATAATTTTGATACTCTTCTAAAGAATGAAGTAATTTTAAAGCAACACTTTTTAGTTCCTCTTCTTTTTCTTCAAATGCAGAGCCAAAATATTGGCTTACTAACGGCCTGATCTTTGCTTCTATATAATCATCGATATTATATGATCCGCTCACAAAAGAGTAAAGTAAGTTCTCTTTGTTTCCGAACTGTTCCATCTCTAATTTTTTACATAGATAACTATAATCATCGATCAAATTTTTTTCACCATGTTGAAACCGAGACAGTAATTGCTCGTTGGTGTGTGCAATATACTGCTCAAATTTCTTCTGGTGTTTTAAGTATAGATGACGTATATTTAATTCTATTTCTAAAATTAAATAAGGATCTTTCCAATAGAGTTCTTCAAATACTTTTTCTAACGTTCCACTGTTAATATAATTTTGATAAGAAAAGAATGCTTCCATATATTGATGGGAAAAATTCGTCATATGAAAATCAGATGCCTGTAATGAAATTCCAACCTTCGCAAATAAAGATATAATTCTCTTTAAGATGCGGTTGTTTTCACTTAAACGGTTCGTCTTATACCGTGAAAGCTGATAGATGCTTTTATCCAATCGTAATTTTTCGTATGCGGTTGATAAATTGTTCGTATAAGACAGTGCTTTTGCCAAGTTTTCGATCGCATCGCTATATTCTTGAAACGTATGCTCTTTCAAAGCTAGATAGGGTTTTTGTCGATTCACTAATTCCGTATAAATCTCATTTTGCTTTTCTTGATATGCCGCGATTTCTTTTTCGATTTCACTTAGAAACCTCTTTTGATTTTTGAGGTTATTCGTCGGTAAACTTTGAAACACTTCTTGACTTAGTGCAATTTCTTTTTCAATTTTTTCCTTCATTCTCTACACTCTTTTCCACTTCTTTTTTTCTCGTTTCCAATTGTTTTAAATAATCACTTACAATTTGGTAACACGCAATTAATTCATCTGTATCTATTCTCTCTATGTCCATACGTTCCTCCTATTTTATTATAACATATTCCATACAATCTCCAATAAACGTATCTCCATCGTATAAACGGAACACAAAACGATATGTACCGCTTTTTAGATTACTTTTTAAATATAAGAACTTATCACTTTCCGCACTAGGCATCTCTGCTAGTAGATACTCGTTTTCGTTTTTCATCGGTAATGAATTTGTAACATAGTCAAGCAAATTGACTTGCGTATACGTCGTATCATATATTTGATCGTAATTTCTGCGGAAAAGGCTTACACGAATATTCGGATTTGCGAGGTTTGAAGAATACTTCACATGGAATGTTAATACGTTGTTTTCCATCGTCGTATATCCGGTTTCTTTATCGACGATCGACTGTTTCTCATCTAAAGATACATCCAATCCGTAACGACTATTGATTATTTCAAACGGAATCGTAAGCTGATCGGACGATGTCGTTCCAAAGTAAATCCCATCTGGTGAACCAAACGATTCTATCTTCATCGTATAATTTCCACTCGCTAAGTTTACGTTATTTGTATGAATCTTGATCTTGCTAAGCACGTTTGCAACTTTATCTGCAAGTGGAATACGAATGCTTCCATCCATACGTGGATAATAAGTAACTCCATCTAACTCGTAAGTAAGTCCAAGTAAACTACTATTGTTCAGTTGATTATTGTTCGAATCAAAGATCGTAATATAAATACCCAACCGTTTATCTAAGTATGTCGTATCAACTACAGTTGCTCCACTTGCACTTGACTGGATAAAGTTCGTCGTTAATTCTAACTCTGTATCTTCTCCGATATAGATTGGATTTTTACTTAAATCTCCTTCAATATCGATCACTGCATCTTGATTATCGTAAAGATTGTATGTTAAATTCGCATGCTGAATTCCTAATACGCTAATCAATGTTTGATCCTGAGCATTTCTAAGTTCTATTAGTAGACTCTTTCCTATTTGATCTCCGCTAATTCCCGCATCTCCAAAGTCGACGATGAAAATAAATTCTTCCTGGATGATCCCTAATTCTTCGTCATAGTAAAGTTCCATATTTTTTGCTTCATTGTAATTGTTTTCAGCACTCGTCGATCCCATAGCGATAAAGTCACTCAAATAATATGAGCTTTCACCATATAGAGCATATTCCGCTTCTGCCTTGGTTACATCTGCATCATCGATAACGTGATAATAATAAGTTGGAGTCGTTGTCAAATCGATCATCGTAATCTTGGTTCCTTTTGGTAAAACGTAACTAGACACCAATGCATGTTGATATCCTGGTTGATAATATGGCTTATCCGTTTCCATATAAAGAGAATAATATGCACTTAATGTCGACTTCGTCGTAATATTTGTCTGAGTAGATGCAAATAAATCATATTTTTCTCCCGATGTCATCGCACCTTCATATTCGTTATTACTATAGAGCGCTGAATTGATCGTAACGTTGATATTGACACGCGTCACTTCATTATTCAACTCATCAATTGGTGTAATTTCCAAAAGCGATATGACAACTGTTCCAATTTCTCTTGCTTTCGTCAAATTTTTCGAATGGTATAAATAAAAGATAAAACTTGGAACTGCACTTGAATTTTCCGCTTGATAACTTGTCGTGCCGATCACTGAAGCTCCTTCATCCGTTCGGAAATTCGTTGACCCTTTCGTTACAAATCCTGTATTAGAAGCTTCCATAGAAAGCCCCATAACATCATCCGCTTTCCCATCTCGATTGACTCTTTCAATGTCATCTGGGTCAACAAGTTGGAACCCCTCTTCCAAGTTTTGGTAGTTAAAACCTAAGATTTCAAATCTCGTATTTGCTCCACTTGAAGTTACTAAAGGCAACTCATAAGTTCCTAACGTCGCATACTTTGATGCTGTTAGAGTAAGTTCGTAAGTTTCTACTGTTTCTCCAATCACCCACATATAGTAACTAGCATCGCTTGGCGTTGGTTCAATATATTTTACCTCTATCGTTCCTGCTATCTCTTCATTTTCATAATTGCTATAAAATCCATCTTTCGTAATATCGTGATTTGTATTGTGTAATCCTAATGCGTAACTACCTGATGTAAATGCGTAGAATTCTCCAGATGCAACAGTATCTCCTACATCATATTTTTGATGATAGAACGCTGTTAAAACGCGATCGTTACGATCCAATTGATACATTCCAAAGAACGTCATACCACTGACTTCTCCATAACTAGTAACCGCTTCATTTGTCGCAATATTCATGTTTTTTCCTTCGAGCATATAAACACGGTTATCGACATTTTTCGTAACACTACCATCTTCAGCAATCGTTACAGTCGCTTTGGTCTCTTGATCGCCATCAATCTTTAGACTATTGAGTTTTTCTAACAAGTTAGTTCCGTTATCTAAGAATAACGTACTGCCGTTTGATAATTTTAACTCTTTTACTCGACTGATACTAAACTTCGTCGTAGAGAACTCATTCGTACGGTCTGTCGTTCCCTCTAATTTAATTGCAGAATTTTTCATCGTTACGACGTCTGCTCTTTGAATTGATATATTTTCTTGATATTGATCGAACGTTCCATAGTTAGAAATATCGATATAACTATACCCTTCGGTACTAGAGGCATTTCCAGATCCAAAGATCGATCCTTTGATATAGAATTGATCATAACCTTCTCCATCGATAGAAATACTGATTCCTTTCGTTACACTAATAAACGAATAGTCATAGTTTGGATCTCCTTCGGCATTCGCTTCTCCTCCTCCAAAGACTGTTCCATCAATCATAACGTTATTGTTAATAGCATTCTCTTTTGATCCGATATTTAACTCTACCGTTCCATACAAAACTGCTGTATTCGCTCCACCATAGACATTTCCATGGATGGTTGCACCTTTGATATTAACACGGCTTACAGACTGATTACTTTCTTTCGTTCCAGTATTGGCTGCATTTCCGCCTCCGAAGACATGCTGGTCGACAATTGTGTTTTGATCGACATCCAATGTCGTAGATCCGTGAACAACAGCCGTCGTTCCATTTCCACCAGCGTAAATACTACTTGCAACATGGGAATTTGTTACATCGACGTCAGTATCACCAGATACGATACCGAGGTTTCCTCCTCCAAATAAATCCCCTGCAATCGATGAATTTTTGAAGACTACTTTTGTATTATAATTTACTGCTGCTTGATTTCCTCCACCGAAGAATTCTCCATTCATCGTGATCATATCTACTTGGACATTTGTCGTGTCTGTCGGTGCCATATTTCCACCACCATATAAATTGGTGTATGTTCCTCCATTTAATGTGATGTTAGCATTCTTTGTGACTCCACCTTGATTGTTTCCACCATATACATTTGAAACAATTAAATTATTTGGGTTTTCTGCTTTGACATTGGCTGTTTCTACCGTACCTTCTTGATTACTTCCACCAAAAGCATATTCAGCTTTTCCGGATTTTAAATTTACATTTGTCGTCGTAACTCCAGCTTGATTTCCACCGCCGTAGATACTTCCGGCCGTCGCTCCACTTAAATAAATTGTCGATGTTGTCGTAGAGGTTTTATTTCCACCACCATATACATTAGTAATCGTTCCTCCACTTAATAATAAATTGGTTGTGGCGGTAATTCCACCTTGATTGTTTCCACCATATACATTAGTTAAATTACCACTCATAATACGGATATCAGACTTTGGAACATTTCCTAAAATATTTGAACCACCATACAATTCACCAATCGTTGCATTTTCTACCATAAGCAAAGTCGATTGTGACATATTTGCCTGTTCTCCACCACCATAAACAGTATCTATCTTTCCATTTGTAATCGTAATCGTACTCGTATTACTATCGGTTAGTTTTCCACCACCGTACATCGTGCCAACAGTTCCACCTGTCATAGAAATCCCGGTAGAGGTCGTTTTCCCTCCAACGTTATTTCCTCCATATACATTGGTTGCTACTCCGCCTGAAATGGTAATAACAGAATTTTCTACATCTCCACTTTGATTACTTCCTCCAAACAAATTCGTCACAGTACTGTTGTTTTGAAATACGTGGGTTGACGTAACGAGAGTATTGTTACCACCACCATAAGCACTTATGATCGTTCCACCATTCAGTGTGACAATCACACTTCCATTTGGTTCTCCTTTGGCGTCATTTCCACCAAACAAATTCGTAATATTTCCACCATTTACTATAACTGAAACTTTTCCAGCAACATATGGGGTAACCGTTTGATTTCCTTTTCCGCCGCCAAACACTTGGAAAATCGTTCCAGCATTCACTGTAACATTCGTAGAAGAAGCACTCTCAGTAGTAGTTTTACTATCAGAGTTAACGACTCCTAAAGCACTACCACCATAAACAGATCCTGTAACGTTCAGAGACGTCGTTTCTTCACTTCCTACATTCATTGCTATATTCTGACTGACATAAGTTTCTTCTCCAAGACCTCCACCGTATGCGTCTTTTACGTTTCCATTGATTAAATGAACTGTACTACTTCCATAAACAGTCCCTTCTTGGTTACTTCCGCCGTAAATAGAATCTAGCACATGTCCACCATTCAACGTAATTTGAATTGTAGACGTCACTCTTCCGTTTCGCCCTGATCCACTATGATTTCCACTTCCAAAGACAGAGCCATTCACTGTTCCACCTACTAATTGAATTGAAGTGCTGGTATTATTAGAAGCACTATAACCAACTGTACCATAGTTTCCACTACCATATACATTTCTTTTTATTACCGCCTGATCTGCAACAACAATATTAGAGTGATTTACAGAACCAATTGTCGCATATCTCGAATTTCCATTTCCAGATCCAAATACAGAACCTGCTTCAGCTCCCCAAATCGTTTGGTTATTACTCATGTAAGTATCATTTCCAATTGTTGCAGTACCACCGATATAAACATAGGAATCTCCTGTTAGTGTACCATCACTACTACTTCCATCGTATCCGTTACTTCCACCAAACACACTGTAATTTACAGTACCACCAGTAATTTGCAAAATACGATTTCCATATGTCGTAGAAGTTCCTGCTCCTCCTGTAATTGTGTCGGCTTCTCCTCCAGTCATATAAATATAAGTATCGTTCGTAGACCCCTTCGAACTTGCCGTTAGTGGTCCTCCGATAAGATTGGCAACATACCCACCTTCTATTTTAGCAAGTCTCGGTGCGTAATGAGTTCCTCCTTGACGACCACCTACGTAAATACCAGATGTGTGATCGATATCGTGTGTTCCAAAACGTCCACTTTTTACGATCGTATTAAGTGCTGGTGTCAAATCGTTATTCGATGAATAAATTCGTCCTCCCCAACTACCAGACGCACAGAAATAAACAAGTAAGTTCTCGTTGTTTTCTGTCGCACGATCATAATCGTTTCCATATATTCCATACATTTCCGTGTATAATTGAGTTCCGGTTGTACCTGTCGATGCCCCCATCGTTAACGAGAGAGAATTGTAAACACCTGATTCAACTATGAATTGATATTTTTCAGGATCGGATGTAGATCCGAATGATCCTCCTCCCCAAAAGCTATCAGAATTTCTACCACCCATAGCTGATGTAAAATTAACATAGTTTCTGTTGCTTTTAATATTTCTTCCGATTTTTACGTTAAAATAGTTTCCATAAAAAGTAGCGTTCGCATCATTGCTACTAGAAGGATTAGCTTCTCTACGAGTGCTAGATGTCGAAATTGTTAAATTTTCAATTCGCGTATCCGCATAAGCAGTCACACTTAAATTATTCACGTTCCAAGTCGGACTGTAATCCACACCGTTATAAATTCCTGTCAAAGTAAATGGTTTTGTACTAGACTCACTCCAAGCAGTCGACATATTTCCCGTCATTACGACAATGTTAGTATCTCTTGTTACTAAATAATAGTAATCTGCGTCAGGATCTAATTTTTCTTCCGTACCATCATCTTTATAAAACTGAATCAATTCGTAAACCGTACATCCGCTTCGCGTTCCGCAATTTCCACTTTGTAAAACACCGGTTTGACTGTAATACCCTGTAATACTACTATTGTATGGTATTTGAAGCTGCCTATAATAACCTGACATATTGCTGTTTTCATCAAATAAGTTACTTTCTTCCGTACCGATAATCTCAGGTTTTAAATTCGCATCGACAAATTGTCGACCACTCTTCTCATAGTATGTAGCCCCCATCTCATACTCGTCATTTTCGTCTTGTAGATAATATACATTACATGTATTCGTTTTTGTACCAGTTTCTAAAAAACTAAACGAAGGAGCGGGACACTGGTAAGAACTGTGATAATTCGTACTCTCGTCGTAGCAATCCGTACACGTTCCATAATCGACATCTGCACTTCCAAAAATACTGTTCTTCGTGGCGGTCGTCGTGATTGTACCACCCTTATAATATCCTGCAACATCCGGATATTCATAGATATAATTGACTGTACTGATCTCGTTCATTCCTACTGCTTTTAATTGAGACTGAGCATTATCGATCGAAGTTCCTCCGTTGACATATGCAACAGTCGCATCCGTCCAAGAAGCATAAAAATGGATTTCTATTTGATTTACATTGCCTACAGGAATCTTCACATATCTTTTGTAGTAATCTTCATCGAAAGAAATCTCTGCACCTTTATAATCTGTCACCCATCCATTAAAGGCTAAATCATTAGGATGACTGGCAAATGGATTATCGATCAGTTCGATTTCTATTTCTCCACTCTGCTTTGGATAATACTTATAATAGACAAACTTACTTTGTCTTTCTGTAAGAGAAACGTATCCTGTATGCTTTCCGTCAAAGCTTGTTCCATGATAAACCACTGTTGTCTTTACTAGATTGTTATCTCCATATATTTTTTTGTTTGCAAGTGTTGGCAAACTTCCATTTGTACTATTTGTATAATTTTGACCCATGTAGTAGTAGTAATCACTATCTAGATCGTCGATATAAACTGTATCTCCAGCAACTCCACGTGAAATTGTCGCTTTCGGATTGGCAGTTTTCCATACTCCATAAGTAAAAGCAATCGTCGTAATTGGGATAATACATGCTAAAAGAATCAAGAAATATACTTGACGATTTTTCTTGAATTTTCTTCTCATATTATCCCTCCTTTACTTATGATGGATTCGTTGTAAATTCTAAACGAAAACTAATGTCTCCATAAGATGCATTATCTTCACAATCGACATCCTGACCTTCGAGCCACATATAAATTCTAACTTTCGTGATCGATGGTTCTAAATCAAAAACTTTAAAATTATTCGCATTATTTTTAGGGGTTGAACTTCCAACGTCGACTCTTCGAAATAAAGATGGATAAGTAGCACTATTGGCATTTTGAATTAACACGTTATCCGCGCTACTTATTTCTGAAATAACTCCATCATATGGAAGTACTGCTCCTCCTACTTGCGAAGTTGTAATTCCATAGACGTTTTGCGCATTTTGAACTCCATACTGTGTATGGGTATCATAGTTCGGTTCCCAGATAAAAGCATTTCTTGCTCCATTTAATCCTTGTGCGGCTGCCGCACTATCACCAGATGTTCCTTCGTTTAAGAAAGCAACCCTCGTCGCATTTTCTATTCCCTTACTTTCATCACCTAAATAAACAACTTCTGAATTGTTCGATACGTAAAGTTCTTTTGGTGCTGTCGTACGAAAAAACAAATCGAATGCGATAAATACTCCCTCGCTATCTTCTCCAAAGCTTTCCGTCTCTTCGCTTTTTTCTGCTACTAATACAAAATCTGTCGAATCCGTATTCGTCGCATCGCCCTTAAACATTTGCAGGCGGCCATTTCCATCTACGCTACCTCCTGTTGATACAGGATAAAATTGCGCCGGAATTTGATTGACACTTCTTCCATAATTATCTCTTGCATTCATAATATCTTGTACTGTTACGACCTGCTTCCAATTCACAGCGTCCGTACTAACTTCAAGTCCTCCATCTGCTTGAACATGAACATCTAACGCATCGACACTTACAACACGGTTACTTGTAAACCATGCGTAAGAAGTTGCCACAAATAGTAAAAAACTCAGTAGGAGTGGTAACAATAACATTTTTTTTCTTTTTTCCCTTTTTTTATTTCTTTCCATTGTCGATATGCTCCTCCATAATCTCCATGTTTAACTTAATTTCTCCACCGATGATTGCATCTACACAATCTGGGTCGTCTCCCTCTAAATAAATGACAATCGTATATTTATCTATATCATTTGGTTTGAAATTTTTTCTCTCTTTCAATACAGCAACATCATCAGAGTAAAATGGTGTCGTATTTGTCTCAATCTCATTTGTTAAACTATTACGCTTCGCATAGATTGTCTGTTTCCCGTTTTCATATACCATAATCCGAATCGCTTCATCGACATTTTTAATGACGTCTAATACGTTGATTTGATACCAATAGTGAATTGTTCTCTTCCCTTCGTTTCCCACATAAAATGTATACGCGATATAATTGTCACCATTGTGTGCTCCATCTTTTTCGTCATTCAAATTATCCGGTAACCAATTGACAGAGATATTATCCATAAACTCTATCTCTTCTGCATATAACTTATTGCGCGTCACTTTACTATCTTTGCTCTCATAAAGAACAATCCCGTTTTCCAAAGCAAAATTAGGATCTAGTGTAACAGTAAAATTTCCGCCTTGATATACAACCATCAACACAAAAAAAAGAGCAAGCAAAAACAAGAAAAGAAAAATTGCTATTCTCTTCGCGTACTTTAATCTCTTCTTACGTTCTTTTAATGTTTTTGCAGTTACTTTTACTGTACTCACTGCCATATCATCACGACCCTTTATAATCACTACAATTTTATCATATTTTGTCGCATTTTGTAAACTGGGAAAACTAAGGTTTCATCACAAAAAAACAGTATATTTTGATGTGAACCCTGTTTAGGAGACATCAATAAAAAGCAGTATACTAAAAAGAG
>ERZ1643251.998-NODE-998-length-34931-cov-6.427343_pt1 | contig 34931 bp, 37 predicted proteins | sample MGYA00579261_ERZ1643251 | MGnify/ENA primary metagenome ERZ1643251 (study PRJEB29033, sample SAMEA4952267) | chicken gut metagenome | biome: Broiler Chicken; feature: Gastrointestinal Tract; material: Caecum | place: Ireland | collected 2018 | study: Broiler... | reverse complement strand
AAAAGAGGTAAAATAGGTTGAAAAGATTTTTTGGAAAAGTTATTGGTAATGAATTCATGCTATACGGCGAGGAACAAAAACACCTCGCCGTTTTGCGATTAAAAAAAGACGATATAATATTGGGTATTTCACAAGATGAATTCGAGTACACCTGTAAAATAAAATCAATAGGCGACAAACAAACTGTCTGTGATATAGTAAAAAAAGAAGTATGCAAGCACAATCCAAAATCCAAACTTACATTGTTTCAAGCCTTTGCAAAAAGTGATAAACTTGAACTCATAACCCAAAAAATCACTGAACTTGGTGCCACCGATTTGGTAATTTTTGAAAGTCAATACACAGTAAAAAAACCAAACCAAAACACCAAAGCACGGCTGGAGAGAATCACATTGGAAAGTTGCAAACAGTGTGGAAGAAGTTTGCCAGTTAAAATTGCAAACTTTGTATCTTTTGACCAAATGCTGAAAATGCTTGGTGATTACGATCTTGTGCTTTTTGCATATGAAAAAGATACTGATATCAAAAATTTTGATGTTGAAAATTACAAAAATATTGCCATTATTGTTGGAAGTGAGGGTGGATTTTCAGAGCAAGAAGTGAAAAAGCTTCAACTACAAAATGTAAAATCCTTCGGCCTTGGCAAAAGGATACTAAGATGTGAAACGGCAGCAATATTTAGTGTGGGTTTGATATCTTACATGCTAAACAACTAGGAGAACAAATGAAAATTGCAGTACTTACACTTGGGTGTAAAGTAAACAAATATGAAAGCGAAAGCATGATGCTTGCACTAAAAGAACAAGGTCATGAAGTTTTTTCACATCTTGCATATGCAGATGTGTATATCATCAACACCTGCGCAGTAACCAATGAGGCAGAGAGAAAAAGTAGACAGATGGTGTCACGATGTCTGGCGCAAAATAGCGATGCAAAAATCTATATCTGCGGATGTGCATCACAAAATAATGCCTCACAGTTTGAAAAATTAAGAAATGTGAAATGCGTATACGGCGTCGCAAATAAGTCAATGTTGGCACTAAGTTTAGAAAATATCGGAACGCACGTGGAGAAATTGCCAACAGTTTATGAAGATATCTACACGGCAAATCCAACACAAATTCGCGCCTATGTCAAAATTCAAGATGGTTGCAATAATTTTTGTTCATACTGCATCATACCATACCTTAGAGGAAGAAGCCGTTCACGAAATATAGTTTCAATAATAAACGAAGTGGACAGACTAAGCCACATGGTAAAAGAAATTGTCCTTACTGGCATAGATGTGTCGGACTATAAAATCGATGACCAAAAGGCACTTGATGTGCTTGTAAATAGATTACAGCCCTACACAAACATAAGATTTCGTTTAAGCTCGCTTGAACAAGGTGTGGTGGACGAGAAACTTTTGTGTGCCCTAAAAAATTCAAATTTTTGTCCTCATTTTCATCTATCTCTTCAAAGCGGTTGTGACAGTGTGCTCAAACGTATGAATAGAAAATACACTACAAAAGATTATGAGAAAACAGTTAAAATTATTAGAAAATATTTCAAAAATCCAAATATTTCTACTGATATAATTGTAGGCTTTGATGGTGAAACGAAAAAAGAATTCAAAAAAACATATAATTTTGCAAAAAAAATATCATTTTCAAATATTCATATATTTCCTTATTCTGTTAGAAATGGCACAATGGCGCAAAAAAAGCCATATGATCCCGTTGATAAAAAAACAAAAAAATTACGTGAAAATAAATTGCAAAAATTAAATAAAAAATCAAATAAAAAATATATTAATAAATTTAAAAATAAATTTTTAACAGTATTAATTGAAGAAAAAATTGATGATTATTATGTAGGCTACTCAGAAAATTACATAAGATGTTATATAAAAGATAATGTAAAAATAAATGAATTTGTAAAAGTTAAGTTAAAACACCAATACAAAGATGGCGCACTGTGCACCATACTGTAGGCTCCCATTTTGTCCTTTGCTTCTGTGTCATTTCTGAGGAGGGAAGTGCCGAAGAATATTTGAGATTTCTCGCTGTCGTCGAATGACACTACAACTTAATGCCATTGCGAGACACAAAGTCTTGCCACCTTGTCATTCCAAGGAACTTTAGTTCCGAGGAATCTTACATTTTCAAAAAAACAATTGACAATCAAAAATTGAAATTGTATAATACCAAAGAAATTTAGAACTAAAAGTGGGTGAGATAAGTGACAGTTGTCAAAGTTGGCGAAAATGAAAACCTTGAAAGTGCCATCAAACGTTTCAAAAGAAAATGTCAAAAAGACGGCATAATAGGTGACATCAGAAAAAAAGAAGCATACAAAAAGCCATCTGTTGCCAAGAAAGAAAAGAAAGAGGCAGCAAGAAAACGTGCTAGAAAACGTGGTTAATTAAAAAATATAAGCATCCCCAGCGGATGCTTTTATTGTATATGCCAGTATTAGTGTGGACAACTCCAGTGTCATTAGGGGTTAGTGTCACTCCAAGCCTTCTTACATCGACGGGCAAACGAGGAGTCTCGTCCAAAGGGCGTATAGTAGTTGCCTCACTTCGTTCGTCATGACATGGGATTTGCCAATTTTATCAGTATGTCAACTATCTTTTCGTTTGCATTTGATGTATTATGGTTGCTTAAGTTTTTGATTAATTGTTCTTTGTTTTTAAATACATTATCAATGCCACTTGCAAGTGTTTCATAAGTTAAATTTTCTTGCAAAAGTACATGAGCAAGTCCTTTTTTTTCAAGAAGTCTGGCATTTTCAACCTGATCGCCTCTTGATGCACCTTTTGGCAAAGGAATGAGTAGCATAGGTTTTTTTAGTGCCATCAATTCAAATATTGCATTGGCACCACTTCTTGACACACACATGTCACAGGCGGCGAAATAATCTCCAATGTTATTTACAAATTTGACTGCCAAATAATTTTTTGACTTTTTCTCTTCGCCACTTTTTCCAACAATGTGAATAATGTTGTATTTTTTTGTGAGTTTATCTAAATTTTTTTGTATAACTTCATTTATTGCCTTTGCGCCCAAACTTCCACCAACAACCATGACTGTTGGGAGGGTGTCGTTGTGTTCAAACAATGTTAAAACCTTATTTTTATCTCCAAATTTTAACTCCTCTCTGATCGGTATTCCTGTCACGACATATTTTTTCTTGTCTTTCGCCGTTTCATCAAATGCCACACACATTACTTTTGCATAATGATAAATAACCTTGTTGGCAAGCCCCATACTCAAATCACTTTCATGGCTTACAACAGGGATTTTTAATTTTTTTCCTGCGATTGCAACGGGGATTGAAACATATCCACCTTTGGAAAAAATTACATCAGGTTTTAGTTGTTTTAATATTTTTTTTGCACTTTTTATACTCTTTAAAAGTTTAAAGGGTATTGCCAATGTCTTAAAAGAAACCCTTCTATCAAATTTTGGAGTAGTAATCTCATAAAAAGGGATATTTGCATCTTTGGCAATATCTTTTTCCATGCCATTTGTGCCTATGTAATAGATTTTATCAAAATGTTTTTTTAATTTTGGCAAAAGTGCTATGTGTGGCATGATATGCCCAGCAGTTCCACCACCGCAAAGAACAATAGTTTTCATATTTCACCTAAAAATATTTTATGTATTTTATTTAAAAATTATTGCAAAAATAAATGGTAAGGCAAAATTGTAATTTTTAAACTTTACTTTTTTTTTAATTTGTTATATTCTTATAATATATTTAGTTTACTTAGAGGCAAAAATTTATGGTTAATTCTTCTTATGGTTCAAAAGATATCTTGGTGCTTGAAGGTCTTGACGCGGTTAGACTCAGGCCGGGCATGTACATTGGCACAACTGGAGTAAAGGGTTTTCATCACCTTTTGTGGGAAATTGTAGATAACAGTATCGATGAAATTTCAAACGGATATGGTGACACAATCACCATAACTTTAAACACCGATGGCAGTGCAACGGTCACGGACAATGGTCGTGGAATACCTACAGATATACATCCAACACTAAAAAAATCTGGTGTTGAGGTTGTTTTCACCCAGCTTCATGCTGGTGGAAAGTTTAACAATAAAAATTACAGCTATTCTGGTGGACTTCATGGTGTTGGTGCATCCGTAACCAATGCTTTAAGTGAATGGCTTAAAGTTGAAGTGGATAGGGATGGCAGAAAATATTATATGGAATTTTCCAGCCGTGAAATAGATGGCAAACTAAAAAGTGGTGTTCCACTTGGTCCACTCAAAGACATTGGAGTTGCCACAAGACAGGGCACAACTGTGACCTTTTTGCCAGACAAACGTATGTTTGGCGACATATCTTTTTCATTTGATGTCATAGACAGAAGGATAAAAGAACTCGCTTTTTTAAACAAAGGTCTTAAAATTGAACTTTGGGATAAACGTACCGATAAACAAGTTAAATATCACTATGAGGGCGGAATAAAAGACTTTATTCTTTACATTGATGAAGGTAAAACCAAACTATTTTCCACACCGCTATATTTTTCTGCAGAAAGTGATATCTTAAAGCTTGAAGTTGCAGTTGAATACACAGATTCCTACACAGAAAACACATTTAGCTATGTAAATAACATCCCAACCACCGAGGGTGGAACTCATGAAACAGGCTTTAAGACAGCATGGACAAAGGTCTTTAACGACTACGCTCGTACAAATGGATATTTAAAGGAAAAAGATCAAAATTTCATTGGCGAGGATTTCAAAGAGGGCATTTCCTGTGTGCTTGCAATCAAAATGCACAATGTGGAATTTGAGGGTCAAACAAAGACAAAGCTTGGCAATCCAGAGGCAAAGACCGAAGTTGAAAGGCTGACTACCAACGAACTTACAAAAATTCTTGCTAACAAAGACTTTGAAAAGATGGCAGGCGTTGTTATTGAAAAGGCAAAATCTGCTGCCAAAACTCGTGAAGCAGCAAGGCGTGCAAAGGAAATTTCCCGTGCAGCCAAAAATGCAGATAATTTCAATTTGGTTGGCAAACTTGCAGCCTGCACGTCCAAAAAGGCAGAAAAAAGCGAACTTTTCATTGTTGAGGGTGACTCGGCAGGTGGCAGCGCAAAACAGGGAAGAGATAGAATGTTTCAAGCCATTTTGCCACTTAAAGGTAAACCACTCAACGCAGAGAAAAAACGTATTGATCAAGTCCTTGCAAACGATGAAATACGTACCATAATCAGTGCACTTGAAACTGGAATAGGTGAAGATTATGATGCAAGCAATCTTCGCTATGGCAAGGTCATCATCTTGTCAGATGCCGACCAAGACGGTGCACACATAAGGGCAATTCTTTTGACATTTTTCTTCCGCTACATGCGCAATCTCATAACTGATGGGCATGTGTTTATTGGTTTGCCACCACTTTACAAAGTGTACAAGAAAAATTATGAAGAATATGTCTATTCCGATTATGAACTTGACGATGCCATTGCTCGTGCAGGCAAAGGCTATCAAATTCAGCGTTACAAAGGTTTGGGTGAAATGAATCCAGAACAACTTTGGGAGACGACAATGGATCCAAACAAACGCACACTCATTGAAGTCACAATTGAAGATGCTGCTGAGGCAGAAAAAATGGTCACAACATGGATGGGTGACAACATAGACGCAAGAAAGGCATACATTGCACTTCATGCAAACTTTAACCGTGAAGATAAATTTGATGAAAAATACGGCTCCTAGGAGGTCATTGTGGACGAAGAAGAGGATAAAATCTCCACCCAGCCCATAATGGGGCAAATCTGCTATGACGAACTTGAATACCCTCCACCAGAACTTGAGCCAGAGCCCGATGTTGTCCTTTATGGACAAATGGAGATAAAAGATATTAAACCTTCAAACAAAACTAACATAAACGATAAAAAACAAAGTTATATAAAGGAAGATACAGTGAAAAAACAAGAGGATATAACACCAAAAAATTCAATGGACGGCGACAACACAAAGGGCACCATCTTCAAATCTTTGGAGGATGTTCTTCATGATTCCATGATTCCATATACCGAACATGTTGTTATGGACAGAGCACTTCCACGTGTTGAGGACGGCCTAAAGCCAGTTCAACGAAGGATACTTTATTCCATGCTTGAACTTGGATTGGAACCTGACAAACAATACAGAAAATCTGCAAGAATTGTTGGTGACTGCATGGGTAAATATCACCCTCACGGTGACAGTTCAGTTTATGATGCCATGGTGCGCATGGCACAGCCTTTTTCAATGAGTGAAGTACTTGTTGATGGCCATGGAAACTTTGGCTCTATAGATGGTGACAGCGCAGCGGCAATGCGTTACACTGAGGCAAAATTAGCACCTCTTGCAATGGAACTTCTAAGAGATATAGACAAAAACACTGTTCATTTCAGCTTGAACTTTGATGATACTTTAAAAGAACCAGACATGCTTCCAGGCAGATTTCCAAACCTTCTTGTAAATGGTGCATCTGGAATTGCTGTCGGCGTTGCAACCAATATACCTCCACACAACTTTCAAGAGGTTTGCGATGGCGTGATTGCCTATATCAACAAACCAACAATCAAACTTGAAGAGATGATGCAGTACATCAAAGCACCGGACTTTCCAACCGGTGGGCAGCTCATCGTTGGTGAAGATTTGGTCAATGCCTACAGAACTGGAAAAGGTAAGGTCATTATTCGAGCAACTGTGAATATAGAAACTGACGGCGACAAACAGTCAATCGTCATTACATCTTTGCCATATCAGACCAATAAGGTTGCACTGCTTCAAAAAATTGCACAACTAAAAGAAGAGAACAAAGATAAATTAGCTTCCATCAGCGAAATACGTGATGAAAGTGACAAACACGGCATGCGTGCAATCATCAAATTAAAAAAAGATGCCAACGCAAAGGCAATCCTTGACTATCTTTACAAAGCAACTGGAATGCAAACCACCTTTGGAATAAACATGGTTGCAATTGCAGACGGTAAGCCAAAACAGATGGGACTTATGGAAATAATTTCCTATTATGTTGAGTATCAACGTGAGATTATTTTCAGACGCACAAAGTATGATCTTGATGCCTGCAAGGATAGGGCGCATATACTGGAAGGATTGCTCATTGCAATCAAAAACATAGATCAAGTTGTTAAAATCATAAAGACAAGCAAAACCACACAAGAGGCAAAACAACGTCTAAGAGAAAAATTTAGTTTAAGTGAAAAACAAGCGCAAGCAATCTTGGATATGCGTCTTGCAAGGCTTGTGAATTTGGAAGTTGAAAAGATTGAGGAAGAACTGGCTCAGCTTAAGAAAAAGATAGAGGAATTGACGAAAATTTACAATTCAAAAAGGCTTCAACTTCAAGTTGTCAAAGATGAACTCACTCAAATCAAAAAGCAATACAAATCATCAAGAAAAAGCATAGTCACCAAATCTGATGATGTTGTGTATGAAGAAATTGATGAAGTTACGGCATTTGCTCGCGATGTTGTGGTTGCAGTCACTGCAAATAACACTATCAAAAGCATTCCACAAAAAAATTTCTCACTTGCACAAAAAGATATAACTGATACATCAACGCTTTTCGATGTCCACACAATTTTACTTAATGCAATCACAAGCCAAACGTTGTTGGCATTCACAAACCTTGGAAACTGCTTTAAAATCCAGGTTGCAAATATCCAAGAAGCAAAATGGCGTGATAAAGGTCAAACTTTGCCGTCACTGGACAAATCTTTCTTGCCTGATGAAAAAATTGTTGCAATGTGGGTTCAAGACGATATGCTTATGTCGCAAGAAATTTTGTTCTATACAACTCAAGGCATGATCAAGCGAACAAGTTTTGGTGAATATTTTGTATCAAAATCACATTTCCAAGCCATAAAACTTAAAGACGGCGATGAGGTTTTGAGTGTGGAAATTTATGATAAAAACAAGTCAGTACTCATGCTCAGCCAAAATGGTATGGTTCTCAATTATGAAACACTTGATGTACCACTAACAGGCAGGGTAACCTCTGGAGTAAAGGGAATTAACATAGAGGATAAAGACAAGGTTGTTTATGCAACCCAGGTAGTTTCCTCTGGCGCATTGACTGTTGCCACAGTATCTGGTTATTTCAAAAATGTTCCAGTTGGTGAGTTTGAGGTGATGTCAAGATACCGAAAAGGCTTACGTGTCTACAATGTCGACCAAGTTGGCAAAATAATGTTTGGATACTTCGGCATCGTACCACCAAATGTTGCAGTCAAACAAGATGGCAAAATCACTAAAGTTTCGGCAAGACAAATTGCCTACGATTCTCGCCTTGGCAAGGGCAAACAAAATATCAAGGGCAAAATTGACCTTATGTGCACTTTTGTTACAAACCCATAAAGTTTGTTAACACACCTCCTTTTTGTCACATTACAAATTCATGTTGCATAAAGTAATATGAAAAGATAAAAGGAGGTAAACGATGTCTTTTTTCATAAATAACACGAACCCTAGTCGTCCTGGTCCTATCTGTGGAAATGTTTTGAACGGACTCAATGAAAAAGTCTTAATTCAAGTAACGCGTGTGTTTGATGCCTGCCTTCAAAATGAAACAATTCAGGGTGTGACATTAACCACAACAAATTACACACCAGCGAATCCAACACTTCCACTAACATACATCTCAACAGAAACAGATACCACACTAGGTCCAACTGTGTCAAATGTGGTAATAACTCGACTTGACAGTAGACCAAACTTTGCAAATGTTACAGGTCAAGTTACATTCCCACTTATAGTGACATATCGTGACGCAAACGGCGTTCTAGGCACAGCAACTTCTACCTACACAACAGATTTTGCTACTGTGCTGTGTGTGCCACAACCAGCATTGAGTCCAGTAAATATCACTGCTACTGGTCAATTAACTAGTACCATAGGCACATTCACTGCCGACAATACATTCACCATCACAGCATGTATCCAACTTATCATCAAGGTGACAGCGCAGGTTGATATCTTGGTTCCATCTTATGGATATCCTTGCATTCCAGAATGTCAAACAATTCCAACTGTTTGCCCAGGAGTAGGAGATATATCAATTTATCCAACAACTGCAACACAAAACACTACCACAAACACAACAGTTTTAAGGTAAGTGCAAAATATTTAACAAGGAGTTATCTCGCTAAGCTCCTTGTTTTTTTATTTATTTAAACTTTTTTTGTCATTTCGAGCGAAGCGAGAAATCTCATTATTTGCTTGTGTACTTAGCAGTTTTTTGATAAAATAAAATCATGCAGATTTGTTTTGTGTGCGAGGGAAACACTTGTCGCTCGCCGTTTGCTGAAAAGCTGTTTAAAAGCATGCTTAAAAAAAACAATATCAGAGGTATTTCTGTCACATCGTGTGGCATAAATGTATCGCGAGAACAAAGAACTTCACCACAAATTTTGATATTATTAGAAAAGTATGGCATAAAATTTAATGGGAAAAAAGCGCAAAAGTTAACGAAATCCAAGCTTGAGCAAACAGATTTGTTTATTACCATGACCAAATACCAAAAACAATTCATAAACTCTTCAAAGGTCTACTCACTTGGTGAACTTGCTGGAGGAGATGATGTTTTGGATCCCTACCAAAAGGATATGTCTTGCTATGAGTATATGGCACAGCAGGTTAGTGAATACTTAAATGTACTCATAAAAAAATTAAAAGGAGTAAATAGATAATGATTATTCTCGCATGTGACCACGCAGGTTATGAACTCAAAGAGGAGATAAAGGCATTTTTTAATAAACAAAACATCACGACTATTGATGTTGGAACATATTCAAAGGAGAGGGTTGACTATCCTGATTTTGCTAAGGCTGGAAACCAAAAAGTGCTTGAAAATGCAAACAATATTGGCATTTACATCTGTGGCACGGGAATTGGTATGTCCATTGCTGCAAATCGCAATCCCAAAATTCGCGCTGCACTATGTAACACTCCGAAATTTGCTGAGCTTGCACGAGCACATAACAATGCAAATGTCTTGGTGCTTAGTGGAAGATTTTTGAATAAGACCAAGGCAATAAGCATAATAAAAACTTTTTTAACCACCAATTTTGAAGGTGGCAGACATCAAAAACGCGTAAGAAAATTAAATAAGATGGTGTAATTATGTCAGATGTCACAATTATCGCTCTTGATCTTGAAAATAAAATGGAGATCAAAAAACTTATCAAATTTGTCAATACTAGGCTGATAAGTCCAGTGATTTTTGTTGCGTCAAGTAAAAAACTTAACATAAAAGATGAAAACATTCAAAATTTTGTGTTTGATAACCCAAATCCCGACATGGCTTTAAATGCACTCATAAAACTTGTTGAAACGGATAAGCTTATCGTCATAAGAAAAATATCTGACCTTGAGGACATAGAAAAAGTGTATAGAGGGCTTATCAAGTCAAACAGTATTTGTGTTTTGTCGAAAAAATCAAACAAAGTTACGCAGTTTTTTCAAAAATTATCAGATTTTGTAACCAATTTTTTGTTTGGATACAAGTTTTTGCATGCTGGGCTTGGTGTCGTTGGCTTCTCACGAGTTCCACTTGCAGTATTAAAACATCTCGACAATTGTTCAATGTACACAAAAGTTGACAGGTGGATAGGCATAGAAATTAATTTTGTTCAAACAAACAAAGTTGATAAGGTTAAATTTAAACCCAAACTTACATCAAATTTTTTAAAGCTAGGAGTTTATACAATACTTGCACTAGCTCCTCTCTTATGCTGGATTTTTTCCGATTTCGTACAAAGATATGTTATTTTACAACTTTTGTTTGCTTTTTTAATCATTTTGTTTGTATGTTTGGTGGTAATTCAAGTTATAATAATATGTGTAAAACTCAAAGTGGGTGATAATATCCACCAAAAGTCAGATTTTAAACAAAATAAAAGGAGTAAAGATGGAAAAAGCAAAAATAGGAATTAATGGTTTTGGAAGAATAGGATGATTGGTGCTTCGTGCGATAACTCAAAGAGATGATGTTGAATGCGTTGCAATCAACGACCCTTTTTTGACAGTTGATTATGCGAAATATATGTTTGAATTTGATTCAATTCATGGAAGATTTAAAGGTGATGTAGCTGTAGATGGCGACTATTTGGTAGTCAACGGCAAAAAGATCAGGTTTTTTGCAGAAAAAGACCCAGCACTTATCCCATGGGGGGAGGTTGGTGCACAGTATATTGCAGAAGCAACGGGAGTGTTCACAAGTTTTGACAAGGCAAAGGCACATCTCAGCGCGGGAGCGAAAAAGGTCGTTGTCACAGCGCCTGGGAAAGAAATGCCAATGTTTGTTATGGGTGTAAATGAAAACACATACACAAGCGATATGGACATTGTTTCAAATGCAAGTTGTACAACAAATTGTTTGGCTCCACTTGCAAAAGTAATAAATGACAAGTTTGGTATTTTGGATGGTCTAATGACAACAGTCCACTCCACAACAGCAACACAACTCACGGTGGATGGCTCTTCAAAAAAAGATTGGCGCGGTGGAAGAGCAGCATCATACAATATAATTCCATCCTCAACAGGTGCGGCAAAAGCAGTGGGCGAGGTAATTCCTGCCCTTAAAGGTAAACTCACGGGCATGAGTTTTCGTGTTCCAACACTTGATGTAAGTGTGGTAGATCTCACTTGTAATTTGAAAACCGAAACAACTTATGAGGAAATTGTTGCTGAGATTAAACGCGCTTGTGATAATGAGCTTAAAGGCATCATGAGTTACACAGATGAAGCGGTGGTTTCAAGCGACTTTATAGGCGATCCACACACCTGTATTTTTGATATAAATGCGGGAATTATGCTCACACCAACTTTTGTCAAACTGGTGGCGTGGTATGACAATGAATGGGGTTATTCCAACAAAGTTGTAGATCTGATTGCACATATGAATAAGTAAACTAAGACTATGCAATTGATTGCATAGTTTTTTTAAGACTTTTTGTTGACACAAAATGCATTTTGTGGTATATTCTCAAGGTATGCCACATATTAAAGGTATTTTAAGTGACTTTCGTCCACCTTTCGTAGTGAGATTTGATTAGGAGGGACTTATGTTTGCAGTGATTACAACTGGGGGAAAACAATACAAAGTTCAAGTTGGCGACGTTATCAATGTTGAAAAATTAAATAACAATGTCGGCGACAAAGTTGAATTTGAAGTTTTGCTTACATCAAATGAAGGCAAAGTAGTTGCAAAACCACAAGATGTCAAAAAACTTACTTGCAGTGCTGAAGTTGTTGCACAAGGTAAGGGTGACAAAGTTGTTGTTTACAAATACAAAGCAAAAAAGAATGTAAGAAGAAAACAAGGTCACAGACAACCATTCACTCAAGTAAAAATTTTAGAGATCAAGTAATATGACCAATATAACAATCTTGTATGATGGTGAAAATGTAACGGCATTTAAGGTAAGTGGCCATAGTGGCTACGGCACAAGTGGCAATGATATTGTCTGCGCAGCCATTTCGGCGATAACTCAAAATGCATGTGTTGCAATTTGTGAAGTTTTAAAAATCAATGCATCGGTCAAAATTGATGAGGAGAGTGGGTTTTTAAGTTTGGTTCTACCAAAAAATTTAAACAAAGAGAAAAATAACCAAGCGCAAACCATTTTAAAAGCGATGCAAAAAAGTTTGGAGTATGTCCAAAACGACTATAAAAAATATGTTAAAGTGGAGGTTCAAAATGAGATTTAATATTCAACTTTTTGCCCACAAGAAAGGTGGCGGTAGCACCAAAAACGGTAGAGATAGTCAGTCAAAACGTCTTGGAGTCAAAAGATATGATGGAGAGGCTGTTCTTGCTGGTTCAATAATTGTTCGTCAAAGAGGAACAAAAGTATATCCTGGCGTAAATTGTGGACTTGGAAAAGATTACACAGTTTTTGCTACTTGTGACGGAGTTGTTAAATTCTCCAAAAGTGGCGATAAGAAAATTGTTAGTGTAATTGCAAAATAATTATATGACCTGATTATTCAGGTCTTTTTTTTGTCATTCCGCAGCATTATGTCATTCCGAGTGGTTTATATAGTTGTGTCATTCCGAACCTTTAGGTGAGGAATCCCAGAGATTTCTCGCTGTCGCTCGAAATGACAGAAATGGGGGCCTAAATGACAAGTAAATATGCTCAACATTACAATAAATATGGAACGTTTCGAGTCTTTTTTTATTATATTGTTGAGATTAAATAAAAATAGTGTTATCATATAACATATGGAAAATGAATATACAGAGAAAATTCAAGAAGAACAAGATATACATAATGAACTAGATGACAAATATGCCAAAAAGCAAGAAATGAAGAAAAGTGCATGGCAAGCACTTAAATTTTTGTTATTTTCAATTTCTGCAGGTGTAATTCAAACAGTTGTTTTCACACTTTTAAATGAACTTTGCACTTTGCCTTATTGGCCGAGTTACCTCATAGCACTCACTTTGTCTGTTTTATGGAACTTTACATTCAACAGAAAGTTCACATTCAAATCAGCCAACAACGTACCTGTGGCTATGCTCAAGGTGTTGTGCTATTATCTCGTGTTCACTCCACTTTCAACTCTTTGGGGAGATGCACTTGAAAAAGTTGGCTGGAATGAATATTTGATCTTAGCCATGACAATGGTTATCAATTTTGTCACTGAATTTTTGTATAGCAAATATTTTGTTTTTCGTGAAAAAAAGAGTAAAAAACAAGATGCGTAACAAACTATATACATGAAAAAATTGTCAATTGTTTGTCTTGTATTTTGTTTAAGTCTGCTTACTGCTTTTGTACCAAATGGAGAAAATGTGGAGACATCTTATATTATTGTAATCAATAATTTTGATTTTGTGGAAGAGGATTACAAACAAAAATTTTTTGAAATCGATGTGCCACTTACTTTTGTCACGCATGATAGGTCGCTTTACAAAGAGGTGGACAATATTGTTTTGATTGATGCACTCAAAGTACCACGAACTATCATGTCTGTTGTTGCAACAAATTCTGCAAGCAAAATGAGAAACACCATGTACAGTGCAACAGATATCGCAAAGAAATTGGGGAAAGTCGTGGTGATTTTTGATGCAAAAACTGATGATAGTGAGCAGATATATTATGCTATTGTTGACAGTTTGGAGGTAATTAAAAACAAAGGCATGACTTTTGAGCATTTTGTGTTTTAATTTGACATAATTTTATTTATTTTTTAAACTAAATTTAGAGGTAGTTATGAGCAAAGTGGTGATAGTTGGTTGTGGAAATGTTGGAATGAGTTATGCTTTTTCACTTGTTACAACAAAAAACAAAGTGGATGAACTTGTTTTAATAGATGTATTAAAAGATAAGGCAGTTGGCGAGGCAATGGATCTTACCCATGCCACAACATATAATTCAAATCGTATAAAGGTACGTGCGGGTGAGTATCAGGAGTGTAATGATGCAGATATCGTCTGCATTTGTGCGGGCAGAAATCAGGAAGTTGGCGAGACAAGGCGAGATCTCATAAACAAAAATTGCAAAGTATATAAAAGCATAATTGATGAGATAAACAAGACGCAATTCAATGGCATATATCTCATCGCAACAAACCCACTTGATGTCATGACGTATATAACAAAGAAACTTTCAAACTTTCCAGCAGAAAAAGTTATTGGAAGTGGCACGGTACTAGACACGGCAAGACTTAGATGTTTAATTGGTGATAAATTGAGCATAAGTCCAAAAAATATACACGCGTATGTTATTGGTGAACATGGTGACAGTGAATTTGTTCCATGGAGCAATGCGATAATTGGTTTAAACAAGGCAACCGATTATCTAAATGACGATGATTGCTCAAAACTTTTGTATGATGTTCGCAATAGCGCGTATGATATCATAAACAAAAAGGGTAACACAAGCTATGGCATAGGTATGTGTCTTACAAAAATAACAAATGCTATATTGGAAGATTCAAACGAAATCATGACCATTTCTGCATATAACGACGAACATGACATATACTTTGGCATGCCAGCAATTGTTGGCAAAAGTGGGATAAAAAAGGTATTGCCACTTGACCTTTCAAAAGAAGAACAAGATAGACTCAGTAAAAGCATTGACTGTATAACAGACACAATAAATCAAATAAAAGTATAGTTGTAAAAAAAATCCATTGCATTATTGCATGGAATTTTTTTTAATAAGGCAAGGTGGCAAGGCTTATTTTTGATGTTACAATTGATTATTTACTCGGAAAATCTAATTTTTAGATTGTTCTTCTTGTGAATTCTCTTTATTTTTATTAGATTTTGTTTTTAAATTATTAAAGAAAAGCTTTGTTTTTTGCCAAATGGTTATGCAGTCGTTTTTAAAATTTTTATGATCCCAAATAAGTGAAATTAAAAAGCATATCGGAGTAAGGTAGACCATAACTGGTACAATCATCCAAAACCAAGGCAAATATTTTTCTTCGCCGGCATGTGCGCCAACGGGTACAGTTTTGAAAATTTTCGGGCATAGGGCGGTGAGTATAACCGCAAAACTTTCGTTACCGGGACCCCAAATTAGTGATGAATTTTTGTAGCCAATGTCAAAAAATGAGTCATCACCACCACGTAGAGGTACAAAACCAAGTTCGCTTTGAAGTACTTGGTTTATCATAATAAATAGCATAACACCAAGTAGGCACATTGGTGCATAGATGACACGCTTGTAACTTAATTTATGTAGTTTAAAAAGTACCATTAAAAGTGGAACATACCAAAGCATATCGTGATGAATATAAAATCTTACAATATCTAGCCACTCAGCTGCTTGATTTGTTTTATTTAGTGGTTCTAGAGGATATAAAATGGATACAAGGCCGCTTAGTACTCCAATATAAAACATATAGTCTTTAAGTTTATCACTTTTTGATAAAAAGAAAAAAGGAAACAAAAATATATTCGCCCCACAAATATTTACAAACCAACTATCTCTATACCATCTAGAGATGTCTGTTGAATATGGTGGAATAAATGCTTTTAAAAAATGAAGCAAAAGTCCAAACAGTAAAAAGCAAAATAAAAATATCTTTTGAAATTTAGGTGATTTATTTCTAAGTAAAAAGTATAACCCGACAAAACCACCAAAAGATAATATTAGTGCAACAAAGTACCATATATTAAACATTTGTATTTCCATAGTATAACTCCAAACAAATTATACATGATTTCAAATAAGTTGCAAATAGTATTTGCAAATTATTTTATTGTTTGATATACTTGGAATGGTGAAAAAATGAGTTTTAAAGATTGGTTATTTAGTTCATATGAAAATCCATCCATAAATGGTCAGTGGGGATGGTTACATATATTGACACTTGTAATATGTATTGGCCTTATTGTTGCCATAAGTTTGCTTATGCGCGGAAAGTCTACCAAAACTAAAAAAATTGTGCTTTATGTTATTGCTGGGCTTATTTTATTTTTTGAACTTGCGCGTAGAATAATAAACTTTTCAAAAAACACAGATTGGAGTGCAAATAATTTTTGTTATATTTTGATGCCAAGACCTTGGTGTGCAATTTCTTGCTGGGTGCTTATGGCAAGTGTAATATTAAATAAAACTTTCTTCTATAATTTTGCCAGCATAACATCGCTTATTTGTGCACTTATATTTTTTGCTTATCCAGGAGTTGGATTTAATAATCAATACATTTTATTTGAAAATTTATATTCCATAGCTACACACTCACTTATTTTAATTATGTCCATACTTTTAATAACATTAAAATTTACAAAGTTTGAATATAAAACAATTTGGAAAGAAGCAATTTGTTTTGCTGTACTGCTTTTATATGTTTTCTTTGAAATATATGTTTTAAAAATTGAAGCAGACCCTATGTACTTTATGCCAGGTAACGATGTTATGGAAATTTTATCACTTCCATATGGTGCATTTTTACCACTTTACATATTTTTTATGTTTATATATTTTAATATATTCTATCTTATAAATGACAGAAAGTCAGTAAAGAAATTATTTCAAAAAATAGGGCATAAACAAAAACAAGCATAAAATATTTTCATATAAATATAAAACCCAACCAATAAAAGTATTGGTTGGGTTTATTTTTGGCGGAAAGGACAGGATTTGAACCTGCGGTGGCTTGCACCACGGCCGCTTTCCAAGCGACTGCATTAGACCACTCTGCCACCTTTCCATGTGCCCGACTTTAAGTCTATCATATAAAATTTAAAATGTCTAGTTAAAATATTGACTTTTTTTGTACGATTGTTATAATCAAACCAGAGGTAAATATGTGTATTTTTTGTGACATAGTCAGTGGCAAAATTCCTTGCTACAAAATTTATGAAGATAAAGATGTACTTGCTTTTTTGGATACTGCTAAAGATGTTGATGGGCATACTTTGGTTATCCCCAAAAAACACTATGAAAATATTTTGGATTGCCCAAATTATTTACTTCAAAAGACCATATTGGCAGTTAAAAAAATTGCCAAACACTATGTAAATGATTGTGGTTTTGATGGTGTGAATTTACATAATGCAAACAACAGTTGTGCAGGGCAAAGTGTGTTTCACTTGCACCTACATATCTTGCCACGAAAAAATGATAATCCTGTCAATTTCGTGCCTAATAATACTGCGAAATTTGAATTGAAAGAAATGCAACAAAAACTAAAGATGGAGAAATAAAATGCCACAGATATTTGGAATAGAGCACATAATTTTTATGCTTGTCAGTGTTGCAGTAATGGTAACTGCACTAATACTTATAGGAAAGTTCGTAAAAAAAGAGCGTACAAAAACGGTTATTATAGTAACCTGTGCACTCATTCAATTGACTTTTATCATTTGGAATAGACTTGCGGTAATGGAATATAGTGGTGGAATTTCTGAATTTTTGCCAACAACTTTTTGTGGTATAACAAGCTTATTATTCCCACTTGCAATGATATTTTGTAAAAAAGATAGTGGCATACTTCAATTTCTTGCAAGTTGTATGTTGCTCGGTGGAGTTTTAACATTCTTTTATCCTGATTTTATAGGTCAAGATGCCTCAATATTTTTTGACAAAACATTATCGGGATTGCTACATCACACAATGGGGATATTTAATTTCTTCCTCATCTGTGTAACAAAAAGATATAAGCCAAGTTTAAAAAAGTGGAATAGTTTGATTTTTGGACTTTGTGCTTATATGACGTATGGAATCTTCATGATATCGATGCTAGGGCACGATGATGCAATGTATATATTTCATCCTTTAATTGATGGAACTATATTTAACTGGGTGTTTGTTGGCGCAATGTTTATATTACTTTATACAATAGCTTTAATAATTTATGAACAAATTTCCTTAAAGAAAGAGGATAGGTGGGTGTATATAACTTATAACAAACTAAAAGCAAAATTCAGTAAAAAATAACATTTTTAAACTTTTGTCATTTTGAGCCAAGCGAAGAATGTTAAGATTTCTTGATTGTTGGAAAGACAAATATTTTAAAAAAAAATGGCATTTATTTGCCATTTTTATTTATTTTTTTGTTACCCTTGTTGTCGCAATTGCGAGTGCACCTGGTCCAATGTGACAAGACACACTTAGCGAAAGTGGATCAACAAATTTAACTTTTGATTTTGGAAATGCTTTTTCAATTTCTGCTTTGAATTTCATAGCTTCTTCTTCATTGTTGGTGTGGGCAATATCAATTTGCATTTCACCATTTTCATAATATTCTTTTAACACAGTCTCAAAATCTTTTTTAACTGCATTAATCATCTTTTGTTTTGCTTGGCTCATGTTTAGTGCTTTTGCAAATGAGTCTAACTTTTCTCCGTGAATTTGAAGAATTGGTTTGATATTCAAAATAGTGCCAATGAGTGCCACGGCAGGAGTAATTCTGCCACCTTTTTTAAGATATTTCAAAGTATTCACTGTTATGTAAATGCTACTGTCAAGTTTTGTGTTTTCAAGATAATCTTTAATTTCTGCCGCACTGTAGCCATCGTGTGCCATTTTTAATGCTTCGTAAACACTATCTTTTTGTGTGACTGAAATACGTTGGTTATCCACAACTGTTACATTTGGATATTCCTTTGAAAACTCAATGGCATTATGACATGACTCGCTTAGACCACTTGACATAGGTATGTAAACAACTTCATCATGGGTTTTGAGTGCATTTTCCCACATTTCTTTTACTTGGAAAGGTGATGGCTGTGAAGTTGAAATATCTGCATTTTCAGCCAACTTTTTATAAAAATCTTCTTGTGAGAGGCTGATTTCTTCAAAATATTCTTCTCCGTTTATGATAAATGGCATTGGGAGAACATATAAATCCTCGTTTTGCTCCGTAAGTTTAATACCTGAATTACTATCTGTTATAATTGCTATTTTTGACACAATATCCTCCTTAGTTTAACTTCTTTAGTATAAAGTATATATTTGAATTTTACAAGTAATTTTCTAGCACAAAAATAAAATTTTGTGTAATAGTAATATTTTATTAGTTGCGTTGTGTTTTTATTAATATTATGATATAATCGTAGTGTTAGGAGATTATTATGATTTTTGATGAAATTAAAAAAGCAAATATTTTAGCTATGAAAGAAAAAGATGGTGTTGCACACACAATTTACAGTGTGCTTATAAACAAATTCATGTTGGAACAAATTAAAAAACGTGAAAAGCATGAAGAATTTACCGATGTGGATGCAATTCAGATATTGCAAAAATCTGTGAAAGAGCTTGGGGAAGAACTTGAAAATTACAAAAAAGTTAACAATACCGAAGAAATTGAAAATATTTCAAAACAACTTGAGCTTGTAAGAGCATATCTTCCAAAGATGATGAGTGAAGAAGAAATAAAAGAAATAATCTTGTCACTTGAAGACAGGAGTATCCCATTTGTAATGAAATATTTTAAAACAAATTATGCTGGCAAGTGCGATATGCGTCTTGTTCAAGAAGTCTTAAAGAGTATATGATATGAAAGTTTTTGCAATTAGTGATTTCCACCTTTGCATAAGTGGCGCCAAACCAATGGAGATTTTTGGTGATGGATGGGCGAACTATCTTGAAAAAATAAAAGAGGACTGGCAAAATAAAGTAAACGATGATGATGTTGTTTTGATTGCTGGAGATATTTCATGGGCAATGAAACTTGATGAGGCGAAGCAGGACCTTGTATACTTTGACAATTTAAAGGGAACAAAAATATTTGTTCGTGGCAATCATGATTACTGGTGGCAAGGTATATCCAATGTAAGGCAAGCACTCAAAAATAATTGTTATGCACTTCAAAATGATGCCATAAAAATTGGAAATATTGTGGTTTGCGGAACTCGTGGTTGGACCGTTCCCGACAAAGACTTTAAAGATGATCAAGATAAAAAGATATATAAAAGGGAAGTTTTAAGGCTGGAAATGGCACTATTCCGCGCAGCAAGTTTAGCTAATGATGGTGATAGTATCGTTTGTATGCTTCACTATCCACCATATTCACAAAATAAAGGTGAGAGTGAATTTGTGTCTTTGTTAAAAAAATATAATGTTAAAGCATGCGTATTTGGTCATATTCACTCAAATATTGGAAAATATAAACTATATGAAAATTTATATGGCATTGATTTTTATTTGACATCGTGTGACCTTTTGGGAAACAAACTTCAGCAAATTAAAATATAAGTTGCAATTATTTAAATTTTATTCTAATATAAACCTAGGAGGGATTTATGGATGCAGGATTGGTTCTTTTAATTCTTAACATATTATTTGCAGTATTTTTGGTACTGGGCTTTATTTTTGGTTTTGTTAAAGGATTAAAAAAATCTGCACTAAGAATTGGATTTTTCTTTGTAGCAGTTATAGTTGCCGGTATCATAACGCCTTATATATCAAAACTGATTTTGGGCATTCAAATAACCTATGAAGGACAGCTCACATCAATTGAAAACATTATTCTTTCAGCAATAAACAGTTCAGAGCAGGTGGCAGAGTTGATGCAGGCAAGTCCAACCATAGCGACTTTAATTGAAAACTTTCCTATAATGCTTGTGAATTTAGTGACATTTGTTTTATTGACATATCTCGTCAACTTGGTTGCCTGGGTCATTTATTTGGTGGTGGCATCTGTATGTTTTCCGAAAGAAAAAGTCCAAAAAGATGAAATTGTCGTCAAAACAAAGAGCAAAAAACGCAAATGGCGCTGGTTTGGTGGACTTGTTGGTGCAGTACAAGGCCTTGCACTGGCATTCTTGACATTTTTGCCGCTAAGTGGAATAGTTGGATTATACAATGATCTTTCCACTGCTACCCAAACAGTTCAAGCGGACACGCAAGAAAGTTCAAACCTATCACTTTCAGCTCAATTGATCAATGAAAATATTCCAGAGGAATTTAAGGAATACATTTCTGCATACAACGATAGTGCCATTGCTAAGGTCAGTGGAGTGTTCGGTATTGATGATGCTATATTTAATCAGGTGGCATCTGTTACGATAGATGGTACAAAGATCTCACTTAGAGATGAAGTGGTGAACATAGCAAATGTTTACGACAATGTTGGATTTCTGATGGATATTGACTTTTCATCTTGGGAAGTTGTAAAGACTTTGAACTATGATAATTTGCTTCGTGCTGTGGATTATATCTTTAATTCTAACTTGCTTACAACTGCGCTTCCTGAACTTGTCGATTTTGGTATTGATAAAATAATTGAAATGCCCGAAATTCAGTCTAATGCAGATTACTTGTCTTTAGTAGAGACTATAAGAGATGAACTTCGCTCAGATGAAGGCATCAATGAAAATTTAAAAAATGAACTTGTATCCGTAATAAATACAGCGAAAATTGCTGCTGATAATAAAATTTTTGATCAAATTCCAACCGATGCTAACGTTTCAGAAGATGATATAAACGATATATTAGATATTTTGTCCATGAACGATAAAGCAGTTTTAACTCAAATCATTGACAACATTTTCAACTCTAAGATATTAAATAAAGCGGCGCTTTTTGGATTAAATTATGCCGTAGATTTCCTTGAAGAACAGTTAATTTTCCTTACCGATGACCAAACTATCGTTATAAATAATATTGATATAAAAGATGAAAATCTTACTTTGAAAAAAGGTGAAGTCACAAGCCTGCTGTCAAGTGCATTAAATATTGGAAAAATAATTTTAGACGAGAACATACAAGTTGTGGAAGAGAATATTTTGCAAATCTTTGACTTTAACCTTGAAGGTATAGTCACAAACTTAGGCACTATGATGAATGCAGTTCAAAACATGAACGTGTTTAGTCAGACTGGAATATATAATCAGATAGTTTCTGCATTTGCAAAAACTGAATATAATAACTATGTAGATTTCAATATTTTCAAAGGCGATAATGTTTGGTTAGAGGAAACACAATCACTTGCCAACGTTATTGATATGGTGAGACAATCTCAAATTATTAGTTATATTGAACAAACGGGAGAAAATCAATACACCGTATCTGACGAAAACATTACAAAGATTTTCCAAAATTTGACCAAAATGTCAGAAATAAATGGCGAGAGTAAAACATTGTTGCGTCAAATAATTGAACCAATTTATAACAGTGATGCCTTCAAAAAGTTAATCAAAGTGGGCTTTGAAAATTTAAACACAGTTATAAATGAATTGGGAGATATCCTTAAGGAAGGCACCGTGCTTGGTGATATAAACTATGATGCTTTGTATGAGGAAAATGAGAAAGAAAATCTTTTTGCCTTTGCAGACAACATAGCAAAATATGTAAGTACATTGGACATAAAACAATTCAAAGAAAACACATTTGAATATCTTTTAAGTTCAAATTTATCGTTGTTTGGAAGTTGTATAGATTCAATAAGAGCATCCAGTATTTTCTCAGATATTGAAACAGAAAATGGTGTTGTCCCTGGAATCTACACAAATCTTGTTGATACCCTATCAACCACGCAGCTGAATCAATTTATTGATTTTAATTGCTTTAAAGACAATCAATTTTCCTTCAATGTTGAATTTACAAATCTTCAACCTATCATTGATAAAATGCTTACAAAGCAAATAACTTATCAGGGTGAAACCTATAATTTGATCTCATATATTCTACAAGTTGGAAATCTTGAAAATATGCTTGACCAAATAAATAGTGACGATGTTAACCAAATATTTACACCACTTATGAACAACAGAGTATTTAGACCTATAGGTGTGTTGGTTGTAAACAGCATCAACTCACAAATCAAAGATTTTGTTGGCAATTTAGGTGTGAATATTCCTGTGGATATAGACGATTTGAGTGAAGATGAAGTGGCTGAAGTTGTGGGTGTTTTAGGTTCAGTTATAGATCTTGCTTCTGACATTATGACAAATACCTCCATAGAAGATTTGGTAACGGGTGAAAGTAGTGATCAATTGGCTGGCCTTTTGGAGCAACTTGAAGATAGTGCCAATAAACAGGGAGTATTTGAAGGTGCATACAATGCAATGCTTGGCTACATTCAGACAGATGAAACTGTGGGTGGATATGTAAGCGGCAAACTTGACCAATTTACAACAGATGGTGATATAGATTGGTCGTCACTCATACAAGATGTTAAAAATGAATACACAAAATAATTTTAATCACATCCCAATAATGCTAAATGGAGTAACATCGGGTCTAAACATTAGACCCGATGGTATTTATCTTGATTGTACAATTGGTGGTGGCGGTCACAGTAGTGAAATTTTGAAACACCTTGGCCCAAATGGTATGCTTATTGGTATAGATAAAGACGAAGATGCTATAAATGCATGCAAAAAGCGTTTTCAAAATATGAATAATGTCACCCTCATAAGAGGAGACTTTAAAGATGTTAAAAACATATTACAAGGTCTTAATATAGATTTACTAGATGGAGTCTTAATTGATCTTGGTGTTAGTTCTTATCAACTTGATACTGCATCTCGAGGCTTTAGTTTTAGATATGATGCGCCACTAGATATGCGAATGGATAAACGTCAGCAGCTATCTGCCTATGATGTTGTAAACAAATACTCTTTAAATCATCTAACGAGAGTAATCAAAGAATACGGAGAGGAGCAGTTCGCAAAAAGTATAGCCTCAAATATTGTAAAAAATAGGCCTGTAAACACAACCAAACAACTTGCACAAATAATTGAGCAAAGCATGCCTAAAAAAGTTGTATTTTCAAGAAATGGTGCGCATAAAAAAACGTTTCAAGCTATAAGAATTGAAGTTAATAAGGAATTGGATAATCTGTTTGAAACTGTTATGTTTCTAATTCAAAAGTTGAAAAGCAAAGGTAGAATGGCAGTGCTTACATTCCATTCGTTGGAAGATAGAATAATAAAGAATGCTTTCAAACTTTGTGCCACTGACTGTATTTGTCCACCAGGTACACCAATTTGTATTTGTGGGCATAAAAAAAGTGTTAAACTTGTAAATAAAAAACCAATAATTGCATCAGAAAGCGAACAAAAGCAAAATTCACGCTCCACATCTGCAAAACTTAGGATTATTGAAAAACTCTAAAAAATATTGCCAAAAATTTTTTGATGTGATATACATAAGGTAATAAAATTGAAATAAAAGGAGTATGTATAATATGGATTTTAAAAATCAAAACAATGAAAGTACTCAAACCATTACATTGGAAAAAGTCATCCAAACTCAGGATGCGCAAAAAGAAGTTGAACATGTACATACTCTTCCAGAAATCAATTTGTTTTCCAGTGATTCATTGACAAAAAAAGTTGAGATAGAAGAAAGTTCACCAAAAGCTGAAAAAAGTGATGACAAACTTGAAAAACTAAAAAAACAAATCTTGGAAAATCAACGCGAAAAAGAAGAGAAGGAGAAAGAAGAGGCACAGCATACTCATGAGGACGTTGAAACTGAGCAAACTGATGCGGTGGAAGAAAGTGTTGAAAGTTTGTATAATACAAGCCTTATGATTGAACCAAGTGCTGATGAAGTAAGTATTGAAGAAATTGAAAGCACAAATAAAAGCAATCAGAAAGGTTATAAATTTAGGTTTCGATTACTTACGGGGGTGTTCTGTTGTCTAATGGCAATTTTGGTTGGTTGGATAATAGGCAATTCTATTGAACTTGCATCTACTTCTTCAAGTATTGCAACCGAATCTGCAACTTCGCAGGAGTATAATGTCAATATCGCGCAATATCTAAGTAAGATAGAAAAACTCAACGATGCAACCGACGATGTGCCATCACAGCCGGGAGAGGGTTCGTTACTTCCTATTGAGGAGGTGATAACTATAACACCTCAGCCACTAGACGACCCAACTGAGTATGAGCAGGAAAGTAATTGGTTTGATAGTATTTGTAATTGGCTAAGACATTTGTTTGGAGGCTAATTTGCAAGACAAGGAATTTACATTACATAGTTTACGAAAGAGGATATCAGCATTTTTGTTAGCGATATCCTTTTTATTTGGTGCACTTGTGATAAGATTGGCATTTGTTTGTATATTTGGTAGTGAAAGACTTCAAAATCTTGCCTTGTCTCAGTGGACACGTGACTTGCCTATAACTGCAGAAAGAGGTAAAATCTACGATGCAAACGGGGCCACATTGGCAGTCTCTTTCACTTCTTATGATGTCTATGTTCGTGGTAGAGAGATAAAAGACGCAAGTAAAGTTGCTCAATTTTTGTCACAAAAATTGAATATGAGCTATGACTTGGTTTACAACAAGGCCAGTATTACAACTGTATCTGAGGTTTTGGTAAAACTTCAGGTGGATAGCGAAACGGCTAAAAGTATTGCACTTGAAAATTTAAGTGGTGTCTTTTTATCTGAGAGTATAAAAAGGTATTATCCATATGGTGACCTTTTAACTCAGATATTGGGCTTTACAACAGTTGACAACACCGGTCAAGCAGGTGTTGAGGCATATTTTAATGATGCACTAAGCGGTGAAGATGGATATTTTTTAGTTCAAAGTGACCTTCAGGGAAAAGAGATAGAAAACTCTCTTCGTACCTACATAGATGGTGTCGCTGGTGACAATGTAACACTCACAATCGATGTCAATATACAAAGTATAGTTGAAAGTGTACTTGAAAAGGTGATGATTGAGCAAAAAGCCAAAAGTGTTTCATGCTTAATTATGGATGCAACAAACGGAGAAATTGTTGCAAGTAGTACAAAACCTAGTTTTGACTTAAATAATATCCCAAGAGATGACACTGCAAATCTTTTGGAAATGACACGTGATAAAATAGTTGTAGACGTTTATGAGCCAGGATCCACCTTTAAAATACTTACAATGGCTTCTGCAATAGAAAGCGGTAATGCGAAATTAAGTGATCACTTCTACTGTGGAGGAAGCGCAACAGTGGATGGCCAAAGAATTAGGTGCTGGAAATCAATTGGACATGGCTCAATTGACCTCACTCAAGGTTTGGTCAATTCTTGTAACTGTGTCTTCATGGCTTTAAGTCAAAGAATGGGAACTGACGTTTTTTATGATTATTTAAAAAAATTTGGCCTTGGCAGTACAACTGGAATACAAATAACCTCAGAAAGCAGTGGAATACTTATGAACCAAGCAAATGTCAAAAATGTGGATCTTGCACGTATAGGTTTTGGGCAAGCAGTTGCAGTCACACCACTTCAACTAGTCACTGCAGTCTGTAGTGCAGTAAATGGAGGATATCTTTATACTCCTAGCATTATCAAAAATATAACATCAGTTGACGGTATAAAAAAATACACCAATGAAGCAGCAATCAAAAACACAACCATTTCTCAAAACACATCAAATGTATTAAATGATATGCTTAAAAAGGTTGTAAACAAGCAGGAGGAATTCAGTTTTGTTCCGGGCTATGATGTTGGAGGTAAGACGGGAACAGCTCAAAAATATGAAAATGGTGCCATTGCGCAGGGCAAGTATATTTCCAGTTTCATAGGAACTTATCCAGCTTCAAATCCAAAATATGTTATGCTTATACTTGTTGACGAACCGGGTGCAGGAGCATATTATGGCAGTGTTGTTGCATCTCCATATGGTAAAGAAATTTTAAGTCAAATCATATCTTATTTAGGCGACAAACCCGTGGCCGATGTAGAGGTTAATTATGTGACCATGCCTGACCTTGTTGGTAAAAGTTTGACAGATGCCGTATTGACATTGAACTCATTGAAACTAAGTTATGAAATTGACGGAAATGGAGGAAGCGTGCTAAGGCAATTACCTCCAGCCGGAACGCAAATTGATCAGAATTCCACAGTTATTTTAATAACTGAATAAAAGTAATAAAAAAATAACACAAAAAACAAAAAAATAAAGGAAATATCTTTTATGTGTCGAATAATGTAATTGTAATTTTGTGATGCGTAAGAGGTATTTTTTTTGAATAGAGGCTTTGACGAAACCTGGATAGAACAACTTAAATCAAAAAATGATATCGTGACAGTAATGTCGCGCTATTTGACGTTGACACAAAAAGGTAAAAATTTTTGGACATGCTGTCCTTTCCATAACGAACGAACGCCTTCAATGAGCATAAACCCTTTGGAGCAGTACTATCATTGTTTTGGTTGTAAAGAGCATGGGGACGTAATTACTTTTATTGAAAAGATTGAAAGTTGTGATTTTATGACGGCAATTGAAATCTTGGCAAAAAATGCCAACATGGAGATCCCAGCCTTTAAAGGTGATCAAAACTTGCAAAAGCGCAAAAAACAAAAAGAAGTTATCATGAATATTTTGGCAGAAAGTGCAAGGCACTATGAAGCTAATCTTTATGACCCTTCGGCTAAAAAAGCTCAAGAGTACGTAAAATCGCGCAAATTCACACGTACTTCATTAAACGAGTTTCATATTGGTTACAGCAAGAATTGGACCGATATTGTAACATTTTTGAAAACCAAAGGCTTTTCTTACGAAGATATGCTCGCGAGCGGTGTGGTTGAATATAAGGACAAATACTTTGATGCTTTTGGTGAAAGACTCATATTCCCTATATACAATATCATGGACGAATGCGTTGGATTCAGCGCAAGGAGTATTGTGCCAACAGACTATGCAAAATACAAAAACTCATCAAATAATTTGGTGTTTGACAAAAGCAAGACAATGTTTGGAATAAACTTTTTGAAAAAACTAAAACAACAACATAATCTAGATTACATAATCATAGTTGAAGGACAAATGGATGTAGTTGCACTTCATCAAGCAGGTTATAAAAATTGTGTTGCGTGTTTGGGAACAGCTCTTACGCCATATCATGCAAAACAACTTAAATACCTTTGTGAAAATGTGATAGTGTCCTTAGATGGTGATAGTGCAGGACAGAATGCATCTGTTAAGACAATAGACACTTTACTTGAAGCAGGGCTCAATGTCAAAGCAATCAAAATTCCTGATAAAATGGATCCAGATGAATACATAAAAGCTAATGGCAAGGAAACTTACCAAAAACTTCTAGACAATGCAATGGATCATGTCGTGTTTAAAATCTATCATAAATTGGAACAATATGACTTGAATAAAATTGATCAGAAGGCAAAATTTGTAAGCACTGCAATAAATATTGTCAATGAACTTAATACCAACAGCGAAAAACAGTTATACCTTGATGTGATTAAAAACTTGACAAATATTCCAATTGAAATTCTAAAACGTGATTTGGTTTCCTCTGTGAAACAGGATAGTGTGGAGGAAAAATCACATATTGAATATTTTGAGGATGCACAACTTAAAGCAGTTAAATTTGTACTTGCAAGTTTGTGTTTTAAAAAGGAATATGCAAATTTTAATTTTGATCTTCGAAAATATCTAAAAAATCCATCGTATATTAAACTTTATGACATCCTGTTGTCATACCATCAAAGCAATAAAGCATTTTTAATAAGCAACCTTTTCGATAACTTTGATGTAGAAAATGACGTTGCCATAAAGGAACTTATAGACTACAATTTTGAAGAAATTCAAAATCCAAGTCAGTATTACGAAGAATGTATATGGAAGATAAGAGAAGAATATTTAAAAGATAAAATTAAACAATATACAAAACAAATTGACACACAGGCAGATAATACTCAAAGATTGGAAATACTAAAGAAAATAAATGAAATTCAAAAAAAACTAAAGAATAAAAATTTGGAGGATTAGAAATTTGAGAGAAAAATTAGAACAAGAACTTGCAAAGTTAATTGAAATAGGCACCAAAAAAAGTTCTCTAAACGAAGAGGATATATATTTCCGTTTGCTCAAACATGAGGCATCAGCTGAAGAGATAGAACAGGTTATGCAAGCAATAGAAAATGCAAATATAAAAATTATCAAAGCTGAAAACCCAGATGTAGAGAAAGAAAATTTTGATGATTTAGTCAGCCAAGTAAGTGTTGATGACCCTGTAAAAATGTATTTAAAGGATATAGGGAAAGTCCCACTTCTTACCAGTGAAGAAGAAATTGATCTTGCAAAACGCATGCTTAACGGTGATGAATATGCAAAGGCAAAACTTTCAGAAGCAAACCTAAGGCTTGTGGTTAGCATAGCAAAAAGATACGCTGGAAGAACAAGTATGCAATTTTTGGATCTTATCCAAGAGGGCAATATTGGACTTTTGAAAGCCGTTGAAAAATTTGACCACACTAAAGGCTTCAGATTTTCCACATACGCAACGTGGTGGATTCGTCAATCCATTACACGTGCTATGGCAGATCAGGCTCGTACAATAAGAATTCCAGTCCATATGGTTGAAACCATTCACAAACTCACACGTGTCAAACGTCAACTTCTTCAAGAATTGGGCAGAGATCCAACTTTAGAGGAGATTGCCAAAGCCATGGATGTAACTGAAGAAAGAGTGGCTGAAATTCAAAAAATTGCACAGGAACCAATTTCAATTGATACTCCTGTTGGCGAGGAAGAAGACAGCAAAATGGCAGATTTTATTGAAGATGAGCTTGTTAAATCACCTGTTGAAGTCGCAACTCAAAATCTACTCAGAGAACAGTTATTAGGGGTAATTGAAACTTTGACCCCACGCGAGCAAAAAGTTATAAGACTTAGATATGGACTTGATGACTCTCATCCTAGAACTTTAGAGGAAGTAGGCAAGGAGTTTAATGTTACAAGAGAGCGTATAAGACAGATAGAAGCAAAAGCATTAAAAAAACTTAGAAATCCAAATAGAAGCAAAAAACTTGTTGACTTTATGGAGTGATGACTTTATCCTATAGAAAGGAGTAATTATGGATATACAACAAATTTTGGCCTATCAAAAACAAGATTTTGAAATTTTGAAACTTGAAAGGCAACTTGATGAAAGCGAAGATAAGAAAATTTATCATGCTATGATAAATGTTGTCAAAGATGCACAAAACAAATCCAACAATCTGGAAAAAGAAGCTGGACAACTGATAAAACAATATTCAGATTTAAAAAAGGCATATGACGACAATATAAAAAAATGTGGCGAACTTGTCAATAAAAAAACAAGCGACATTTCTAAGGAAGAACTTGAAAAACTTGTTTCCACCACAAAAGGCATGATAGATAATATAGATATTTTAGAGAAAAAAATGTTGGCATTTGCTGAGCAGGTCAATTCTTGTCTTGGTGAGTTTGATGCTGCTAGAAAAAGGTACAATGATGCAAGAAAAAAATATACTCTTCATAAACAAGCATTTGAGGCTCTTTCAAACAAATTAAAACCCCAAATTGATAGTTTAAAACAGGAAATAAAAAAAGTTGAAGAAAATATGGATCCTACATTTTTGTCAAAATACAAGCAGCGAAGAGCGGACAAGGTATTTCCTATCTTTGTCCCAGTCGTTGATAAGGCCTGTGGTGGGTGTAGGATGGAATTGCCATCGGCCAATTTAGACAAATTAAAGCGCAATGGTTTTTTGGAATGTGAACATTGCCGAAGAATAATATATAACAATTAAAAAAACTAGGTTTGTCCTAGTTTTTTTAATCAGATAAGTGTTTTATAATTTCATCTTTAGCCAACTGATCGCAGCGGTTATTCAATTCATCATCACTGTGTCCTTTGACTTTGTTCCATTTTATTTTATGGTATGCATTCAACTCAATAAGCCTTTGCCAAAGCTCCAAGTTTTTAACAACTTTGCCTTCAGAATTGCGCCAATTTCTTTTTTCCCAAGTCGTAATCCAATCCTGCAAAAATGCGTTGACAACATATGCACTATCACTAAATATTTCAACATTGCACTTTTCAGGCAACATCTCAAGCCCTTTGATAACTGCCATAAGTTCCATCTTGTTGTTGGTTGTGTCGGCTTCAAAACCAGAGTTTTCCGTTACTTTTCTATTAAATTTAAGAATACATGCCCATCCCCCCATGCCAGGGTTGTTAGAACAGGCACCATCAGTGTATAAAATTGCTTTTTTCATAGTAATATCATTATGTTATATAATTTTCTTAAAGTCAATAGAATACGAAAAAAATCTTTAAAATGTTCCCAAATTATAAAAAAAAAGCACTACGTTTGAGTGCTTTGTGAGAAATTATTATACTATTGTAATTATCATACCAACTAGTATCAGACACAATGCTACAGCTAGCAATATAAGGTAAATAGGGTCCTTACTGCTTGGATTATCCGTCTTCCTTGCTACTTTAGTTATTTTCTTTGCAAGGATAGACAAAGCGAAGCCCAGGGCTGCCAAGATAATTCCTACCAATTTATTAGGTGTTTGCAAAAACTCAAGCAATGTTGCCTCTAAAAGTAATGAAAACATATTTCCTCCTAACTCTTTCGACTTATTATAACATCTAAATAGCAAAATTACAATACAATTTTTTTAATTTGTTTAAAGTTTATGTTTTTTTTCACCAATATATGTTTATTTGAATAAAAATATAGGTGAGGTGTGTGCAATGCAAAATATAGCAATTTTGTATGGTGGAAAAAGTGTGGAACATGATATTTCTGTGTTAACTGCTCTTCAAGTTATGCAAAACTTAGATAAAAAAAAATATAATATTATACCAATCTATCAAACACATAATTGCGAATTTATAATTCCAGATGATTACACTAACCCCAAAACATACATAGGTGAAGTAGAGAAATTTAAAAAAGTTACATTCGCTTACGGCAAAGGTGAGGTTATTGTTAAAAATTTGTTTAAAAAGAGAATGAAGATAGATTGTGCAATAAATTGTTGTCATGGCAACAGCGGAGAGGACGGAACATTGAATGCTGTGATGAATTTGGCGCATATTCCAATCACTTCGTCATCAATACTAGGAAGTAGCACTTGCATGGATAAAGTTATTATGAAAGATATATTTAAAGCTAATAACATAAATTGCGTTGATTACAGGCTGATAACTGCTGATGATGACAAAGAAAGCAAACTTGAAGAAATAGTAAATGCCTTGGGCTTTCCTTTGATTGTCAAACCGTCAAATTTGGGCAGTAGCATAGGTATAAACAAAGCAACAGATTTAAAGTCACTTTCCCAAGCAATAGAAATAGCTTTTTACTATGATAGCAGGGTGATTGTTGAAAAATGCCTTGAGAACTTCAAAGAAATTAACATTTCTTGTCTTGGCGATACACAGCCAGAGTTCTCACGACTTGAACAGCCACTTTCATGGCAAAACTTTTTGGATTTTGATAAAAAATATACTGATAGTCATGCAAAGAAAATTTTAGATCCGAACCTTGGCAAGGGTGTAATAGATGAAATTAAAAATATTTCCCAAAAAGTTTGGAAAATTTTTGACCTCTCGGGAGTTGTCAGAATAGATTATATGGTCAAAGATGACGAGGTTTATATCAACGAGATAAACACAATACCGGGCTCTCTTGCATTTTATTTATGGAAAAATAAATATGATTTTTTTGAACTCTTAGACAAACTTATTCAAATTGCCATCTCTCGCTTCAATCGTCAAAACAAGCATAAATATACATTTACATCAAGCGTATTAGCAGATTACAAGCCAAATTCAATGAATAAATATGCAAAAAGATAAATAAATATTCTTCAACATATCTTATTGATCACCCTAGACACTTGTGGGTCATATTGTCTAATATTGTTTTTAATCAATTGCTTTTCATCTTGAGATAACACATAGTTTTCGATGTTGAAATCCTTTTTTATGGAAATGCCACCATTTTTGCCAATACTAGAGGTGATCTTTACTCCCGACATGCAAAGGCAATCAATGTATCTATACACCGTCCTTGTACTTATTTCAAAACATTCTGCTATTTCTTTAGCAGTTGTTTTTTGTCTATTTAAAACAAATAAAAATATTCCAAAAATCAAATATTGTTTCATCTTTCCTCCATGACTATTATAGCACACTTTTAACAAAAAACAAACATTTGTTCTGTTTTTTATAATTTTTTTTATTTAGGCATATTACAAATTTTGACATCATACATTAAAGTATCACACGGAGGTTATATGGAAAGATTTGAAATATACGAAGACATAAAAAAGCGCACCAATGGTGATATATATATAGGAGTGGTTGGACCTGTAAGAAGTGGTAAATCTATGTTTATATCACGATTTATGCAAAATTTGGTCATTCCAAATATAAAGAACGAACAACAAAAGGAAAGAGCGATTGATGAATTACCTCAAAGTGCTGAGGGTAAAACAATCATGACAACTCAGCCCAAGTTTGTTCCTGAAAATGCCATAAACGTGCATTTGGACAATGTTGATCTGTCTGTAAGATTGGTTGACTGCGTCGGATATCTCATAAGTGGTGCTATGGGTCATGAAGAAAATGATAAACCAAGATTGGTCAAAACACCTTGGTCAGAAAAAGAAATGCCTTTTGAAGAAGCTGCACGTATTGGAACTGAGAAGGTCATAACAGAACATTCAACCATAGGTATTGCAATCACCACCGATGGCACTATCAGTGATTTGCCTCGCTCGGCCTATGTTGAGGCAGAGCAGAAAGTGGTGGATGAACTCAAAAACACGGGAAAGCCTTTTGTATTAGTTGTAAATTCAAAGAATCCTAAAAGTGAAGAAACTCAAAACCTAGCAAAAAGTTTACAACAAAAATACGATGTCTCAACACTTGCAATAAATGTTAAAGAATTATCTGAAAATGATATTCAGGACATTTTTGAAAAAGTATTACTTGAATTCCCTATACGTTCTTTAAAGGTCAGAATGCCAGATTGGTTGTGTGCACTTGACGGCGACGATAAAATCATTTGCGATATAATTGAAGAAGTCAAAAAGTTTGGTGAAGGTGCAGAAAAAATAGGACAGATAGATAAAACCAATGTTGCCTTTTTGGAAAGTGAAGATTTTGAACCTCTCACTATTGGCTCAATAAGGATGGGTGAAGGCACAATAATGTTTGATGTAAAACCTCGTCAATCGCTGTTCTACAAAGTGCTATCCAATCAGTGTGGAACACCAATTCAAGACGATTTCCATCTTGTGCGCTATATCAAAGAACTAGCATTTGCCAAAACTCAATATGACAAACTTGCCAAAGCACTTGACGAAGTTGACGAAAATGGTTATGGAGTTGTTGTTCCAAAACTTGATAGCATGGTGCTCGAAGCTCCACAAGTGGTAAAACAAGGTGGAAGATATGGTGTAAAAATCAAAGCAACTGCACCAAGCTTGCACATCATGAAGGTCGATGTTGAAACCGAGATCAACCCATTGGTTGGGACAGAAGAACAATCAAAAGACTTAGTTCAATATCTTAAAGACGAATTTGAGACCAATCCAGAAAGCGTATGGCAGACCAATATGTTTGGCAAAACCCTTGAATCATTGGTGAGTGATGGCATTTCTGACAAACTCACAGCCATGCCACTTGAAGCGCAACGCAAAATGAGAAAAACTGTTGGCAGAATTGTCAACGAGGGCAAAGGCGGAATAATCTGTATCCTACTGTAAGCTAATGGT
>ERZ1643251.997-NODE-997-length-34936-cov-12.066856_pt1 | contig 34936 bp, 26 predicted proteins | sample MGYA00579261_ERZ1643251 | MGnify/ENA primary metagenome ERZ1643251 (study PRJEB29033, sample SAMEA4952267) | chicken gut metagenome | biome: Broiler Chicken; feature: Gastrointestinal Tract; material: Caecum | place: Ireland | collected 2018 | study: Broiler... | reverse complement strand
GTTTATAGCCTCGTCCGACGGCACGGGCAGAAATATCACGTGGACGACCGGCAAACAGGGCGCAGCCGCAAAATCGGCGGGGCGCGACGGAAAAACGGGAACGTACGACGACGGCTGCCCCGTAACATGGGCGGATTTTCAGGCGCTCCTGCGCAGAATGCAGCAGCACAACATAACGCCGTTTATCTGGTCGAACGAAGTCGGCTACCGCAACCAGATACTGCTTTCGCTCTGGGCGGACTCGGAAGGGCGCGAAAATTTCGAAAAGATCAAGACCCTCTCCGGAACGTTTACCGATTATACGGGTGCGCAGCAGACGCTCAGCGAGAATACGGGTTATAGGATCAATCTTATGCAGGGCAAATACAACGCCGTCGAATTTGCGGCATATGTTTCTTCCAACGGCTATATGGACGGCAATTCCGGAACGTTCGGCTTTACCGAAACACAAGATCAGTACATTGATTCGAGACATTCCCAAACGATCGGGAACGGAAACCGCATAGCATTCCTCATCGACGGCGGGCATTGGTACAACGAAGACGAGGGGTACATTGAACAGACCAATCAGGAGCGCTACCCCGAAGATTACGGCAAAACAGGGCGCAGGTTCTCCGTAATGCCGTTCCCCGTTTTCGGCGACGAAACCAATACCACGGCTACCTATCTGGAGAGTTCTCATGAATTTGCCATGTTCGTAAATGCGCAAACGAACAATGCGGCTCTTGCCAAATTGTTTATTCGTTTTCTCTGCACTGACGAAAGCCTGCGCAAAACGACGATGATGAGCGGCCTGCACAGAAATTACAACTATACGCTTACCGATGATGAAATCGCCGAAATGCCGTATTATTATCAGCAACTCTATAAATTGCAGTCCTCTCCCGATGTGGATATCGTCAGCGTGCGGCAAAGCAATGATTTTTATATCAGGAACCAGGAACTCGCGAGCATTATCGGGTGGGTGTTCCAAGGCTCGTTCCGCAACAATCAGGGAACAAATACGAGTTTGAGCGAACCGTTCGACGATTTCAGGTATTATACGAAGCAGGGCCTTACCGTTGACAAATATGTGCAGGGCAGTTACCAGTATTACGCCGACCAATGGGGGACGATGGTTCAATGAGTAAAAAACAGAGAGATTCGGAAAACTCGTCCTGGCGCGATCGGATAAAGTGGGGGATATACGATGTCCGCTGTTCGCTGCACCATAAGTTGCATTCCGCGTCTGCTGGTAAAAAAACGGCAACGCTGCGGAAATCTCGCATCTATGAAAAACTTTTTATCGCCGCGGTACTCTTTATTCCCCTCACGATTTTCTGCGTGTTTTACATCGGCGTAAACATCAACAGCATTTTCCTTGCGTTTCAGGAATACAATCCTCGCACCGGCGATTACGATTGGCTGGGATTCGACAATTTTGCGACGTTTTTCGAAATGCTGAAAACGGAAGCGTTCATGAATTATGCGTGGAGAAACACCGTCATTTTGTTCGTGCTCAATCTGGCGGTAAATCTCCCTTTCCACATTATAATCGCCTATTACGTCTATAAGAAAAATCCGCTTGCCAAAACATTTCGTATATTGTTGTTTTTGCCGTCTATCCTTTCCAGCGTGATCACGGTAACGATGTTCAAATACTTTTTGACTTACGGATTGGAGGGGATCTACAATATATTTCACCTCGGCGAGATTCCGAATTTGATTTACGATCCGTCAACAGGGTTTACGACGATCATCGGCTATTCGTTCTGGGTGAATTTCGGCGGTTCGATCATTCTGTTTCTCGGTTTGATGAACAGGATCCCGCCGGATATTCTGGAAGCGGCGTCTATTGACGGCATCACGCCCGTAAAGGAGTTTGTGCACATCATACTGCCGCTTATTTTCCCCACGATCAGCATTTACATCATCAACCTTCTGGCGGGATTTTTTGCCCAGCAGGGTTCATTGTATACGTTCTACGGCAGCGATGCGCGCAACGAGTTTTATACCTTCGGTTACTACTATTATATTCAGGTGCTCGGCGAAGCGGGCGTTGCGAGATATCCGGTCGCTTCGGCCGCCGGCCTGCTGTTCACCATAGTGACCGTGCCGGTTACGCTGGGCGCGCGCTGGATCATGAATAAGGTCTGCCCGTCTGTGGATTATTGAGGTGCATAATGGAAAGAAGTAAGTTGAAAAAGGGCAAATGGGGGCCTTTCCGCATCATAATGCTGTTTTTGCTGTCCGTTTATGCGCTGACGATCATTTTCCTGGTCGTTTGGGTGCTGCTGTCGTCTTTTAAGTCGAAAATGGATTTCAGCGACTATCCGCTCGGTTTCCCGAAAAAATTCTATTTTGAAAATTATGCCAATATCTTTAAGGAACTGAGCGTTCCGGTCACGATACCCGGCGTTGGGCAGAGGGATATTCTTCTTCCCGAACTGTTTCTGTACTCGCTTTTATACAGCGTCGGCTGTACGGCGGTTTCAATTATCGCGAAAGCGATGGTCGCCTATGTGGTGGCAAAGTATAAATTCCGCCTCGCTCCCGTACTGTATACGATCAATATCGTGGTCATGATCATTCCCATCGTCGGGCGCCTGCCCAGCGAGTTGCAGCTCATGCGGGCAATCGGGTTCTACGATAACCTCTTGGCGCTGTGTATCATGAAGGGTTCTTTTACGGGCATGGATTTCATGTTGCTGCACGCTACGTTCAGCACCGTTTCCTGGGAGTATGCGGAAGCCGCAAAAATAGACGGAGCGTCGCATTTTACCATTATGTGGAAAGTTATGTTCCCGATGGTAAAACAGGTAATACTGATCCTCGCCCTCACGAATTTTATCACGTATTGGAACGACTGGGGCGTGAACGTAACCTATATGCCGAGTTATCCCACCGCCGCATATGCGCTGTATACGTTCCAGAACAGCAACATCAATTCGATCAGTTTAGGCGGCGTGCCGTATGTGCTTTGCGCCTGTACGGTAGTCATGCTCCCGATTCTCATTCTGTTCTTTATTTTCAGAGACCAGTTGTTGGGGGAAGTAAGTTTCGGAGGAATTAAAGGATGACGAAAAGAAAAAATCTTATAGCAATTATTTCGGCTTTGCTGCTCGTCGTCGCGGTCAGCGCGGCGTGTCTGCTGTCGCTCGGCGCAAAAAGGGCTTCCGCCCTTACGGCGAACGATCTTTTGAGCGGCTCTTCGGTTTCCATACAGCAAAACGCGGCGCTGCCGGGTTATATGGAAAAAATTTGGTGGAACGGAAAGGAATACGATTCGAGCGAACTGACTGCCGTGCGCATCGAAACGGACGGTTCGGCCACTTCGGCAACCGTGAATTACGGCAGGGTGATCGACCTTTCCGATTGCGACGAAAACAGCCGCATCTTCGATTTCATCATAGCGCCGGCAAGCGGCCGCGAATTCGACGGCAATGTGGCGAGCGTCACCACTGCGGATTACGATTTCCGCACGTTGCAAGTGACGTTTACCGATATATACGACGAATCCAATTATATTACGTTTGATTTTGAACGCCGGCAGGATTTTTATTATTATAGTTCCATCCGCGTCAGCGCGCCCGGCATGACGAGCGGCGGCTGGGTGGAATCGAGTCAGGCGATGCGGCAGTCACCTTTCGGTACGCCGCTCACCTCTTCCTTTACCGGCTGTCCCGCAAATGCGAACGGTCAATACGCCGTGATCTCTACGTTTTTTGATTATGCGGAGCGTGCCGTTTATGCGCAGCCGTACGGCTCATTGCAAAAAACAATCGTGCGCGATCTGGATTATACGGGGCATCTGCTCCCCGGCGAGAGCACCCTGTGGAACGGGTTTACCACGGGCGAAGTGCGGCTTTCGTTCAGTTTTCAGACGATCAACCCTTCCGCGAAAGCGGCGATCTATCTGTTTACGCTGAACGGGCAGGATCTGACGGGGGAAGAGATCGTTGATACGACGGCACCCGTCGTCAAACCTGCGGACGAAAATCTTGCAGACGGCGTTCCCGAAGGGGAAGTATCCCGCCCGTATAAAATTTTCAATGCCACCGCTTACGATGCGCTTGACGGCAAACTCGACGCCTCGCAGATCGCGGTAAATGTATTAAGGCCGGACGGGGAAACTTCCGCACCCATTGACTCGGACGGATATTTCACGCCGGATAAGGCGGGGATTTATACCATAGTCTGGAGCATTTCCGATTCGTCCGGAAATCCGGGCGAATATCGGTTACCGGTAACAGTCCGCGGAAAACTTGCCGACTTGCAGATCACCGTCGAAAACAATGATTTGCAGGAAAGGTATTCCGTCGGCGAAACGGTGAATATTCCGCAGAATCTGACGATAAGGGGCGGTTCGGGGGCGTATAAAACGTCGATTTCCGTGATCGACTGCGCGAGCGATGAACCTTTGCCGCTGACCGACGGAACGATCGTCTTCACGCAGCAGGGGTATTATATCGTCGCGTATCGGGCAGAGGATTATATCGGCAACGTAACGATGCAAAAGTATTTTATCCTCGCCGAAGGGAGATCGCAGCCGTACGTGGAAGAGCCGTCTATGCCGACCGCCGTGCTTGCGGGCAAACAATTTGTATTTCCGGAGTTTTCCGCGATTGACTATAATTCTTACGCCGGCAAACCCGTTTCGGCCAACAAGTTCTACGAAGTGACGGCGGACGATTGGAAAACGACGTCTGTTTACAAGGAGGGCGATGCGTTCACGCCGTCGGCAGGGACTTACCGGTACAGAGTATGTGCCGAAAATATTGCCGATCCCAGTCAGAGTTACACGGGCGAGGAGGGCAGTTTTACGGCGGCGGAGGCAGAGAGCATCGGGGCGTATCTGTACGATCCTGCCGGGAACGTACAGGCGGATTATACGGCGAGCGCAGACTATCCGCGTTACATCGCGCAGGAAGACGTCACGCTTGAATTTCTGAACCGTTTGAGCGCGGAGAGTTTTTATCTTACGTTCAACGTTCCTTCGGAACTTTCCGGATACGGGATGATCGAACTGCTCGTCCGCGACTATGCAAACGCCTCGCAGAGCGTTACGATCGGTATTTCACGGGGCGACAGTCAATGCGGCGTTTACCTGAACGGCGAACGGGTGCTTTCCCTCAATGCACCGTTTACGGGTACAACGTTATCTACCGATGCCGATCTTCCCATTCAAACGGAGGGGAGCGGCGCGGTTTCTGCTTACATCTCGATCGGCGACACCGCGGCGGCGGAAGAAGCGGGGATCACGGTATCCGAACGGGAGATGGGAAACGGCGGGTTTGTGATCCGCACGGAGGGCGAAAATCTCTTTATCAATGCGAATACCGAATCCGGTAAAATTTACGGCGCGCTGTTTTTCGCCGAAAAGAATCTCGGCTATATGTATTACAGCGAGGACGAAGTGAAATATACGAAATACGATAACGTCCTGCTCGGCGATTTCGACCTCGTTTACAAACCGTCGTTCGACGGAAGAAACGTGTTTTCGTACGATACCCTTTACAACAGCGACAACGCGGTGCATTTGCGCTTAAACGGCGTTACGTCCGCCTGGGACGCAAAGTACGGCGAAGCGTCGATGTGGTCGTCGCTGCACGATATGTCGAACGTGTTCCAGTTGCTGTACGTAAAAGATTATTACAACCAGCATCCCGAATGGTTCTACCTGGCTCCGCAGTACCGCGATACGAATTTTGCGCAGATGACGGACAACGAGTGCTATACGATCGTGCAGAAGCATTCGCAGCTCTGCTATACGGAAGGGTACTACGAGGACGACGAGGGCGGAATGTTCGATACCTTCGTTCAGAACTTGATCGGCTATATTCAGAGAGAACCCGATGCCAAGTTGTTTATGCTCGGCATGGGCGACAACGAGTATTTCTGCGATTGCGAGCGCTGCACGACGGACGTTGCCACATATAAAGAGAGCGGCGTCATGCTGCGTTTCGTGAATAAGGTCGCAAAAGAGATAAAGCGCTGGCTTCGCGAAGAGAGCGGCACGCCCGACAGGGAAATTTACCTCGTCGCGTTCGCCTATCTCACCGTCATGGAGCCGCCCGTAAAATACGAAAACCGTCAGCCTGTTCCGATCGACGACAGCGTGGTTGCCGAAGACAACGTCTGTATCCGCATCGCGCCGCTCACAAACTCGAACTTTTACTGGACGATCAACGATCCCGACCACAATACGTTCATGAACAATAACATCGAGGGCTGGAAACAGATCGCTTCCAATTTCTCTATTTGGGATTACAGGGTATACTATCACAATGTGGTAGCGCCGTATCCGTATTGGAACACCGTAAAGGCTAACCTCGAAGTGTATAAGGACATGAACGTGATCGACGTTTATCATCAGGGTATCGCGCAGACTTCCGGTGTACCTTTCGGCAGAATGGACGACTACGTGCGTTCACGCCTGCTTTACAATCTGGATGCCGACGTAAATGAATTGATGGACGATTTTATCGAACAGTATTACAAACAGGCGGCTCCGTATATCAAAGAATACCTTGCGTACCTGCGCACGTATTACGAAAACCACGTCGTTCCCGCAGGGTACAGCGGCAGCGTTTACACCTCCGTGTTCAACACGAACTATTGGAGTTTGGAATGCCTGCTTTCCATCAAAAATATTTTCGATAAAGCGTACGAGAGCATTTCTTCCCTTACGGGCGAGGAATACGAAAAGATGAAGGGGCGTATCGACGTGGAAAGCCGTTTCTACCGCTTCGGGTTGCTGGAAATGTATTCGTCTTATTTTTCGAAAGCACAGATCGCACAGATGATCGAGGATTGGGAAAACGCAAATATGTTCAATCCTTTGCTGCAAAACGAAGTGCGCGTCGATATTTCTACCAAGGTGGACGAATGGAAAGCCCTGTTAAAGTAATAGAACTATGAAGATAAAATCTTTTAATGAATTCGGTATATTGCTCGGTTGTGCGGCCAATGCCGTACCGCGCGTAGAAACGCTGGAAAAGTATGCCGATATTATGCACGAACTCGGTTACAATACGCTGTATCTGGAAACGGCGGATACTTACAAAATCGACGGAGAACCGTATTTCGGTTATATGCGCGGCGGATATTCCGCCGCGGAGATCCGCCGGTTAGACGCATACTGCCGTGAGCGGGGGATCGAACTTGTTCCGGCCATTCAAACGCTGGCGCACCTACATTTTCTCAAAAATTACGAGTGCTATCGCCCGATCATCGACGTCGAAGATATTTTGCTGGCTGACGAGGCGGCGACGTACGAACTGATCGATAAAATGTTTGCTGCGGTCGCGTCAATGTATTCGAGCCGCAGGATCAATATCGGCATGGATGAGGCGTATCTTTTGGGCGCGGGGAAATATCTCTATAAACACGGATACCGGGATAAGACGGAGATCATGCTTTCGCACCTGAAAAAGGTGCTTGCCGTTGCGGAAAAATACGGCTTTCGCTGCGAAATGTGGTCGGATATGTTTTTTCATGCGATCAGCAAAGGAAACGTGTACGAAACGGGCGGCAATACCGTGCCGTCCGACTGGAAAGAGAAAGTTCCGAAAGGCCTTACGCTCGTATATTGGGAATATTTTGTTCCCGACGCGGAAACGTGCGGGCATATGATCGATATGCACAGGCAGATTTCCGACAATGTAAAATATGCCGGGACTTTTTTCCGCTGGCACGGCATAGCGCCCGCAAATGCATTTTCGGTTAAGGTGATGAAGAGGGCGCTCACCGCCTGTAAAAACAGAGAGATGAAAGATGTGTTGTTTGCTCTCTGGGCGGATTACGGCGGAGGTGCGAGCATCTTTTCCGTTCTGCCTGCCATGTATGAAATGAGCCGCTTTGCGGCAAACGATTGTAAGGAAGAGCAAACGGATCACCGCCGCTTCGAGCAGTTGTTCGGCGTAAAGTATGAAGATTTCGGTTTGCTCGATGCGCTGAACTATCCCGATACCGATTTTTCCAAGAAAACCGTCAGTGATCGCCGTCTGAACAACAAGAGTTTTTTCTACTTGTTCAACGACGTGTTTTACGGCACGTTCGACAGCCTTTTATCGGAAAGAGTATCCGAAAAATACGCCAATGTTTGCGCACAGCTCAAAAAAATCGACGGAAAAGAGTATTCCTATATTTTTGATACGCTCATTGCGCTTGCAGACGTATTGTCGATTAAAGCGGAACTCGGCAAGCGCATCCGTGTTGCATACGGCAAAGGGGATAAAGAGACTCTCCGTACGATTGCGAAAGACGACATTCCTGCTCTTTTGCAGAAATTGGACGTCTATTATGCCGCTTACGAAAGGCAGTGGATGAAGGAGAACAAGCCGTTCGGGTTCGAGGTGCAGAACATCCGTCTGGGCGGACTTAAAAGCAGGATAGAATATGCCGGGCGGACGATCGAACGGTATTTAAGCGGCGCGCTGAAAGTGATCGGCGAATTGGAAGAGCCGCAGCAGCCTTTCGGATATTCGCCGTCGCAGAATGAAGACGATTATCAGGTCACGCGGTATATTCCCGCGGTCACACACGGTTTTTTATGATGAAGAGCGGGTATTTTAATCAAAGCAGGATCGGCGGTTATACGATCACCGATCCGCATCTTAAATATTCATATCAATATAATTTGCTGAACAGGGACATTCTCGTTCAACTCGATCAGAACGGCCCGGTATATATCCAGGCCGCGCCGCCGGGAGGCATCGTCCTTCTTCGCCGTGAACACGGGGAAAAATTCAGCAAATGGTTGACTTTTTTTCGGTGCGGGGGCAAGATTTATTCGAATTTCGCCCATCCCGGGGCAGAGTGCCCGAAAAGCACGGAGATCAATTTTTTACCCGAAAAAGCAGTTTACCGCTATATCTACGAAGATATCGCGTCTGAAACGGAATTGTTCGTTCCCGCGGAGGGCGGCGACGTTGTTTGCTCGGTAAAATTGACGAATGTTGCAAACAAAGATCTTTCCGTGGAAGCGTTTGCGCAGATGTTTCCGCTGATCGCTCCCGTGAATCTTTCCGGGTGGGATAAACCGGAATGGTATGTGCGTACGTCTGTTCATCACGACGAAAAGAAAAATCTCGTATTTTACGGCAGACTGATGAATCCGCGGGGGATCGCGTCCGCGCGGCGGAATGTGGCGATGCTTTTCAGCGGAGATTGCGTACGCGGTGCGGAATTTTTGTGGGACGATTATATAGGCGCGGGAGATTTTTATAGGCCTGACGCTTTTCAAAGAGAAAAGTGGAATTACGATTTTTCCGTTTCGCTGCCGTTCGGAGAGAGGGGCGAAAAAAACAGCGTGGCGGGATTTCCCTCTGTATATGCGGCAAAATACGCTTTCACTTTGAAACAAGGCGAAAGCAAAATTCTTACGCAGGTTTTATCCGTATTGCCCTCCTGCGGGGGCGAGATCCCTCCCGAAACGGAGATCGATTTGCGCAAACGGTATTTATCCGAAGAGTATCGCGAAACAGCGGCGCGCACTGCGCGCGGCAAGTGGGAAAATCTGTTCGCTTTGAACGGCGTGCATACAAAGGACGGCTGTTTTGACGATTATGTCAACGGTTTTTTGCCTTTGCAGATGCAGTGGGTTTCCATTCTCGACAGAGGTTGGCCGACAGGTATGCGCGGTACGCGCGATGCGTCAAACGATTTTATGGGAATGCTGCAATGGGACAGCGGTTTTTCCAGGCGGATACTGCATCATCTTTTTGAATGCGAACGCAAAAACGGATGGTTTCCCAGGCAGGTCGGAGAAAATCGCACAGGGCCGCACGATATGCGCAATTATGTCGACGGCGGCGTATTCGTTTTGGAGTTTTTATACGAATATATCTGTTATACGAAAGATTTTGCTTTTCTCGATGAACTTGCCGGTTATTCGGATGCAGAGGAATGCGAGAGCATCGAAAAACATGTTCTTCGCGCACTCGGATACTACGCCGATGCAGAAAACATCGGTGAAGACGGGCTGTGCAAGATCCGCGAGGGTGATTGGTTTGACGGTGTAAACCAGGCGGGGCTCGCGGGAAAAGGGGAGAGCGTTACGGTAAGTTGTCAATTTTACATGGCGGTCAGGTATATGAAGGCGCTGTTTGCCGCGGTCGGCAAGAGCGCTGTGCCGGCAAAGATAGAAAAGGCAGCCGAACGTGCCGCCGAAAGCGTGCGAAAGTATGCTTTCAATAAGGCGGGGTTTTTCAGCGGACTGAAAAACGACGAGGGCAAATGGATCTTTTCCGATGCCGATCCGGACGGAGAGGCCCGTATGTACGCCGTGCCCAATGCCTTTGCGGTTTTTTCCAAAGTAGCGGGCAAAAAGCAGAGAGAAAGCGTGCTTAAAAATTTCCGCCGCCTGAAAACGGACATCGGTTATAAGTTGTTTCTCCCTTCATTCCGCGGCGACGTGAGTAATGTAGGTAGGATCGCGTGCGGCGATGTGGCGGAAGGTCTTTTGGGCAATTCAACCGTTTATAATCACGGTTCGCAGGGTTTTTTATGCCGCGCCTGCTGCGCGGCGGGAGAGGGAAAGATGGCGGAAGATGTTTTGCGCTTTCTGCTCCCGTACGATCAGTCGTGCCATGCGGAAGAAGAAACGTGCTCTCCGCCGTATGCGATCGTAAATTGTTATCAGGATGTGCCGCCGTTTAAGCAGCGCGCGGGGTTTGCCTTTTTGACGGGTACGGTGGCTATGGCGGTGCGCATTGTCTATAATTTCATGTTCGGGATCCGTCCCTGCATAGAGGGTATCGCGGTCAATCCCTGCCTGACAGTGAATTTTGACGACGCTCACGTCGTATACAACTATAACGGCAGAACGCTCTTTTTCCATTATAAAAAAACGGGAAAATTGAGTATAGTTGTGAACGGCACGGCGTGTGAATCTGTTGTAAGCGATGTGCTTTCGGGAGATATATTGCCATTGATTCACGAACACCTTTTAGAAGACGGGACTAAAATAGAAATTTGTTATTGAGGTGCAGTATGAAAGAATATGATCTGATCGTTGTCGGCGGCGGTTTATCGGGGGTAGCCGCCGGGGTTTGCGCGGCAAGAGAGGGCGCAAAGACACTGATTATCGAAAAGAACTCCAATCTCGGCGGCGCGGCGAGTAACTGTCTCATCAATCCGTTTATGAAATATTCTCTGAAAAAGAAGGATGAGCAGGGAAAGCCGTATTACGAGCAACTGAACTGCGGATTGTTCAAAGAGATCGTAGACAGGTTGCGCGGCATGGGGGCGCTGAACGAAGCGGATATGTTCGGAGTCGCTTTCAACATTGAATACATGAAAAAGATTCTCGAAGACCTTTGCGAGGAAAATTCCGTCGATCTGCTTTATAATACGACCGTGACGGGAGCGGATGTATCCGAGGGCAATGTCCGTTCGGTCACCGCGTATAATTGCAACGGGTTCAGCGAATTTGCCGCAAAGTATTTCCTTGACTGTACGGGCGACGGCGACCTTTGCGTGGCGGCGGGCGCGCCCTTCCGTTTGGGCAGGGACGAAGACCATCTGTGCCAGCCGATGACGCTGTGCTTTTGGATCTCCAATGTCGACATGGAACAGTTCAGAAAAGACAGGCCAAACATAAATGACGTATATAAGCAATGGCAGGCAGAGGGAAAAATCAAAAATCCACGCGAAAACGTGCTAATTTTCAAACATGTTGCGCCGGGCATCCTGCATTTCAACACGACGCGCATCGTCAATATGAATCCTGTGGACGCGCGCGATTTGACGCGCGCGCAGATCGAGGCGCGCAAACAGATATTTGAGATGTACGATTTTTTGAAAGCAAATTTTGAAAGTTTCAAAAATTCCGTGATCTTGATGTCCGCTCCGGAAATCGGGGTGCGCGAGAGCCGCATGATCGACGGCGATTACGTCTTCTGTCTGGACGACATACTGTCTTACAGGAAATTTGAAGATTCCGTCGCCTGCGGCTGCTATGAAGTGGATATACACAATCCCAGCGGCACGGGTACGCATCTCATCTATTTGAAAAGCGACGATTACTATACGATCCCGTTGCGCTGTTTGTTTCCGCGCGGGCTGAAAAATTTGCTCGTGGCGGGGAGATGTATATCTTCCACGCACGAGGCACAGTCCGCATACAGGATCATGCCGATCGTGTGCAATATCGGCGAGGCGGCAGGCTTTACCGCTGCGCTCGCAAATAAAAGCGGCGTTATGCCGAGGGAAATCGACATAAACGAATTGCATGCCGTTCTGAAAAAATACGGTGGCAGGTATTGACACTTTTATGAAGATAATCGAAAAATTTATCAAGATCGATACGCCCCGTACAAGTTTGATTTTTCGGCGTTACGACGAACTGCTGGAAACGATATATTATGGGGTGAGGGTAGACGATGCGGAAGATTACGATATCCTTTCCTCCCATAAACACAAGTATTCGCACTCCTGTGTAGACGATATCATCGCCGCCAATATGACGTTTTCCTGTTACGGAATGGGTTGTGACCGTAAATTTTCCCTTTCCCTGAAAAATTTTGACGGCGGTTATGCAAACAATTTTTTGTTTCGCAGAGCGCAGGCGGCCGAAAAACCGGAAATTCCGGGGCTTCCGTCCTCTTACGGCGCGCGGGAAACGCTGATGCTCGTTTATTATGACGAGACATATGACATTGAATTGCGGCAGTATTATTCTGTATTCGACGATACAGACGTCATCGCCGTCAGTACCTGTTTGGAAAACAAATCGCCGCACGACGCTTTCATCCGTTCTATGGCGAGTTGCCAATTGGATACGGACGGATACGGCTACGAAATTTTTTCTTACACCGGTACATGGGCGAGGGAGCGGTATTGTTCGCGTACATTGCTGAATGTCGGCGTATTTGAGCAGGGCACAGTCCGCGGTTCTTCTTCCCATGCGGTCAATCCTTTTATCATGCTCAAACGTCCTGCCCGCATGGGCGGGTACTACGCTTTTAATCTGGTCTATTCGGGCAATCATAAAGAATGCGTGGAGAGCACGGCGATGCACTCCACGCGCATCACGATCGGCATGGGCGACTGCTGTTTGGAACTGCCTTTGCGGGCGGGCAAAGCCTTTCATTCTCCGGAAGCGGTCATGTTGTTCGGCGAGAACAGGCAGAACATTTCTTTGCAGATGCACCGCTTTGTAAACCGGCATATCATACGCCCGCAATTTTTGAAAGACAGGCCCGTCGCCGTCAATATTTGGGAAGCGTGCAGATATGATTTTGATCGAGAAAAAATTCTTCGGTTTGCCGATTGCGCGGCGGAAATCGGGGCCGAACTTTTGGTCATAGACGACGGGTGGTTCGGCAAACGCAATGACGAGAATACGTCGCTCGGCGATTGGACAGACAACGTGTCCAAAACGGGCGGGCTCGGAACGCTTGCCGAAGAGCTCCGAAAAAGAGGATTGCAATTCGGCATTTGGATGGAACCGGAGATGATCAGCCCGGAAAGCGATCTGATGCGTTCACATCCCGAATACGTGTTGCAGAATCCTCGCCGTAACCCCATTCTTATGAGGAATCAATATGTGCTCGATCTGACGCGGAAAGAGGTACAGGATTATATATACGGTTGCATAGAACGGCTGATGGAACTGTGTTCGCCCGACTACATCAAGTGGGATTATAACCGTGTGATAACGGATGCTTACCATTCTTCCGATCTCGCAGGTGACGCGTACTCGCTTGCCTATATGAAAGCGCTCTATGCATTGTTTGAAAAAATTTTACGGAAATATCCGAATTTGCTGATCGAATCCTGTGCGGCAGGCGGCGGAAGATTTGATCTCGGTATGCTCTGCTATACGCCGCAGATTTGGACGAGCGACATGACCGATGCCGTAGAACGCGTGCATATACAGGAGGGAACGCTTACCGGATATCCTCAAAGTGCGATGTCGGCACATATTGCGAGCGAAATTTGCGAAAAAACCGGACGCCGCATTCGGCTGCGCGATCGGTTCGCCCTCGCGCTGGAAGGCGTTTTCGGCATCGAATACGACATCACGCGTTGCGGAGCGGCAGAACTTTCCGAATTAAAGGAATACGTTTCTTTTTATAAAGAACACCGCGGTTTATTGTTGTACGGCGATTATTTTTTGGCGGAAAGCGCCGAAAACGGAGAGGCGGCGGTTCGTGTAGTCGTATCGGAAGATAAAGAGAAAGCCGTTGCCGAAATATTCAAGCGGAAACAGATTTTCGACTGCGAACAGAATAAATACAGACTATGCGGTTTGGAAGACGAATTTGTATATAAAATACAGATTTACGGTATGGAAACGCAATTTACGGCCCAGGGGAAATTATTGAATTCCTATGGCTTGGAATTGGATAAATATTTCCCGAAAGACCGTAGCGGAGTATATTCGAATGAAATCAATACGTTAGTGCTTTTGTTAAAAAGAGTACAGGGGCAAAACAGTGAAGGGAATTATTTTTGATAAAGACGGCACGCTTCTCAATTTTGAGGCGTTTTGGCTGCCCATTACGGACGGCGTTCTGAAAGACCTTGCACATAAATTTTGCGTTTCTGCCGAAGCGGAAAAAAGCGTAAAACAAAAAATAGGCATTCATGGCGGCAAGGTCGGCAGGAACAGCGTTCTCCGTGCCGGTACGTATGCGCAGATGTCCGAAATTGTCAGGTCAGTCTTTTCGCAGTTCGGGACGGAAGCGGCGGAAAAGGAAATGTACAGGGAACTTTGCCGCGCGTTTGAGGAGAATATGTTTCGGGGCGTAGTCGTTCCGACAACGCCGAATTTGCGAGAATTGCTCTTATACCTGAAAGTACAGGGAATCAAATTGTTCGTCGCCACCACGGATAATTTTTCCATCACCTCCGCGTGTTTGAAAAAATTAGGGGTCGACGGTCTTTTCGACGGCGTGTTTACGGACGGCGCGGGGTATCCTCCCAAGCCGGATCCGTATATAATCGAAAAGATCGCGAAAGAATATGCCGTCCCGCGGGAAAACATGCTGATGGTGGGCGATACCTGTACCGATCTGCTGTTTGCGCGCAACGGGCGGATAAAGGCGGCATATATATCGCAAGAGAACGAGGACGCTGTTCTATCGCCCTCGCCCGATTTTTTGATACGCGATCTGAATGAGTTGCGCAGCGTAGGTCGTTTTTTTGCATAAGGAGATAAGATGGAAAGCAAAGTAAAAATTCTGCATACGCAAATCGATATCGGAACAGAAAAACCTTTTCGGGTGATACATATTTCGGATAATCACCTTACTCTTGTAAACGAAAATGACAACGAGAAAAAGCATGCGCTCTGTCAGGTGAGAAAAAAAGCGTTTCCGCTGCAGAGAGCGGTATTGGAAACGGCGAAAGACATTTCGCGTAAAGAGGGGCTTCCTATATTATGTACGGGCGATCTGATCGATTTTGTTTCCGACGCGAATCTGAAAGCGGCAGAAATATTTATGAAGGAAACGAATGCGCTTTTTGTTACGGGTAATCATGAATTTTCGCAATACGTGGGAGAAGCGAAGGAAGATGCCGCTTACAGGGAACAAAGTCTTGCAAAAGTAGAAAAAGCTTTCGGCGGCGATGTCCGGTTTGTATCCCGCATAATAAACGGCGTCAATTTTGTGGGAATAGACGACGGATATTTTCAGTTTGACGGCTGGCAGCTGCATAAATTGAAAGATGAGGTGGAAAAGGGATACCCCGTCGTGCTTTTGCTGCACGTGCCGCTTTTTGAATATGAATTGTTCAAGCGTGTCATGTATAACGGACAGTCGCCGGAAACGGGAACTCCTGTCTGCAACAGTGCCGAACTCGTCGGAGTGAGTGAACTGTATATGAAGGATTACGCTCCGAGGCGTAAGGAAATGCAACTGCCGACGGAAGAGACCATGAAGACGGTAAAATATATCGAAAACAGCAGTCGAATCAAAGCTGTATTGGCGGGACATTGGCATTTCGATCATATTGCAAAAACAACGAGCGGTATTCCGCAGGTCATAACCGGCTGCGAAACGGTAAGGGTCATAGAATTTGTTTGACGATGAAACAAGGGGGTATATTCGTAGATTTTTTGCCGTTTGAGTAAAATTTATTTGTATGGTGCGGAATGAAATTTAAGTTGTCTAAATATATTCTGCCGGCAGTAATTTCCATGGTGCTGGTAGGCGCATATACCAATATAGACGGGTTGTTCATCGGAAAAGCGGCGGGCGACGACGGCATAGCGGCGATCAATATCGTTTGGCCGATCGTCGCCCTTATTACGTCGCTCGGTACGGGGATCGGCGTGGGAGGCTCCGTTGTTGTCAGCAATCTTCAAGGGAAAGGCGAAACCGTACTGGCAGCTACTGCGCGGCGAACTTCACTTTTTCTTCTGATTATTGCAGGACTTGCAGTGACGCTCGTGTTATTTTTTTGTTATTCACCGCTTTTGAAATTGATGGGAGCGGAAGGGCAAGTATTCGCTTATGCAAAAAACTATGCCTTCGTTGTTACGCTCGGGGCAGTGTTTCAGGTAATGGGCGCCGGATTGGTTGTGTTATTGCGTTGCGACGGGAAAACCGGACTCGCTATGCTGTATACAGCGATCGGGCTTGTTATTCATATAATGCTTGATTGGCTTTTGGTGAACAGGTTTGTTCTGTACGGGGTAGCCGTTTCCACAGTAATCGCACAGGCTGTTGTTATGGCGGCGGGGCTTTTTTCATACCGCATTCAATGGTTTGAGCGAATTCGTTTTACATACGGGTGGGAAATTATCCGTTCGGCGCTCGCTCCTTTCGGTGTCAATTTTGTCTCGTCGCTTGTTTTACTGTTTACAAATTATTTTGCCTTGCGAACCGGCGGGACGGCAGCGGTAAGCGCCTACGGAGTGATGAGTTACGCCGTATATACCTATGATTATGTGTTTCAAGGCGTCTGCGATGGTGTACAACCCATTATTAGTTTTTGCAACGGGGCTGAGGACGATGAGCAAAAAAGGAACACGGTACGAATCGCTGTCATTTTATTGGGTACACTTGCCGTCGTTTTTGCATTGATCACACCTGTTATGATATGGGGGCTTCCCGCATTATTTTCTGTTTCGGCACAGGCGGGAATATTTATGCAGCAGGGACTCATTATTTATGCGTTTTCTTATCCGTTTAAAGCAGGCATAAAATTTATTTGTGCGTATCATTATTCGAATAAGAGGGCTTGGCAGGCGAATCTCCTCATATATCTCGATCCGCTGCTCACGCCGTTATTGTTGATGTTTTTGCCGCAGTTGTTCGGGATGAACGGGATTTGGCTCGCTCTGCCTCTTACGCAAACTTTCGTGTTCGTCACGGGAATATTTTTAACGACGGTTTTTTCCGGGATTGACGGGCGCAAATCAAAAGAGGCAAAAACAAGTCGTAGCAACCCGAAAAATAAAAAAGAAGGACAGGAAAATGATTGAAGAATTAAAATATCTTATTAGTATTCTTATTTCGGTTATATTAGGTTTTTTAATCGGATATGAGAGGAAGTTGCGTTTTAAAGAGGCGGGAATCCGTACACATACCATCGTCTGTGCAGGAAGTGCATTGATCATGGTGGTATCGAAATATGGCTTCGGTGATTCCGTTGAAGCAGATGCTTCCCGCGTGGCTGCGCAGATTGTATCGGGCATCGGATTTTTAGGAGCCGGCATCATCATCTATCGCAAGCACGAAATTCACGGGCTCACGACTGCCGCGGGCGTTTGGGCAACTTCTGGCGTCGGTATGGCAGCCGGGGCAGGGTTGTATATTGTAGCAGCGGGATCAACCGTCATCATTATTGCAATTCAATGTTTGTTCCATGTAAATTGCAAACTGTTTCGTACCAAAAAGTATTTTCAAATCAAAATCTGTTTTGTAAACGGCGGAGAGGAATGCGGAAAAGTAAAGGAACTGTTTCAAACAGATCGATTCAACCGTCTTGTCATCGAGCGGAAAGGGAAGGAAACATTGTATCATGCTACGTTGAACACCGACGAAGAATATTCATCGGCACAGTTAAACGCCATTATGTCGGAAAATCCGTTTATCAAATCCATAGAGCGATGTGATGAGGGATAATAGAACTTTGATTTACTATAAATTTTATCATATTTATTAATAAATAAACAAAGCACACGGGTCGACGGTGATATATCAATAAGTCCGTGTGCTTTTTTATATATGCCAATCCGCGCGCCTCCTGTCCGGTTTTTGGATCCAAAAATTCAAAAACCGAAACAGGAGGATAAAACGGTGAAATACACACCTAAAAAAGTATTTATATTAGAGGATGGCAAATATATAGAAATGCCTTACGAAGAATTCAACCGCAGAAGGCAGGAAGATGAAAGTTGTCGCGAGAAACGGTTTCTTTCCCTGCATGGTATGCTTATGGAGGTGACGGAGGAAGAATATGTATCCTATTATAAGGATAAGCGCCGTCAGCGGTACATAGATGAACGTGCTAAAAAATTTGGCACGTTTTCATATGACGCACTCACGACGGATGAATTCAACGGCAAAGATATTCTTTCCGATCCAAATAGCAATGTAGAGGCAGAAGTGCAGGCTCGATATTTTACAGAAAAACTGCGAACAGCACTTTCGGAATTAACCGATGACGAGCGTATTTTAATAACACTTCACTATTATAAGGATATTTCAGAAAGCGAACTTGCAAAGAAGTACGGGATTTCACAACAGGCAATCAGCAAGCGAATCAAGAAAATTCGTGAAAAACTGAAGAGCATAATTGAGAAATAATACATAGGTTAAAGGCCTCTTTTTTCTTATGAAAATTAGAGGCCTTTCTCTGATTTTGAGATCAAGATATAATAAAGCGTGGGGGCAAAATGAGCGTGGATATCATGGAATATTACTAAAAAATCAATAAAAGAACATATTTTTTTAATATTTATTGGCTTTATTGACAAAAACAAATCAGTATGCTATAATTAAAATAGGTTTTTTTACGCAATTTTCATAAAACGATGATTTTTTGCGCGTTACTTTATTGTTTTGGCCATAAAAATAATATAAAACACATCAATCGGTAAAGCGGCTTAATATAGACTTATCAATTAAGATAATGCTGTGCTTTTTTATTTTAATATGCTAAAAAAGGAGTTTACTATGACGAAACGAAACTATTTGATAAAAATCCTTATTTACTTACTCGCGGCGGTATTCTGTTTCGGTATGTTCGGCTGTTTTGTCGGATGCCAGAGCGATGAAAACGGAAGAGAGAATTCTCTGCAATTCATTTACCTGCAAGTGTCTGACAATCAGGGAAACACTTTCTATCTCGGCAAAGACAATACCACGCACGAAAAAGACTTGGAATATGAATATAAACTCGGCGATTTGAAGTTCACCGCGGAAGCGTACTACGAAAGCGGAGAAAAGTGCACGCAGCACACTTTCATCAGTTTCAGGCAAAACACAATACATCTGGATGAACCGGGGGAGTATCAGATACAGCAGATCTATCACGATCCGGACGGCGGTTTGGACGTGATCTTCAAATTGAACATAACGGTGAAAGAGCAGCCGGATCCGCGCCCCGTGCCGATCATAGAGATCCTTCCGGATGAAAACTGCGTTTCTTATGAAATGAATAAGAGATATGTTTACAAGTACGATGGCGAATGGCATTTGCCCAAGTATTGCAAGGCATACGATCCAGATCATCCGGAGCTTTTAATTGCTACACTGGAAGTTATTTTTTATGCTACTAATGCAGAAATCGTAGAAGGATCGGAAGCCAATCGAAATTTTACGGATGTAGGGGTTTATAAATTTGATTTATATGTTTATGATCCTGGTTATGGTATCGGTGGTGAAAATTTGCATTATGCGATCGCTAGTATAGACGACATTATTGTTGAAATAATAGAATAAATGAAAAAAGGGGGAAAATCTTATGAAAAAAGGTTTGAGTGACACAAAAAGGTACTTCATTATAGGTATCATGGCGATTGTTTTGGTTATTGCGTTTTTGTTGGCTGTTTTGCCTGTTACAGCGAATGCGGAAACAACCGAAATTACCTCAAATGAGGAAATTTACAAAGAACTGACAGGCGACGAGCAATTATCCGGTTTGGACGTTAGTGTGCCCTATTTAAAAAATAGAAAATTGTAAAATATGGTTGTAGGCCCTCTCATTTTTCGGCAATGAAAGTGAGGGGGCTTTTTCTATGGTCTCCGAAATTGAATACACTTCGCATCTTTTACGTTCCTTCTGCCGTTCCCGAACGGGGCAAGCCAAACGGATCGGGCGCGGGGGAAAACCGTGCCGAAAGGATCCATGCGATACGGCGCAATCCGTATCGCAGGCGATAACAGGCAGAAGCATCAAAGATAGCGATCCCTCGGTTTGTCGGGTTGTTTCGAACGCTTGTGGTATTGTTTGTACAAACAAAAATCCGCACGGGGGTATCTGTGCAAAGGAGGGAATGGTGAGAATAATCGACATAACGCCGCAGTCGGATCGTCAGCGGCAAAGGATCCGTCTTGCCGGGTATTGCAGGGTGTCTACGAAATCGGAAGATCAGGAGCACTCGCTTGCGGCGCAGATTCTATATTTCACGAATTATGCCAAAGAACATCCGGAATATGAATTGGTCGACGTCTATGCGGACGAGGGAATCACGGGAACGGATATGGAAAAACGCGACGAATTGAACCGTTTGCTCCGCGATTGCAGAATGGGAAAAATAGATCGGATCATATGCAAATCCATCTCCCGCTTTGCACGGAATACGGAAGACTGCCTGCACTATACGAGGCTGTTGAAACAATACGGAGTGGATGTTTACTTCGAGGAGCAGAAGATCCACAGCACGCAGCCGGGCGCAGAGTTTTATATCACCATTTACGGCAGTATCGCCCAAAGCGAATCGGAGAACATCAGCGCGAATGTAAAGTGGGGAAAGGCACAGAGTGCCAAGCAGGGTAAAGTCGCATTTCAGTACAAACATTTTCTCGGCTATAAAAAAGGAGAGGACGGCAAGCCTGTTATCGATATAGAACAGGCGGATGTCGTCAAATTTATTTACGATCGCTACCTCGCCGGCGACAGTCTGAAAGAGATCACAAAGAAGCTGATGGACCTGAAGATATCCACGCCGCTGGGCAAACAGCGTTGGTCTTGTTCGACGGTGCGTTCGATCCTGACCAACGAGAAATATAAAGGGGATGCGATCATCAATAAGACGTTTGTCGTCGATTGCATCAGTAAGAGAGTAAAGGTCAACAACGGGGAGCGGAAAAAATACTATGTCGAAAACAATCATCCCGCCATTGTAGACGCGGCAACGTTTGCGAAGGTACAGGAAGAGATCGCGAGGCGTTCGGGAAAAAAGAAGATAAAACAGGTCGGAACGAAAACCGAACTCGGAAAGTATTGCGGGAAATACGCGCTGACAGAACGCCTTTTATGCGGGGAATGCAAGACGCCGTACCGCCGATGTACTTGGACGGTGAAAGGCAAAAAGAAAATCGTATGGCGGTGTATCAACCGCTTGGACTACGGAAAAAAGTATTGCCATAATTCCCCGACGATAGAGGAGAACGTTTTGCATGATGCGATCATGGCGGCGATCCAACAGACCGCGCAGCAGAATATGGATGCATTGCAGGCATTGAAAACGCATATCGGCGTGGCGCTGGGTGCGGCGGAGAAAGAAGGAAACACCGTAGAAATAGAATTCCGTATCGCGCAGATCGATGCGGAATTCAAATCTATGATCGATACGGTGTCTGCGGACACGATGGACGGATTGGACGAAAACAGGATACAGCAGCTTATTGCGGAGAAAAATGAATTACAAGCGAAACTCGGAGAAATCACCGAAGAGAGGGGACGGCAGCAAACGGTGCAGGATCGGCGCGAAACCATTTATGCGGTTCTCGACGGATTGAAAAATCACCCGATGACCTACGACGATGAGGAGGTCAGGCAACTGATCGATTGTGTGGTTGTGGAGTCAAAGGATCGGATCAAAGTTGTCTTCTGCGGCGGACTTCAAGTAGAGCAACCACTTCGGCAGGAAGATATGGACTTTCTATCGGAAATGGGGCAGATACCCGTGAATATATAAATGAAAAGACATGATTTCCCATAAATTTCCGTCAAACGTCTTGAAAACGGTGCTGAAAAATGATATAATAAAAAGGCGAAAGGTTTCGTGAATACACAGACTTGATTGAGTAAAATTGTAGGAGTGGAATATGCTTGATTTTTCTCGTTTAGACCAATATAGGGAAAATAACCGGATAGAGGCGAAAAAAGCCCTCGGAGGTTTGCCGCAAAGTATTTGGGAAACATATTCTGCTTTTGCGAATACATTGGGCGGTATTATTCTGCTTGGGGTGGAAGAGTATATAGATCATTCTCTGCATGCTCTCAATTTACACGACCCCGATAAACTTATAAAAGATTTTTGGGATATAGTTAATAATCCTGAAAAAGTCAGCGTCAATATTCTTACGGACAAGCATGTACAAAAGCAGGAAATAGACGGAAAACATATTGTTGTGATTACTGTACCAAAGGCGGAACGCAGCGATAAGCCTGTATATATCGGAGGGAACCCTTTTTCAGGTTCCTATCGTCGGAACGGCGAAGGCGATTATAAATGTACAAAGGAAGAAATTCAAGCCATGCTCCGTGATGCGTCAATCAAAACGCAGGATATGCTTATTTTGGAGAACATGGGGCTGGAGGTGCTTGATTATGACAGCCTGCATCGTTACCGCATTCGTATGAAAAATTATCGTCCGGGGCATGTATGGGAAGAATTGGACGATGAAGAGTTTTTATACCGTTTAGGCGCGGCCGGCAGGAGCGAAGATGGTAAAATTCATCCGACTGCTGCAGGCTTATTGATGTTTGGTCATGAATACGAAATCGTTAAGGAATATCCGTATTATTTTCTCGACTATCAGGAAAGAATGGATGATGGGCGTTGGACGGATAGAATTGTTTCCACGTCGGGAGAATGGAGCGGAAACGTGTACGATTTTTATTTCCGCGTTTACAATAAACTTACGCAGGACGTTAAAGTTCCGTTCAAATTGGAAGGCGGCGATCGTATCGACGATACTCCCGTCCATAAGGCTTTGCGGGAGGCCCTTGCGAACTGCTTGATCAATGCAGATTACTACGGGCGACAAGGGCTGGTCGTTATTAAGGACAGAAAAGGCGTTACTTTTTCCAATCCGGGAAACTTTCGTATAGATGTAGAAGTTGCTAAAAGTGGCGGCGTATCCGATCCGCGTAACGGCGCACTCATCAAAATATTTAACCTTGTCGATATAGGTGAGCGGGCAGGCAGCGGTATCCCGAACATTTTTTCTGTATGGAAAAAGCATGGATGGATTGCTCCGGAGATAACCGAAAGTTTTGAGCCGGAGCGGATAACGGTGCGGCTGTTCATGACCGACGATAAACCGACGATAAATACCGACGATAAACCGACGATAAATGTTGCGGATACGCTTTATGGAACAGAAGCACAAAAAACAGCTATAATCAATTATTTGACCGATCATATAGGTGGGAAAAGTTCTGATTTTTGTCAACTATTGTCTCTACGCAGTACACGAGTGAAAGAATTGCTGTCGCAACTTATTGCAGACGGCGTGATTGTGGCAGAAGGGGCGAACAAGAATAGAACGTATCGGTTAAGAGAAAAGATTTGAAACTGAACAGCCCAAAATGTTGGATAAAGAAAAACAAGCCCGTATGGCAGGGAAGGGTTGTAAAAAATAAAAGTATGCGGAAGGGGTTAAATAATGTCTAATGATGAGTTTTTGATGGAAGTTATTAATTCGTATAAACAATCAGTACTTTTTTCACGTAAAGTTCATTTACTATATAGACCGCAATGAATGACACTGTATTAGGCTGTTAACCGATATGACGTTCGGTGAGGTGTGCAGTGGCGAGAACCGCGCGCCGAACTTTGCGGCGCAGCCGCAAGCCCTGTTAGGGGCAGCGGTGAACAGTTCGAGTCTGTACAAGAAAATGAATAGACCTTGAAATATGAACCATAGTTGTTCAGTTTCAAGGTCTTTTCTTTTGCAAAAATGGCGATTTTCTCTGTAAAACACTGAATTTTCGTCTATATTTTTGCAATGTAGGAATTTCTTCCAAACTGAACACCATTTTAGAAAAAATTCAAATTCCGGTGCAAGAACAGATGAACCTTTTCATTTTCGAACCGTCATTGTTCAGTTTGAAAATCCGGATTTCTTTTATATATGCTATAATAATTGGCTTCAAATTTAGAAGGTGTCTGGTTCATAAGAACAGAATGCGGTCGTCTCTCATTGTAGAATGCCATATACGTGTCAACGCCTCGGAAAAAATCCTTTTCGGTTTTGAAATGATAGCGGTACAATGCCTCACGCTTAAAACTCCCGAAAAACGATTCCATTACAGAATTATCGTAGGGCATCCCTGGGTTTGAAAACGATTGCTTTATATTGATGCTTTTTAGATATTTTCTGAATTGGTTAGATGTATAGCTGCATCCCTGATCACTGTGGAAAAGCAGTTCACCGATAGGCATTCTCGTCTCATAAGCGGATTTTACCGTGGCTTTTGTGAGTTGAGTGCTATTGTGTTTAGAAATTTTATATGCTATTACCTTTCTCGCATATAAGTCGATAATGACGCATATGTAATACATCCTATTAAAGACGCTGAAATATGTAACATCGCTTACCCAAACTTCATTGGGGCGGGAAACATGGAATTGTTGTTGTAAGATGTTATTCTTTCGTTCCAGTTGTTGCTTGTAAAGTGTTTTTGCGCAGGCTCTGATTGAAAATAAGCCGTTTTGGTGCATGATTTTTGCAACAGTAGATTCGGAAATAGCATAGCCGCGATCTTTTAATATTGCATAAATTTTACTGCTTCCGAAAACTTCATTGTTCTCATGAAAGATTTGTTCTATAATGGGTGTCATTTCAGATTGTTTTCTGGCAGCTTTTGTGTTTCCGTTTTTGTTTCGCAAGAGATGATTGTAATAGCTGCCTTTTGCAACATCAAGGGCTTCACATAATGTGTTAACGTTATATTCAGTAGAAAGCGCTTTAATCACTTCGTATTTTTTTGATAGAGGTGCGCTGGGGGTGTATGGAGAACGTTTCAGTATCTCGATCATTTTCTGTTGTCTTTCGCATTTTTGTTCTAAATCGTGCAGGTAACGAAAATTCGGCGCTTTGCCTTTGTTGAACGAATTGTTGCGTTGTTGGATCCACGCATAAACGGTCGTTCTGGACACGTTCAGACTCTTAGAAATTTTTGAAATTTGTTCGCCGTTTAAGTATCGGTTGACAACAGTTGCTTTCACTTCTTCCAGGTGTTTGTTCATAATTTTGCTCCTGTTTAATGATAGTAAGCAAAATTATAGCATATTTGAAAATTTTTAGGGTTAAATGAAGAATCTATTAAATTTCGTAAAATAGTAAAAGCAGAGCCCTGTTAGAACATCTTTTTTGCATATCATGTGAGCTGTCTTGAAAAAAATAACAAAATATGATATAATATTCATGTGCTCAAAGTTAAAAATGCTTATGTTGCAGGAGAGATGAAAGAAATGAATAAGCCGCAATATATAGATTGGTTAATTGAAGAAAAAGGGGTTGTGCTTGAAGGAACGCATGAGGTGCAGAGCTATAGAATCGATTATAGTGATGATTCGGAAGTGATAGATGATTGGGCGTTGCACATTAGAAGAAACTATATTAAGGATCAAGATTTGGCAGAAAGCGCTGAGCTAAACGGTATGACAGTAGAACAATATCTTAAAAAGTATATTATACCACAAAAAGAGGAACCACTTGGTTCTACTGCCAGATCAGGAGATATTGCAGAGATAGTAGTTTCAGATTTGTTAGAGTTTGTTATGGGATATACAGTTCCAAGGTATAAACAAATTAATCGATCAGGTAAGAACAGTTCTGAACATGGAACGGACATTATTGGGTATAAGTTTTATAAAAAGGATAAGTTGCCTAATGAGAAAGATGAACTTGTTGCGACTGAAGTAAAAGCAGAATTGACATCAGAAGGATATGATTCACTGAAAAAAGCAATTAAAGACTCAAGCAAAGATGAGTTTCGTTTAGCGAGAACAATAGAATATTGCAGAAAAATGATGCAATATCAAAATGATTCTAAATGCAGTAGGGAGATCTCAAGATTTTTATTTAAGCCGGAAAATAATTATAAGATTATTTACATTGCAGCAGGAATTAGCAGCAGGACTACTGTTGATGAAAATATTATCTTAAATACAGACGGAGAAGAAGTAAAAATAAGCAATGGACAGGCTATATTTTTTATTCACGGGCAAAAATTGATGGATCTAACTCACAAAATATATGAGAGGTGCTTGCGATGATATTTGCAGAAAAATCAAGATGGATGCTTAAATATCAAAAGGCAAAAGCTAAACTAGTTGAGTACGATGTAAAAAGAGAAGATTATCCGCATTTCCCACTAAATTCTAATGACTTATCTTTTTCTACAACATATATTTTATCCAGATACGCGGAAAGCATCATTGAAGATGATGATAAAAATAAAAGCGAATTTAGAAGATTTCTTTGTGAAACCGCACAATATTATGATGCAGCAGTAAGTTCGGAAGACAGAAGTGGCTATGATATAGATTTTCTTCTTTCAGGCTCGACTGCCTATTTCTTTTCAAATAATTTCGGTAGTTCTAAGGTTTTGTTGCAGAAAATATTTGGAAAAGTAGATAAAACAAAAAAAACGGCACCAATATTCCTAACAAGACTACTTGCCTTTTTGTTCAATAACGTCCCTTTAGAATCTTTGAAAAATGAAGATGAATATTCAAGATTGAATAATGCAGTAAAGATGTATTTTGAAACAGGGGAAGGAAGTTGCGAGGTTGAAAAACTTTCATTCGACTATCGAAAGGCAGTGTATGATAAAGGAGATATTGACGAAGTTTTTTATGTAGATCTATTTATAGCAGTCCTGTTTCTGTCAATCAACAGATCTGCATGGAAATTATTGCCGAGCTATACTGGTCTATCGGAACAATCTTGGAATAATTATTTGCGCAGTAAAAATGGATTAAAGATGTTGTGGTCGGCTCAGCAACTCATAGGCGAGGCTAATATATTGCGCGGAATGAATGGGATTGTCCAGCTTCCTACAGGTGTAGGAAAAACAAAGAGCATTGAGTTGATTATTCGTTCGGCATTCATTAAACAAAGAGCTTCGATTGTTGTAATTGTTGCTCCGCTTAGAGCGCTTTGTAATGAAATTACATTGGATATGATGAAAGCTTTCGGCAAGGAGATTAAAATTAATCAATTTTCTGATGTGCTTCAAGAAGATATTGTTTTTTTTGATGATCCCGATTGCAAACAAATTGTTGTATGTACGCCAGAGAAACTCAGTTACATTGTCCATCATCAAAAGGACATTGTCAACATAGTGGATCTTTTCATATTTGACGAAGCACATATGTTTGATGATGGTGCTCGCGGTGCTATTTATGAACTTTTGATGACTCATATTCGGGGCTGCATAGACGAGCATCAACAGCTTGTTCTTATGTCAGCAGTATTACCAAATGCTGAGGATATAAAAATGTGGCTGTTCGCCGAAAACGGTGTTCTTGCTACAAATCCAGAAATATTATCGACGCCGAAATCAATTGGTTTTGTTTCAGGCAGTAGAGACATATTTTATTTTTTAGATGATTCTTCTAATTACGACTATTATATTCCAAAAATTATCACACCAAAGAAAATAAAGAAAAATTCAAGAGAAAAAGATAGATTTTTTCCCGAAAATAATTCTACGGATGTTGCAATTTATAATGCTTTGAAACTTTGCAAGAATGGCGGTGTTGCCATATACATAGGGAAACAGAAGTCAATTGTCACTGTTTTAAAAAGAATAATTGAGTTGCAAGCAAGAGAAGTTGATTTTAGTCCGTTTCTTGTAAAGGCAGATGAGATACAACTTGAGAAGTTAAGCAATTTTTTCTCTGAATATTACGGAATAGAAAATATTTATACAAAATGCAGTAGACTTGGAGTGGTTCCGCACTCTTCTAATATTCCGAATGGAATAAAATTAGCTATTGAGTATGCGCTAAAGCAAAAACTTATTCAAATAGTTGTATGTACGTCCACTTTGGCTCAAGGGGTGAATATTCCTATTAGGTATTTATTAATTACGACGTTGCGAAACGATAGAGGATTTATGAAAGTTCGTAATTTTCAGAATTTAATAGGTAGGACAGCTCGCTCTGGTATTTTTACCGAAGGAAGTATTATCATAACCGATCCTAATATATATGATCAAAGGCGACACGGGCAAGGGTATTATATATGGAAACAGTGTTCATCTATGCTTAATGCAAATAGTTCCGAACCATGCGGGAGTTCAATTCTTAAACTTGTTCAAGATATTCAGGTTGATTATGATATATCTTTTTCCGCTGAAAAATTTGTAAGATATTATGTTGACCATGTTGAAAAAGAGAATGTAATTGATGAGCTAATGAACAGATTAACTGCTACATTTTCTAATAAATTCCCTGAGAAAAAGAGTAACAACATATATGAAGAACTTTCGCTTAGGAAAAGCATTTTAGAAACAATTGAAAGTTATCTGTTTCTTGTGATAGAAAATACAGAAGAATGCGACAGAAATGCCGTCGCGGAAAATGTATGTAAAAATACATTAGCGTATTCTTTAGCAAACGATCAAGAAAAAAAGATGCTTGAAAGCATTTTTGAAGCAGTTGTCAAAAAGATTGATCATTTGGTAGGAGCGGATGTTCGCAGATACTCATTTTCTATGTCTGGAGTTGAATTATCGGGGAAAATTGAAGCGTGGCTTTCCAGTATAAACATTTCAACTTTGGTGATGTCGGAAAAGGATTGCTTGAAAGAAGTTTTGGGTTTTTATAAAAGCGTTTATGTAGTAGGCAAACATCAAGAACAATTTGATTTATTATGTAATCTTTGGATTGAAGGCGTCTTACCTCAAACAATGTCTGAATTAACTGGAATTAAAGTTTTTGATATTGACGATATATGTAATAAAAAAATCTCTTATGAACTTAATTTTTTAATCGGGAATATTTGTGATATGATACCAAATAGTCAAGGCATTGAATTTGACCGATTAAAAAATATGCTTAATGTTTTGCAAAAAAAGATAAAGTATGGTGTGGCAACCCAAACGGCTATATCTATTTGCGAAACGATATTCTATGACCGGATTCTTACAACTAAACTAACAAATATTCTTGGAGATGACGACGTATTATCAGAAAAAATATTAGAAGCAGTGGCTCAATGTAAAGAGGAAATATTTGTGTGTTTAGCGCAGTACCCAGCATATTTTGAAGATCGGTTAAAATTTTTATTGCAATAAGTTCTGTAGGACATCACTTAAACGAAAATGGAGGTTTATAAACTATGATAGAAAAACAATTATTTGAGTATTTGCAATATCAGTATTCGCCGATCATAAGTGATATAATTAACTCTAATGTTGGGTTTTATAGAACTAATCAAACGATTAAATGGAGATTTGGATATGATGAACGGGTTGCCATTTTTGCGTGGTGCGATAAAAAAACAAATATAATTACAGTAAATATTGCGGCAGTAGATTTTTCATTTCAGAAAAATGAACCGTTACATATTGAATATTTTCTATTGCACGAAATAAGGCATTTTTATCAGCATCTGGAAATCGAAGATTATCGAGCTGATCCATCGAAGTGTAACAATGAGGAATTAGCAAAAGAATGGGCAGAAGAAGAGAACAACTATGTAACGGCTTTGGATAAAGACGGCAATGAGAATGCCGAGTATTTCGCGCAAGATATGGAGTTAGATGCCTTTGCATATTCTTATGCCGTAATGAAATATAAATATGGAGAAGTAGAATATTTATATATTCCAAAGGCATATAGAAATGAGGAATTTGATAAAATTGTAGCTAAGTGGCAGGAAACTTTTAAAGACGAAAACTTATGATTGTGTAGCTATTTCGTTCACAAAAGACATATTGACAGCTTTTTTGTACTACCAAGACAAAAGAAGAAGCACCTATAAAGGTGCTTTTTTCTTTTCGCTGCCCCTGCAGAAAGAATTGATGCTTGTGCGCGTAAAGCAGGGTTAAAGGGAGCCGGAGCACAAGCAAGTCAGTTCGCGCTCAAAGAGCTTTGCGGCGTAGCCGCAAGCCCTGTCAGGGGCAGCCAACTTGCACTTACAAAAAAGCTGTAAGTAGCAAAAAAGACGAGATTTATTCAATCTCGTCTTTTTTATTCGTTAAAATCTGCATAAAATGGTGTAAAACGGAATAATTATTCACTCAAAATGTTGGACAAAAATGTTACAATTTAGAGCTGTCATTTTGCGATTTTCCAGAAGGTATAGGATATGAACTGAACCTTTGGTTTTTTGGTTTGAGGAAATTATTGTTAAAATAAAGTTCACTATATAACTTTTAGTGTAAATTAATTAAAAACATAAAATATCATAAAATAACACCAAAAAACAATTGACAATTAATTGGCTTACGTATATAATATAGGAAAGGAGGCTGAAATGGAGTATCAAGAATTAATTTTAGATATGCTTAATCGCATTGTAAAACTTGAAAAAGAAGTAGAACTTTTAAAAAAGGAAAAAACTTTGAGTGAAGTGTTTCCAAAAGAAACGTTTGTTGAAGAGCGCCCTGTACAACGAGATAAAACGAGATATATGTTTAACGGCAACGTGTATTTAAAAAATAAACTTGTATTAGCTGTTATTAAAGATTACGTTTCAAAAAATCAAGCAATAACTTGCAATGAGTTAAAAACGATTTTTGATAAATCATTGCAAGGTTCAATTGGCGTTGTCGAATATGAAAATATTGCCAAGCAAAGAAAGGATTATCAAGTTAGGTTTTTTGAAAAAGAAGATGAAATTTTGCGATTAATTGATGGAAATATGTTTGTTTGTTCGCAATGGGGCGTTTTAAATATATCCAATTTTATTAAAAGAGCAGAGCAACTAGGATATGAAATTGAACAAATCGTAAGAGAATAAAATTTTAAGGAGAAATATTTATGAGAATTGATGTTAAAACGGAACAAAAAAAATTTTGGAAAATCTTTGATGAAAAATTGATAGAAAATGGAGAGCCGTTTTCTATATTGTATGAAAAGGGTGGAGAAGTAACTTATTGGGCTGTTGTAAATAAAAAACAAAGCTTTGTGGATAATGCACTGTCTATAGATTTTTTGGTAAGGGAGCAAAAGTTAAGAATAAATATATATGTTCGTACCGATTTAGCTTTATTTAGTATATTTGAAAGAAATAGAAAAGAAATTGAAACAATGGTAGGTATGTCCTTAAAGTGGGTTGAAGGAACGAGAAATAAAAACACGAGAAGAATTGCTTATGAAATTCCTGTTAAAACAGGGGATTATTCAAACTACGATGAAGTTATTGATAAAGCTTTGCCGGTAGTCGATAAAATGAAAGAAGTTTGCGAAGTATATGCAAGAAATAATTTTTTTGATTTTTAATAAAAGGCAACTAGTAGTTTAAGATAAACGGAGTCAAGATGGATGACGATAAATTTGGCGTTTGTGGGCTTATCTGGATATTAAGTATGATTTTGTTCGCCAGCGCTTTTAGAGAATGGGGATTACCTATATGGTTGACGGTCATTTTATCGTTGGCGATTTCACTCGTGATTTCAACTGTTATTTATATTAAATGGACAAAGTAAGAGAGGTTTGTTGTTGATTAAAGTAGGAGTTTTTTGGGTATCTGCTCTTTTGAATGTTGATATTATATTTGACGTCGAAGAATATCACGATGATTACCAATCCGAAGATATGCTATTAACTTACAGTAAGCAACATAAAGACGTTTGGGAAAAGCTTTCAAGGGAACAATGTGGCGGCAAGTATAACATTTATAAATTTGACGCTTTTCCACGCGGTAGAGTGTGGTATGATTTAGAAGAAAAAGCCTATAAAATAGTAGTTTATCGTGGTAGTAAAGAATTCATCAATGCGATTGCTCCTAAAATAAAGGAATTATTTGATATAACCGAAGCTGATGTAACGATAGCGAGCATAGAAAATTGATAGCTTTTTTGTAAGTGTAAGCCATGTTGGCAGTACAAAAAAGCTGTCAATTCAAGAAAAGCGAGTATTTATGCAAAATACTCGCTTTTTTCTTGTCTAAAAGTGCATAGTTATTGAATAATCATCAGAATTATGCAGGCAAAAAAACGGGCAAAATGTTGCAAAAATACAGCTGTCATTTCAAGGCGTGTCAGACTCGAACTAACGACATTTGATTTTAACGGTCTTGAATACTGCTTTATTTTAAATAGAAGTCTCCCGATCCTCTTTCAACAATTTATTGCGTGGGTAAACTCGTTTGGGAATAAGATGAAAGTAATAAGTCCCAAGAAAGTATTGGATAAAATTAAAAGCGCATTGCAATCTGCGCTGGAACAATACGAATGAGGTGGAGTATATGGGTGTAACAAAAACTGACTTTATGAGAGGGATGCAGTGTCCGCGAATGCTTTGGCTCGATAAACATCATCCAGAGTTAAAAGTGATTCCACCTGAAGTGCAAGCACGTCTTGACGCGGGAAATGAGTTCGGCGATAAGGCAATGGGAATGTTTGGACCGTTTGTGGAAACGACAACATACAAGGCAGACGGGAAATTAGATTAAGGCAGGAATACGGATGGAAATTAAGCAATTCGACTTAAATCGTGCTTCTTTTTCTTTGCTTTTTGCAATTTAACCTACGATTTCTATTGACAAATAGGTTAAAATATAGAAAAAGAAAAAGCAAGGAGAATGATATGCACCTCCAAAAGTGTCTAACTTTTGGGGTGCATATCAAAACGGCTCTCTCGCTAAATTTTTATTTAATTTACCTTACAAGGGCGTAGTGTTTGTTTTATCTGACAGGTGGCAGATGTCACGATGACGGGAGAATGTGAACCACTCATTGTAACAACGTAAAAGCAGAAGAAAAAGTGTGTTTGCGGAAATTTATCAATACCGGAAATATAGTAATAATCGACAATGATGACATTGGATTTATACCGTTATAAAAAAACTATTTTCTTTGGTTTTGGGATTTCTGACGAAATTCCTTCGGCTTCATATTCGTGGACTGTTTGAATACGTTGGCAAAATGAGACTGATCGAAGAACCCGCATTCTTGCGCTATGAAAGATATCGGTTTGTCTGTTGACGAAAGCATGGTGGTGGCGTGAGCAATGCGGATTTTTTTAAGATATTCCATAGGCGACGTATTAAAAACGTTTTTAAAGTACCTGAAAAAATTCGACGTTGACATATTTACTATCTTAGATAAATCGTCTACGGTGATTTTCGAGGCGTAATTTTCTTCCATGTATTGTGTCGTTTTCAAAATTATATAGTCGGGTGTGTTGTCGCGCGTTTCAACCGTCGATGCATATCTTTGCGAAATCAACTTTGCGAGTTTACACAAAAGGCATACGCTTTTCAGATCGAACATTACGTTATTGTCTTCGTCCTTTTTTTTATCCATGTCGATAAGTTCGTCGAAATCGCTTACAAAATCGCTAAGGAGTTCTTTAGGAATATTTATGTTAAGCGAAAAATCGTTAAACGCCTGCCGGATTTGCGGTTCGACTTCGAATAATATTTTCATTCCGGGGTAGTGGTCGAGTTGTTTTTTATAATCATCCAACAAGTCGTTTTTTATAATAAGATGGAAAATTTTTGTCTTTTCGTCGTTCGACCAGTATCCGTGTTCTGTGTACGGCGGAATCATAAACATATCACCGGCTTTTGCAGGGTGATTTTTATTTTTAACGTAGTGCCTGCATTCGCCGTACGAAACTACGTTTAATTCGTAATAGTCGTGCGAGTGCATTAGTATCGGGTAAGAGCGGTTATGATAATAGGCAAGCCCCTGAGAGAATGCGGAAACGTCGTTAAGCGAATAAAGCGGATTTGTATGCTTATTAAGTTTTACGGGATAATTTTGGTTCTTTTTCTTCATAATGATAGGAATCTGCAAAAACTTGATTGAATTTTACAATAATTATATCTCATTGGTGTGTATAATGCAAGCGTTGGAATGGGGTAATATCGGGATTTTGCGAGGAAAATTATTGCTAAATCGCCAACGCTAATATTATGAATCGCTTCTCTTCATAAGAAGAGGTATGTAAATCAATAATGGAGGAAAATGAAAGAAAAAATGTTATCAGACAACGTGAAAAAGTTGAAAAAGTGGAGGATCTTAATTGCTGTATTTCTCGCTTTTGTGATGTCGATTACTTTGATGTGCGCCGTTGCATGTGACAGCGGGAATACACAGGGAGAGAAACCCGGTCCGAATCCGGAGCAACCGTTTGATCCCGATGATTCCGGAGACCCCGGAGATTTGGAAGATCCGAGCGAAATCGAAGATGAAAAAATCGTTCTTATAGAAATTCCCGAAGCGGGCAACGTTAAACTTGTTGATGATGCTATAAGGGAATATCTTTCTGCTTCTGACGTTTCGGAGCAGATAGCCGCTTTACCGAAGGATAAAGTGTCAAAAGATGTCGGCGCGTTACCTGTAAAACTTGCTTGGAAGGGCAACGGAAGCGTGAAATATACGATTTACATTGCCGATAACGAAAATTTCGATAACGCAATGTCGTACGTCGTTTCTGGTTTTACGAGGGAACTCGACGTTTATAACTTACTGCCGTCTACGACGTATTATTGGAAAGTTGCAGGCGATGGATTCGACACGTCAGACACTTCCGTTTTTAAGACGGAAGATCTTTCCGTTCGTTTAATTTATGCCGAGGAGATACCTTTTCCAAACTGTATAACGGCGAGCGAGTATTTGAGAGTGAAAC
>ERZ1643251.996-NODE-996-length-34951-cov-14.383138_pt1 | contig 34951 bp, 53 predicted proteins | sample MGYA00579261_ERZ1643251 | MGnify/ENA primary metagenome ERZ1643251 (study PRJEB29033, sample SAMEA4952267) | chicken gut metagenome | biome: Broiler Chicken; feature: Gastrointestinal Tract; material: Caecum | place: Ireland | collected 2018 | study: Broiler... | reverse complement strand
GAATCCCTCTAGGTGCGTTTTTGGCTTTTCATAATGTATCATGGAATGTGTAAGAATTGCGTAGTATCAACGATTTTCCATAAAAGTTATGTCGGTCACTTATCATAACTTATCATATCTTTTCACAGCATATTACACAAAACATTACACAAAGCTCAATTAGATAATCATGTTTTCGATTGTCGTTATGGTTGTGGATTCGTCCGTCTTCCGCATCTCGTTAAGCAGGTGTGCATAATATGTCAATGTGGTGTTGATGTCAGCATGACCTAGTCTTTCCGAAATGTAGTAGATGGACACTTTTTTATATATTAGAATACTGGCGTGAGTGTGCCTTAATCCGTGTATAGTTAAATTGGTATCTATCCGTAAGTGCTTCAGAAGTGTTTTCAGAGATTTATTTACGGCCGCATTACTAATAACCTTATACTTTGATGTTGGAGCATAAAAAACAAGTTGGTGGATATTAGGCGGTGTGCGCTTGAATAAATCTCTGAATATTTGCATTGTCACCTTATCCATTTTTATGGTCCTCTTTGAATTTTCGGTTTTCGTTGCTCCGAATCCATCTGACATATTTTTGGTATAGCCCCATTTCTTATTTACATGTATAAGATTATCTTTAAAATCAAAGTCGCTTCGCTGTAAACCCATCATTTCAGAAAATCTCATACCGGATGTCAGTCCAAGAAGGATAACATAATAAGATAACCCGTTATCCAGCCTTTTTATAGTTTCCTGTATCAGAAGTTCACCTTCGGTGTAATTCAGATATTTTTCCTCCGCTTTTTTTGCAGGGACACTTCCTGATATTTCCACCTTTCTTGTAAAGTCTGAGCGTATAATTCCCTCATCTATTGCGTCCTGCACGCACCCGCGGATGTGTACATTCACTTTCCTAATGGTTTCCTTCGCACGATCTTCACCAAGCTTACTGATAAATATTTTATAATCACGCTTGGTTATACTTTGTATCGCTTTATCTCCGAAATGCTCTTTTATTTTTGTGTGCGTTTCCCGATAAGCACGAATAGTATTTTTGTCCCGATCCTTCTTGTACAATTTATACCATTCTTCAAAGTATCGCTCAAAGCTTTCCTTGCTTGCTGGTTTAAGCCCGTTTTGCAAGTCAAGTTCAACTTTTAGCGCCTCAGCCTGTGCTTCTTTTTTTGTCTTAAATCCACCCTTGCGAATAGGACGGAGTTTTCCGTCTACATAATTTGACACGGTGTACTGCCATGTTTTGCCCCGCTTTTGATAACTTGCCATTGTTGCATTTTTCCTCCCTAGTTTTTTCAATGGAAAATTTCTTCTTATCACCTCCTTTAAGGTCTATTCAATTTCAAATTCGATTTCCACAAGACTTTCATTCAGCGTTTCAAACAATTCTTTTTCTTTCATAAAATCTATCCATGCTTTTTCCCCCATATCTTTTCGTTTTTTCGTACTTGAGGCTTGATTTGGTTATAGAGGTTTTCCATAGCCTTGCTCCACATCTCATTTACCGCTTTTTCCAGCTTGTAATCATTCCAGCGGCTTTTTGCTGCCCTCTTGCTATTTTTTATTTTCTGGAAGTCCATAGCCTTTTCGTAGAAATGTTTGTACCCTTCCAGATTGTCTGCCATGTATATGGCAAAGTTTTTTGCAGTCATTTGTTCCATTTTCCTTCTCTCCTTCATGAACATATGTTCTCGTTTGTTTTATTAAAAAAAGGGAATACTCCCTTGAATAACTTGATCAGATTACTATGCTTCGTATGGGGATACGCATCCGATATATTTGCCAATTATCCGTACATCGTCATGCTCTTTATATAATTGCTCGACATGGATCGGATTGTAACTGAGCGGCTCCAGCATGATTTTTTCGCTGAGTAAATGAACCTTTTTTAATGTAGCGTCACCGCCGTTGACCATAACCGCAGCAATTTCTCCGGTTCGCACAGAAGCTTGTTTTTTAAAAACGGCATAGTATTTGTCCGGTACGATTTTATTCATGGAGTCTCCATTTACTTGAAGGGCAAAAATATTTTCGGTGTCAATATCATCCTTCAACCACGGGCAGATGATTTCCTCGGTTACATCTTCGATTGCTTCAAGCGGCAAACCAGCAGCTATCTTTCCATAAACCTTAATTTTGGCATAATGTAGATTAGCTTGTTTCTCTATATTTTGGTCCCTGCTCTCTAAACCCAAAAGATAATCAGAAGATATATTGAATAACTTGCAAAGCATTTTTATTTCTTTTCCTCTCGGATGGTTTTCATCGTTTTCCCATTTAGAGATAGTAGCAAACGATTTTAATTCTAAAATCTCAGCAAGTTGTTCCTGAGTTAAACCTCTCGCTAGTCTAAATTCCTTTATGATTTCTCCGGTGGTCTGCACTTTCATCACCTCCCGCAATTTATTATATTATATATTTGATTTAATATCAATAATAACTTTATGTAAAATACATATCACGAGAAATATTTTATTTAAAATCAAGTATAGTATTGACTTATGATTTAAAATCAAATATGATTTATTTAAGAATTTTCATAGGGCGAGGTGAAGAAAATGGTTACTATTGCAGAGTTGAGGGCAAAGCATAACAAAATGTCACAACGAGAATTAGCCGAAAAGATTGGCACTACGCAGACATCCATTAGTTTGTGGGAAAAAGACATTGATACAATTTCCATGCCATTTTTAAAAAAGATTGCGCGGTTCTTTGATGTGAGTACGGATGAGCTTTTGGGGTTAAAGTAAAATTTTGCCTGCAACTTGATTTAAAATCAAATTTCGTGCAACGAAAGGAGGTGGGGGAAGTGTTAGAAAGATTAGGCGACATTTTGTGGGCTACAGCCTCAATCCTTATAATCATAACTTGCTTATTGCTGGTGTACGCAACGGTAAAAGGGATATGGCAAAGCAAACGAAATATCAATATACACATTAACGACGAAGCGATTAAAGCCGCGCGGCAACTTTACAAGGACATCACTTCGGAGCAAGAAAAAGACGGCTCCCGAACATTGCCGGGAAGCCGAAAATGATAATGCCGACGCAACCACAAAAACAACTAGACTTACTCAAAAGACTTAGAATCAGAAGCCTTCGGTTTTTCGGAATCTTCATCATTACGCCAATCGTTATGCGTGTGATAGTGGTAATGGTGATGGCGATGATTCTCAATGTTGGTATTGAAGTTAAAAGAAATACCAAAGAAAGAAGCTATCAGCTCGATCGATTTAAAAAGAGCTGACAAACCAGAAGAAGCAACTCTGAGCATTTTTTTGAGATAGCCATCATTCTGACTAACATCCGCCCTTTCGGTACAATCTGCGATTTCATCGATAAGCGCAGCGGATTCGCTAGCCGCGCCGATAAACTCGTAACATTCAGCGGGGAAATCAAGCGGCTGATTGTCCGAGATGCGCTTATGAAGAGATTGCGCGGAATTGCGGAATGTCTTGAAAGTGTCGGATGTGTGCAAGAAACCGCAGGCATCAAGCGGATCGGAGATACTTTTAAATGTGTCAGATTTGAAAGTATCTTGAAGCGCAGCGGCCGACAAAACGAAACTTCTAAGAGAATCTGATGTGCGTGAATTTTCCCGCACAGATGCCACAGAATCAGCGACGCTGTTAAGACTAGCTGCCTTAGCCAAAACGCTATCAGAATTACGAAACTCCTCCTGCGCCTTGGCGGCCTTTGCCAAGATGCTGTCGGAGTTACGCAATTCCTCTTGAAGTCTGGCAGCTACAAGCATAAGGTTATCTATTTTTTCATCCATATCCTCACCTCCTTCCGTGGTGTACTAAGCTCTGCCAAGCTAGTAAGTAGATTTTAACACGGATAAGGCGGCGGGGATTTGGAGGATTGAAATTTTAATAAGCAAATTCCCAATCGTTTGGAGATTTGCAGCGGGAAGGGGTGAGGGAATGATTTTATTAAGCGTAATAATATCTGCAGTGACTGCGTGGCTGGTGTATGACATTCGATTCGGAAGAATGACAAGAAAACTAAACGAGATAAGAGAAAACATAAATTCCAACGCGGAAAGAATGTCGGAAATATACACGAACATTGCAAACGAAAATCAAAAATCAGAAAGGGGCGAGAAAGATGGAAATGATTATTAAGCAGGAGTATAAAGACGAAGTAAACGAAATTCTTGATTTTGTCGAATCGCTATCAGACGCAGAACAAAAGGAATTTCTGGCATTCGTACAGGGTGCGAAATTCGCGCAAGAACTCGGATTAACAAACGAACCGCCGAGAGCGGCATCATAACGGCAAATCTCCAAACACTTGGAGATTTGCGGCGAAAGGAGGGGAAATAATGGTTACCATTGCGATTAACGAAGAACTTGTGAGGGAAGAGGTTGCAAGACAAATCAAAAAAGCAATCGAACAGAATGACCAGCAACTCGTATTGTGGGACGCTGGAGAGTTGCAGCGCCGCACCTGCATGAGCTGGAATTTCATTCAAGAAAAATTTTTCCACGATGAAAATTTTCCGAAGCACAAGGTCGGAAATAAATGGCTTTTTCCAGCGAAGGAGTGCGAGGAGTTTATTCTTGGATGGATCAAAAAGCAATAAGGGAGTGAACAGAATGAAAGAACGACTTCAAATCGGGCTGATTGTGTTAATGGTTTTGACCATCGCATTGAACGGTCTTGTAACGGCGGACAAGCTGCGGTTGAACAGGGAGCAGCAGGAGGCGATTGATCGCTTGAATTTTATCGCAGATGAGTATTCTGCGTATGTACAACAACTGAAAGGGGAGTATTGGGAATGAGTGAGAAAATGGATGGGCTGCACGAAAATGTACGGAAAGCGTTCGGAATGTTGAGCGTAGCGCCTGACGATGAATTTGAGTTAAATGAACTACACGAAAATGTACGAAAGGTATTTGAAATGTTGGGTGTTGAACCAAACGAGGAATTTACGCTAAGCGACGCACACAGATCAATGATATACAAAGTGTCCAGTGTTTTGGAAGTTTCGCAGAAATGCGTCCTGCTAGATGTTTGGGAAGAGGGTGGATATGGCCTCTCCTACCTGTTAAGCAACACAGACAGAATCATAAAGCTACAAAAGCCAATAAAACTAACACGATTCGAGGAACAGGAGGGAACGAAAGATGAGATGCGGACAAATGGCAATGTATATTAAACGATTTGAAGCTGCGGATGAGCTTGATAACAGATTTGAAAGAATAAAAGAGTTGGAGAAATTGCAGCGGGATTTTGAGTATGATGCAAAAATACCACTCTTCAATCCAACAATCTTGGAGCAGTTCAAGGAGGAGCAAAGCGAAGTATATACATTTTGGGAAAATGTAGGGATCGCACGGAAAGAAGAATTAACCACATGAAAAAGCTGCACACGGTTAGCGGCCATGTGCAGCAAAGAAAATTTCCAAAAGGTTATGCCAACTACAACTATACCATAAGCACCGCAAAAAGGCTATAGAAGTCGGCGGTGTTTTTAAAAAAAGCCGTAAGGCTTATGGGGGCTTGTAATTGGTATTATCCTTAGGACCATTTCAGATAGACCGCGGGGGACCAATCATGCCATATAGAGAAAAGCGTGTGCACTTGTATGAACAACTGGAATTGTTTGTATATCCGATTACGGTAGAAGAGCGCAGGCAACCAAGAAGAAAAAAGAAAGAGCAGGCAAGCAGGGAAGCACAAAAAGCACTGAATGATTTGAACAGCAGAAAGCATATGCGCTGGATTATTCATACAAACTTTGTGAAGGGGAAAGATTTCTATCTGACATTGACATACAGTGATGAAAATATCCCTAAAACGATAGAAGAAGCCGAGCGCAATCTAAGTAATTATCTAAAACGCATAAACCGCCTGCGTAAGAAAATGGGGCTGCCAAATGCAAAGTACATAGCGGTTACAGAATGGCATGAAGGGGAAAAGAGGACACGCATCCACCATCATATCATTATAGATGGCGAGTTAAGCCGCGACCTTTTGGAAGATAAATGGGGCAAAGGGCGGACAAATGTACGCCGCCTGCAACCCGACCCGTTGACGGGATATGAAGATTTGGCGAATTATCTTTGCAAGCAGCCGAGAACGAAGAAAGGGAAGCGGAGATGGAAGCAATCCAAAGGGAATCTGAAAAAGCCGGATATTAGAATCAATGATAGCAAATACAGCGGCAGAAAGGTGCGGAAGTTGGCGCAATGCCCGGAGGACCCGACAGAATTTGAAAAGATTTACAAGGGCTACAAATTCACGAGCTGCAAAGTTATGGTGAACAAAATGACGGATGGGATATATTTGCATGTCCGAATGCGGAAAATGCAAATTTGAGATAAATGCAAGCAAAACAAGAACATATGTTAGTTAAAATGTTCAAAAAGAGAATATATGTTAGTTACTTTCAAAACAAGAATCGAACATATGTTAGTTAAAATGAGAGGAGAAAAAGGAATGAATGACAGAAACGGAAAAGGCTATCATGATCCAACGGCATACAAAGCCACGCAGGAGCGAAAAAGGAATCCAAAAGCACAGTTCAGAGGAGCGCAGAACAAGGCAGCGGGTAGCTTCTTTGAAAAATTGATAGAGGCATCCTGCACGAATTACCAAAGAAAGGGAATTGCTGTAATTGAAAAGACACCGGAGCCGGTGAGGTTCGCGACGAGTTTAGGCAACGGGAAGTTTATCGCATACCCCGAAAAGATGGCACAGCCCGACTTCAAGGGCGTTCTGAAGGGCGGACAAGCAGTTGTGTTTGAAGTAAAGCACACTGAGAAGGATTTTATTGGGTATGAGCGTGTAAACACGGAACAGAGCAGGAGTTTAACGAATTACAAAGCAGCGGGTGCGGTCTGCTTCGTTCTGGTAAGCCTACAGATGAAACGGTTTTTTAGGGTGCCGTGGGGAGTATGGAACGATATGAAAGGGATTTTCGGACGCAAACACATGAAGGAAGCAGACATGAGGGAGTTTGAAATAAAGCTAAAAGGCGGCTATTTGGATTTTCTGGAGGAGGTGGACAGCATTGAACAACAAGAAAATGAATTTGTACGAGATATTTGAACAGGAGTTCGGGCGGCCGTTTTCCCCGATGGAGCTTCAGCAACTTATGGAATGGGAGCGAGAGTATAAGCCGGAAATCATTGTGCAGGCATTAAAAGAAGCGGTTATTGCGGGCAAAAGAAATATGCGCTATATCGACCGGATTCTGCTGAATTGGCAGCATGAGAACATACAGACCAAGCAAGAGGCGATTGATTACGGCCGCAATTTCAGAGCGCAGGCGAGAATGGGATATGGTAGCCGTTCGGTTGCAGCGGGAAACAAGGCAGCGGGTGACTTGCATCACTATGATGAAGCCATTGCGCCGCCGGAATTTTATGATTGGCTGAACGAAAACGAAGGAGAGGGATAAAAATGAGCGCATTCAAGCTGGAAGAAATACAAGACGGGATTGTAAGCAAAGTTATAAACAGAGCAATGGGGGAGATTGTGGAAAACATTCTGGACACAACAACAAGCGCCAGCAATCCAAGAAAACTGATTGTGACTGTAACGGTAACACCGAACGAAGAACGAAACACAGCAAGCGTTGGTATAGATGTACAACCGAAGCTGGTCAATCCAAAAACGATACAAGCAGACTTTCGGATCGACAAGGAGAAAGCCCAACTCAACGAGTTGGTTCGCCCGCAGGATGTAAAAATCAAGGGGCAAACATACATTAACGAGGACGGAGAAGTTTGTGACGAAACGGGCAGTCCGATAGAGGGGGAATAAAAATGAACACGGTAAAACGGGCGAAGTACCGAGCGGTGTATCGAATAGAAGCCTATGAAGATACTTTACGATACGCATATACTCAAAAAGTCGTTCACGGTTATTTGGCGAAAAAAGGAGAGCGTTATGTGATTATCGACACAGAGGGAAATCATGAATGGCTGATAAATCCGAAGGATGAAAAAACGATTGGGCAGTTTACAGGTGTGTGCGACAAACACGGTACGGAAATTTACGAAGGTGACATTGTGCAGCAAACGATAGGAGAAGGAGAGGAAAAGAAGCTGGTGCATAAGGGTGTGGTCGAGTATTACGAAGGCGGCTACTTTGTAGTAGGAAATGCAGAAGAAAGCGAAGGGGTTTGGCTGTACGATACATTCCTAGACTTGGAAGTGATCGGGAACAATTTCTAATAAATTCGGCAAAACACAACCAAAAATGAATCAAGCAATAACAAAAACACTTTGGAGGGAACGAAAATGGCAAAAACAATAACAGAAAAAGCGGTGGAAAAAATCAGAAAGGAAATGGAGAAAAATGCGGATGATTATGTGCAAATAATCGGGCAATTCCTTCTAAGCGTTGTAGCGCAAGATGAAAAGGCAGCGACCGCAGTCATAGAAAAAGGAAAAAACATCGAGGGTGCAATGGATGTCATGGAGAAAGAAGCGAAGAAAAAGAAAGCAAAAGGTCACAGATCCGCACTAACGAGCAGAGAGGGTTTTGGAATCGTGGCAAAGTATTACGGGTTTGAGTATAAGGCAGCGGATATATTTGGAACGCCGCAAACAAAAGAAACGGTCAAGGAAGAACAGGACATTTTAAATATATCGCTGGAGGACATGCTGCAATGATTAGATACAGAGAAGAAATGTTCGTTTATTGCGATGAGGGGCACAAAGGTTTTAAGCAAGAAACAGCCGAGGAACGCAGCCACATGGCACATATATGCGACCATTTGACACCAGAAATCATGGATTATATAGAAAATGACCTGTTCAAAGAATACCAATTCATATTTTACGAAAAGAACGGAAAGCGGCATGAAGCGCACTGCACACGATGCGGTCACGATTTTATTCTGACTGAACGACCGAGGCATAAGACTATAGGAACATCCTGTCCAAATTGTGAAGTGTATGCGGAGAAGCGGAACGCAAAAATATCAAGGAAATATTTGGCGGACCGCAGAGGGTTCACATGGTTTGAAAAATCCGAAGCGGTTAAAAAGCAGCTTACAGCGCGGTCATTTTCGGTGTCTAGGGATTGCAGCGGGAAAGATTACCGAGATATAAAAACATTTGTAAAGTTGGAAGCGGTATATGGATTTATCGAAGGCGAAAGCTTTATGTATAAACGGAAAGAGTATCCATATTGCGGGGAATTTAAAAGAAATAAAACAGTACACGGGACAACGAACAATGCAATCGCACTTAGAAATGTAGATGATGCGACAGAAGGCACACGCTTCCAATACAGCCAGTACAAGCGGTTGTTGTACGGAGATAAAGGGAAACCAATCACGCACGGGCTATTGAGAGAAGTGCCTGCATGGATTGTTAAGTTTTTTGCGATGTATAATCAATATCCGTTTACGGAGATTTTAATCAAATCGGGAATGGGCGAAGCGGTGAGAAGGAAGGTTCTCAGTCAACCCAATTACCGAACAATCAACTGGAGAGGAAAAACGGCGGATAAAATTTTAAAAGTGCCGAAACACAGAGTGCGGGAAGTGCTTAAAAGCGCACTGAAGCCGGAGAAACTGTATATTTATCAAGTTGCATTTCAACGAGATGCGTCTGTTCCGATTGCGGAAATTGAAGAAATATACAAAATGAGCACGATAGGGTTGGACAGGCACGGTCTGGAGAGAGTTGTGCGGCATGTAAAGATAAAACAGATTAAAGGATATATGGATAAGCAGCTGGAGGTTCAACCCTATAAGGAACAAGCGGAAAAACGCAGCGAAGAGATTGTAAAGCGGTTGATTCTTTCGGATTGGGGAGGTTATCTGCAAGAATGCGAGATTCTGGGGATGGATACAACAGATAAAAGCGTTCTTTTTCCGAAAAATCTCCATCAAGCGCACCAAAATACAACAAAGCAAGTCCAAATCAAAGAGAACAAAGAACTGGATAAGAAAATTAAAAAACGGCTGAGCAAGTTAAACGAATATTGTTTTGAAAAAAACGGTTTTCTGATTCGCCCTGCAAAAAATGCTTCGGAACTGATAAAAGAAGGCAAAAACCTAAACCACTGCGTAGGAACATATGCGGAACGATACGCAAAAGGAAAGACAAATATATTTGTGGTCAGACGCACAAACGACCCGGATACACCGTTTTACACGGCGGAAATAAACACTCTATGTACGCATGTAGTACAGTGCCGAGGGAAACGCAACAACGCAATGACGGAAGAGGTAGAGGATTTCATGGAAGCATTTAAGGATAATGTTTTAAGCAAAAAAAGCAGAGGAAAACAAAAGCCGTGTAATGGCTGCGGTATAAGGGGGAAATCGAAATGAATGAACAGGTAAGCAATCAGATGGCAACAACAGCAGCGGGAGAGGTAAGCACAAGAACGCCGGATTTAATAGCGTTTGAGATTAACAGCATCAAATCGGAAACCATGCGGATGCTGCTGTCCAACAGTATCGAGATCGGACGCAGGCTGGTAGAAGCAAAATCATTGGTGCAGCACGGGGAATGGGGAAGTTGGTTAAAAGAAAAGGTTGACTATTCAAAGTCAACCGCCAACAACCTTATGAAGCTGTTCGAGGAATACGGGGAGAGCCAATTATCCTTGTTCGGCGCGGAAGTAAAAAGCCAAACGCTTGGAAATTTGAGTTATACGCAGGCGATTGCCCTGCTGGCACTGGACGAATCGGAGCGGGAAGAATTTGTTAAGGAAAACAATGTGGAGGATATGTCAACAAGGGAATTGCAGCGGGCAATAAAGGAAAAGCAGGCAGCGGAGCAGCGGGCACATGAAATTGAAAGCGAAAAGGCAGAGCTGGAAAGCGCCTGCCAAAGCCTGCGGGCGGAGGCGGACCGTTTGAAGGATGAGCTGGACAGCATAAAGGAAAATGACAACAGCGACAAACTGGAAGCGGATTATGAAAAAATATCAAAAGAATTTGTAAGGGTATGCCAAGAGAAGAACGAAGCGGAAGAACGCATACAGGAGTTGGAAAAGTCCTTGGCGGAAAAGCCGATTGATGCAACCATCATAGAAGTACCGGAGGATGTTCAAAGGGAGCTGGAGGAGCTGCGCAAGCAAGTCAAGGAGCAAAAGACAGAAAGCAAGGAAAAAGCGGAGTTCCAAGTCAAATTCGAGCAAACGGTGCAAATGATGAACGAGCTTATACGGGCAGCGGGAAAAATATCGGGAGAGGAACAGAAGTACAAGCAAGCGATTGTAAAAATGCTGGAAAAAATAAACGAAACACTGGATGTGTAGGGGCTTGCTTTGATTAAGGGAGACAGGAACAGAAGATGAAAAACAAAATTCATACTCCAAACGACGGAGGAACTATAAAGGCAATAACAATTTGGCAACCGTGGGCAAGTCTGATTGTCCACGGATTCAAAAAAGTGGAGACACGGGGGTGGGCAACTAGGCACCGTGGCAATCTGTTTATTCATGCAGCAAAGAAGCCTATAAAAGAAACGGAAAGGATTTACCAAGTAAATCGGAAGTCGATAGAGCAGCGGTTAAATAAAGAATTGGAAACTCTACCGTATGGAAGCATCATCGGAAAAGTGAATGTAGCGGACTGTGTGGAAATAACACCGGATTTTGTAAGAACGCTTGCAGCGGGTGAGTTGGACTGCGGAGATTACACATATGGACGCTATGCGTGGATATTAAAAGATCCGATTGTTTTCAAAAATCCCATACATGCAAAAGGCATGCAAGGGTTATGGAATTATCAGGGAGGGGAATAAAATGCAGGTAGAAGTATTGGATTTTTTAATAATAGCGGCAATAATCCTGTTAATGTTCGTTCCGGTATGGAACGCATCATATGGGAGAAAGGTATTCCAATCCACAGCGGAAGCCGAAAAGAGTTCACCAGCGGAGCAGTAAGAGATGTGCAGGAAGGCAAGGGGAGAATGGATCTCCTCCCTGCCTGCGCCTTAATTCGCCTGTCAAAGCATTTCGAGGCGGGAGCGAAAAAGTACGAAGAACGCAACTGGGAGAAAGGTATTCCAATCCACAGCTTTATAGATTCGGGGCTACGGCATATTATGTGCTACATGGACGGACAGACCGACGAAGACCACCTTTGCGCGGCTACATGGAATCTTATGTGCGCCATGTGGACAGAGGAAAAGCGTCCCGACTTGCAGGACATTCCAAGCAGAGTAAACCGAGGAGGGCGGAAAAATGATTAAGGATAGACGAATTGAAGAAATGGCGAATCGCTACAATCAAAAATCCCTGCTGTTGGAATTAAGAAATGCTATGACAACATTGAAACTACGGGCGCTTGATGTGGAAAATAAACAGCAGAATGAGGATCATCCGATAATCAGCGCCATCGCCGATGTGTTCGTTAAGTGTGCGGTTCTTGCGGAACAAATGGACAAGACCGACACTTTAGAAAGAGAAATTGATGAGGCGACAAGAAAGCATTTTAAGAAATTCGCTCGTGAGAAAAATCGAGAACAAAGGTTGCGCATAAGCAGTTTACAAAATTCGATTTGTGCGCAGTGTGAGTTCTCCGCGACTAAAAGAAACACGACGGCAACTTGGAAGAAAGAATGTGAAGGCTGCGCAATTCTGGCGGAAATACAAGAATCGGGAGAAGCGCTGCTCGTGGATGAAAAATTCCCGAAAAGGTCGAATAGGGGAAGGAAGAAAAAGACGGAGAAGGACAAAGCGACGCAGGAATGATTCTAAGCGCCTGCAATCGAATCTAAAAAGAACGGAGGGAAAGAGTATGGAACGAGTTTCGGGAGAATTTGCACAAGGATACACAAAGGCAATCAAGGACATGCAAGAAGAGTTTTTAGGCATTAACAGGAATTTATACCACCACAACAAACGGTTTAGTCATAAATTGAATGAGCGTGCATTCAACTTGTTTTTGGAACATCGTGACAATTTCAGAGAAAATCGTGGTGGCTTTATTCGATTCAATCCGCAAAAGAACGACCTAGAGTATTTTGAAAGAAGGTCGTAGGATGACAAATCTACAAAGGAAAAGCGTAGAAGAGGAAATTAAAAACTACAAAGCATACAAACTGGAGTACGAGCAGATAAAGCAAGATATCCTATACGGTGCATCGAGGTCAAATGACGAAAATGTAGGCGGAGGGAAGTCTAATTTGCCGACGAATCCGATAGAGGATCGGGTGATCGCCATGACCATATCAAACAAGTTGCAACGAATAAACAAAATAATCAGAGCGGTTGAAATGGTTTATATGGGATTGGACAACGAGAAGCAGGAATTTATGCGTATGTTTTTCTGGGACAGGAAATATACGATTGATGGTGTGGCATCCGAGCTATACATATCAAAGAGGACGGCATACTACTGGAAGTCAGAAATCGTAAATCTTGTAGCCACTCATTTAGGCTATTAAAAAACTTTGCACTGCCATTGCACTTTTTGAGGGTAAAACCGTATTATTATGTTAGTGTCGAGCAGTGAGCGAAAAGCCTGCGCGGCAAGACATTTCCTGAGATTCTGAACTTATGCTTTCGTTTGTTTGATAATATTCGTAGTTGCAGAAACAAGAAAACCGGAAATGAAATTGCTTAACTGACCCTTTATTTAAGCGGTCGGCTCGCCGCCGGCCGCAACCTAGCGGCAGAGAGGGAAAACCTTAAAGCCGTTGCCATCCATTTGGATTCCCCGAAGTATAAAAGGACACCTATAGGGTGTCTTTTTAAATCGAACCGATCAAGCCGCAATAGCTCCCGAGCGTGCGGCTATTTATTATGTCAAAGAAGGTGATTATCTTGGAATTAAAAGAATTATGCGAAGAGACATTGAAAATTTTCGGATTTGAGCAGAAGTCGGGCGGCGATTAAATAGGTTCTTCCGGCGGAGCGAAGCCTGCGGGTCGCTATCGAGCCCAGAAAAAAGCTAGTTTCTGACAAAAAAACAGCATTTCCGTTTCCGTTTTTTAGCGGTTTTCGGAGGAGAATAAAAAAGGGGTGAAAGCCTTGAGCGACAAGGGAAAGAAGTGGGTAGGAAGGGTAGTAACATCAAGCGAAATTGCGGAAATCCTAGGCGTAACCGAGCGCCGAATTAGACAACTAACGAATGACGGTGCGCTTGCAAAAATTTCGCGCGGAAAATACGACCTTTCGGATTCCATAAAAGCATACATTGACTACAGAATAAAAACGGAAATGCCGGAGGAAGAACTGGACAAGCAGCGGGAAGGTGCGCTTTTACTGCGGGCAAAACGCATGAAAGCGGAGCTGGAATTGAAGCGAATGGAAGGAAAAATGCACGCCGCAGAAGATGTTGAAACGGTGATGAATAAAATGCTGACGAGCTTCCGTTCGAGAATGCTCGTAATACCGCACAAAATAGCGCCGCAGCTACAGATGGAGGAGGATATGAATGTGATAAAAGAAAAAGTCAAAAAAGAAATATATGAAGCTCTTCAAGAATTGAGCGAGTACGACCCAACGCTATTCCTTGACAACGAAGAGGAAAGCGGCGATATGAATGAAGGCCAAGAGACTTAAACGAACACAAAAATTATTTAGAAGTATAGCGGCGGAAACGATGAAGCCGCCGCCAGATTTAACAGTATCAGAATGGGCGGACAATTTTCGTTTTTTGCCGCCCGAAACATCAGCGGAGCCGGGGAGATGGAGAACGGAACGAGCGCAATACCAAGAGGAGATTATGAACGCCGTAACCGACCCACGATATGAGGATGTAATCATCATGTCGTCAGCCCAAGTCGGAAAGTCCGAAATACTGTTAAATGTAATGGGATATTTCATTGACTTGGACCCGTGCCCGATTATGCTGGTGCAGCCGACCAAAGACAAGGCAAAGGATTTTTCAAAGGAGCGGATTGCCCCGACGATTCGGGACTGTCCGACGCTAAGGAACAAAGTAAAAAGCGTTAAGTCAAGGGATGGAGGAAATACAGTATTAAACAAGTCTTTTCCCGGCGGAAATCTGGCCTGTGTCGGAGCGAATGCGCCTTCGGACTTGTGTGCCAGACCTGTCCGAATTGTCCTGATGGACGAAGTGGACCGTTTTCCGCTATCCGCAGGAACAGAAGGAGATCCTGTGGACTTGGCGGAAAAACGGACAACAACCTTCCACAATCGAAAAATAATAAAGGTATCAACACCGACGATTAAAGGCGTTTCCAGAATCGAGAAGGAATATGAAGGCGGAACGAAAGAAAAATACCACTTACCATGCCCGAATTGCAAAGAGCCGCAGCCGCTTTCTTGGCGGCAGATAGACTTTGCAACGGCTATGCACAGATGTGCATACTGCGGATTTTTGGCGGATGAATATAAATGGAAAAAGCAGCGGGGCGAATGGGTCGCAGAAGCACCGGACGCACCGAAAAGAAGTTTCCACCTGAACGAATTATTAAGCCCGTGGAGGAAGTGGCAGGATGTCATAGACGACTTCAAAGAAGCGAAGCGAAAAGGAACGGAGAATCTAAAAGTGTGGGTAAATACTTCGCTCGGCGAAACATGGGAAGAGGAAGGGGGAACGGCGGATACGGGCGAATTGTTCGCACGATGCGAGGATTACGGTGCAGAAGTGCCGGACGAAGTGAAAGTATTAACGGCCGCAGTAGATGTGCAGGGCGACCGACTTGAAATGGAAGTGATCGGATGGGGAAAAGGACAGGAAAGCTGGGGAATTGAATACAATGTCATTCATGGGGATTTAAACCAAGAGCGAATATGGAACGAACTCGACGGATACCTGTTAAAGACTTTCAAAAAGGCGGACGGCAAGAGGTTCGGGATCGCCTGCGTCTGTATAGATACGGGCGGACTGAATACAAGAGAGGTTTACAAGTTTATAAGAGAAAGAGAAATGCGCCGTGTGTACGGCGTGAAAGGACTAAACGAAAGCCCATCCGCACATTATTCGCCATTGGTCGTGAAGTTTTCACGATCCACTATAGAAAAAGCGTTATATTTTACAATCGGGACCTACGAAGGAAAGGCGAAGGTCATGGCGGCACTAAACACAAAGGAAAGGGGTCCGAATTATTGCCATTTCCCAAAAGGGAAAGGATATGATTCAAAATACTTTGACGGACTGACCGCAGAAAAGATGGAGCAGAGGTTTGAGCGTGGTCAATTATTTTATAAATGGGTAAATATCCGACCGAGAAACGAGCCGTTTGACATCCGTGTCTACAATATGGCGGCGCTTGAAATACTTAATCCGAATCTGGATCTGGAATATACTTCTACAAATCTGGTAATTAAAAAGAAAAAAAGAAAAAGAGGAACGGAGGGAATAAGCTAAAATGATGGATTTAGAAAGAGCGAGAAGGCATTTGAACGCATGGCTCGATGCGGAATTGGCAGTTTCCCAAGCGCAGAGCTATAGAATTCTGAACAAAGAAGTGACGCGGGCGGATTTGCCGCATATTCGGCAGCAAATAAAGTATTGGCAGAACGAAGTGAACCGATTGAGTGGGAAAAAGCGCAGAAATATGGTTCGAGTAATGCCGCGCGATCTGTGAGGTGTAAAACATGAACTTTTTTGAGAGGGCTATTGCGACGATCTCTCCGGAGACGGCGCTGAAGCGCATGAAGGCGAGACATAAATTAGAGGTAATTAACGATTATGCAAATCATGGAGCGAGCACAAGGAAAAAGAGCCTTGCGGGATGGCAGACAAGCAGCGCGTCAGCTATAGAGGATATAGAACAAAATGTGGAATTGCTTAGAGAGCGGTCAAGGGATTTGTACGAAGGGGCGCCAATAGCGACAGGGGCTATAAAAACAAAGAGAACGAACGTAGTCGGAGCGGGTCTGAAGCTTAATGCGCGAATAGATTACCAAACTCTAGGTATAACGCAGCAACGGGCGGACGAGTTAGAGACACAGATCGAAAGAGAATTTGCATTATGGGCAGACAGCATCAACTGTGATGCGCAAAAAATGAATGATTTTTATGATTTGCAGCGGTTGGCGTACCTGTCTTTTCTGATATCGGGCGACTGCTTCATAACATTACCCGTTAGGAAAACAAAAGGAATGCCCTATGATTTGCGTGTGCAGATCATCGAAGCGGACAGAGTGTGCAACCCGGAACGATTGGAAACTCTCAATGCCAAAATTATAAACGGCGTAGAGATAGACGGAAACGGAGAGGTGGTCGCCTACCATATCGCAAAACACCATCCACATTCTTCAAAGGTCGAATTGAATCAGTGGAGCAGAGTACCGAAATTCGGGGCAAAAACAGGGCGTATAAATGTTATCCATCTGATGGAGGCGGAAAGACCGGAGCAGCGGCGCGGTATACCACTGTTGGCACCAGTAATAGAGAGCCTAAAGCAATTAACCAGATATACAGAGGCAGAACTGATTGCCGCCGTTGTTTCCGGTATGTTCACGGTCTTTATAAAAACGCCATTTCCCGAACAACCAGGAAATTTCGGATTAAATCAATCGGAGGAAATCGACGACGAAGAAAACATTGTGGAAATGGCTCCGGGGTCAATCCAATACTTAGACGAGGGAGAAGAGGCGCAGATTTCAAATCCGGGACGACCAAACACGGCGTTTGACGGATTCGTAACAAGCATGTGCCGCCAAATCGGCGTAGCGCTGGAAATACCTTATGAGGTTTTGTTGAAGCACTTCACATCTTCATATTCGGCGAGCCGAGCGGCGCTGCTTGAGGCATGGAAAACATTCAGAAACAGCAGGGAATGGCTGATAAAACGGATGTGTATGCCGATTTACGAGGAATTTCTGTCCGAAGCTGTGGCGAAAGGAAGGATTGACCTGCCCGGATTCTTTTCTGACCCGATTATAAAAAAGGCATACTGCGGCGCGGAATGGAACGGACCGACACAGGGGCAGATTGACCCGAAAAAAGAAGTGGAAGCCGCAATCCTGCGTGTTGAACATGGATTCAGCACACACACAAAAGAAACAACGGAATTGACAGGCGGAAACTGGTTTAATAACATATCGCTTCTGGAATTGGAAGAGAGAACAAAGAAAGCCGCCAAAGGAGGTGATGAAAATGAAAATAGAGATTAAGGGACCTATCATTTCGGACGAATACGCAACGGTTTACGAGTGGCTGGGAATGACAGCAACAAGCCCGAAGGGCATACAAAAGAAATTGAAAGATGCAGCGGGAAAAGATGTGACACTAGAAATAAACAGCGGCGGCGGTTCGGTATTTGCGGCATCGGAAATTTATACGGCACTGAGAAGCTACAGCGGAAAGGTGACAGGAGAGATTGTCGGTGTAGCAGCTTCAGCGGCATCCGTAATCGCGATGGCGTGCGAAAGGTTGGAAATGTCACCGACAGCACAGATGATGATTCACAACGCATCTACCACCACATCGGGCGATTGCTATGATATGCAAGTCGCAGCGGAATTATTGCAAAACGCAAACGAAACCATTGCGGCGGCATACAAGGCAAAAAGTGGGAAATCGACGGAAGAGCTGCTGGAGATGATGAACAAAACAACATGGTTCACGGCGGACAAGGCAATCAACGCAGGGCTTGTTGACGGGGTGATGTTTGAAGAAAATGCGGCGATTACGGCAGCGGCAGACACAACGGGACTGATACCGATTCAAGCAGCACAAAAAATCCTTGTGGAGATTGCAAAGCAGCGGGAGGCGGAAGCGGAAACCGAAGAACAAGAGCAAAAACAAACGGAAGGAGATAAAAAAATGACGAAAGAAGAATTGCTAGAAAATCACAAAGAAATTTACGACGAAATTTTTAACGCAGGGGTAAATGCGGAAAATGAGCGTGTGAAAAAAATCGACGATCTGGGAGCGGTTGGATTTGACGAGATTATCTCGGAAGCCAAACGGGATACATCCATGACGGCGGAAGCGGTCGCAATGAAGATTGTCAAAGCACACGGGGAATTGTCGAAGAATTTCCTAAACGATCGGGAAGCCGACGCGGAGGATTTGAACAATATCCCAAATGCGAGCAACACACAAAAAGGCAACGAGGAAGAACAAAAAGAAACATCTAACTACATGGCAAAAATTATTGGAGAGGGGCGCTAAAAAATGAGTGAAAGTTTGGTGAAAACGCTAGGAACGGTCGATTTAAACGGGATTTTCGCCGGTGTGATTATGCCGGTCGTATCCGATACGGTTACGCTTAAATCGGGAACGAATTATAAAATTGGTTCGGTTGTCGGTATCGAAACCGCAACAGGAAAGGCGACGCTCGTAGACAGCACAAAAACAGACGGAACGCAAACGCCGCACGGGATTCTTGCCGGAGACTACAACGCAACGGCGGGAGATGTAACGGCAATCGTGCATTTAACGGGGGAATTTCGTTCGGAAAAGATGGTTTTCGGAGGAACAGATACGGATACAAACCACAAAAACGAGCTGCGGAAATTGGGTATTTTTCTGAAATAAATTAAGGAAAGGGAGATAAAAACATGGCGATTGATATTTACACTACACGAACAATGATGGACGCAATCAGCAGTGCAAAACCAGTAAGAACATTTTTGAAAGACACTTTCTTTGCAAGTAAAAAAACGCATGTAACCGAAACGGTGGATGTGGAGTATAGAAAAGGACGCAGAAAAATGGCGCCGTTTGTTTCTCCAAGAAAACCGGGCGTACCAGAGGACCGCCTCGGATACACCACAAAAACATTCAAAGCACCACTTATCAAGCCTAGCACGATCATCACAGGCGAAGAGATAAACAAAAAATCATTCGGGGAAAATCTCTACTCCAACACAACACCGGCGCAGCGGGCGGCAAAAATGCTGGCGGAGGATTTGCGTGACTTGGACGAACAAATCACACGCAGAGAAGAGTGGATGGTTGCGCAAGTCATGTTTACGGGACAGGTGGCCATGACAGGCGACGGCGTTGATCAAATTCTGGACTTTGATTTTACGAACAGACAAACGCTTTCAGGGACTTCTCTATGGTCAGACAAGCAGAACAGCGACCCGATTGGCGACCTAAAAAGATGGAGACTGTCCATTTTGCAAAAATCGGGCATTTCTCCCGATATTGTGATTATGTCACAGGATGTGGCGAGCCATTTCATAAATCACCCCGGCGTAAAAGATGCGATGGATATAAAAAGAATCATGCTCGGAAAAATCGAGCCGCAACTTCTGCCGAACGGGGTAACATTTATGGGAACCATAACCATGCTTGGCTTGGATATCTACACCTATGACGAATGGTATTTCGATGAAGCCGACCAACAAGAAAAACCGCTTGTGCCAACAGGAAAAATTTTGATTGCATCCACCAACGCACGCAGCGCAATGACATATGGGGCTGTGACCGTGATGATAAACAATAATTTCACAACAATCGAAGGCACACGGGCACCGGTGAGCTGGACAAAGAACGACCCGCCTGCAAGATATGTACAAGTAAACGCAAGACCGTTGCCTATTCCGCACGAGGTGGATTCATGGTATGTGGCGCAGGTAATCTAATAAAAGGGAGGGAAAGGAAGATGGCAAATGTAAGGGCAATCCATTTTATAACGCACTCAGGGTCAAACTATAACCCCGGCGAAGTAATAAAAGGAATATCCAAAGAAGAAGCAGAGCGGCTCCGCAAGTTGGGAGCTGCTTCTTTTTTGGATGTATATGAAGCGGAAGAAACGGAAGAAGAACAACCGAAGAAAGCCGACGCCAAAGAAGAATTAAGAAATTCGCTTGACCAGTACACCTTGAAGGAATTGCGCGATTTATCGGAGGTTTACGGAATCGATCTGGACAGCAAAGCGAACAAGAAAACAGTTATTGAAACAATAATTGCATCAGGAAAAGCTGATATGTTCTTTGAGGATTAAGTATGGACGGGCTGTTTAAACGGATGGTCGAAAACGACATTGACAATGTTTTTTTGAACCTGAACGAGTTTGCCGATATGCACGAGCTGGACGGAGAGGAAATGCCGGTCGTCGTAGACACGAACCGCAACAACGCACACGCAAAGATTGTTGAATTTACGGATTTCCAACAAGATTTATATCAGAGCGTTTTGACAATCGCATATAAGGGAAACAAGCAGGATTTACCGCGGAAGGGCTACAAGATTTCGTTCGATGGGCTTGAATATGATGTGGCGCTTGCAAGTTTTGAAGACGGGATGCATGTGTTGACGATCGTAAGGAGCGAAGGATAATATGCTTGAAGTGGAAATGGACACCAAAAACCTTGAATTTCTCGAAGGAATGCTGAAAGAAGCGCCTGAAAAAGTGCCGCAAGCCATGCAAAAGACTATGCGGCGGGTCGGTTCGTACATGAAAACAACCGCAACGACAGAGATTACCAAAAAATACACAGCTTTTCGTGGTGATGTTTCAAAAGCGGTAAAAGTTGCGAGAGGCAGCGGGATTGAAGCGGGGATCGATGTAGTCGGCCCGCGCATATCTATGTATGACTTTAAGACTACGGCGAACGGCGGCATTGTTGCGGAAATAATAAAAGGAAAGCCGCACGCATTCCAAAATCACACATATTTCAAGGCGAAAATCAACAAGGGAGCGAATCGAGAGGGAATTTACAAGCGCAAAGGAAAAGCACGCTTTCCTGTTAAAAAGGCAATGGGTCCATCGGTGCCGCAAATGGCGCAGAATGAAGAAGTAAGGGAAAGAATCGAAACGAAGGTCGTGGATAATTTCCAAGATAAAATGATTAACGAGGTTGTGAAGGTGATTCTGAAATGAAAGTGGACTTAACAGGGAACGGACTTATGCGGGCGTTACGGCAGCAGGTCGAAAAGGCGGTCGAATATCTGTATTCTCCCGGTGGAACGGAGGAAAACAGGCGAAGACCGGAAGTCTTTGAAAATGTGCTGCCGAGAAAAACACGAGGGCGGGCAAACGAGGCGGAACATTATCCGCATATTTTACTGCAGTATGTCGGCGAGGAAATCAAGGACACCGAACGAGGTGTGCAGAATATAGCGACAATCTATATAATCGCAGGAATAGCGGAGGATGAGGACAACAAGTACGCCATACATGAAGTAATAAATTGCCTGACCAGAATCAGAAATGACATTTTAAAAATCGGATTTATTCCAGAATTTAAAGATCCACATACGCTGGGGGCGTTTGAACTGGTAAGAAAGGGACTACAACTGGTTATCCCACAAGAACAAGCGGACCCGAAGTTTTGCGGGTATTTAAAAATGGAGTTTATTTTGCCAATGATTACACAGGAACAGGGGGCGTTTTTACATGGAAGACTTGAACAAAGGCATGAATGATGCGGCGGAGGCTAAGGAAAAACGGAAAACAGCAACAAAAAAGAAGGCAACTGAACAAGCAACAGAACAAACGGAAGGCGGCGCAGAAAAAACATATATCTACATTGGGCCGAGCGCCAAAGACGGCGTGCTGATTAAAAATTCCTTATACATCGGCGGACTGCCTACGCATATCCAGAAGGTTGCGGAAAACAATGCGGTAAAGCGGCTTTTTGTGGATGTAAACGAGCTGACGAAGGCGCAGAAGGATCTTGGAGACAAAACATCTCCGTTGTATGCGTTCTACAAACAAGCGGAAGAAATCCTAAAACAAAATTAAGGAAGTGATTGAATGAGTTTTTTTCACGGTACACATTATAGGGAAATCCCGACAAGCATCTCCACGCCGGCGGAAGCAACGGCAGGGCTGACTGTAGCGGTCGGTACGGCCCCGATTAACATGGCAAAATCGCCTGCGGGTGTAAATGCACCGGTGATATGCTACACATATCAAGAGGCGGTCGAATATCTCGGATACAGTTCCGACATTGATAGATACACGCTATGCCAAGTTATCGACACGCACTTTGTGCTTAACGGCATCGCACCCGTTGTTTTTATCAATGTGGTAGACCCGACAAAGCACACGACGCAAAAAAACGAACAACTGAATATCGAGAACAGAAAAATCATTTTTCCGAAAGGAACATTTAAGGAAGGGCTGAAAATCAAGGTTACAGAGGCGGATCAGCTCCGACAACTACAAGAAAACAATGATTATACACTTGCGTTCGACGATGATGAGAAACTAATCGCCACGCTGGTTATGGATCAGCAGCTGCAAACGCAAGTAACCGCAGAATACAAGGTTCTGGATACTTCTTTGGTTACGGCGGCTGATATTGTGGGAGGTATCGATATAAATACAGGGAAATCAAAAGGGCTTGAGTTGGTTTCGGCGGTATTCCCGACCTTTCGACTGGTTCCGGGAATTGTGATTGCCCCGAAATATTCGGAGGACGCAACCGTATCTGCGGTTATGCGTGCGAAGGTACAGGGGATAAATTCCGTATTTAATGCGGTGACTTATGTCGATGTAAATCAGACGGAGGCCGGGAGGTATTCCGATGTACCGCAGCACAAAAACCTAACATCCCTAATCGACACATATATGTATCTTTGCTACGGATATGGAAAATTGGGAGAAAAGAAATACGCCTTATCCAGTTTGGCAGCGGCGTTGAGCGCAAAAGTAGACGGACTGAACGGAGACATTCCATACGAAAGCCCGTCAAACAAAGTGCTGCCAATCGAAGCTATGACCGTAAACGGCGAAGAAGTCTTTTTAGGGCTGGACCAAGCGAATTATTTGAACGGACAAGGCGTAACAACCCTATTAAATTTTATGGGCGGATGGAAGCTGTGGGGGAACCGTACAAGCTGCTATCCAGACAATCGAGATGTAAAGGATAATGTTTTGGCTGTTCGCAGAATGTTTAACTGGATCGGGAATACATTGGTTATGACATTCTGGGATAGCGTGGACGACCCAACAAATAAAGCGTTGATTGATAGATTTGTAGACAGCGTGAATATTTGGCTGAACGGTTTACAGGCAGCAGGCGCATTGTTGGGCGGTCGTGTTGAGTTTAGGGAAGCTGATAACCCGGTGACGGCACTGCTTGATGGAAAAATTATTTTCCGCCTATTTATTGCCCCACCTATTCCGGCAGAGGATATCGAGTGGCTACTTGAATTTGATGTATCATACATGAACGCGCTATTTGAATAAAGAAAGGGGAATGTATAGATGTTCTTAGTGCCAGAGGTATTAAACGAATGCTTTATTTATGAAAACGGTCAAATGCAGGTGGCTACAGGAGATGTGACACTGCCTAAACTGGAAAACATAACAAACACGCTAAAAGGCGGAGGGATTGCCGGAGAGGTGGAAAGCCCGGTAATGGGTCATTACAAATCCGTACAAATGACTGTAAATTACAGAATCCCAACGAAAGAATTTTTGAAGCGGCATAGAGCTGGAAATCAGGATTTGGAGGTTCGAGGGGCGACGCAGTTCCTAAACAAGCAAACAGGACTGCAAGAAATCCAACATTTCAAAATTGTAGCCCGTGGAAGAACGGTCAGCGGAGACGGCGGGAAAATGGCCGCACATTCGCCGTTTGATAGCGCGATTACCTACGAGCTGCACTATTATAAAGTGTCAATCAATGGAGAAACAATCATTGAGGTAGACAAATTCAATTATATTGCTGTAATAGATGGCGTTGACTACATGAAAGAAGTTCGGAAAGCATTGGGAATGGAATAACGGATAAAATCGCGCTTTATGCGCGGTTTTATTTTTATGTTAGGAGGGCGGAAAATGAAACGGACTATAAAATTAAAAAATCCATTAAAAATTGACGACGAGGAACTGAATGAAATAACGCTGGATTTCGACAAATTGACCGGAGCGGATATTCTGGCGGCGGAAAAAAATGTAAATCTAAAGTATCGCGAAAACTTCCAAATCTACAGCTTATCGACACATATTGAAATTGCAGCGATTGCTTGCGGAATCGTGTCTGAAGATTTGACAAATCTGGATGTGCATGACTTTTTAGACGTTACAGGCGCAGCGCAAATTTTTTTAATCAAACCGGAGTTGCTGAAGGAAAGCAGCTCCGAAGAATCACAATCGCAGCAAGCTCACACACCTACACCGGAGTAGAATTTTTCTTGAACCTTACAATTCCGGAGCTTGTTAAATGGATGGAAACAATTAAAGAAATGAGTGATGAGCGATGAGCGATAGGATTTTTAAAGTTGCGTTTAGGATTGCCGGGCAAATGAGCGGAGATTTCCCGTCGGCGTTCAAAAAGGGCGCAAGCATGATAAATAAGTTGCGTGCAGAGACGACAGATTTAAGGAATGAAATCAAGCAATTGAAGAAGGATGAACGCGACGGGAAAATAACGGCGGAAGAATTCGCCGAGTCACAAAAGCGCATAAATGACCAGATATCGAAAAATGCTGGACAAATTGCAGTGTATTCACGTGGGCTGAAGAATCTACGAAGCGCATTTGACGGCGTTAAGGGAGCGGCTGCAAAAGTAACAACAGGCATAGGGAACACAATGAAGTTAGGAGGGCTAGCTGCAGGAACAGGGGCGGCATATACCGTAGGATCCTCGATAAATCTAGCGTTGGATTATGAGGCGCAACTATCTTCTATAAAAGCGGTTGGAAATCTGGACGACAGCCAGATGCTGGATGTAGACAAATTAGCTATTGAGGTCGGGGAAGCCACAAAGTACAGCGCAAAAGAAGCGGCGCAAGGTATGGAAGAGCTCATCAAGGCCGGCGTAAGCACGGAGAAAATTATGAACGGGGCGCTGCTGGACGCGTTGAATTTGGCTACTGCAGGAGATTTGGAACTTGCCGAAGCAGCGGAGATCATGTCAACGTCGTTGAACGCATTTAATACAGAGGGCGTAACATCGGCAGAGGCAGCAAATCTTTTGGCGGGTGCGGCTGTATCTTCTGCGACATCCGTATCCGAAATGAATTATGGTCTTTCACAGGTTTCGGCAGTAGCCGCAACTGTGGGATTGTCATTCAAGGATACGACCTCAGCACTTGCGGTATTCGCTCAAAACGGACTGAAAGGCTCGGATGCAGGAACATCACTCAAAACGATGCTGGGAAATTTGTCGCCGAAAACGAAGGCGCAAATTGAGCAATTCAGAGAGCTGGGGCTACTTACAAAGGACGGAGAATCGGCTTTTTACGACGCAAACCGAGAGCTTAGAAGCCTATCGGAAATATCCGACCTTCTGAGAAAGTCCATGAAAAATCTAAACGATGAGCAAAGATACCAAGCTATGTACACAATGTTCGGGTCGGATGCTGTGCGGGCGGCGAGCGTACTTTATAAAGAAGGTGCAGAAGGCGTTCGGGCGATGGCTGAGTCCATGCAGGAAGTCAAGGTTGCGGATGTTGCGGCGGAAAAAATGAACAACGCAAAAGGAGCGATCGAACAACTTGCGGGAGCTTGGGAAACAACAAGAATAACGATCGGACAATCTTTTTTACCAGTAATAAAAGAAGGTGCGGAGACACTTGGTTATGTTTTAGAGAAAAACCAAGACAAAATAAAAGAGATGGCTTTGAAAATGGAAAGTTCTTTATTAAAGATAGCCGCACCATTAACAAGTTTGGAGAAACCAAAATTCGATGAAAGCCGAGTGAATGAGGAAGGATATAAATTTGTTTACGAGGCTGAAGTAATACAGTACGAGAAGTACAAAAACATGAGTTTTGAAGACAGGTTAATAGAGTCGCTCGATATAGCGCTTGATGAAATGTCAAATTATGTTGACGGAGATGGAGCCGAGAAAATCGGGACTATATTCACAAAGTTGTCGGAGATAGCGGTCAAATCATTTTGGAACACTTTTTCAACTGCTTTCAAAACAGGTGTGCAAGAGATTTTCTCGGGAAACATCGCAGCAGGCGCCGGCATGCTGATTGCTGCTAATTTCTTATCTAGGGGATTATTAGGGAAATCGGCGGGGAAAGGTATCAAGACACTGGCAAAAGTAGGATATAAAAAGTATAAAGATCGAAAAGACAACAAACCGAGCGACGGAAGCGACGAAAAGGAAAACGGCAACAAGCCGAAACAAAACACCAAAACCCCAACAACAAACGAAACGCCAAGCACAGAAATAACACGAATCCCAACGGCAGTGGTGGCAGCAGACGCGTTAAGGGAGGCACAGACCCAACCAAACATCAAAAATCCAACAACAAACGCAACGCAAGAGAGCAAACCGGCAGTCACGAATACCGGAACACCAAAAACAATACAAGCGCAGACGATAAAAATCGACGCACAACGAGCGGAAGCGGTTGGAGGAGGTACTGGTGCAATCGAAACAAAAACAACGGCACAGACACCAAAAACAGCAGTGACGACAGCGGCGAATATCACGAAAAAAGAAGTAAGGAACAAGCGGGGAATAACAAAAGGGTTAACGAATACACTTGGAAAAGCGGCGGCGCCTTTGGCTGTGGTTGGGAGCGTAGCAACGATTGCTACATCAGAGAACAAGCCAAAGGCAATAGCCACAGAAGGCGGAGCGCTTGCGGGGATGGCGGCAGGAGCGAAGGGCGGGGCTGTTTTAGGGAGTATGATAGCTCCGGGGATTGGAACGGCAATCGGAACGGCGCTGGGCGGGATTCTGGGCAGTTTCCTAGGCTCGAAAGTCGGAGAGGCGACCGCAAACAAGCTTCAGCAAAGACAAGAGGTCGAAGTGAAGCAAAAGGAACTTCGAGACCAAACACAAAAATTACAAGCGGCAACAAGCGACATTCAGAAGCAAGCTCAGCAATTACAGAAATTAAATGTTCAAACCAAAGCATCGAATGCCCAAAATGCGCAAGGGCTTACAAATCAAACGGCAGGAACAGCAACGGAATTTGGCAAATTGAATACAAATTTAAAGGGATTGTCAGAACAGGCGACCATGAACGGAACGGAATTTGGAAAGTTAAACACAGATTTAAAAGGGCTTTCGAACAAGGTTAAAATGCAGGGCTCAAGCGTGGATAGCTTAGGCGGAATAAACGGTGCTGCACTTAATGTCATAAACGCGCTGAACGGATACGCCGCACGACTGAACGCCGCACAAGTGCCGACGGCAACAGCTCCGCGCAGAAGCACATCAATCTTACCGATTGGAAGGACTGAGTTTTAATGAAAACATACAGAACGGTACTTGGTGATACATGGGACAAGATCGCTTTTAAAATATATGGCGATGAGCGGCGAATGAAGGACTTAATCGAGGCGAATATCGAACACCGCGCAACCGTTATATTCAAGTCGGGCGTAATCCTAAACATTCCGGAAACGGCGGACGAAGATACGGAAGATCGGCCCGAATGGCTTGGAGAGGACGAAGAGATATGAACACAAGGCGGACGGAGTTAAGCGTGCTGTACGAAGGGAAAGACATTTCAGAACAATTAAGCCCGTACCTGATGGCGTGGACATATACCGACAACCTTTCCGGGCAAGTGGATGATATATGTATAACGCTGGAGGACAGAGCTACACGCTGGTTAAATTCGTGGATGCCAAGCAAAGGCAGTACATTAAAAGTAAGCATAATTAAGAAAAACTGGGAAGGCTACACAGGCACATCTAAGAAAAACATCGGGAAGTTTGAAATCGACACAATAACGGCAGCGGGAGAGCCGACAGAAGTCACGATTGCGGCAATGGCGGTTCCCGAAAGCGCAGCGATCCGAAAGGAACAAAAATCAAAGGCGTGGGAAAACGCAACGCTGAAAAAGGTCGCCGGAGATATAGCGGCGCAAAACAAAATGAAGTTGATATTTAAATCCAGCGACACGCAGAAAAAGGACAGATATGAGCAGGACAATGAAACCGACCTGCAGTTCTTGCGCAGGCTGTGCAATGACGAAGGGCTTTGTTTGAAAATATCGAATAAAAATCTGGTGATTTTGGACGAGGCAGACTACGAAGGAAAAAAGGAAAGCGCAACGATTACACGGGACAACAGCGGAGCGGACAAGCGCATAACAGTAAAAGAATGGCAGGCGATATCGACTATTTGCGATGTGTACAAAAGCTGCAGGGTAGAACATACCGACAAAGAGAAGAAGAAGGCAATAAAAGCGACTTTTTCACCGCCGAAAGCTCCGAAAACAGGGAAAACGCTTGTAATTAAACAGGATGTAAAGACGCACGCCGAAGCACTGCGGCTTGCCAAAAAGAGCCTGCGGGAAAAGAACAAAGAAGCGAACAAGATAAATTTAACCGTACTTTCCACAATGCACATAGACGCAGGTATGACATTCAGACTGGCAAGGTTCGGGAAATTTAACGGGAAATATATTGCCTACACGGTTATCCACAGCGGTGGACAAACAAAACTTAGTTTGCGGAAATGTTTGGAGGGATATTAGTGTTCAAGGTCGGAAAAGTAACGGCAATCGACGAAAAGAAATGTAAAGTGCGGGTAATATTCCAAGAAAACGATTTAATATCCGCATGGCTTCCGATTGTTTCGAGGGGTTCGTACAAAACAAAAGATTACTGGATTCCAGACATAGACGAACAAGTGCTGGTCGGATACACAGAGGAAAAAGAGGGATTTATTTTAGGCGCGTTTTTCTCGGACGAGGACGAACCGCCGATCGAGGATAAGGATAGGCGGCATATCGCGCTGGAAGGCGGAACGACAATAGACTACAACAAAGAGAACGGAGAAATAACGATAAACTGCGCCGGAGCGGTAAACATAACAGCAGCAGGAAATGTAAATGTGACGGGTGATGTAATTGCGGACGGAATCAGTCTAAAAACGCATACGCACGGAGAAACGCAGAGCATAACGACGGCACCGATCGGCGGGTAAGAGGTGAAAGGATATGAAAATAGCGAGCTTTGCAGATATTGCGTTTGAGGTGAGCGAAAAAAAGGCGCTTGTTTTCAGAAATTTTGAAAGGAAGCGAAGCGGAAGATGGGAGGATCATGATGTAATCGCACAAAAGCCAGTCCCCGAATTTCTTGGACCGGGACAGGACGAGCTGACCTTTGAAGCGGTTTTGCGGGCTGAACTTGGAATAAATCCAGCGAAAGAGCTGAAGAAGCTGGAGAAAATTGTTGAAAAGGGAACGGCTTATTTTTTTATGCTCGGAGAAAAACCGATTTCCAAAAATAAATTTTACTTAGAGAGCTATACGGAATCGCATGAGATTATTGACAATAAAGGAAATTCTCTCGGCGTGGTCGTCACCTTAAATTTACGAGAATATGCAAATCCGAATAAGAAAAGAAGATAATCCGAACAAAAAAAGGAATGAGGCGGTGAAAAAATGGATGCACATGATATTTATAAGCTGGAAGCGGTAGACTTCGGAGCGACGGGAATCAAGGCGAAGGCGCAGTGCATCTCCTTCCTGCTGAGCACCATGAAAGGAGATTGCCCCCTTGACAGGGATTTCGGATGGGAACCAGATATAGATTCTCCAAAAGATGTGTCTAAAGCCGTGAATATCGGGCGGATTATGGAAGCTATAAACGAGCAAATCGAAGGGGCGGAAATTGAAGAGATTTCCTGCACGAACGGAGAGGATATAGCGGCGATCTCTCCGCGGGTAAAGGCGGTGATTGTCGTTGAATAATCGTTTTGAGCTGCCAGATATTTATTTTTTTGAGAAAACGGCGGAGCAGATTGAGAGCGAAATGCTTACGCATATCGAAGAAAAGACAGGGATAAGCCTAGAAAACGCCGACCCACGAAGAAAATTCATACAAGGATTAACGGCGTACATCGTACAGCAACGGATTGAGGCGGATTATGCGTTTAAGCAAAATTTGCTTTCATACGCAGCGGGCGACTACTTGGATCATAAAGGGCTGGACACGGCGACGGAAAGACTACAAAGCAAGCCTGCGCAAACAATCGCAAGGTTTACGCTGGAGCCCGAACGGGTTGACGCACTGCTTATCCCTGCCGGAACGCGCCTAGTTGTCGGAGAAACATATTTCCAAACGCTTGGAGATTTCGTCGCCGCACTCGGTCAAACAGAAGTGGAAATACCGATAGAAGCGAGCGAACCGGGCGCAAGCGGCAACGGATTTTTGGCGGGAGAAATAACTAAGTTGGTTGATGTTCTGCCGTGGGTGAAGAAGGTTGAAAACATTTCTAAAACAGAAGGTGGAACGGACACCGAGAGCGACGACGCATATGCCGAACGCTTGCGAATAGCGCCGGAGAAATTCTCAACCGCAGGCCCATCGGGCGCATATGAGTATTGGGCATATACCGCAGACCAAACCATAACAGATGTGAAAGTACATTCTCCGACACCGGGAGATGTAGATATAACGGTATTATGCAGCGGCGGAACCATACCATCGCAGGCGGTTTTGGACAGAGTAGAAGAAATATGCGGCGCTTCCGATGTGCGACCATTAACCGACCGTTTATCTGTAAAACCGCCTGAAATCGTTCCGTACAACTTAACGGCGACCTATTATATAAGCAATCGAAACGCTACCGTAACAAGACAATTACAAAACCAGATAGAAGCGGCGTTTTTTGCCTATCTGGTGTGGCAGAAAGAAAAGATTGGAAGGAATAAGGACTTTACGGAGCTGATTAAGATGCTTAAAAACGCAGGCGCATCACGCGTGGAAATAACAGAAGACCTATACACGCAAATAACGGCGCTACAAGTTGCTGTGGACAGTGGGGCTACATTGTCATTCGGAGGGCTAGAAAATGCTTAAATTAGACAAAATGACAATCAACAAGCTGCTTCCTCGTTCGCTTGCGCATGACGATTTTGTTGCGGCGCTTGCGGATGCGTTTGAAATACAAATGCGCGAATTGTACGGAGAAATAAAGGAAAAGCACAATCTACAAAACATTGACGAAATCGAAGGAACGCTGCTGGATTATATCGCATTCGAGCGCCATGTCGATTTTTACGAATACGACACAAGCATAAAGCAGAAGCGGGAGCTGATTAAACGAGCGGCAAGACACCACAGGAAAAAAGGGACGGCGTGGGCGGTCGAGGATGTTGTGAAAGTGTTTTACAAAAACGCACGCGTGACAGAGTGGTGGGAGTTTGACGGCGATCCGTACCACTTCAATGTGGAAGTTACAGCGGCAGCGGGTTCGGCGGGAGAAAGCGGGAAAAACGCCCGTGATCAGATTGTAAAAATGGTAAACGCAGTAAAAAACGAACGGTCGTGGCTGGCGGCGTTTTTGTTGGATATTGGAGAAGATATAATCGAACTATACGACATATCCTACCATTATCCCGTATTTTTCCGTTACTGCAACCATGTTTACGGCGAGGCGATTATGGGCAAGTATGCGGGCGGTGATTTGCTCACGATTGACGAAACCTACCATTATCCCGTATTTTTCCCACTCGTAGAGTTTAACGCTGCGCTGTATGAATTTTCGACGAGGATAGCGGAAGGAAATTATGATTATCCTGTGTTTTTCGGCGTATGCGGAGAAGTCGCGCCGCCGAATTATTTCGGACAAATTTCCGACAACAAAACTGCATACACGGAAGAAACCTATTATTATCCAGTAATTTTTGACGGGCAAGTGTATGGGGCGCTGCTGTACGAATCGGACGGAAGTGTAAAAAACGAAACATACGACTACTGCGTGCCATTCCGAAGGTGCGGAGAAATGGAACCGATTCGGGCGGATTTTGCGGAAAAACAGAACGACTTAGGGATTCAGGAAGAAACATATTATTTTTTAAAATCGTTAGCGAGATGCGGCGATTTTTTTGCGGAGGAGTGAAAAAATGATAACACCAGCATTTGAGGAATTGATACGACTTGAAGCGTCCAAGCATATCAAGAAGGCGATCGTGACGATTAACGGGCAGCAGCATGAGTACCCCGTAACAAAGACGGTTATTCGGGACGGATTCTTTAAGCATTACATCGAGGTCGAGGATGAGCCTGTGGGCGTAATCGAAAAGGCTGTGGCGGTAGATGAAAACGGCCAAGAGCTTATTGTGCAGGAGTTGAACTTTGACAAGGGAGACGACGGATGGCAAATGGCATTTAAAGTGCTGATTGTAGCAAAGGACGAAGAGGAGGAGAATAACAATGAAATCAATCCGCAAATTATTGAATGACAATATTTTTAATTACATTCGGACGCAGTGGTTCAATAAAGTTGACGACCCCGAAGGAGATAATAGCCATCCGGGAACGAAATTCACGGCGAAGCGCGCAAACAACATCGAGGAAGGGGTCGAGAAGGCGCACGAACGGTTAAATACCATGACCGAATATATAAACGAAAGCGACAAGGCGACAAAAAGCCTGCAGTTTGAGTTTTTGCTGTTAAAGTCGTCGATTGCAACGGGGCTTACATCGAATATTTTAGTAAACAACTTGGAGACCATTGAATCCTTTAATATCGAGGCGGGCGTGTACGACGAAAACGAAAATAAAATTTACTTGCCGTAGAGGGATGGAATGAAGGCAACGGACTTAATTATTTACAAGAAAACAGAGGTTTTGTTAAATCAAACCGTTTATCCGATATTAAAGAATTTCCCGCAGTCCGAAAAGTTTGCGTTATCGCAGGAAATTAAACAAGCGTTTTATGGCCTGATGAAATATATCATCTTGGCGAACAATGTAAAGGCGAAACGCAGGATGTATCAAGAGGAAGCGGATGCACGAATCAAACTATTGTTTGTGTTGTTTTCGGTTGCGAAACACCAAAGATATATTACGCAGAAGAAAAATTATTTCCTGCAAACAGCGCTGGAGGAGATCGGGAAAATTTTGGGCGGGTGGATGCGTTCTAATTAAACAATAAGGGTTGCGGCTATTTGGCCAACCGCGTCATCCGCGGCTACAACGGCGCTCGGAACTGGACGAACACGACGCAGTCGAATCGCAACGCGAACTACGGCTGGCGGCCTGCCTTGTTATGTTTAATCCGTCCGATATGTTCACGGATATATCGGCGGGGGCTTTGATTCAAGGGAGCCGCAATCCATCGCAAAAATGCGTAAACACATGAATAGTTATATTAGTCAAACCGAAAGGATGCCTATATGACGAAAATATATACAAATCTCTTCGACGAGATAACGGACTTTGCGAATTTGCTCGAATCGTACAAGAAAACGATTTCGGGATCGAAAAAATTTAAGAAGGAGGCTATCATTTTTTCTTTGCGTGAAGATAAGAATTTGGTCGAGCTGTGGAGAGATCTGAAAAGCATGAAGTATAAACCGAAAGACTATATACAGTTTGAGGTTTTCGAGCCGAAAAGGCGGACGATTCACGCACCGAGGATAAGGGACAAGATTGTGCAATTCGCAGTACACAATGTTATAAAAGATGTTTACGAAAATGTTTTTATTAGGCACTCGTACGCCTGCTTGAACGAGAGGGGCACGCACGCAGCGGTTGCGCAAGTGCAGAAGAATATGCGGATATGCGAAAGAGAATGGGGAAATGCGTGGATTGTAAAGGTGGACATATCGAAATACTTCTACAACATCGACAAAAACACGCTTAAAAAGATTTACAGAAAAAAGATACAATGCAGGCGCACATTGTGGCTACTGGATTTGATTGTAGATAATTCGCCGACAGAAAAAGGAATACCTTTAGGGAATGTGACTTCGCAAGATTTCGCCAATATATACCTTAACGAATTGGACAAGTATGTAACAAGATTCCTAGGAATCCGATACTATGTTCGGTATATGGATGATGCGATTGCAATCGTTCGGACGAGAGAAGAAGCGAGAGCTTTGAAGGAGAAAATACAGGTGTATTTGAATAAATTTCTGCTTCTGGAATTAAACCCCAAAAAATCGCATATTTTCCCGATTTCACAGGGCGTAAATGCCTACGGATTTAAAATATGGACCACGCACAAGAAGGTTCGAGATTGCTCCAAGCGCGCAATGAAAAGAAGGATGAAGGCTATGCACAAGAAATTCAAAAACAAAGAAATGCGTGTACAAGAAGTAAAAAATGTGGTCAACTCATGGCTAGGGCATGCAAGGCATAGCAACTCGTATAATTTATGCAAAAAGATTTTCAAAAACTACAAGTATATAAGGATAGAAGGGAATGAAAAATTTGGCAACAGGTGATTTGATTAAATTGGGTTCTTTGTATATAGGG
>ERZ1643251.995-NODE-995-length-34960-cov-8.282968_pt1 | contig 34960 bp, 25 predicted proteins | sample MGYA00579261_ERZ1643251 | MGnify/ENA primary metagenome ERZ1643251 (study PRJEB29033, sample SAMEA4952267) | chicken gut metagenome | biome: Broiler Chicken; feature: Gastrointestinal Tract; material: Caecum | place: Ireland | collected 2018 | study: Broiler... | reverse complement strand
CTTATCTTACGAATTGTCAATAGTATTATGTGCAAAATATGTGCAAATTATTTGCGAATTGATAAAAAGGAGGATCATCTAAATGACAGGCAAGAAGCTATGCCGTATTATACGGCAAACGAATTAAATAAAAAGAGGAGAACCGAATGAAAGAAAAGGCACTTAAAATCAACAAGAAGGACTATAACATTGCAAAGTCCCTGAGCGACAGAGACTTCGGAACGCTCGTCAGGGCGCTGTGCGAGTATGTCTATTACGGTATCGACGCATCGCCCAAAGACAAGATTTTGAAAGTGTATTACGACAACTTCAAAGAGAAGATCGACATGGAAAATTTCTTCCGCGAGACGGGCAGACTCGGCGGAATCAAGAGCAACGAGTTGAGGCAGAAGGCAGAGGAAAACCGCTCGGTTATACTCGACGTGTTTAACGTCGATACGGTTGACGAGCTGCTCAAAATCATTTTGGAAAAAGGTCTCGGCGATTGTTGTAAGGACGATGAGGTATGAAAAAGACTGTTCAAAATCCGCACCAACAATGTCATTGAGCGGATGAACCGTGAGATACAGCGCAGGACGAGAGTTGTCGGCGCATTTCCGGACGGAAAAACTGCCCTGATGTTGGTTTGTGCCAGACTGCGATATGTTTCGGGAAAGGAGTGGGGATCAAAGCGTTATCTATGTATGAAACACTTAACCGAAACCGAGACAGAGGTGGCATAGGACAGCAATCCGATAGCATATGCCGCCAACGGAGTCAAGGGTCAAGATGAACGGATTCGCCGCCCTTGACACCGCCTTCGGCATATGCTGTATCAAAATCTATTTCCTGTTTTCGGATAAGTGGAATCTGATACTTTCCCGCCGTATGAAGCTCATTGCGCACGAGGTATTGCCTGTTGCGTTTCCGACGATTTTCAAATCTTTACTTCCTAACGGCAATTATAAATTTTGGATGTGCCGCTCAAAAAACACATTCTTCGGCATAGGCGAAAAAGAGCCGGATCTGTTCGGTTCTGTCGTCCGTCTGTTTAAATTCGGAACTGTTTCGCTCTGCAAGAAGTTCGCCGTTGCGATAGAGCATCAGGCAGGGGACGGTGGTCTGCACGGTGCAGTCAAATTCTTCGTTAAATTGCATGATCGTACTTGCCGAAATTTGCGAGTCGGCGGCGTCGATATAATAAATCGTATGCAAAACTTCTGAAATTGCACTTGCCTTGAATGTATTGTCGATCACACCAATGTCAGCGGCGCAATAAGGACACCAGGCTCCGCCGATCAGAATAAGAACGGGGTCGGGTGCCTTTGCCTTGGCTACTGCGGCGTCGGCGTTTATTAAAGTAAAGCAATTATTTTCGGTTAAAGTGGTTTCGTATTTTCCGTCGGCATAGTATCGGTATACGTTGTCGTTTACCGAGGAGGTGCATCTGCCGAGGCATAAAAGTAACGATAAAGCGGCGCAAAAGTAAAGTTTTTTCATAAATTACCCCAAAAAAACAGAAATATTTTAAAAAAGCTATTGACATAAACTTTTTTTGTGATATAATGATACCACAAATGAAATTGCGTGTCAAGCACGGAGTGCGCAGTAAGGTTAACGTTAACCCTAGCCTTAATCTTAAAAGTTTAAAAAGATTTTCCGCGAAGATAAAAAGGAAAAAAGAGTTTCATACGGCATGAAAGCTGATAAAATATTCAAACGCAAGTAGATTTTTTTGTTTTATTTTTAAATCGATTGTAAGTATTTTACAAAAAATGTCGGCAAAAAAGATTTTTTCGAAGATTTTATATATTAGATTAACGTTAACCTAATAAAAACAACCAATAAAAAGGAGTGGAAAAAATGCACAAAACAAAAATATTATTAAGAATATTAAGCGCTGTATGCGGATTGGTATTGAGTTTTTCGTTGTGTGCTTGCAGCACCGAAAGCGGCGGCAATGAAGGCGACGGGGGCGTACCGAACCCTCCGAAAAAGGTTTTTTACACGAACCCCGTATTCGAACCCGTATTTGCCGATCCTACGGTGATCCGCGACGACGACGGTACTTATTATGCCTACGGAACGTCCGATTACAGCGAGTGGGACGGCATCATGCGCACGGCGTATATTCCGATGCTCAGCTCTAAGGATTTGGTAACGTGGAAATATGAAGGTGACGTGTTTACGGCATCCACCCGCCCCGACTGGAAGCCTTCGAATTTTGGTATCTGGGCGCCGGACATTGTTAAAATTGGCAATACTTATAATTTGTATTATTCGTTCGCCGGTTGGGGCGATGCGGAAAATTCCGCGATCGGTGTAGCTACGGCGGAGCATCCGCTTGGACCGTGGCGCGACAAAGGTTGCGTGATCACCACGCAGGCAACGGGCGTAAAACAGTGTATCGACTCGTTTACGTTCGTATACGAAAATAAAGTGTACATGATTTGGGGAAGCTATTACGGGATGTTTTACATCGAACTGAGCGACGACGGGTTGAGCGTGAAATCAGGCGCAAAGGCGGTGCAGATCGGCGGAAAAACAAACTTTTCCACATACGAGGGTGCATGGCTGACGCAAAAGGATAACTATTGGTATCTGTTTACGTCCCACGGCAACTGTTGCGAGGGGCTGGATACCAACTATTACGTCAATGTATTCCGTGCCGAAAGTCCGTTTGGTCCTTATTACGGCGAAGACGGAAAACCTATGCTGGGAACGGGGCTCGGTACCAATGTGATCCGCAACAGTGCAAGTTTTGTGGGTTGCGGACACAATGCGGTGACAACCGACGATAACGGGGATTTCTGGATGATCTATCACGGTTATGACGTAAAGAAGCCGGGGACGATCGCAGGCGGTACCAACCGCCGTGCGCTCTGCATAGACAAACTGTACTGGACGAACGGTTGGCCCCATACTAAAAATTACGAAGCGGCTTATACGGAAACAGAATGTCCGTATATAGCGGAACGGTGAAGATATGAAACGTTTTTTAACGGTAACTCTTGCGGCGGCGATGGCATTGATGCTTGCGGGGTGTAACAGTCCGCAAGGGGCAACTTACACCAATCCCGTGTTCGATCCCGTGTTTGCCGATCCGTGCATTATTCGCGGCGACGACGGTTATTTCTACGCTTATGCAACCGAAGATTACGGTTGTTTCGGCGAAGAAGACAGGGTAGCTTGTATTCCCATTATCAAGTCGCCCGATTTGGTGCAATGGGAATACGTAGGCGACGTATTCTCCGAAGAGAATAAACCTAACTGGGGCGAGCTCACGGCGGGTGCCTGGGCGCCTGACATTATTAAAATCGGCGATAAATACAATCTGTATTATTCGCTTTCCGTCTGGAACGATAAAAATCCCGGTATCGGCGTAGCCGTAGCCGACCATCCTGCGGGACCGTGGACGGATAAAGGCATGGTGCTGAATACAGCGACGTCGGGGGTGAAAAATTCCATTGATTCGTTCACATTCGAATATGAAGGCGGAGTGTACATGATCTGGGGAAGTTTTTACGGCATTTATATGGTAGAGCTGACAAGCGACGGATTGCAGGTAAAGGACATGGCGAAAAAAACGCTGATCGGCGGCACGGAAGGGTCGTGTGCGTTTGAAGGGTCGTACATGATCGAGCGCGACGGCACATATTATCTGTTCCTTTCGCTCGGGCACTGTTGCCAGGGGATCGACAGCACGTACTACGTAAACGTTGTAAAATCGTCGTCGCCGTTTGGACCATGGGTCGATCGCGAGGGAAGAACGCTACTCGATAAAAAGACGCTCGGCGAGCTTGTCGTAAAGGGCGGAGCCGAGGTAACGGGACCGGGTCACAATGCAGTGATCAAGGACGACGCGGGTGATTATTGGATCGTCTATCACGGATACGAAGTAAAATACACGCTGGGGTATTACGGGTCTTCGCCCCGTCGGTCGCTCTTTATCGATAAACTGTTGTGGGATGACGACGGGTTCCCTTACGTAGATGGGAATGTGGCATCCTATACGAAAATCGACGCACCTGTGATCAGATAAATAAAAAATGAAAAAAATTTTGATAAGGGAGAAGTAACATGAAAAAGCATCTTTTCAGAAACTTGTTGGCGGTAGTATTGGCAGTCATTCTCTGCTGCGGATTGTTCTGTGCCTGTAACGATACAGGTGGCGGAAACGATACAGGTGGCGGAAACGATATAGGTGGCGGAAACGATATAGGTGGCGGAAACGATGAAGGTGGCGGAAACGATGAAGGTGGCGGAAACGATGAAGGTGGCGCAGAGACGGCGTTTGCGATCGAAGATATGTCGGTCACCTATCAGGAAAGCGAAACAATCGTTCCAAAGTCCGCACCTGATGGTGAAATCACATACACGTTCGAAGGCGACAGCATTCAGATTCAAGGCAATATCGTAACGGGTATGAAGGGTAACACCGAAACGGAAGTGACGGCAACGGCAGTTAACGGCGCGACTACTACGTTTACGATTAGCGTCGTGTTTGCAAACCCGTTCGGCAAAAATGCAAACACGCAGGAAGGCGACGGCGTGTTTACACCCGTCGACGAAACTACGTTCCGTAAAACTTCTGCGGAATACGGTGAAGATTACTATTATGCGGGCGACAATGCGCTTACGGGCGCGGCGTATCTGTTTACGGGAAAACTCATGCTCGGTTCCGAAGAGGAGGTCCCCGCCAAAGGCGCATATGCTGCGATCATCTTAAAAGAGAGCGCAGAAAAAACCGCACGCTTCCGCTTCCAATCCATGGGAGGGGGTGAATATGCCGTTTATTCGGAATACGCCGAAGGCGCTGCGTTTACCGGTAGTGAGGAAATTTTCTCGACCACGGAAAACGAACTCAGTTTTGTGGTTATGGTAAAAGACGGCAGTGCTTATTTCTACTGCAACCAGGATTATGTGGGCAAGGTAGACAAAGCGTTTTCAAACGCGCACGTCGGGATCGGCGGCGAAAAGGCGGACGTTACGGCATCGAGCTTGCGTTCCTATACGGACGAGACGGACGAGGGACGCATGGAGGAGTACCTCGCACTGACGAAAGTCGTGTTCGGTGCGCACGCGTATGGTACGGCGAATAACAACAACATTTTCAGCCCCACTTCCAATCCCGGCGAATATCAGAAAACCAGCCAGAGCTACGGACAGACCTTCTATTATCAGGACGGTATTCCCGTAGCGGGCAATGCATACAGCATTAAATTCACGGTAAAAGTTACTAATCCCGCAAAGAACGGTCTGATACAGTCGACGTTCATGATCCTGAAAGACGATAATAACATGATACGCTTCGCATTGGAGTACAGACCGTCGAAGAAAGAATGGTATATGCTTACGGATCAGAAGATCGATGGGAAGTTCGGTAATTGGCAAGACTTAGGTACGATCACGGGCGACACGGCAACCTTTAAAATCGTTTATAACAACGGCACGTGCTCGCTTTATCAATGCAACGGCGAATCGGAAAAGCTTGTAAAAACCGTGACGATGAAGAATCTCGGACAGACCCACTTTGGTTTTGGCGGCGAAAAATGTACGATCACGCTCAGCGATATTACGGGAAAACGCGGCGTATGACAAGTCGTATTGGAGTGTAAAGAATGAAAAAGAAATTTATGTTCGTTACACTTGCAGTTGCTCTTGCGACAATCGACGCACCTGTGATCAGATAAATAAAAAATGAAAAAAATTTTGATAAAGGAGAAGTAACATGAAAAAGCATCTTTTCAGAAACTTGTTGGCGGCAGTATTGGGAGTCATTCTCTGCTTCGGATTGTTCTGTGCCTGTAACGGCAACGGCGGCGGCGGCGGAGGGACGGCGTTTGCGATCGAAGATATGTCGGTCACCTATCAGGAACGCGCTACCATCGTTCCCAAATCCGCACCCGATGGGGATATCACGTACACGTTCGAGGGCGACAATATCCGTATTCAGGGCAATATCGTAACGGGTATGAAGGGTAACACCGAAACGGAAGTGACGGCTACGGCGGCAAACGGCGCAACGACAACGTTTAAAGTGAGCGTCGTGTTTGCAAACCCGTTCGGCAAAAATGCAAACACGCAGGAAGGCGACGGCGTGTTTACACCCGTCGACGAAACTACGTTCCGTAAAACTTCTGCGGAATACGGTGAAGATTACTATTATGCGGGCGACAATCCGCTTACGGGCGCGGCGTATCTGTTTACGGGAAGACTCATGCTCGGTTCCGAAGAGGAGGTCCCCGCCGAAGGCGCATATGCTGCGATCATCTTAAAAGAGAGCGCAGAAAAAACCGTACGCTTCCGCTTCCAATCCATGGGAGAGGGTGAATATGCCGTTTATTCGGAATACGCCGAAGGCGATGCGTTTACCGGTAGTGAGGAAATTTTCTCGACCACGGAAAACGAACTCAATTTTGTGGTTATGGTAAAAGACGGCAGTGCTTATTTCTACTGCAATCAGGCTTATGTGGGCAAGGTAGATAAAGCGTTTTCAAACGTGCACGTCGGGATCGGCGGCGAAAAGGCGGACGTTACGGCATCGAGATTGCGTTCCTATACGGACGAGGGACGCATGGAGGAGTACGTCGCACTGACGAAAGTAGTGTTCGGTGCGCACGCGTATGGTGCGGCGAACGCCGATACCATATTCTCGGCAACCTCGAATCCCGGCGAATATCAGAAGACCAACCCGAACTACGGACAGAGCTTCTATTATCAGGACGGTATTCCCGTAGCGGGCAAGGCGTACAGCATAAAGTTTACGGTCAAGGTGACTAATCCTGCTTCTTCCGGGCTCGTACAGTCGACGTTCATGATCCTGAAAGACGATAATACCATGGTACGTTTCGCATTGGAGTACAGAGCGTCGAAGAAAGAATGGTATATGTTCACCGATAAGAAGCTGGAAGGCACGTTTGGCGCATGGTACGACTTAGGTACGATCAAGGGCGATACGGCAACCTTTAAAATCGTTTATAACAACGGCACGTGCTCGTTATATCAATGCAACGGCGAATCGGAAACGCTTGTAAAAACCGTGACGATGAAGGATCTCGGACAGACCCACTTTGGTTTTGGCGGCGAAAAATGTACGATCACGCTCAGCAATATCACGGCGAAACGCGGCGCGTAACAGCCGCACGGGAGTGTAAAGAATGAAAAAGAAATTTATGTTCGTTACACTTGCAGTTGCCCTTGCGACAGCGGTTTCCGCTGTCGCTGCGGGCTGCAAGGACACAAACAATACAAGCGTTGAATGGAACGGCGTCGACGCCGTATCGCTTGCACGAGGCGACAGATTCGATCCGCTTGCGGGTGTAGAGGTGATCGACCCAAAAGACGGCGACATTACGGAAAGTGTTATTTTGAAGGAAGACGACAATCTTGATACCGAGTATCCGGGTCGATACACGCTCGAATACGAGGCGATGAACAACAGCGGTAAAGTTTATACGATGACCCGCGAAGTTTCGGTAAGCGTTGCGCACAACGTTGCAAACGGTCAGTTCGACAGAACGACGCGATCCTGGACATTTGATGTTCCCGGCGGCAATGGGAACGCACAAATCAAAAATGAAGAACAGCATATCACTATTACCAATTCGGGTAACCAGTGGTGGAGCATCCAGTTTTATCAGCTCAACTTATATTTAACAAAGAACGTTACCTATAAGCTGTCGTTCGACGCAAAGAGCCCGCAGGGACATTCCATTTCGGCAGGCTTCGAAGAGGTAAACAACAACAACCGCATGATGCAACGCGGCGTAAAGGTAATGAAACTCAACGAAGAGTATCAGAAGTATGAGCTCACGTACAAATCGGACGCCGACGTCATGAACGCCAAAGCCGTAATTTATCTCGGCTGGCAACTCCCCGGCGACGAGGCTTCCGTAGAAAATCCGCACGAAGTCGTTATCGATAACGTGTACGTCGAAAAAGTAGAAACAGACGCGGATGCGCCGAAATTCGAAGGCGTGGAAGGGATTCAGCTCGCAAGCGGAAATCATACGTTCGACGCCAAAAGCGGCGTCACGTGTAAAGATGCTTCGGGTGCAAGCATCGACTATACGGTGTCGGGCGTGATCCCCGCATACGTGCAGAAGGGTTGCTACTATCTCGTGCAGTACGATGCGGTGGATTCGGAAGGAAGAAAGACGTCCGTTCTTCGCGAAGTGGAATTTGTTTTGAAAGCGGAGAACGCATACGAAACGTTTAACGGCGATTTCTCGCAGGGATTTGTAGGCTGGACGCCCGAAATCAACCAGGTAATGGGTACGGGCAAAGCGGAATACACCGAAGATAAAGAAAACGGTACGGTATCCATTAAGGTGCTTGACCCGAGCGAGTCGGATTTCCACATTCAGCTGTATCAGGATAGATTAAAGTTTACCAAGGGCGACACGTACCGCATCACGGTGGTGGCAAAGGCAAGTGCCGCACGTAAAATCAAGATAGAGGTAACGGACGCCCTCGGCGATTATGCGAATATTGCAGAGCCGCTCGTAGCCGATCTCACTACGGAATTTGCAGTGTTCACGTTGGAATTTACCGTAAATCAGGATTATAAAAACGTAAAGGTTGCCGCGCTTTTGGGCAATCTCGGCGGAACGGCTTCGGATATTACGGTAACGTTCGATAAGTTTATCATCGAAAAGGTAAGTTAATATGAAAGAGAAATTGAAAGTTGCCGTAACGGCGTTGGCTTTGTGCTCCTGCTTTGTGCTTGGCGCATGCAGTGGTGGAAGTGAGATAAACGGAAGCGAAGTGAGCATTTCGTATTGGAATCTGAATACGGGCGCGGACGGGGCGACCATGAAAAGTCTTGTGGAACAGTTTAACGAAGAACACAAGGGAAAGATCTACGTCACGCCGCAGTCGGTAAACGAAGAAATTTATTACAGCAATCTCGAAAGCAACATTCCCATCGGTCGCGGACCGGACGTTGCGATCCTCCACTCGTTCCGCGTACAGAGTTATGCCAATCAGGGATTGATCATTCCTGCCGACGAGCTGATCGAAAGCGCGCAGATCGACATGAACGATTTTCCCGCGCAGATCGTGGAATCGCTGGAATTCGAGGGGAACAGTTACGCGATCCCCTTCGATATGCACCCGCTGGGAATTTACTACAATAAGACCTTGCTTGCTTCCTATGGATGCGAAGTGCCCACGAACCGCGAAGAGTTGCTGGCGGCGGCAAAGAAAGCGGACAACGAAGATGGGAAGGTTTGGGGGTTGCCGATCTCTACCCGTTGGCCGAGCGAATATACCTATACGACTGCGCTTCATCAGTTCGGCGGTGTGGAAATTTTGCCGGGCGATCAACCCGGGTTCAATACGCAGGCAGGAAAGGATGCGCTGGCTTCCATTGCTTCGCTCATTCACACCGAAAAGATTTCGCCCGAAAGTCTGGGTAACGACCAGGATCTGGCACTGTTCCGTGCGGGCAAAGCGTTATTTCATATTCAGGGAAGCTGGATGCTCAATTCCATTAAAAAATCGAGCATCGATTTCGGCATCATTCCGCTTTCGAGGATGTTTAACAGTCAGTCGGATGAAATAGCCGTCCGTTCGCATACGTTCGTCTTCCCCAAGCAGAGGAAGGAAAACGCGCAAAAACGTGAGGCTGCGGTTGAATTTGTAAAGTGGATGGTAGAACACAGCGGTTCCTGGGCGGAGGCGGGGCAGATCCCTGCAAGCCAGAAGGCGCGTGACAGCGAAGCATATAAGGCATTGCCTTACGTGCATGACTTCGGCGATATCGCCAATTTCCGTATCGGCGTAAGCTCGCCCTACTATTTCGAAGCGTATACCCCTGTGTATGCCTGCATTACCGACGCATTGCAAAAACCCAATTACGACGTAGACAGTCTGTTCTCTGCGGCGGAAATCGAAGGACAGAAGTTGGTTAAAGAACTCAAAGAACTGCTCGGGAAATAATCTGTGACGAAAGGGGGGCGACGTGGAAAGCAACAACTCAAACGCAAAGGAAAAGACAACTAAGACAAGGAGCCTGAAATTTCGCAAGGGAATCACGCCCGTGCTGTTTTTGCTTCCGTTCGCGGTGTTGTTCTGTATGTTTGTGGTATTTCCGTTTATATACGGAATTACAATCAGCTTTTTTAACTGGAATATGTTCGACCCCGCCAAACGTGTTTTTTGCGGCTTCGACAACTATGTAAAAATTCTCTTCAACAAGGAATCCATCTATTTTTCCTATTTTTGGAGCGGATTAAAATATACGTTACTGTTTGTCGTTATCTCGGTACCGTCGCTGATTTGTATTTCGTTATTGTTTGCGGCGTTGCTCGACAAAAAGCCGTTCGGCTATCGGTTTTTCAGGTTTGCTCTGTTTGCACCCACGGTTCTTTCGGTTGCAACGGTGATCATTATCTGGTCGTGGCAGTTTTACACGAATAACGGCGTAATCAACGAAGCACTGACTTCGATAGGGTTGCCAAAGGTGGATTGGCTGAACAAACAACCGTGGGCATGGATCGCCATTCTCATCATTACGATCTGGTGGACGGTCGGGACGAACATGGTTATTTTCGGGGCGGCAATGAAAAACGTGGACAAAAATCTGTACGAAGCAGCCCAGCTCGACGGGGCAAACGCGTTCAGACAGTTTTTCAGCATTACGCTTCCCGGAATTAAAAATCAGCTGTTCATGTGCATTATCATGACGATGATCGCTTCGTTCAACATTTACGGTCAGCCGCAGATGCTTACGGGCGGAGGACCTGTTGAAAACGGCGAGTTTACGACAATGGTGCTTATGATGCGGATTCGCAATATCGGTATGGGGGCGAACGCCAATCCCGGCGTAGCTTCTGCGATGTCCGTATGCATGGGGTTGATCATGATCGTGCTCAGCCTGATCCAAAATAAGTTGACGAAAAAAGAAGATTGATATGATGCGTAAAAAGAAAAGAATAATTAAAGCGGTTATATATTCTGCGGTTATGTTCGTCATCGTGTTGCTGTGGCTGATGCCGCTCTTATGGTCGTTTGTCACCTCGTTTAAATCGGACGCGGATATCGACGCGCATCTGTTGAGCTTTATTCCGCGCGAGTTCACGTTTTCGAGGTATTCTACACTGCTCTTTGAAAATTCCGCAGACTATCCCGTACTTAAATGGCTGTTTAACAGCGTATGGATCGCGGTTAGCTACACGTTTTTGCATTTGCTCGTAGTCAGTCTTGCTGCGTATGCGTTCAGCATTTTAAAATATAAGGGTAGAAATCTACTGTTTACATTGATCCTGACTACCATGATGATCCCGAGCGTTATCAACCTCGTTCCCATGTTTAACATGATGGTTAAGTTTAACTGGATCGGTTCGCCCTTGTCGATGATCATTCCCGGCATCGCGGGCGTGTACGGTATGTTTTTGGTGCGGCAGTTCTTTTTGGGCATTCCCGATTCGCTGGTGGAAAGCGCGCAGATCGAAGGCGCAGGGCATTTAACCGTGCTTTTCCGTATCGTGATCCCGCTTTCCTCGTCGGCGTTTATGGTTGCGGGACTGTTCGCGTTTCTCGCAAACTGGAACGACTTCATGTGGCCGCAGCTTATGCTCGCTTCGGAAGAATTGTCGAAAATGACGCTTACCGTCGGATTGAGTTTAATGCAGGGATCGTACGGTTACGATTTGGGATTGACGATGACGGCGGCAATCGTTTCTGCAATTCCCGTACTGCTGCTGTTCCTGTTCACGCAGGAAAAAGTGGTGGAAGGAATTGCTACGGCGGGTTTGAAAGATTAAGAAAATAGAAAAAAGAAGATAAATCAGATGTTAAAAAAATATCCGAGGCCGCAATTCAAGCGGGAAGAGTGGGTAAACCTCAACGGAAAGTGGCAGTTCGAATTCGACGATGCAAACGTCGGCTTAAAACAGGAATGGTGGAAGGGCAAGAAACTTTCTAGCGAAATCAACGTTCCCTATGTGTTCGAATGCGCCGAAAGCGGCATCAACGATAAAACGCCGCACAAATATGTTTGGTATGCCCGCGATTTAAACGTTCCCAAAGAATGGAAAGGGAAAAGAGTATTTTTAAACTTCGGCGCGGTAGATTACATTGCCGAAGTGTATGTAAACGGCGTACTTGTAAAAACGCATTGCGGCGGCAACACCGCATTCAGCGCAGAGATCACCGATTGGGTGAATTACGAAAAAGACAGAGTGTACGTTCGTGTTATCGACGATGCGTATAACGAATTGCAGCCGCGCGGGAAGCAGTTTTGGGAAGACGTTCCGCGCGTTATCTGGTATACGCGTTCTACGGGGATATGGCAGAGCGTGTTTATGGAATGCGCGGGCGAAAACTACATTACCGATTACGAGGTTTATCCCGACATCGATACGGGACGGGCAAGATTCGAAGTAAACGTAAACGAAGTCTGCGAAGATTTGCGCCTTGAACTGGAAATTACGTTAAACGGGAAAGCGGTAAACCGTGCCTCTGTTGTGGTAACGGGGTTAAAAGCGTACATCGAATTGGATATTTTTCACAACCGTATCATGGATAAATCCGTACACGGTTGCGGACTGTGCTGGAGTCCCGAAAATCCCGTATTGTTCGATATAAAGTTTAAACTGTGCCGCAAAAAAGAAATTTCCGACGAAGTAACATCCTATTTCGGAATGCGCAAGATTCGTGCGAAAAACGGTGAGATATGGTTAAACAACCACCGTTATACCATGCGCCTCGTACTCGATCAAGGATATTTCAAAGACGGACTTCTTACACCCAAATGCGACGAAGACCTCGAAAACGATATCTTACTCGCAAAGGCAATGGGATTTAACGGTTGCCGTAAACATCAGAAGGTGGAGTGCGAACTGTTCCACTATTATGCGGATAAACTCGGATTTTTGGTGTGGGGCGAAATGGCGTCCTGCGCAAATTACGGAAAGTACGAATCCGTTGCCTATGCCGACGAATGGGTGGAATCGGTAAAACAACGGTTTAATCATCCTTCCGTGGTGGTATGGGTACCCGCAAACGAAAGCTGGGGCGTTCCCGATTTGCGCAGTTCCGAACAGCAACGCAGGTATCTTTCCGCGCTGTACAATCTTACGAAATCGATTGACGGAACACGTCCCGTAATTTCGAACGACGGGTGGGAAATGGTGGAAACGGATATTATCGCCATACATAACTATGCGCACGGCGCCAGCTGGGACGTCGCGCAGCACAAACGTTACGAGCAAGGCTTGTCATGCCGCGAAACGCTGATTGGGCAGCCTTCCACCAACCGACCGATTTTTGTCGAAGGCTACGCCGATTGCGGACAGCCGTTGTTGCTTACCGAAATGGGCGGCGTATCGTTCGGCAAGTACGAAGGGGAGATGTTCGGCTATTCCGACGTGAAGACTGAAGAGGATCTGCTTGCATTCCTTCGGCGAGTGTTTAAAGCGATTTATGCTTCAAACGCAATCAAAGGATTCTGTTATACGCAGTTTGCCGACGTTGAACAGGAAATCAATGGGTTGGTAACGGCAGACAGAAAACCCAAGGCAGATAAAGAGGTGATTGCCAAAATCGTAAGGGGTGAAGATTATTCAGGCAGTGAAATGTCTTAATGATTTGACACAATTTGTTAATTATATTATAATAATCAAGATATGTCACTCCAAAAGGAAAATATAGTTGTGAGAAAAAAGAGCGTGAAAAATGTCAGATTATGTGATATCGCGGAAGAGATCGGCGTTACGGCAAACACCGTATCCAAGGCAATTCGCGGGAAGGGAGGCGTCAGCGAAGAAAAGCGTAAACAGATCCTCGAACTCGTAAAAGAGCGCGGATATGTTCCGAACCGCGCCGCGATGAGCCTGAGATATGGCAGAAGTAAAATGATTACCATCGTATTCGACAACCTGATCAACCCCTATTACATGATTATGACGCGGATGCTCGTGGATAAGTTCAAATCCCTCGATTACGATGTTATGATTGTTTCCGGACTTTACGACTGTATTGAATTAAAGGATCTCGGAAGTATTTTAGGAAATAAAGTTTCGGGTATTATCACCTTCGTCGAACCTAGCGAAGAGGCGGCGGAGGCATTAAAGAACGAAGGCGTTCACATTGTGCTTTTGGGCAGAAAAGTGTTCGACATCGATGTGGACAGTGTTTCTACCGACGACTTTTTGGGCGGTTACAAGGTTGGGAAATATCTGATTGAAAAAGGATGTAAAAGAATCGGATACTTGGGCGCACCGTTTATGGTAGAGTGCGCCCAGAGGCGTCTTGCGGGGTTTCGGAAGAGTTTGGATGAAAACGGGATTGCTTACGACGATGCTTGGTTCCAGTTTATGGACAGAGAGGACATGACGGAAAAGGCGGAAGCGTTGTTTCAAAACGGTGTCGACGGAGTGTTCTGCTTCAACGATATTATGGCAGCAAATTTTTATAAGCTTGTGCAGGCGCACAATTTGCGCGTTCCCGAAGATATTAAAATTGTGGGATACGACGACGTATACAACGAATTCCCTATGTCGATCAAGTTTACCTCGGTTGGTTCGGATAAAAAGGCAGTTGTCGATTGTGCTATCAGACTTTTGGTAAGCAGGATCGAGGGCGGAGCAAACGGCCCGAAGGAACACAGCGAATTCGGCGTGTTCATCAGCGAAGGAGTTACCGCCTGAAAAGATCGGTTCAAATAAATCGAGTTAACGTTAACTTGAATTTAAGATTAACGTTAATCTAATAAAGAATAAGGAGGAACCATGAAGAAACTTTTTGGTGTTTTGTTAGCGGTACTTAGCATGGTAGCCCTGCTGTGCGCGTGCAACAGTACGAAGAATCCGCCCGACGGGGACGGCGGCACGAATCCGCCCGAGCCCGGTCCAGAAGTCAGCAAGATTGTGGATATTTCCGTTGCCGGCTATAAGGATACCTTTCACGTCGGCGAAGAATTTTCCGCGGGCGATTTAACGGTTACCGCATATTATGAGGACGGAACGGAAAAGGTAATTACAGATGAGCAATACAGCGTAGACAGCACTGCATTCAACGCCGAGAAAGCTGGTGAATATGCAATTACCGTAAAGGCGGGCGAAGCAACCGACAGTTACAAAGTGCTCGTGCGCAGTTCGCTTAAAATTCTTTCGATCGGCAACAGCTTTTCGGAGGACGCGCACCAGTATCTGTGCAAGATCATCAAGTCGATCGGGCATTACGACGAGGTAATCACGGGAAGTCTTACCATCGGCGGATGTGAACTCCAAAGGCACTACAACAACGCAAAGAACAACACCGCGGCGTATGCTTACCGAAAAGAAGTTTATCGCAAAGGCTCGAACAGCGAGGTAACGAGTTCGCCCACGAAGCGCACCATTATGTCTGCGCTTGTCGAAGAGGATTGGGATTACGTTACCTTACAGCAGGTAAGCCAGGACAGCGGGCGTCCCGAAACCATTCCTTACAACCAGCTTGAGGCATTGAGCGAATACGTGCGCGCGCCCATCAACAACAAATATCTGAAAGTGGCGTGGCATTCTACCTGGGCTTATCAGGCAAACAGTGGCCACGGCGGGTTCGTAAACTACGACAGGCATCAGATGACGATGTATCACGCGATCATGGATGTAGCGCAGGAAGTAATTATTCCGAGCGGACAGTTCGAGCTGATCATTCCCACGGGAACGGCAGTGCAAAACGCCCGCACCAGCTACGTTGGCGATACGCTTACGCGCGACGGATTTCATATGTCGTACGACCGCGGTAGATTTTTGGTGGCGCTGGCGTTCTACAAAGGGCTTACGGGCGATTCGATCGAGGCGATCGCACAGGCGGATATTCTGAGCATTGTAGGCACGGAAGCGTATGCAAAGCAAGTAAACGCAACGTTTGTGGACATGGCGATTGAGAGCGTGAACAACGCCTATAAAACGCCGTTTGAAGTAACGAAATCGACTTATTAATAACAGGGAAGGGAGAAAAATTATGAAAAAGCAAAGAATTATCGTAGGGCTATTAGCGACGATCTTGTGCTGTTCCATCGCTTTCGCAGGCTGTAATAGTCCGGATCCAGGACCTGGTCCTGGCCCTGGCCCTGGTCCTGGCCCTGGTCCTGGCCCTGGTCCTGAGCCAAATCCGCCCGACGATCCGACCCAAGAGGTACTCGGAATCGACACTTGGGTGGAATCGTCTTACGTGAACGTCTTCCGTGATTTCACGATCGAGGAGGATGATGCGAGAAAGGCAAACTTCGTAACCGCTAAAAACGAGTACGAGTCCGTTCAGATTGTGTTGCGCAGTTCCAAAACATTTACGATCGAAGACGTACAGTTTACCGATCTTACATGCGGCAGCAACACGATTGACAAATCGAACTTAAAATATAATTATGTAGAATATATTCGCGCCGTGTTCAACTCTCCCAACGTAGCGGAATCTTCGATGATCCGCGAAGCGCCCGAGTCTTTCCCCGACGCGTTATCCAACGAAAAGACGGTGGAAGTGGGCGCGCTCGACGCGCAACCCATCTGGGTGACGCTGTACGTTCCCAAGACGACGGAAGCGGGCACTTATACGGGTAAAGTTACGGTAGTCACCAACAAGGGCAATATCGACGTTCCCGTCAATGCCGAGGTCAACGACGTCGTCGTTCCCGATGCAGGCTCGGACGAAAGTCAGTATGATATCATTTTCTGGCAGATGATAATCGGCGCCGGTTTCGGCAAGACGTATGCCGACTCGCACGCATCCGATATCATGGTAAAAACTTTCGGTTGCGAACGCTGGACGGACGAGTGGTGGAAGATCGTAGGCAATATTGCCGACGTCATGAAGGAAAACAGACTCAACACGCTCTATATTCCCACCGTACAGCTTTTGCTTGACGGCGGAAGCGTGCGCAACGAGGACGGTACCTGGACCTTCAACTTCTCCAAGTTCGACGAATACATTCAGTTTTTCCTCGACCGCGGCGTTGTAAACCGCTTTATGGGTTTTCATATGATGACGGAGGGAACCACGAACTGCATTATCAGGGAAGCGAACGGAAGATCGTGCACGGGTAAGATCCAGTTCGATTCTGCGGATTCCGACGCCTGGTTCGATGCATATCTGCCCGCGCTGTATGAACACCTGCACGAAAAGGACTGGGATACGCGTTGGACGCAGTGCCTGCGCGACGAACCGCCCATGGATTCTGCAAGCGTAACGCAGTATAAACGCCTTCTTTCCATGTACAAGACGCACATGAAGGAAATTCCCTTCGGCGATCCCACGCAGAACAACGAAAATTCTCAGATGCTTCTCGAAATGAATGCGCCTACGCTCATTCCCCTGATCACGATCCTCAACGATCATCCGAGCTGGTATGCCAATCTCGATGAGAATCAGAGAGTATACACTTATTCCTGCGTTATTCCGCAGACCACTTATCTGAACCGCTTTATCGATATGCCCGTGTACTACGGACGTTCGATTGCCTGGTGGAACTATAACGTAGGGGCGAACGGCTATCTGCATTGGGGACTTATGGCATGGCAGCGCAAGATCACGGACTTTGCGCTCGGCGACACGGCAAGCATATACCCCGACGTTGCAAACAATACGGTAAAATCGAGCATCCGTATGGCGAGCCTTCGCGACGGTGCCGAAGAATACGAATTGTTGAAATTGCTTGCAAAGGACGACCCCAATTATGCCAAGAAGCTTGCCGATATGGTGGCGGAGGATGCAAAGACTTCTTACTGCCAGGATACCGAAGAACTTTCCAAAGTGCGCGAGATGCTCATTCATGCGCTCGGCGGAAAAAGCGGTATTGCCGGTAAACCCGAAAGCGTAACCATTGCAGAAGAGTCGCTCAGCCTGTTGGTTACGGAAAATGCAAAACTTACGGCAACCCTTCTTTCCGAAGATTCCATTTCTAAGGATCTTGAATGGACGAGTAGCAATCCCGACGTTGTAACGGTTAATGCAAAGGGCGAAGTTTGGGCAAACGCGGCGGGCGAAGCCGTGATTACGGTTGCCTGCAAAGACTATCCCGAAGTAAAGGATACCGTCACCGTTACGGTTTCCGTGCCCGATCCGAGCGAGAAGGTCGTGCTTACTTCTTATAAAGACGCGAATACCCGCGGAGGTAGCTTTGCGGACTATCGCTACGGTTCGAACGGCTATTTCGACGTTAGCAAATCGACGGCAGACATAAGATTTTCTTTGCTACCGATGACGCTACGATCGAATCGCACCGTCCGGATATGAATTTCGGCGCGGGGGGTTCCTTCCTTACGAACTTTAAAGACCCCAAGCGCAGAGCTGTCGTTCAGTTTAACGTAACGGGCTTAACGCAGCCGGTGGCTTCCGTAAGAATGAGACTGTACGTAACGCTCAGCGGTATGGCGGCAAGCAATGAATTTAAGGTTTACGTAAATAACGGAACGTTTACCGAGGGGAACGTCACATATAGCAACGCTCCTAAAACAGGGAAAGAAGTGGGCAGTTACACCGTATCCAATGCCAACCCCGCAGTTTACGGCGGAGTATACGATTGGATTACGGTAGAACTCGATCCTTCGTGCATCGCGGGCGACGGAACGGTATCGTTCACGCTTGTTGCAACCGGCGGCGACCGCGTAAACTTCAGCAGCAGACAGTCGGGCGAATGTCCGATTCTTGAAATCGACTACGGTGAACCCGTAACGTCGATCGAACTTACAGATAAGGAAATCGACCGTCCGGGAATGACGGTAAACCTTGAAGCTGTGGTAGCTCCCGCAACCAATCATCAGGCGATTACTTATACGTCGTCCGATCCTACCATTGCAACCGTCGATGCAAACGGCGTCGTAACGGGCGTTTCGGCGGGCACGGTTACCATTACGGCAACCAGCGGTACGATCAGTGCAACCTGCGTAGTAACGGTAAACAATTATGTGAATCTCACTTCGTTTGTTTTGAACAAGACTGAACTCACTCTTGCACCTACGGAAAGCGAAACGCTTACCATGGGAACGTGCGTACCCGATAACGCAAACTGGGGTATGGAACTTGTTTGGGAAAGTAGCGATCCGACCGTAGCATACGTCGCAGCAGACGGTACGGTGCTCGGTCGGCTTCCCGGTACGGCTACCATTACCGCAAGCAGTAAGAAATTCCCCGCCGTTAAGGCAACCTGCACGGTAACCGTACAGGCGGCGGAACACACCTTGGTGTTTACGCCCACGCAGGATGCGGCGGTAGAAACGCACATAGTGTCAACCCCCGGAAAGGGTACCGGTTTGTATTTGTACGGAAATCCGAAACGCTATTCCGTTCTCGAATTTAATGTAACGGATCTTCCTTCTGCGGCAGTCGGCGTGAAACTTCGCGTGTACGTTACGCATTTCATGGGTAAGGCGGCAAACGTTGTGCGTGTGTACATGGCAAGCGATCAGCAATGGGACGAAGCGACTGTGAATAAGGATAACGCGCCTGTGCAAACAGGAACGTATATAGGCAGTTATAGCGTGGCATCGACCGCTTTAAACAGCTGGATCGATATTGCTATTAATAAATCGGTCGTTCAAGAAAACGGTAAAGTAACTTTGGTGTTGGCACTGAATAGCGGTACGGGTGTCTATTTTAGCAGTAAAGAGGGTGTTTATCAGCCTTTATTAATGGTGGATTACGGCGCGGCAATTACCAATATCAGTTTAAGCGATATGCAGGCTACGGCGGGTCTCACTTACCGTCTGGTGCCGCAAGTCACGCCTTCTGAAAATCACGAAATGCTGTACTATTCTTCGTCGGACGAAGCGGTTGCTACGATAGATGAAAATGGTATGGTAAAGGCGCTCGGCGCAGGAACTGCTACGATTACGGTTCGCAACACGGCAGGAACGGTAAGCGCCACGTGCACCGTAACGGTGAGCGCCGTTCCGGAAAATCAGCAAAAGCTGAGTCCGGTTCTCGACGCAACGCTGAACGGCAGTGCAGCGGGGACGAATTACGGTACGAACAACAACATTCATACGATCAAGTCGTCGAATATGCATTTCCTGATTGTATTCGATCTGAGTGCGGTAGAGGGCAATGTAACAAAGCTTACGCTCCGTATGCAGCTCAATAACGTTGGCGCGCCTTCACAGACGCTTGGATTGTATTACGCGCCGACAACCGCAATTGCGGAAAACGCCGTCAAGTATAATACTTGGAACGGAAATTACGGCGAGAAGATCATGGAATATGTTGTTTCGGGTAAAAGCTCGGGAGATTTCCTTGAAATTGAAATCGATCCTGCGGTTCTTGCAAATATTACCGACGGAAAGTTGGGTATTGTGTTTAAACTCGAAGACGATAACCCCGATACAGCGCGTTGCAGCTTCTGGAGCAAAGAGGAAAAAAACAACGTGAAGCCGATGCTGATTGTTGAAACGGAACCGAGCGGCGGAGTAACGTCCGATCCCGCTCCCGAAACGGAAGAAACCGTATAATACGGTAAAGTAATGCATATCCCCCGTTGCAGTTGCAATGGGGGATATTTGCGTAGAGAATGAAATTGATTGTTAAATGTAGTGGTGGTACAAAAAAGCGACTTGCCGACTTGGAAGAACGGCAGAAAGCATTGCAGATTGAGATAACACAGAAGCAAATTACGAGTTCGATAAATCGTGTGGTTGAAGACGTGAACCATCGTTTTACCTTTAAAGTTTTGACACGCGATTTTATCTCTCACGATTTGGGTATTTCGGCAAGAAACTTGCGGAACGACAGGCAGAACTCGAACGATATTCTCGATCGGGTTGACAAAAAAGAATTCACCGAAAGACTGAAAAACTTGCTCGAAATAAGGAATGCTAAATGACAGCTTTTTTGTACTACCAAGACAAAAAAATCGCTTATCCATAAAGGGTAGGCGATTTTTTTGCTCGCTGCCGCTCGCAAAGATGAACTTTTCGAGTCGACAGTGACGCGATTGTGTCGGCAGGGCGTATGGAATCATGAAATATACCGCCTCCAAGCAATCGCTGTTCCGTCGTAACTTTGTTGCTCCTTACGAGTCTGCCAAGGGCAGCCAGCAAAAAGAGAGAGGCTCTTTACCTCTCTCTTTTTTTATATAAAATATAAAACAAAATCATGCGATTTTTTATTTCTTGGATCGACAGCTTTCCTCTCCGAAGGCGTTTTTTAGGCAAGTCGGGCGTAAATCAGTAATCAAACCGCATGATTACCGAAAAGAAACTAGAATTATGTAGTCGGAAAACCAGACAAAATGTTGCAAAAACACACTGTCATTTCAGGGCGTGTAAGATTCGAACGAACGACATTTGTTTTTTAAGGGAACGGAATCGTATCATGAAAGATACCGTAGCAGCAGGCAAGCATTGCCGAGGCAGATCTCAACAAGCTCAACAATGCGATCGATACGCTGCTGGAATTGGAAAAAAAGGCAGACGTCGTATTCCGTTCGCAGACGGGGCATTCCTCCGTGCAGGGAGCAAACGGCTGGTATTATGAATATAACATCGGCGGCGGCTTCGTGCAGATGGATTATTTCGACACCGTAAACGAGGATTGGAGCACAAGCAGCGCGGCGTATGCGATCATCCGCGACAACTCCATTCACCCGTCTTCTTCCGGTTCTGTGGCAAAGACGTTCCGTGCGCCCTATGGCGGCGTGATCGACCTCTCCGGGTATGCCTACAAAAAGGAGAGCGTCGGCTGCTCGCTGACCCTGTCCGTCACGCTCAACGACGCCGATCTGTTCGCGGATGCGCCCATTGCGCAGATCACGCCTTCCACCTCTTCGTGGGATACCCGCGTGACCTTCGGCAAGACGGCGGTCGAGGTGAAGGCGGGCGACGTGATCCGCTTTGTCTACTCTGCCGTGGGCGGCAATAACGCAAACGGCTCTACGCTCACCGCAGTCGAGATCGCCTATACCGCGATCTATGACGCCGGATTCAGCTATCTGCACGGGGCATCTCTTCCCGAAGGGCTTGCCTCCGAGATCAAGATCGGGGAAGCGCTTGCGCTCGGTACGCAGTTCTCGGCCTACCCCGCAGACGTCTCCGAGACGGTGAACATTCTCGTGACCAAGGATGCGGACAGCGTGCGCGGCGAGGAAATCGTGCACTACTATGCGCTCAAGGACTACGTCATCGACAAGGACGGCCGTTTCAGAGCCTTTGTACCCGGTACCTACTGCATTCAGCTCGTGGGCAGTGTTTCGGGTGCGGTGTTTGACTCCGCGACGGTGAACGTTGTTTCGGACGAAAAGGTCTTCAACTCTTATGAGGACTTCGACAGCAACCTGCAGGTCAATCCGCAGGCGGGGATCGGCGGCTGGTATTATATGTACAGCGTGTCCGGCGGTGCGCCGCAGCTTTCCGTCAAGACCTATCCCTCCGACGGACACTTTGGCGGAGAAGGGACGTATGTGCGCATGGGAAGGCAGGACAACGACTTTGACATGACGGATGATATTCCCGTCCGCGCCTGGAAGGCTCCCGCAACGGGTACGGTCAATCTCGGATTCCTCGCGCGCGGCGCGCAGGGCTCGGAAGCAGGCTATACTTACAGCGTCGATGTGCGCAAGAACGATGCACTCATTGCGGAAGACTGGACGATCAATTCCGCACAGGCACAGCTCTTTGAGCTGTCCGAAATCAGCGTAACGGCCGGAGATTACATTTACTTCTACCTGAGCGCTACGGGAAATATTTCCGGATCCAATCTCTACACGACCATCAACTTCACCTATACGTCGGTTGTGTCGGATAATCTGACGGCGGTCAAACAGGCGGCGGAACAGCTGCCCGCCGATCTTGCCGATCTGACCGAGGCAAACGGAACGGCTGTGGATACCGCGGTCGCGGCGCTGGAAAAGCTGACCGATCTGGAGCGCAGTTTCCTCGCCGAGGGAGCGGAGAAGAAGATCGCCGATGCGGGGGCGCGTATGCCGGCCGTGTATCTGCAGGGCGACATCGCGGCGCTTCCCGCACTGGATGACCTGACGCTCGCGCATAAGGAGGCCGTCGATCAGGCATTGCTCGCCTATAATGCGCTCTCGGCAGAGGGGAAGGCCTGGGTCGCCAACGCTGCCGCGCTGATGGCCGCTTCCGATAAGATTGCAGGCCTGGGAGTTGCGGCGCTCATCGATGCGCTGCCCGAAAACGTGACGCTCGGCGATGCCTTGCAGGTCACACAGGCGGCGGACGCCTATCAGGCGCTGACCGAAGCGCAGAAAGCATATGTCACGAACGTTGCGGATTTGACCGCGGCACAGCAGGCGATCGAATCGGCGCAGGCGGATGCCGAAGCGGCGATCGAGCGGCTGGAGAACGAACAGGCGCAGACGCCGTCCGATCCGAGCGTCAGCGACGGGGAGCAGTTCCCTGGCTGGGCGATCGCGGTCATTGTGGTTGCGGGCGTCGTGATCGTTGCGGGCATTGTGGTCGGCACGGTCATCATTCTGAAAAAGAGAAAGAAGTAACCGAGAACGGCAGGAGAACTCGGATGCAGACAGGAGGAAGCGGTTATGTCGGGTAAAGTAAAGTGGTTCGCCCTCGTCGGGCTGACGGCAATGTGCTGCGGGACGCTGTGCCTTGCGGCGTGTACACAGGGGTCTTCGGACAACGGGATGCGGTACACGGTAGAGTATGCGGCAGGGGCAGAGGACGCGTCGGGAGAAGCGCCGAATCCGACTCAATACGCCGCAGGGGAGACGGTGACGCTCGCCTCGGCAGACACCTTTACGCGTTCCGGCTTCCGCTTCGATGCCTGGTCATACGGCGGAGCGTCGTATGCGGCGGGCGCGGCATTCAAAATGCCCGCCGAGGACGTCGTATTCACGGCGCTCTGGCAGGAGGAAGGGCTTCCGCAGGGGACGCAGACGGTTCCGTCTGTCCCTGCGGGTGCGCTGATCACGGAGAACGGCGGGGCGGCGGCCAACTGGTTTGCCGTCTACGCGCAGGAGGGACTGCGCATCACGGCATGGGTAACCGACCCCGATCGCTATGTCGGAGGTCCGATCGACAAAAACGACGGCATTACCGTAAACGTGGCGCCCGTCTCCCGCGTCAACGGCTATGCGGAGCACACTGTTTCCGTGACGCTCGATGCCGCCGGAGAATGCAGGGTGCTGGACGCGTACAGCGGACAGGAACTGGAAAATTCGGGGGTCACGGCCGCGGCGGTGCCGTTTACCAAGGACGGCGTCACGCTCTCGGGGTATTCTGCCGAGATTGTCGTGCCGTACGCGCTCGCGGGGATCGATTCGGGAACACGCAATGCGTCGGTGGCGCTTTCTCTGACAAACGCCTCTTCGGCAAACGATGCGCGTACCGTGACGGACGCCTCCTTCGGAACGGATCCCGCGCGTGTCCATACGTATATTGCGCTGACGGCAGACAATCTGTTCGCGGAAAATCCCTATCTTTACATCGGGGCATGGGGCGCGGGAGGCCCCGCATTGCCTGCCGCTGACACCTGGGATCTCTCCCACGACGACGGCACGGAGAATGCCTACATCCGCATGGAGCGCTCGTGGGAAAACAACTTCATCTACCTGCTTGCGTCCAATCAGCAAAACGTCTATGCGGAAGTGCAACTTCACGCCGAGCCGAACACATATTACGACGACGCCTATCCCAAATTCGGACTCACGCTCTCCAAAGCGGACGGTTCCTGTCTCCTCTTCTACTATGTGGACGCAGAGGCCTCCGACTCCCAGCGCGTGGATGCAGATTCCACCGCTCTCGGGTATGCCTATCGCGTCAACGGAAACTGGCGTTGGCCGGGGACGTCCCTCGGAGATCTCGGCGGCACATCTGCGGCGTACACGGGCACGAACAGCTACATCACGCTCGGGCTGTATCGCCAGGGCGATCAGGCGCTGTTCACGGTGGACGGCAAGCCCATCGGAAAGAGCATCGTGCTCGACGGAATGGGCGACGGGGATGAGGCATACATCGGCCTTGCGTCTTTTAATCTGTGCCTGACCGTCAAGGGGTATTATGCCACGACGGACGAAGAGGTCTTGAACAAATATCGCCTGGACGATCCCGTATCGTCCGATGAGAAACCGCTCAAACAGATCGACGGCGATCTTTCCGACTGGAGTGCGGCGGAAAAGGTCAATCCCGTGGAAGTGCCCGCACTTGACGGCAGAAGCGTGACGATCTATGCAAGTAAGGACGCAAACGGCGTCAACGTGTTCTATGATGTGTGGCACGCCGCATTTGTGACGAACGGCACGGAATGGCATGAAAACACCAACGTGGAGTTTTCGCTCGGCAGAGGCGAGACGCGGTTTTATGCCTCTGCGGACGGACAGACAGGCGGACTTCGCAGCGAGAACGTGGCGTTCCGCACGCAGGCGCCTGCGCAATCGGGCGCGCTGTATCATACGACGGTAGAGCTGTTCGTTCCCTATTCTGCGATCGCGGGATACAGCGCACAGAGCGCATATGTGCCGGGCGGCTTTGCGTGGAAGACGCCGAACGAAACGGGCTTTGCTTGGGATTGGCTGGACAATGAAAGTCCAGATTTCTGGCTGGTTCCGGAGGCGGATCCTTCCAACCGAACCATATATATCACGGACCGCGGCATTATGACGGGAACGGAAAAAGTCATCGACGGCGTTGCGGACGAGAGCTGGAGCACCGTTTCGGAGACCCTGCTTGTCTCGCAGGCAGACGTGCGTGCAACGGCAAAGGGCTATATGGGCAGCGACGGACTGTATCTTTTGGTCACGCTCGAGGCAGAGAACATCGATGTCGATCGCGATTTCGGGCTTGCCGATCAGTGGTGGACGAATACCAACCTGGAGTTTTTTGACACCGCCGATATTCACAGCGGCCGTGCGATGATCTTTGGCGGAAAGCTGTATGCAACGGGATATCTGACGGACGCCGCATACACGATCGTCCGCGGGGCGCGCGACGTTCTTACCTTTGAAGTGTTTATCGCGCGCGACAGCCTCAAACGCACGGGCGAGACGGTCGTACTCGATTTCGGCGCACAGCTCTACCGCCCGGGCGGCGGAAGCTGGAACGAGCTTGCGCACGGAAGCGCACCGCAGTACATCGTCTCCGCATAAGGGTTCCTGCGAAGGCGGGTGCGGCCGCCGTTCGCAAGGGCAGATACTTCAGAACTGACAAGACAGCGCTTGCTCGGAAGGGCAGGTGCTGTTTTTTGTTCCTGAAAACACAAAGCGAACCGCCGCGCGCGTCGGGAATGACGCGCGCGGCGCCGCAGGGGTTCGCCTGCTTCGTTTTCCATGCGGCTCTTATGATTGCACCGCACGGCATACGGCCTGATCGGCTGCACCGCACGGCATACGGCGTGGAGAATTGCGTCATGTGCCATGCAATCGAGACGGTTGCGCCGCACGACATATGCGGGGGGGGAGGACTCGCGCCGTGGACTTGCTGTATGGGGGCGGATGCGGGACGGGATTTCTGGAAGTCGGGATGGATCGGCATGGGGTCAAATTCCAAGTGTGGATGAGAAAAAAATATGGACGGCCGACAAAGAAATTTTCGGACATGGTTGACAATTCTTCCGACATATGCTATGATTTATTTGAACTAAAACGTTTTAATAAAACGATTTATTAAATAGGGAGGCAAAAATGAGCATTTATGTTGTCGGAAGTCTGAATATGGATCTGGTCATTCATGCGCCGCGGATTCCGGAGGGCGGCGAGACGATCAGCGGGAGCAATTTCATGATGAATCCGGGCGGAAAGGGAGCCAATCAGGCGGTTGCCGCGGCGAAACTCGGCGCGAAGGCGTTTATGGTCGGGTGCGTCGGGAACGCGTTCGGAAAAGACCTGATCCATTCGCTGACCGAATACGGGGTATCGACCGCGTATGTGCGGACGGAGGAAGTTTCGAGCGGGATCGCCGTCATTGTCATTGCAGAGGGGGATAACCGCATCATCCTGGATGCCGGAGCGAACGCGCGGCCGGATACTGCGCTTGTGGACAAGGCGCTCAGGAACGCGCGGCCGGGGGACTATCTGCTTGTTCAGCTGGAGATCCCCATTCCCGTCGTGGAGTATGCGCTGACGGCGGCGAAGAAGAAGGGGATGATCACGGTGCTCAATCCCGCGCCGGCGGCAAAGCTCTCGGAGGCCGTCTATGCGGACTGTGACTGGCTGATCCCCAACCAGACGGAGGCGGAATTTTACACGGGCATCTATCCCTCGGACGAGGACAGCATCCGCCGCTGTGCCGAGAAGCTGAAGGCGCTCGGGATCCGCAACGTTCTGATCACGCTCGGGACGGACGGTTCCGTCTGGATCGGGCAAGGGGAAATGATCCGCACGGAGGCGGTGCCTGCCGAGGCGATCGACACGACGGCGGCGGGAGACACCTATGTCGGGGCGTTTGTCACGCGTCTGTCGGAGGGTGCGGACATTGCGACGGCGATGCGGTTTGCGAGCACGGCGTCGGCGCTGACCGTTACGCGCAAGGGGGCGCAGTGTGCGATTCCCGTCCGTGCGGAAGCGGACGCCTATGCGCGGGAAAAGGGGGTCGAGGCGTGAAGACGTCGCGCAAAAAGACGACCATCAAGGACGTCGCCTTGCGGGCGGGGGTGTCTGCAACGACCGTATCCATGGTTCTGAACGGAAAGGATGCATCGCTGCCGCATGGCACGCGGGAACGTGTCCGCCGTGCGGCGGCCGAGCTGGATTATCGGACGGATTTTCTTGCGCGGGCGATGGTGACGGGCCGGACGAACATCGTGGGCATGATAATCCCCGACATTTCCAATCCGTTTTTTGCGGAGGCGGTGCGGCACATTCAGGTGGAACTTGCAGGGAAGGGGTATGATCTCATTCTCTGCAACAGCGAGGAGCGGGTGGACAACGACGTGCGCTATCTTCGGCTGCTGGCGGGGCGGAACGTGGACGGTCTCATCTTCACGCCGAGTGCGGAGGCATTTGCTCCGAAGAATGCGGAGAAACTCAGATCGCTTTTGGCGGAGATCGGCATTCCCTTTCTCTTTTTTGACCGATACTTTGAAGGCGTCGGGCCGCACGTCGCGGTGGACAACGAACAGAGCAGTTTTCTCGCCGTGCGGGAGCTGTTGGAAGAGGGACATCGCAGGATCGGCGTGATCACGGGCCCGCGGATGCTCAACAGCAGCGCCAATCGTCTGAAGGGGGTGCGAAGGGCTTTTTCCGCATACGGACTCACCCTTTCGGACGATTGCATTTACGAGGGAAAGTACGACATCATGACGGGCGTTTCGGGGGCGGCGGCACTTTTGCAAAGGGACGTCACCGCGATTTTCGCATTCAGCGACATGCAGGCGTACGGCGTCTATGAGACGCTCAGACGCGCGGGCAAGCGCATTCCGGACGAGATATCGGTGATGGGCTTTGACGACAATCTCTATTCTTCCGTGTTGGAAGTCCCGCTTTCGACCATGCGCCAGCCTGTGGAAAGCATCGCCAAAGAGGCGTGCCGCGTGTTCCTCGAGCACATCGCGGGGTCGTCCTCGGAACCGCCTGTTTGCTTTGCGGCAGAGCTTGTCCGCCGCGCGAGCGTCGGCGCGCCGCGTCATTGAACGAGGTCGGAAGGGGATTTACACGGCGGCGGCCCGTACGGAGCGGCGGGACACGGCGTCATCAAAATTTGTTCATAATCTTTTCACACGGTCTTGCATTTGCGGTGCGGATATGCTATAATGAAAAAAGTGCAATTCCCGCATCGGGAAAATTATACGGGAGAGGTTTTACCAATGAAGCTCATCTACGGTGTCAAAGACAGACCCAAGCCCGGGCAGATCGTCCTGTTCGCGCTGCAGCAGCTGCTGGCGATCCTGGCGGCGACCATTGCCGTCCCCATTCAGGTCAACAGCATGACGGAAAGCAATATGTCCATTTCCGCGGCGCTGTTCGGCGCAGGCGCGGGCACGCTCATCTACCTGCTCTTTACCAAGTTCAAAAGCCCCGTATTTCTCGGCAGCTCCTTCGCCTTCATCGGTTCGATGGCCGCGGCATTTGCGGGTGCGGCGACCATGGGCGCGGCGTCTGCGACGATCGGCTATCTCGGAATCCTGATCGGCGCCGTGTTTGCGGGACTTGTCTACGTCATCATCGCCGTTGTCGTCAAATTCGCAGGCGTTCGCTGGATCGATAAGATCATGCCCGCCGTCGTCATCGGCCCCACGGTTGCGCTCATCGGACTTTCCCTCTCGGGAAGCGCGGTGGGACAGGCCGTCGGAAACGCCTCTCTCGTCGGCGGAAGCTACACAATGGATCTCCATGCAGGGCTTTCCCTGCTGTGCGCCCTTGTGACGCTCGCCGCCACCATCATCAGCTCCGTTTACGGCAAGAAGATGATGAAGATGATTCCCTTCATCATCGGTATCCTGTCGGGATATATCCTTGCCGCCATCTTTACGGGATTCAGCTACATTCCCGGCGCCGATCCCGGCCTGCGCCTCATTGACTTCACGCTCTTTGAGAGCATGCAGTGGGTGCCCGACTTCACCTTCGTCGAGGCCTTCTTTAAGACGGATTTCTCGGGTGACATGAGCAACTTCGGCGCCTATATCGGCACCATCGCCGTTGCCTATATCCCCGTGGCGTTCGTCGTCTTTGCGGAACACCTCGCCGATCACAAGAACATCTCCTCCATCATCGAGCACGATCTGCTCACCGATCCCGGCCTTTCCAGAACCCTCCTCGGCGACGGAATCGGCCCCATGGTGGGTGCGTTCTTCGGCGGCTGCCCCAATACGACGTACGGTGAATCCATCGGCTGCGTCGCCATCTCGGGCAATGCCTCCGTCATCACCATTTTCACGACGGCCATCGTCGCCCTCGTCGCGGCGTTCATCGCTCCCTTCGTCACCTTCCTTGCCACCATTCCCGCCTGCGTCATGGGCGGCGTGTGCATTGCGCTCTACGGCTTCATCGCCGTCAGCGGTCTGAAGATGATCCAGAAGGTCGACCTCAACGAGAACGGCAACCTCTTCGTTGTCTCGACCATCCTCGTCTCCGGCGTGGGTGGTATGGCGCTCACCTTCGGAAAGGTCACCATCACTGCAATCGCCTGCTCGCTCATTCTCGGCATTCTCGTCAATGCGCTCGTCAACATCAAGGGCAAGAAACCCGAGGCGCCCGCCGCTTCCGAGAACGCACCCGATGGTGCAGTCATGAAGGAAGCCACCGCACAGACGGTCACGGAAAAAGCGGCGCCCGAAACGCTCGCGGCGCCAGAGAGCTCTGATGCAGACAACGCGTCTGCCGCGCAGGAAGAAGGAGGCAAGGCGTGACAAACTATCCCAACGTCTATATTTTCGATCATCCGCTCATCAAGCATAAGATCTCCATTCTGCGGGACAAACACACGGGCATGAAGGAATTCCGCGAACTCGTGGAGGAGATCACGCAGATCATGACATACGTCACGATGAGCGACATGGAACTCATTCCCGTGGAAGTGGAGACGCCGCTCGAAAAGACGGTGCAGTACCGCATTCCCGAGGAGAGCGTCGCCATCGTACCCATTCTTCGGGCGGGGCTCGGAATGGTCAACGGCGTCCATAAGGTGTTTCCGACGGCGCGCGTAGGGCATATCGGAATGTACCGCGACGAGGAGACGCTCGAGCCGCAGGAGTACTACTGCAAGCTCCCCGACGGCATCGACAAAAAGACAGTCATTCTGGTCGATCCCATGCTGGCGACGGGCGGTTCGGCGTGCGACGCGCTGAATGCACTCAAAAAGCGCGGATGCAAGAACATTCGCATGATGTCCATCATCGCTGCCCCCGAGGGCATCGAACGGGTGGCGACGGAGCACCCCGATGTGCGCATCTACGTCTCCACGCTGGACAGAGGTCTCAACGAGAACGGCTATATCCTGCCCGGGCTCGGCGATGCGGGAGACCGCCTGTTCGGAACCAAGTAACGTCATAGAACAATTTGCGTCGCCCGCGGTTCTCCGCGGGCGACGCAAAAAAAGAGGGGCGGGCGCCGTATATACGGCGCCCGCCCGTTGTTTTTTGGAAGAATGTGAGCGATTTTGAGAATCATGATCGGGGTCCGGAACCTTGAGCGAGCTTCAGATTTGCGATCGGGGGTCGGAACCTTGAACGATTTTCAGACTTGCGATCGCGTTTCGGTTATCGGGATTTTTTCGTTTTATCGTAGCGGGAGTTGACGCGCATGGCGTTGAGGATGGCGAGGATTGCCACGCCGACGTCGCCGAACACCGCGATCCACATATTGGCGATGCCGAAGGCGGAGAGAATGAGGATGGCGACCTTGACGATGATGGAGAAGAGGATATTCTGATAGACGATCGCCATAGTCTTGCGGGCGATGCGCTTGATGAGGGGAAGGCCTTTCAGGTCGTCTTTCATGAGCACGACGTCGCTTGCCTCGATGGCGGCGTCGCTGCCCATGCCGCCCATTGCGATGCCGATATCGGCGCGCATGAGCACGGGGGCATCGTTGATGCCGTCGCCCACGAAGCAGAGGGTGTCCTTCGGCTTTTTCTGTGCGAGGAGGTTCTCCACTTCTTCGACCTTGTTCTGCGGCAGGAGGGAGGCGCGATAGGCGCGGACGCCGAGTTCGTCTGCAACGTTCTTTGCGATGGCCTCGTTGTCGCCCGTGAGCATGACGGTCTTGCAGTTCATGCCGTTGAGCGCGCCGATGACCTCTTTTGCTTCGGGTTTGACCTCGTCGGCGATGAGAACGGAGCCGACGAATCTGCCGTTTCGCGCCACATAGACGACGGTCCCGAGTCCCGTTTCGCGCACGATGTCCACGCCGTTGTCCGACATGAGTTTTTCATTGCCGCACAGAATGACGTCGCCGTCCTTTTCGGCGCGGACGCCTTCTCCCGCGACGTTGGTCAGGGTATAGCCTTCTTCGGTCGTTTCGCCGTAGCAGGCGACGATGGAGAGCGCGATGGGGTGCGAAGACCCCTGTTCGGCGATGGCGGCGAGGCGTAAAATCTCGGTGCGGCGCTCTGCGGGCCGTACGTTGGTCACGGCGAAGTTGCCGCGGGTGAGCGTCCCGGTCTTGTCAAAGACGAAGGTATTCGCCTTGTTGACCTTTTCGAGGTAGTTGGACCCCTTGATGAGAATGCCGTAGCGCGACGCCGCTCCGATTCCCGCAAAGAAGGAGAGGGGAATGGAGATGACGAGCGCGCAGGGGCAGGAGACGACCAGGAAGGAGAGTGCGCGGTAGACCCATGTCGACCAGTCCCCGGCGATCAGTCCCGGGATGATGGCAAGGAGGAGCGCCACGCCGCACACGACGGGCGTATAGTAGCGCGCGAACTTGGTGATGAAGTTCTCCGCCTTGGATTTTTGTTCGGAGGCGTTCTCCACGAGTTCCAGAATCTTGGAGACGGTGGAGTCATAAAATGCCTTGGTGACGCGTACTTCGAGGGAAGAGGTGAGATTGACGCACCCGCTGATGACCTCGTCGCCTTCGGCGGCGTCGCGGGGGAGGGATTCTCCCGTCAGCGCCTTGGTGTCCAGAGACGAGGCGCCTTTGACGATGATCCCGTCGAGGGGGACTTTTTCGCCCGGGTGAATGACGATGATATCGCCGGGCTTCACTTCGGAGGGGTCGACCTTTTGCACGCTGTCGCCGCGGCGGACGTTGGCGTAATCGGGACGGATATCCATGAGCCGCGCAATGGACTTGCGCGATTTTCCCGTGGCGTAGCTCTGGAAAAATTCGCCGATCTGATAGAACAGGAGAACGGCGCAGGCCTCGTCAAATCCCTCGATTTCCTGTCCCGTCACGCCGCGGTAGATGGCGAGGGCGAAGGCGCCCAGCGTCGCGACGCACATGAGGAAATTTTCGTCAAACACCTGTCCGTGTGCAATGTTGCGCACGGCTTTTCGCAGGACGTCATAGCCGATGAGCAGGTAGACGGCAAGGTAGAGCGCAAAGGGGAACACCCATGCCGCGGCCCCGGAAAAGACGCTGCCGAGTCCGATTATTTTGTCCGGAATGAAGATGGCGAAAAACAGGATCAGCGCAATGACGATGCGGATGAGATTCCGCCGTTCCTTCCGCGAGAGAGAAAATCCTTTCATAGAACACCTTTTCCCCGTTTCACAGAGACGTATGCGTCATTTCAGCGACAAATGGTGCAGTCCGGCTCAACTTTCCTGCACGTTTTCACGACTTTTTCCATGATTTCGTCAAAGCGTGTCTCGTCTGCGTCGATCGCCATTCTCTGTGTGAGAAAACTGACGTTTACCTCGTTCACGCCGTCGATCTTGGCGACCGCCCGCTCCATTTTCGCGGCGCAGTTCGCGCAGTCCAGATCCTGCAACTGAAATACTTTTTTCATATCGGGTTCCTCCGTTTTTACCGCCCCTTCGGGACGGGATTTTTCACAATAAAATATATATTCTTATGAACATATATTCAAATAATGGGGTTTGAAAACAGGGCATTTGCCCTGAATTTTCCTATGTTTTGAAGGCCTTGCGCGGCAGTCGGAAGACGACCGCGCTCCGAACGGCGCGAGCGCTCTTTTCTGCGCGCTCCATGCTCTTTTGAGGTGGGGCGCGCAGGAGCGTCATTTTCCCTCGTTGACGTGCGTAAGACCGTATTCCATGATCTTGGTGACGTGGTCGTCATCGAGCGAGTAGCGCACTTCCTTTCCCTCTTTGGTGCCCTTGACGAGCTTTGCGCCGCGCAGCACGCGCAGCTGGTGAGAGACGGCGGAGTCGTTCATCCCGAGGATGTCGGCAAGCTCGCCGACGTACAGGTCGCGGATCTGCAGACAGCTCAGGATTTTGGCACGCGTGGGATCGCCGAACATCTTGAAGAGGGCGGCAAGATCGTAGATGGTATCGTCATCGGGCAGACGGCTGCGCACCGCTTCGGCGGATTCAGGCGTTCTTGTCGTTTTGTCCATGCGTTCTTGCCTCCTTTACATTTGAATACTTCTTCAAATGTTCAAGAGTAGTATATGCGTTTTCCGCGGACTTGTCAACTGTTTTGCGGGAAAAAGTAAAAAAATTTTTTTGAGCGCGGGGGGCGGGGGCGGAAGGGGAGTTTTGCGGAAATTTTGCGCGGAATGCGCAAAGAAAAGCAAGTTTTTTCGGTACGGGACTTGCGAACTTCGCACAAACATGATAGAATATTCCCGAAATTGATTGGAGGTTGTTATGTTAAACATTCCTAAGATGAAGGTCGGAATCGTCGCGGTCTCGCGCGACTGTTTCCCCGAGAGCCTGTCTGTGAACAGGCGGAAGGCGCTCGTCGAAGCGTACGAGAAGAAGTTCGGCAAGGACGACATCTACGAATGCCCTGTGTGCATCGTGGAGAGCGAAATCCAGATGCAGGAGGCGCTCGCCGATGTCATGAAGGCGGGGTGCAACGCCCTCTGCGTGTATCTCGGCAACTTCGGACCCGAGATCTCGGAGACCATGCTCGCAAAGGAGTTCTCTGAAAAGGTCGGGGGCCCCGTCATGTTCTGCGCGGCGGCGGAGGAGAACGTCGCCGTGCTTGCGGACTCCCGCGGCGACGCGTACTGCGGCATGCTAAACGCAAGCTATAATTTGAAATTGCGCGGCGTCAAGGCGTATATCCCCGAATATCCCGTCGGGGACGCCGAGGACTGCGCGGACATGATTCATGACTTCCTGCCCGTCGCCCGTGCGGTGTACTCCTTGAAGCATTTGAAGATCATTTCCTTCGGGCCTCGTCCCATGAACTTCCTCGCCTGCAACGCGCCCATTCAGCAGCTGTATAACCTGGGCGTGGAGATCGAGGAAAACTCCGAGCTTGACCTCTTCGAGGCGTTCCATAAGCATGACAACGACAAGCGCATTCCCGAAGTGGTGGCGGACATGGAGAAAGAGCTCGGCGCGGGCAACAAGAAGCCGGAGATCCTGCCCAAGCTCGCGCAGTATGAGCTGACGCTCCTCGACTGGATCGAGGCACACAAGGGCAGCCGCGAATATGTAGCGGTTGCAGGCAAATGCTGGCCCGCCTTCCAGACGCAGTTTGGCTTCGTTCCCTGCTATGTCAACTCGA
>ERZ1643251.994-NODE-994-length-34972-cov-7.393390_pt1 | contig 34972 bp, 27 predicted proteins | sample MGYA00579261_ERZ1643251 | MGnify/ENA primary metagenome ERZ1643251 (study PRJEB29033, sample SAMEA4952267) | chicken gut metagenome | biome: Broiler Chicken; feature: Gastrointestinal Tract; material: Caecum | place: Ireland | collected 2018 | study: Broiler... | reverse complement strand
TCCCCGGGAAGATCACCTTCTTCCGCTTGCAGTCGACGTCGGACAATCATCTGCGTGCGTATGTGGCACAGGGCGAAGTTCTGCCCGTGGCGACGCACAGCTTCGGTTCGATCGGTATCTTTGCGATTCCCGAGATGAAGCGGTTCTATCGCCATGTGCTCATCGAAGGCAACTTCCCGCACCACGGCGCGGTGGCATTCGGACACTTCGGCAAAGCGCTGTTTGAAGTGTTCAAGTATCTTGGTGTTGAGGATATCGGTGTCAATCTGCCTGCGGGTATGCTTTATAAGACGGAAAACCCGTTTGAGGGATAAACGATGACATTGCAAAACGGGGATATTGTTGTATTCGCAGGTGATTCAACGACGGACGCGGAAAAAGCAACAACGGCGGACGGACTCGGAAACGGATATGTCAGGCTGATACGAGATGCGCTCTATGCCTTCCGTCCCGAGGAGGAGTTCCGCATCGTCAACGCGGGCGTGAGCGGGAACACGTCTGCGCATCTGCTTGCGCGTTGGGAAAAAGATGTGCTTTCCATCAAGCCGAACGTTGTCTTTTGCATGATCGGAATCAATGATGTGTGGCGGCATTTCGATGGCCTTGATCCGCTCGATGCCCGTATTTCCGCAGAGGAATACGCAAAAAACGTATCGGCGATTTGTTCCATGACAAAGGGAGTGCGGGAGTTTATCTTTATGACGCCTTTTTACATGGAGCGCAGTCATGTCGATGAGATGCGCGTTATGACGGAGCAATATGCTCAGGAGATGCGGTCTGTTGCGCGGAGCAATCATGTCGGACTCGTTGAGCTGCAGCCCGTTTTCGATGACTATATGCGGGCGCGGTCCGGACAGACGATTTCGTGGGATCGTGTCCACCCTGCGCGTGTTGGTTCCATGCTGATTGCCCGTCGCCTGTGGCAGGAGTTTCAGAAATAAGAAAAAGCCGGGCATTTGCCCGGCTTAAATGTTTTATGCAAGGAACTCTCCCCTTGACGGAAACAATAATTTGCTTTCCTCTCGGAACAAGAGAACGATAGGACGCTATGATCAGTCGTTTTTGAGATAGGATATGACCATGTCGGCTAGGCGGCTCAGAAGTTCGTCGCTGAGCATCTGATCGCGCCCTTCGCGCGAGAGCGTCTCGCAGTAGAACGTATAACCGGCCAGAATATGAGAAAGGGCCGCCGTCAGCTCTTCGAGCGGTTTGTCCCTGCGAAACAGTCCGCTTTCCTGCCCTGCGCGGATCTGCTTCTCAAAGAGCGGAAAGGGGGCGTAGGCCTTTCCTTTTTTGTTGTTGGTGGTCGCATAGACGGAATAGAGCGTTAAAAACAGCAAGTCGTCATGCACTTCTTCGGAGAGATTCTTAAAAGAAAGAATAGAGTAGCGGATGATGTTGTCCGGGGAGTCGCAATCCGGCGCGTCGGCAATGCGCGCAAGGTAGGAATGCGCGACGACATCCGCGACAAGATCGGACAAGATCTCGTCAAGATTGTTGTAGTAGACATACAGTCTCTGACGCGAGATTCCAGATCGCAGGGCGATCTCGCTCATGAGTCCGTCCGAAATGCCGCGCTCCAAAAAGAGCTTTTTGGCTTCGGATAAAATCCGTTGTTTGCGCTCGGCGCGCTTTTGCTCCAATTTATTCATATCAGAAGTCTAACATATTTTTTCGCGAAAGACAAGCGTTTTTTCAAAAACTATTTACACACTGTAAACTTTTTCTGAAATATACTTGACACAGTGTAAATGATATGATACAATGAACGTACAAGGAACAGGAGGAAAGGGGATGTTCAGACTCTTTCGGTATCTGCGCGGAAGGGAGATCGCCATGTTTGCGGCGCTGTTGGTATTTTTGGTGGCGCAGATCTTTTGCGATGTGACGATGCCGACGTATACGGCGGAAATTGTAGCGAAAATGCAGCAGGGGGCGGACGCCGCGTCCATTTTGCTTACGGGCGGCATCATGTTGGCGTTTGCGGCGGGGAGCATTGCGGCGACCATAGCGGAGAGCATTCTCTCGGCGCGGATCTCCACGCGCTTGGGACGGCGCCTGCGCGGAGAGGTATTTGCGCATGTCGTCAGCTTTTCCGATAAAGACGCGGGCAGTTTTTCGACGGGCTCTCTTCTGACGCGGACGACCAACGACGTCCAGCAGGTCGTCTCCGCCATGGTCTTGGGGCTTCGCCTTGGGGTAGGCGCGCCGCTCATGGCGGCGATGGCGATCATCCGCATTGCGCAGACGAGCGGAGAGCTCACGCTTGTCACCGGCGTGGCCGTCGTCATTCTGCTCGCGGGAATCATGGCGATCCTGATGATCGTCCTTCCCCGCTTCAAGCGGATCCAGAAGCTCACCGACCGTCTCAACGGGACGATGCGCGATACGCTTACGGGCATCCGCGTCGTGCGGGCGTATAACGCAGAGGACTTTCAGCGCGGACGCTTTGAGCGTGCGAGCCGCGATTTTGCCAAAAACAACGTCTTTACGGGCAGAGTGATGGCGGCAATGTCGCCGCTTATGCAGCTCGTCTACAGCGGACTGACGCTCGCCATCTATTGGCTTGGGTGCTTCATCATCGTGCGCGACAACGATGCCGCATTCTTCCCCGAGATGTTCTCATTCACACAGCTTGCGGCGCAGGTCGTGACGGCGTTCATGGTGCTCGTCATGCTGTTCAATCTTTTGCCGCGCGCACAGGTGTCGGCGAAGCGCATTCTGGAAGTGCTGAACAAACAGTCGGACATCCTCGACCCCGCCTCGCCGCAGGATTATGCGTGCGACGGATCCATTGTCTTTGAAGATGCGGCCGTCGGGTACGGCGGGAAACCCGTCTTGTCGGGACTTACTTTCCGCGTGGAGGCGGGACAGACGCTCGCCGTCGTGGGGGGGACGGGCGTCGGAAAGACGACGCTTCTAAAACTCATCCTGCGTTTTCTGGATGCCGAACAGGGCAGCGTGCGTATCGGCGGGAAGGACGTGCGCGAGATAACGCAGAAGGATCTGCGCGCCGCACTTGGATATGCGCCGCAAAAGAGCGTGCTTCTGTCGGGAACCATCCGTCAGAATCTCGCCTTTGCCGATCCGACGCTCTCGGATGAAACGCTTTCCGAGGCGGCGAAGATCGCCTGTGCGGACGAATTTATCGCGGAAAAGGGCGGGCTGTCCGCCGAGGTCGCGCAAGGAGGCAGGAATTTTTCGGGCGGACAGAAACAGCGCCTCTCCATTGCGCGCGCGGTGGCGAAAAAACCGAAGATCGTGCTCTTTGACGACAGCTTCTCCGCGCTCGACTTTGCGACGGACGCAAGGGTGCGCAGAAACCTTTCGGAGCAGCTACCCGATGTCACGAAGGTCATCGTCGCCCAACGCATTTCCACCGTGCGGGAAGCGGACGTCATCGTGGTTCTGGACGGCGGCACGGCGGTGGGCGTGGGGACGCATGAAACGCTCCTCAAAACGTGCGGCGTCTATCGCGAGATCGCACAGAGTCAATTATCGGAGGAGGAACTTGCCGTATGAAACAGCGTTCCGCGCTCGGAAAACTTCTCATTTATTGCAAACGGCATCTGTTTGCGCTCGCATGCGTGCTCATCCTGAGCATTGCGGGCGTGTTCCTCACCGTGTACGCCACGACCTATCTCCAACAGCTCACCGACTACATCGGTGCGGCGGCAATGAAGGCGCAGGACGGACACCCCATGTCCGAGATCATGGACATGGCGGTCATTGCGCAGCTCGGATTCACGCTTCTGGGCATGTATCTGGGTGCGGCGGCATGTACTTATGTGCAGGCATTTCTGATGACGGGGATCAATCAGAAGATCGCGCTTCGCCTGCGTTCGGACATCGCCGCAAAGATCTCCAGACTGCCCATGCGCTACTTCGACAGCCATGCGACGGGGGATACGCTCTCGCGCGTGACCAACGACGTGGACACGGTGGCGCAATCCATGAACGCGTCCATCGCAACGGCGCTCACGGCAGGGGTGCAGATCGTCATCGTGGTCGTCATGATGTTCACGACCAACTGGCAGATGACGCTCACGGCGTTTGCGACCGTGCCGCTCTCGCTCCTCGTGCTCTTCCTCGTCGTGCGCGTGTCGCAGAAGTACTTCCGCCGTCAGCAGAAGGAGCTCGGCGCCCTCAACGGCAACGCGGAGGAATACTATTCGGCCCTTGAGCTGTTGCGCGCCTGCAATGCGGAGGAGCGTGCTGTCCGCACCTTTGAAGCGCAGAACGAAAAACTCAAAAACGCCATGTACAGGGCGAACGTGCTCTCGGGAATTCTGCACCCGCTCACGACGTTCATCTCTAAGCTCGGCTATGTCGCCATCTGCGTGGTGGGCGGCGTGCTCATGGCGGGCGGGGGCACAAGCCTCGGAGAACTCGCCGCATTTCTCATCTATATCAATCTCTTTCAGTCGCCGCTGTCCCAGCTCGGGCAGGTCGCCAACCAGTTCCAGCAGGCGTCTGCCGCGGCAGGCAGAGTGTTCGAAGTCCTGGAAGAGACGGAAGAGCCTGCCGAGAAAGCGGCCGCAGAAATCGATCTGCAGTCCGTTCGCGGGGACGTGGAATTTCGTCATGTCCGTTTCGGCTACGATCCCGAAAAGCCTGTCATCCGCGACTTCTCCGCCAAAGTGAAAGCAGGGCAGAAGGTCGCCATCGTCGGTCCGACGGGCGCGGGCAAGACGACGCTTGTCAACCTTCTGATGCGCTTTTATGAGTGCGGGGGAGAGATCCTCATCGACGGGGTGAACACGAAGGAGATGACGCGGGAGAACGTGCGCGAACTCTTTTCCATGGTGTTGCAGGACGCATGGGTGTTCGAGGGAACGCTCAAAGAGAACATTGTGTATTGCAAAGAGAACGTCAACGAGCAGAAACTCGTCGAAGCGGTGAAGGCGGCGGGGATCTATCAGCTTGTACATACGCTTCCGCAAGGGGGCGACACGATCATTCATGACGAGTCGCTCTCGGGCGGACAGAAACAGCTCATCACGATCGCGCGCGCCATGGTGGACGATGCGCCCATGCTCATTCTGGATGAGGCGACGAGCAACGTGGATACCCGCACCGAACAGCTCATTCAAAGGGCGATGGATCAGCTCACGGAAGGCAGAACGAGCTTTGTCATTGCACACCGCCTTTCCACGATTAAAAATGCCGACCTTATTCTGGTGCTCGATCACGGGGACATCGTGGAACAGGGCACGCACGAGGAATTGCTCGCGAAGCAGGGATTTTATTATGAGCTTTATCACGCGCAATTTGCGGCATGAAGCCGCAGAGGAACAAAAAAGGAGGGATGCAATTCCACATTTTACAAAAGATAAACTCGCTAATTCTCCTTGTGCTGTTCCTTCGCTTGCGGAGCAACAAGAAATCGCGGAGTATTTGGACAAGAAGTGTGCTGAAATTGATCGATTGATCGCAATCAAACAGCAAAAAATCGAAAAATTAAACGATTACAAAAAATCTTTGATCTACGAATACGTCACAGGTAAAAAACAGGTGAGTTAAATGAAAAATTCTATGCCAAAGCCAAGACTTATTAATATTTTGTTTTGGGCAATAGCCGTTGCTTTCTCTCTTTTATATTGGGGGTTAATCAATCCTGAAACTATTACGGATACGGGGAAAATTGCATCAGCTTGTTTATTTGCAATTTTATGCCTTGCTCTTTTATGCTGGACAATTTATTATTGCTATTACCTCATATTTGTAAATGAAAACAATAAGTTGCCTTGGGATAGCTGGATGTTGTATGCGTCCTTATTCTTTTTATATGTTGGGGTAAATCTTTTATCGGTTTTTTCATTATTTGAAATTCAAAAGATTTATATTTGTGAAATATTTTTTCTTTTTTTCCTTGCATGTATCTTTGCGCGGATTCTATTTAATATAATTCGCAAATCTGGCTTTTTTGCTTATACAGAAGAAAATATAGCGTTATTTATAGCAATTTTTTTCGGGGCATTTATCATTGCTATCTATTTTCAGACCAGCCTTGCAGCCAATATTATTGCAGATATTTTAATGGGTTGCATAAGTGTCCTTCTTATCACTTTCATGCTTAAAACATTTGTAGTCGAACAAGTGAAGTTGAAATCGTTGTCTGATATAATGAATTTTGTTTTCCTTTTTTTGACTACGATCGCAACTTCAATTACAACAATATATCTTTTGTTTTGGGGATTGGAAGCGGATAACCATGACTTATTCAATTCTATAATAACCGTGTTTGCCGGCGTACTTGGCGGCGCTCTTACTCTTGCCGGTGTTGCATGGACAATCAGATCACAGCGTGAAAAAGATCACAAGGAAGAAGTTTTGAAGTGCAAGCCGCTTTTTCGATATTGTGAGAAAGATGATGCCCAAAATAAAGAGATTGATCAAACTTTTAATTTTACGAAAGGCAATGCACTCTTAAAAAACTTTTTCGAGGGGGGATTTTGCTTTAAGAATTTCGCCGAAAGCGTGTTTGAAATTCAATCAATAGAAGTAAATGGAAATGTATTTACTCCGTTAGAGTATGCGCTGGTTGAGAAAAATACTTATTTTAATATTCGGTTTTACAAGTCAAGTGAAGGCATTTCAAGTTTTTGTATGAATGTTGTTGACATTTTGGGAAATCCCTATCGGTTCGAACTTGTTCGAGGGGAAGAAGGGGAGATCACTGGAATTCGGGAAGTAAAGGAGAAATAACGAATGGACACAAGCGAAAAACGGTTTGAAAGCGATATCGAAAGTTTTCTTGTGAGCGAAGCGGGCGGATACGAGCAGTTTTCCTATCTCAATCCCGACGGGCACCGCATTCAGAAATATGCCTATGATAAGGAAAAGGCGGTCTATCCCGAAGTGCTCGTCAACTTTATCGCGCGCTCCCAACCCAAGGCATGGGCGCGGTATCAAAAATATTATGGGGACGACGCCCCGGAAAAACTTTACCGCCGCTTTCAAACCTCCGTTCAGGAAAACGGGCTTCTTCACGTCCTCAAATACGGCATCGAGGATATGGGCATCAAACTCAAAGTCTGCTTTTTCAAGCCTGAATCCGACCTCAATGAGGAGCAGAACGAGCTTTACAAGCAAAATATCCTCGGCTGTACGCGGCAGTTCTCCTATTCCAAACTCAACAATAACACCATGGATATGGTGCTCTCCGTCAACGGCATTCCCGTGGTCGCGCTCGAACTCAAAAATCAATTCATGGGACAGGACATCGATTGCGCCATAGAACAGTTCAAAAACGACCGCGATCCAAAAGAATTTTGTTTCCGACTCAATCAACGCTTTTTGGTCTATTTTGCCGTCGATCTCTACGATGTCTTTATGACGACCTCGCTTTCAGGCGCCGCTACGCGCTTTATGCCCTTTAACCAAGGCTCCAACGGCGCGGGCGTGACGGGCGGGAAGGGCAATCCCGTCAACCCCGATGGCTACGCCACTTCCTACCTTTGGGAAAAAGCCTTACAGCACGATTCCTTGCTCGATCTCATCAACAAATTTATCTCCTTTGTCAAAGAAAAAGAGGAAGTCGAGCGCGCAGGTCAGATCAGACTCGTCGAAAAATCAAAACTCATCTTCCCGCGCTATCATCAGTTCGATGTCGTCAACAAAGTCGTCGCCGACGTCCGCCAATTCGGCGCAGGCAAAAGTTATCTCATCGAACATTCCGCCGGCAGCGGTAAATCCAATTCCATTGCCTGGATCGCTTACCGCCTCGCCTCCCTACATAACGCCGAAAGCCAAGCCGTCTTCGATTCCGTCATCGTCGTGACAAACCGCGTCGTCCTCGACAGCCAGCTTCAGGACACCATCTCAAGTTTCGACCATACCCCCGGCCTCGTCGAAGCAATCGACGATAAAAAACGCTCCCGCGGCCTGATTGCCGCCATCAACGACAAAAAACGCATCATCATTTGCACCATTCAAAAATTCCTGTATGCGTATCACGATTTCGACGACCTGACGGGCAGGAACTTCGCCATCATCATCGACGAGGCCCACCAGGGTCAGAGTGGCGAAAGCGCGAAGGCGCTCCGTAAAGCCCTCATCGATAAAAAACTCGCCCTCCATGCCTATGCCGACGAGGAAGGCCTGGACGATGATGCAATCGATGACGCCGATGTCCTCGTCGATACCATCATGTCCCAGGGGATGCACAAAAATCAGTCCTTCTTTGCCTTTACCGCTACCCCCAAAAACAAAACAATCGAATTGTTCGGCACGCCCGATCCCGTGTCGGGAAAAATGCGCCCGTTCCACGTCTATTCCATGCGGCAGGCCATCGAGGAAGGCTTCATTTTAGACGTCCTCGCAAACTATACCACCATCAAAGAGGCGTTCCGCCTCGTGCGGATCTCCGCCGATAACCCCGAACTCATCGAAGGCCCCACGCTTAAAGCTCTCGTCCGTTATTATAAGGAGAACGGCTACACGATTGCGCAGAAAACAGACATGATCATGAGCAACTTCCTCGAAAATGGCCGCTTCCAGATCGGCGGAAAGGGGAAGGCGATGATCATCGCCGACAGCCGCGCCAATGCTGTCCGTTATTTCTTCGCCATCAAAGAATACATGAAAGCGCATCCCGCCGAGAGCCTCGGCTGCGGCGTAATGGTCGCTTTTTCAGGGTCTGTCAATGTGGACGGGATCGACTACACCGAGGACGCTCTCAATATCGATGGCAACGGAAAACCGATCACGTCGGACAAGCGCTTCCGCCGTGAGTTCCGCTCCGAACGCAAAAATATCCTCGTCGTCGCAAATAAGTATCAGACAGGCTTCGACGAGCCGCTGCTGCATTCCATGTACGTCGATAAACGCTTGAAAGACGTCAATGCCGTTCAGACGCTTTCCCGCCTCAATCGCATCGCCAAAGATAAAACTTCAACTTTCGTCCTTGACTTCGTCAATTCGGACGAGGCGATCAAAGAGAGATTCCAGCCATTCTACGAAACTACGCTCCTGGACGGAAGAACGGACTTCAACCGCGTATATGATCTGCGCGCGAAAATCAGCGCCTATATGCTCTATAACGGCGACGACGTGGAAAAATATTATGCGTTCATGTCCGCTCATGCCGATAAAAAACAGGACGCCGCCGCGCTCGGAAGGCTCAGCGCGATCATGATACCTGTCATCGAACGCTATCTCGATCTCGATACGGAAGAGGAAAAGTTCAATGCCCGCATGGCGGTGCGTAAGTTTGTCAAAGCCTATGCCTATATCACACAACTCGTCCGCCTGCACGACGAGGAACTGTTCAAAGAATATGTTTTCGCTTCTCATCTTCTGAAGCTCATGCCTAAGGCAAAACATCCGTTTGAGGATGTGGAGAGCAAAATTAAGCTTGAGTATGCTTTGCTGACGCAAACGTTCAAGGGCGCGATTGTTCTCGAGAAAAAAGACACCGACCTCGTTCCTTCCGCAGATAAGGCAAAACCCAAAGTTCCTAAAAAAGATACCTTGCAAAATATCATCGATAAGGTCAATGATCGGTTTGACGGTTCTTTCACGGAAGGGGACAGAGGCATTATCGAGAGCATTTATCAGATGTTCATGAACGATAAAGAGGTCAAAAAATTCAAACATTACGCAAAAGATACGACGGCTGAAATGTTTGTCAAAAGCCTCTTTCCTGAAAAGTTCAAGGAAATCGCCACGCAGTGTTGGCTGAATAACTCCGACTCTTTCAAAAAACTGTTCAATGATCCTGAGTTCTATCAGCAGGTCATGGAGGCCATGGCAAAAGAATTGTATCGCACCTTGCGAAAAGACTGAATTGAGCCGAGTAAGGAAATATTCCTTGCTCGGCTCTTAAACTCTTTCTATTGCTTTTTCGTAAAGATTTTGTATCAGTTGTATGCTACCTTCAACCATCCGAAAAGACAAATTGAGGGGACGTAGGCACTGAAAAATCATTCAAAGCGGACGATCAATCCGAAATAATCGCGGGTAAAAAATAATCCGAGCCTCGTATTATTTACGAGGTTCGGATTATTCTGGTCTGGTGACCTTGCCGGGAATCGAACCCGGGATTGCGCCGTGAGAGGGCGCCGTCTTAACCGCTTGACCACAAGGCCGTGTTTTGTCATGCAACTGCCCCTGCGCGATCTGCCTCGCCGAAAAGCTCATGACAATCATTTCGCAAAAGCTTTGTAATTATAGCATAATTTCTTCTTCTTTGCAACTTTTTTTCATACAATATCGCAACTTTTTTTGCGTTTTCCGAAAAAATATCCGATGCCCGTTTTTGTCCTGCTCCAAGGATCCCGCCAATGCGCGGAAGACGGCGTCACTTGCGGCATATCCGAATATAGGAGCAGTCATAAGATCGTTTGCAAAAGGGAGGATGTCTCTCAAATATCGGTTGACAACCCCGAAAAAAGGGGGAATGGTAAAAAAATCGCCGCAACGGTTGCGGCGATTTGTGTATTTTCGGTTATTTTGTAAGCGCTTCGATTGCGGTCTTGTAGACGTCCAGAAGCAGCTTGACGCGGTCGATGGTGATGTATTCGTCTGCCTGGTGCATGACGGGCTCGTCGCCTTCCACTTCCGGGCCGAACGCAACGCCGTTTTTCAGCGCCCGCGCATAGGTTCCGCCGCCGATTGCGAGCGGCTCTTCGTGCTTGCCCGTCACCTGTTCGTATGCCTTGAGCAGCGTCTGCACGAGCGCGCCGTTTTTGTCCTGCATGAGCGGCGGCTGATGGCGGATGGTCTCATATTTGACGCCGATGCGGTTGATGCGTTCGATCACGGCGGAATAGGGGATCGTGGCAGGGTAGCGGATATCGCAGATCACCTGAACTTCGCCCTTGCGGTACTTGATGATGTCGGGCGAGAAGGTAAGTCTGCCCGTCTCGTCCTCCAGCTCGGTGAGGTGGAAGCAGTCGTGGAAGAGACAGTTGATGATGCAGCGCACCTTTTCGCTTTTCGGTGCGAAAAATTCAAGGATGGGCAGGATGGCGTTTTTGCCGAGCTCGGGAGTAGAGCCGTGCGCCGATTTTCCGTGCGCGATGATCTTTTTGTTGTGGATTTCAAGCCCGAGTTCGCGTGCGCGGGTGAGCGTAAGCGTGCGCGGGGTTGCCGAGCATTCGTCGCAGACCATATTGGCCGCCGAGCCGCCTTCCAGATAAAAGAAGGGCGGTTTATCGCCCATGGGGAAGTGCAGGCGAATGTGCAGGATGCCTTTTTCCGCATAGATGACGGGGAAATTGCCGTCGGGGGAGAACCCTTCGTCCGGCATGGAAGCGACTTCGTTGTAGTGGTCGATGCACGCCCAGCCGTTTTCCTCGTTGCATCCGACGATGAACTTGATCTTCCGATGGGGGACGAATCCCTCGTCTTTGAGGGCTTTGAGCGCATAGAGAACGCACAGGACGGGGCCTTTGTCGTCGATGGCGCCTCTGCCCCAGATCTTGCCGTCCGAGATCTCTCCGCCGAACGGATCTTTTGTCCAGCCGTTTCCTGCGGGAACGACGTCGAGGTGGCCGAGGATTGCAAATTCGGGGCCGTCGCCGAAAATGACTTCCCCGACATAGTTGTCATAGTTATGCGTCTCAAACCCGAACGACTGTGCGAGATTGAGAAAATGAGCCAGGCAGTCGGCGGCACCTTTGCCGAACGGCATGGCAGAATCGGAATCGGACAGAGAGGAATCGAATCGGATGCTCTCGGAGATACTCTTCACGGTTTGGTCAAGGAAATCAGTCATACAGCTTCTCCAATATCTGAAAATCTTCCAATATTATACACTTGCCGCAAGGGCTTGTCAAGTGTTTGCCGCCGTACCCGCCGAACGTTACGGACAATTTTCGACTAAATAATTGTGAAAATTTTGAGAAAAATTCAGAAAATTTGTTCAAAAAATGAAGAAATGAACAAAAGTGCATATTTGCAGGAAAAACGGAAGCGGATAAAAGGATTTACAAAAAGAGAACAAAAAAACTTGTAAATTATGCAAAAGACGTCGTGATTTTGGTGCAAAAATTATGGAAATATGGTACAATAGAAAAAAAGCAACGGGCGAACCGCCGGAAGGGCTCCGAAGGAGAAGGCGTCCTGTCCGTTTCGGATGAGGCAAAACCATGCATGAGGGGCACAGAAAACGTATGCTGCAGCGGTTGGAGCACGGCGAAGGGCTTCAGGATCACGAGCTCCTGGAAGTCCTGTTGTTCAATGCCATTCCGCGCAAGAATACCAATCCCCTGGCGCATGAACTGCTGACGGCGTTTTCTTCGCTCGGCGAGCTTTTCGGCGCGAGCTATGAAGAATTGCTCGACGTGGACGGCGTCGGCCCCGAGACGGCGGCCTATCTGCGCTGTATCGGGATCCTTACGGAGCGTCTCTCCGGGAAGAAGAAAGACCCGCCCGTCCTGTTCAGCGCGGGAAAGTTTTCGGAATACCTGCTCGCGCGCTTTGCGGGGATGAAGGAAGAAGTCATCGATCTGTTTTCCGTTGACGCGCAGCAGCGCATTCGGTCGGCGAAGCGGTTTACGCTCGGACTCAGCGACCGCGCGGCGCTAACGCCCGAGGAGGTCAATGCCTTTCTCGCCGCGCGCAAGCCGTCGGGGCTCGTGATCGCGCACAATCATCCCGAATCGTTTGCGCGTCCGTCCGCGAAGGACGATGCGTTCACCGCGCAGATGCAGGTGATCTGTTCGATGAACGGCGTGCGTCTGTACGATCACATCATCGTGGGAAAAGACGGCACATACAGCTATTTCCTCGTCGGGCGCATGGAGGAGATCCGCCGCAAGTTCAATCTGTCGACGATCGTCGGGGAGGGACTCTACCGTGGATAAGCGCAGACGCTTTCACCTGGAACCCGACTTCCTCAACCGCTGGGGGAACGTCTTCATCTTCTGTTTGCTGGTCTTTGTCAGCGGCCTGCTCGTGTTCGGAAGCCTGCATTCCGTCTACTTCGACGTCGTGCGCGCGTGGTGGGTCGTGCTGCCCGTCTGCGTGGTGCTTGCCGCCGAAAACGCGGTCAAGATCTGGGGCCTGCACTCCTTCCGTGAAAAGATCGCCTGCTACGTCATCGATATTTTGCTTCTTACGCTTCTCACGGTCTTCACGGACGGCACGCTCATTTCCACGTTGTACATCATCATCTTGTCGGAGTTCTACCTCGGGCAGAACAACATCACCGGGAGCATTGCGATGTGCGTGGCGAGCATCGTGCTCTTTCTCGTGGCGTTTGCCGTTTCGGGCGCGCTCAAGGGGGAGAGCGTCCATGTGACGTCGCTCATCGCGGGGGCGTTCAACGATCTTTTGCTGCTCGTGCTGCATTTTCTCGGGTTTAATCTGGCGGTTCAGCTCTGGCGCAAGAACAGCGAACTTGCCGACACGCTGGAAGAGCTGGAGGAGAGCAACCGCCGCGTGAGCGACGCATACAACGAGCTGGACGAGAGCAACAAAAAACTGCAGGCGGCGTACCGCGAACTGCACGAAGTGACGGCGCTCGAAGAGCGTCAGCGCATAGCCAAGGACATTCACGACACGGCGGGGCATTCGATCACGACGATCATCATGCAGACGGAGGCCGCAAAGCTGGTCATCGACAGCGATCCCGCGGACGCCAAGCGGAAGATCGCGGCGGCCAACCTGCAGGCGCGCAATGCGTTGGAGGAACTGCGCGAGAGCGTGCATCTGCTCTCGGGCGGAAAGGACGATCTGTCGCTGCGGGAAGCGCTTCTTGCGATCGTGCACGAATCGACAGACGGAACGGGGATCGTGATCCGCACCGACCTCGACGACATTTCGCTGTGCGAAGCCAAGCGTCGGTTTCTGTGCAACACGCTCAAGGAGGGGATCTCCAACGGCCTGCGGCACGGCAATGCGACGGCGTTCTATTTTGAATTGAAACGGAAGGGGGAGAAGATCTCCTTCCTTCTCTCCGATAACGGCAAGGGGATGGACCCGCAAAAGCTGCACCAGGGGTTCGGGCTGAAGGGCATGTACGCGCGCGCCGAAGCGCTCGGCGGAAGCGTGCATTGCGAGACGGAGCCGGACGAAGGGTTTGAACTGCGCATCGACCTGCCGGCGGACAATGACAAAGCATAGTGAGGAAACATGATGGAAAGAAAAATTCGCGTACTACTTGCAGACGACCAGTCCATTCTTGCAGACGGCATCAAGAGCGTGCTCTCCTCCTGCCCCGATCTGGAAGTGGTCGGGATTGCGTCCGACGGGTTTGAGGCGCTCACCATGACGGACACCAAGTCGCCCGACGTCGTGCTCATGGACATCCGCATGCCCAACATGAACGGCGTCATTGCCACGCAGGAGATCAAACGCCGCCGTCCCGACGTGAAGGTGCTCATTCTCACCACCTTCGACGACAGCGATTATATCCTCAACGCCATCAACAACGGCGCGAGCGGGTATCTGCTCAAAGATACCTCCTCGGCGGCGCTCATCGACGCCATCAAAAACGCCTATGCGGGGGACACCATCCTGCCCGCCAAGATCGCGAAGCGCATTGCCGATGCCGCGCGCATGGTCTCTTCCGACCGCGAGATCAAGCTCAAGCGCGCATTCGGGTTCTCCGACCGCGAAGTGGAGATCGCCGTCATGATCTATGAGGGATTCACCAACAAGCAGATCGCGTCCGCCCTGAAACTGACGGACGGCACGGCGCGCAATTATATTTCTTCCATCTACGAAAAGATGAGCGTCGCCTCCCGTTCCGAGGCGGCGGAAAAGATGAAAGAGGTCATCAAGCAGTGAAAAAGGTCCGAATCACCGTCCTGCGCAGGACATTGCAGGCCGATCTCGCCGCCGAATACGGCGTCGCGGGGCTGGGCAAATGCCCTATGCTGCGGGAAGGCCAGGTGTTTTACGCCGACTACGCCCGCCCGGACGGGTTCTGCGACGAGGCCTGGAAGGCGATCTACCAATACGTCTTTGCCCTCGCGCACGGCGGAAAAGAGACCTTCTATTTCGGCGACTGGATCAAAGACCCGGGCGTCGCGATCTGTTCGTGCAACGACGGTCTGCGTCCCGTCATCTTCAAGCTCGAAACGACCGACGCGGAGAGCACCATCGACTATACGCCCGTCTCCGACTGAGCGGAAAACCGCTCTCGAATCGGCGGGCAGAAACATATCATTATGCGGGAAAGCAACGCACAGAGGCAAGACGGCGCATCCGACCGATTTTGAGGACGCGCTCCCGAATCGGCGGGCGTAACGTGCCCGACGCGGAAAACGCCCGTTGTCCGAACGGACAGAAGCGTGCGTCCGGATCGGCGGGGATAAAAATTCAAGGCAAACAAAAGAAGCCGTGCAGATGCACGGCTTCTTTTTGTATCGTATTTCAGATGCGTTTGTCTTCCTTATACTTGGTGTGGAGCACCTCGTGTGCCTTGGGGCTGTTGGGGAAGATGAAGTAGTCGTCATAGAGCATGTCGATGACGGGGGAATCGGAGGAGCGGCGCTGTTCGTTGTGGCTGTCGCTCATGTAGAGGGCCTTTGCGCGGGTCTCTTTGAGCTCGGTCGAGTTGCGGATGCTGTCCGAGAGGGTCGGCTGTCCGCCGCCGTTGACGCAGCCGCCGGGGCAGGCCATGATCTCGATGAAGTCGTAGTGTTTTTCGCCCGACTTGATCTCGTCGAGGAGGGTGACGGCGTTCGAGAGCCCGGAGGCGACGGCGACGCGCAGGGTATGGCCGGCGACGAGGTAGGTGGCCTCTTTGATGGGGCTGGTGCCGCGGACGGCGAAGAAGTCGAGCACTTCAAAGTTGCCGTCGAGCATATGTGCCGCGGTGCGGAGCGCGGCCTCCATGACGCCGCCCGTCGCGCCGAAGATGGCACCGCCGCCCGTTGCAATGGCGAAGGGGTTGTCGAATTCCTCGTCGGGGAGTTCGGTGAACTTGATGCCTGCCGTCTTGATCATGCGGGCGAGTTCGCGCGTCGTGATGGCGGCGTTGACTTCGCCCTCCATCTCCGTGCGGTGACACTCGTATTTTTTCGCCGTGCAGGGAATGACGGACACGGTAAAGAGATCTTTGGGATCGATGTGGTGTTTTTCGCACCAATAGGTCTTGAGAAGGGCGCCGAACATCTGCTGAGGCGACTTGCACGACGAGAGGTGAGGGATCATCTCGGGATAGCGCTGTTCGACGAACTTGACCCAGGCGGGGCAGCAGCTCGTGAACATGGGCATGGGCTTGCCCGTCTTGATGCGGTTGATGAGCTCGCTCGCCTCTTCCATGATGGTGAGGTCGGCGGTCACGTCCATGTTGAACACTTCGCAGGGGCCGAGGCGGCGGATCGCCGCCACCATCTTGCCTTCGACGTTGGTGCCGATGGGCATGTCGAACGCCTCGCCCAGCGTCGCGCGGATGGAGGGCGCCGTGAAGAACACCACCTTCTTGGTGGGATCGGCGAAGGCCTTCCATACCTCGTCGATGGTGGAGCGCTCCGAGAGGGCGCCGACGGGGCAGGCGACGATGCACTGTCCGCAGCCGACGCACACCGATTCAAACAGGGGCATGTCGAACGCGCTTCCGATGTGGACGTTGAAGCCTCTGCCGATGGGGCCGATCGCGTTGACGTGCTGCTTTCTGCATGCCGCCACGCAGCGCATACAGTTGATGCACTTGTCGTTGTCGCGCACGACGTAGGGTGCGGAGGTGTCGATGGGAAGCACGAAGTCCTCGCCCTTGAAGCGGTCCTCGTCCACGCCGTAGCCGAGCGAGAGTTTCTGAAGTTCGCAGTTATGGTTGCGTTCGCAGGAGAGGCACTTCTTCTTGTGCTTGGAGAGAAGCAGTTCGAGCGTCATCTTGCGGCTTTCGCGGCACTTTTCGGTGTTGGTGCGCACCTCCATGCCCTCCGAGACGGGGTAGACGCACGCGGCGACAAGTCCTCTTGCGCCCGTCGCTTCCACCACGCACATACGGCAGGAGCCGACGCAGGAGACGTCTTTGAGATAGCACAGCGTGGGGATCTCGATGTGCGCCTTGCGCGCCGCCTGCAAGATGGTCGTTCCCTCGGGAACGGTGACGGAAATTCCGTTGATGGTCAATGTAACGTCTTTTGCCATAATGTTCACCTCAGCTTCTCACAACTGCACCGAACTTGCAGTTTTGCATACATACGCCGCACTTGATGCAGATGTCCTTGTCGATGACGTGCGCTTCCCGCACCTTGCCCGTAATGGCGTGCGTGGGACAGTTGCGCGCGCACAGCGTACAGCCGCGGCACTTGGTAGGATCGATGGAATAGGTCAGGAGCGCCTTGCACACGCCCGCTTCGCAGTGTTTCTTTTCGATGTGGTCGACATACTCCTGACGGAAGTAGCGCAGCGTCGAAAGAATGGGGTTGGGCGCGGACTGCCCGAGCGCGCACAGCGAGGACTGCTTCATGTGCGAGGCGAGCTCTTCGATCTTGACGAGGTCTTCGGGTTCGCCCTTGCCCTCGGTGATCTTGGTCAGAAGCTGCAAAAGGCGCTTGGTGCCGATACGGCAGGGCGTGCATTTTCCGCAGCTCTCGTCGGCGGTGAATTCCAGATAGAACTTGGAGATATCCACCATGCAGGTGTCCTCGTCGAGGATGATCATGCCGCCCGAACCCATCATGGAGCCGATGGCGATCAGGCTGTCATAGTCGATGGGGGTGTCGATGCACTGCGCGGGGATGCAGCCGCCCGAGGGGCCGCCCGTCTGAGCCGCCTTGAATTTCTTTCCGCCGGGAATGCCGCCGCCGATCTCTTCGACGATGGTGCGGAGGGTCGTTCCCATGGGAACTTCCACCAGACCGACGTTGGTGATCTTGCCGCCCAGAGCGAACACCTTGGTTCCCGTGGACGTCGGCGTGCCGATCTTGGCGAACCATGCCGCGCCGTTGACAATGATGGGGTTGACGTTTGCCCACGTCTCGACGTTGTTGAGGATGGTGGGCTTGCCGAACAGACCCTTGACGGCGGGGAAGGGAGGACGGGGACGGGGTTCGCCGCGGTGGCCCTCGATGGAGGTCATGAGCGCCGTCTCTTCGCCGCAGACGAATGCGCCCGCGCCGAGGCGGATCTCGATGTCGAAGTCAAAGCCGAGGCCGAGGATGTCCTTGCCGAGAAGACCGTATTCGCGCGCCTGCTTGATCGCGATCTTGAGGCGCTCGACGGCGACGGGGTACTCCGCACGCACATAGATGTAGCCCTGGTGCGCGCCGATGGCATAGCCTGCGATGGTCATGGCTTCCAGCACGCAGTGGGGATCGCCCTCGAGCACGGAGCGGTCCATGAACGCGCCGGGGTCGCCCTCGTCGGCGTTGCAGCAGACGTACTTCACGTCGCCCTGGGACGCCTTTGCAAACGACCACTTTCTGCCCGTGGGGAAGCCCGCGCCGCCGCGGCCGCGGAGGCCGGAGGCGAGCATTTCGTTGATGACGTCGTCGGGCGTCATGGAGGTGAGCACTTTTTCAAGCGCCGCATAGTCGCCCGCGGCGATGGCCTCTTCGATGTCCTCGGGGGCGATGACGCCGCAGTTGCGCAGCGCAATGCGCATCTGTTTTTTGTAGAAGGGCGTCTCCGCAAAGGGGATGATGGAGCCGTCCTCGGCGACCGTGCCCTGATACAGGAGCTCTTTGACGATGGAACCGCCCTTGACGAGGTGCTTTTCGGCAACCGTCTTGGCGTGTTCGGGGGTCATCTGCGCGTAGAACGCGCCCTCGGGGTAGACGATCATGATGGGACCGAGCGCGCAGAGCCCGAAGCAGCCCGTCTTGACGATGAGGACGTCCTTGATGTTGAGGTCGGCGAGCGACTGTTCCAGCTGCTCGATGACTTTTTTGGAGTGCGACGACGTGCAGCCCGTACCGCCGCAGACGAGCACCTGTTTGCGGTACCCCGTCTTGGCGGCGAGTTTTTCGCCCTGTTCGCGCACGACGCGGCGCACGTCGATGAGGGGCTTTTTCTTCTTGCGGATGGCTTCCAATTCCTGAATGGTCATGCCTGTGCCTCCTTTCTGTACTTGTCAAGGATGCCCTTGACCATTTCGGGGGTGAGCTTGCCGTGCACGTCCTCGTTGATGGTCATGACGGGGGCAAGTCCGCAGGCGCCCACGCAGCGGCAGCTGTCGATGGAGAACATTCCGTCCGCCGTGCATTCGCCGCACTTGATGCCGAGTTCCTTTTCCACTTCCGCAAGGATCTTGTCCGAGCCCTTGACGTAGCAAGCCGTTCCCAGACAGACGCTGATGCGGAACTTTCCCTTGGGCTTTAACGAGAACTGCGAATAGAACGTAACGACTCCGTACACTTCCGCGAGCGAAATATTCAGTCCCTCCGCAATGGTCTTCTGCACAGACAGCGGAAGATACCCGTAAATTCCCTGTGCCTCCTGCAGGATGTGCATCAGACATCCCGGCGTCGTGCGCGATTCTTCGATGACCGCCTTGAGCTTTTCCAGCTGTTCGGGCGTTCCGCACGATGCTTCGCACTCTTTCATAACAACCTCCTATCATATGTTCTTTCCGTTGCCGGATAGGTCTTCCCGCCGGCAGCGGCGCGATGACATTGTGTCTATTATATCATAACCGAGATAATTTATCAATCCTATTTGGGGATTTGTAAAAAATTGTCGAAATTTTTTTTATTGCGAACATTTCGGACGCGCGCGCCCGTCTGCGCGGAAAAACATATTGACATTGCCAGGGCGGTATGCTAAAATAATCCGCGTGTCGGGTGTAACTTCCGGCATAATCTTCATACGATATATTGTAATCCCGCCAAGGGGTCGGTTTGCGGCGGGAAACGGGGAGTGTATCATGCGATTCGATAAGGCGACCTTTCTTGCGGACGTCGAGCGCGTCCTCAATGCCGACTATGCCTGCGATCTGAAGTCGGCGGGAAGAAAAGAACTCTACAATGCGGTTTCCAAGGCGGTCATGGAGCAGACCTATGCCGATTGGAGCAAAGAAAAGAAGTCCAATCGCCGCCGCTGCGGCTATTTTTCTGCCGAATTTCTCATGGGCCGCGCCATTTATTCCAACCTCCTGAACCTCGGCATTCTCGAAGAAGTGGGGGATGCGCTCCGCAGTGTGGGCGAGGACCTCAATCAGTTTGAAGAGGTGGAGGACGCCGCCCTCGGCAACGGCGGCCTCGGGCGGCTTGCGGCGTGCTATCTGGACGCCGCGGCAAGCAAGGACATCGCCCTCGACGGCTACGGCATCCGCTACCGCTACGGGCTCTTCCGTCAGACCTTCGAGGACGGCTTCCAGCACGAGGAAGGAGACGACTGGCTCAAATGGGGCGATCCCTGGAGCGTGCGCGTGGAGCGCGATGCCGTGCTCGTCCGCTTTGCCGATCAGACGGTGCGCGCCGTGCCCTACGATATGCCAATTTTCGGTTATAAGAACGGCGTCGTGAACACGCTGCGCCTCTGGCAGGCGGAGCCCGTGCAGGCATTCGACTTCGCGGCGTTCAACGAGATGCGCGGCGAGGTCAAGGCGAACGAGAACTTCAACGCCACCAAGATCACCGACGTCCTGTATCCCAACGACAACACGATGGTCGGCAAGATCCTGCGTCTCAGACAGCAGTACTTCATGGTCAGCGCGTCCCTGCAGGACATCGTGCGCAAGTTCAAGCAGAGCGGCAAAGATCTGCGCACGCTGCCCGAAAAACGCTGCTTCCAGCTCAACGACACCCATCCCGTCATCGCCATTCCGGAGCTTCTGCGCCTGCTTCAGCTGGAGGGGCTCTCCTTCGAGGAGGCGTTCGATGTCTGTCACAAGTGCTTCCACTTCACCAACCACACCATCATGGCGGAAGCGCTCGAAAAGTGGGACGTTTTGGCGCTCTCCGACCTTCTTCCCGACGTGTACGAACAGATCATGGCGTGCCAGCGTCGGCTGCAGAGCGAGGGCGTCGATCCCAACGTGTTTTACATCGTGCGCGACAACGTGGTGCATATGGCGAACCTCGCCATCTACGTCTCGGCGCACGTCAATGGCGTCGCGGAGATCCACACCAACATTCTCAAGACGCAGACCTTCAAAAACTGGTACGAGCGCTATCCCGACAAGTTCGTCAACATCACCAACGGTATCACGCCCAGAAGATGGCTGCTGCTCAACAATCCCGAGATGGCACGCCTCATCGACGGGAAGATCGGCACCGTCTGGCATACCCGTCTGCCCGAACTCAAAAAGATCCGCCCGTTCATCGACGAGATGCTCCCCGCCTTCGAGCGCATCAAAAAGGAGAACAAGAAAAAGCTCGCCGCCTATATCGCCGAGCATGAGGGCATCGAGATCTCTCCCGACTTCATCTTTGACGTCCAGGTCAAGCGCCTGCACGAGTACAAGCGCCAGATACTCAACGCGCTCTCCGTGCTGTGGTACTATTTCGGCATCAAGGACGGCGAGATCACCGACTTCCCGCCCACGGTGTTCCTCTTCGGTGCAAAGGCGGCGCCCGGCTACTACCTTGCCAAGGCGATCATCAAGTTCATCAACGAGATCGCCCGCCTCGTCAACAACGATCCCGCCGTCTCCGATCGGATGAAGGTGGTGTTCGTGCAGAACTATAACGTCTCGTATGCGGAAAAGATCGTCTGCGCGGCGGACATCTCCGAGCAGATCTCGCTCGCCGGGATGGAGGCGTCGGGAACGAGCAACATGAAGTTCATGCTCAACGGCACCGTGACGCTCGGTACGCTGGACGGCGCAAACGTGGAGATCTGCGAAGAGGCAGGCCGCGAGAACAACTACATCTTCGGCGCAACGGTGGAGGAAGTGGCCGCCATCAAGCAGTATTATTGCCCGCGCGAGATCCTCGAACAGAATCCGCGCCTCAAGCGCGCGCTGGAGACGCTCGTGGACGGCACGCTTTCCGACGATTCGGGCATGCTCCGTAAGCTCTACGAGAGCATGACGTCCGGCTATGAACCCGACCGCTATCTCGTTCTCTATGACTTTGCCGACTACATTCGCGTCAAGACCCAGCTTTTGCACGACTTCGGCACCGAGGCGTTCAACCGCAAGTGTCTGATCAACATGTCGGCCGTCGGGAAGTTCTCCGCCGACCGCTCCGTCACCGAGTACGCGAAAAACATCTGGAACCTCTGATCGTCTGCCCTGCTTTCAGGGAAAGACGCTCTGCGGCGGCCCCCATGCGGACATGGGGGCCGCCGTTTTCTGCATTTTCGGACATGACAGGGGTGCAGGGTCTTCGCCGCGGGCGCGCAAGAGATGGCCTGTGCGCGGACATGGCAGGGGGCAGGTTGTTCGCCGCGGCCTTGCAGGGATGCCGTTTGCACGCGGACATGGTATGCGCCTTACGTCGGATTGAAAACACGGGCATCGGCCGATGCCCGTGTTTTGTACAACAAAGGCCCTGCGCGTGTCGCAGGGCCGTAGGTGAAAAAACAATTTTGCGGACAGGAGTCCGCGCTGGTTCAGGCGAGGGCAATGACCTCCACCTCGGCAAGGGCGCCTTTGGGGAGCGTCTTTACCGCGACACAGCTCCTTGCGGGCTTCTCGCGGAAGTATTGGCCGTAGACTTCATTGAATGCGGCAAAGTCGGCCATGTCGGCGAGGAAGCACGTCGTCTTGACGACCTGTTCCGCAGAGCTACCCGCGGCGGCGAGTACGGCCTTCAGGTTTTCGCAGATGCGGACGGTCTGTTCGCGGATTCCGCCGGGGACGAGAGCGCCCGTGGCGGGCTCGAGGGCGATCTGCCCCGACGTGAATACAAATCCGTTTGCCTTTGTGGCCTGTGCGTAGGGGCCGATCGCGGCAGGGGCGAGTTCCGTATGAATGCGTATCATAGAATATCTCCTTTTCGGAAAAATCGGGCTCGGAAAAACAATGGATTCCCCGCATCCGTTGCGTGACAATTCCCGCATCGGCCGAACAAAGGGGCGGGGGAAGTTTCATACATAAACAGCGGCAAACGGGCGGGGCAAATTCATGCGCCGAACAAAGGGGCGGGGCAAATCCCGCACGGAAAGCGGCAGGGGCCGCCGTTCAGCAGAGTTTGAAGCCGGCTTCGGAGAGAGCGCGTTTGATCTCTTCGATGTGGTCGAAGTTACGCGTTTCGAGGTCGATGCGCAGGAAGCAGCCGATGACTTCGCTGGCGGCGTGCGCGTGGTCGTGGTGGACGCCGATGACGTTGGCGCCGCACTTGGCGATGATCTGGGAGACGGCGACGAGCTGACCGGGTTTGTCGCGGAGTTCGATGTTGAGCGAGCACTGTCTGCCGCTCATCACGAGGCCGCGGGTGATGACGCGGCTGAGGATCGTGACGTCGATGTTTCCGCCCGAGACGAGACAGCACACCTTTTTGCCGTCCAGTTCGGGAAGTTTTCCCGCCATGATGGCGGCGACGGGAGCGGCGCCCGCGCCCTCGGCGATCATCTTCTGTTTTTCGATGAGGGCGAGGATGGCGGCGCAGATCTCCTCATCCGTGACGGCGACCATGCCGTCCACATATTTTCTGCAGTAGTCGAAGGTCTGTGCGCCTGGTTGTTTGACGGCGATGCCGTCCGCGATCGTGGAGACGGAGGGGAGGCATTCCACCTTTCCGTCGTGGAGCGAGCCGATCATGCTCGCCGCGCCAGCGGCCTGTACGCCGTACACGCGGACGTTGGGGTTCATCTGTTTGACGGCAAAGGCAATGCCCGAGATGAGTCCGCCGCCGCCCACGGGGACGACGATCGCCTCCACGCCCTTCAGCTGGGAGAGGATCTCCATGCCGATGGTACCCTGCCCCGCGATGACGTCCTCGTCGTCGAAGGGGTGGATAAAGGTCATCTGCCGTTCTTTTTGCAGTTGCAGGGCGCGTTCGTAGGCGTCGTCATAGACGCCGGGGACGAGACAGAGTTCCGCGCCGTAGCTTCTGGTCGCCTCCACCTTGGAGATGGGCGCGCCGTCGGGAAGACAGATGAGCGCGGGAATGTTGTTCTTCTGTGCCGCGAGCGCCACGCCCTGGGCATGGTTGCCTGCCGAGCAGGCGATGACGCCCCGTTTTTTCTCCTCTGCAGAGAGGCGCGCGATCTTGTAATAGGCGCCGCGGATCTTGAAGGAACCCGTCTTTTGCAGGTTTTCCGCCTTGAGGTACAAGTTGCAGCGGTCAGTGAGCTTTGCACCGCTTACGACTTCCGTCGGAAAGAGGGCCTCTTCCAGAACGCGCTGCGCGTGGATGATTTTTTCGATGGTAAGCATTTGATTCCTCCTGCCTGTCGTCCTCGTCGGAATACAAGTTTGAAAGGGATTATACGCGCATTTGGCCCATTTGTCAACGATTTGAGCAATCTTCGGAAGGCAGTGCGGGGAGGAATCCTTCAAAAATGATGTTGTCGGCGAACGGACGCAGGCGCTCTGCCTCTTCGGGGGAGCGCACCGTCCACGCAAGTTTTACGCCGCGGTAGGCGCGGAGCTTGTCCGACGGATAATTTCCGCAGTAATAGCTGATGAAGTCGAGTTTCTTTGCCGTCCTGTAACAGATGTCGGGCAGTAGTTTTGCCTTGATGCGCCAGAGGGGAGAATTGTGGAAATCCTCCTTTTTATAGTCCTTGTCGATGCCGAGCATACCGCAGGCGATCGCGGGACAGAGCTTTTTGTAGGCGGTCGGATAGGCGGGCTGGAAGGACTGTACGGCATATTCGAGCGCGGGGAAGCGGCCGATGACGTCGCACACCGCCGCGGCGATCTTTGCGCCGGAGACGCCGGGCATGTCCTTGATTTCGAGCAGAAGCGGAACGCGCCCTGCGATGAGTTCGAGACATTCCGAAAAGAGCGGAATGCGCTCCGCGGTGCCGCCGAGGCGCAGTTCGCGCAGGACGCTGAGCGGAAAGGCGGAGACCGAACCGGAGGCGTCGGTCATGCGGTCGACGGTGTCGTCGTGGAAGGCGACGAGCTGTCCGTCCCGCGTGAAGCGGACGTCGGTTTCGACGGCGTAGCCCTTGCGGGCGGCGGCTTCGAATGCCGCGAGGCTGTTTTCGGGGATCTCCCCGCCGTGCAGGCCGCGGTGAGCGATGGGGGTTTGCGTGAGAAATGCCGGAACTTTCATGCCGCAATTATAGCAAATGCGCGGAAGAAATGCAATAGCGGTTGCAAAATTTCTGCGGATTCGCTATAATAGAGAGACAGAGCGGCGCGACGCGGAAATGTGTCCGCCCCGACCTCGGAGAACGCATGGCAAAGGCAAGCAAATACTTACGGAATTTTTGTATCATCGCGCACATCGACCACGGCAAGAGCACCATCGCCGACCGCATCATGGAGCTGACGGGACAGGTGAGCAAGCGGGACATGGAGGAACAGCTTCTGGACTCCATGGACATCGAACGCGAGCGCGGCATCACGATCAAGCTCACGCCCGTGCGCATGTATTACAACGCCCTCGACGGGAACGAGTACGAGTTCAACCTCATCGATACGCCCGGCCACGTCGACTTCACCTATGAAGTGAGCCGCTCCCTCGCCGCCTGCGAAGGGGCGCTCGTCGTCGTGGACGCGACGCAGGGCGTGGAGGCGCAGACGCTCGCAAACGTCTATCTCGCGCTGGAGAACAATCTGGAGCTCGTCCCCGTCATCAACAAGATCGATCTTCCCTCCGCGCGCATCGAGGAGACCAAGGCGGAGATCGAAGAGGTCATCGGGTTGGACGCCTCCGAAGCGCCCTGCGTCTCGGCGAAGGAGGGGACGAACATCCGCGACATTCTGGAAGCGGTGGTCAAGCTCATTCCGCCGCCCGAGGGCGACACGGACGACCCTCTGCGCGCGCTCATCTTTGACAGTTATTACGACAACTACAAGGGGGTCATCCTCTTCGTGCGCGTCCGCGACGGGCAGGTGCGGGTGGGGGACAAGATCAGGACGTTCCTCTCCGAGCGCACCTATGACGTCACCGAAGTGGGGGCATTTGCCCCGCAGATGCAGCCCAAAAGCGTGCTTTTGGCGGGGGAAGTCGGCTACATCGCCGCGAGCATCAAGTCCATCGAGGACGTCGAAGTGGGCGACACGGTCACCTTTGCCGACCGCCCCGCATCGGCGCCGCTTCCCGGATATAAGAAGGTACAGCCCGTGGTCTTTTGCGGGATCTATCCGCTGGACGGGAGCAAGTTCGGCGATCTCAAAGAGGCAATCCTCAAGCTCAAGCTCAACGACGCCGCGCTCACGTTCGAGCCGGACAACTCCGTCGCGCTCGGGTTCGGATTCCGCTGCGGCTTTCTGGGCCTGCTGCATATGGAGATCGTCCAGGAGCGCATCGAGCGCGAATTCAATCTGGACATCATCACGACGGCGCCCTCCGTCTCCTACCTCGTGCATAAGACGAACGGCGACACCTTCTATGTGGACAATCCGTCCCACCTGCCGCCGCCTACGGACATCGAGTACATGGAGGAGCCCATCGTCAAGGCGGAAGTGTACACGCCGCCCGAATACGTCGGTTCCGTTATGGAACTCTGTCAGGACAAGCGCGGCGTCTACAAGAACATGACCTATCTGGACGCCCGCCGCGTACGGCTCGACTACCTGCTTCCGCTCAACGAGATCGTCTATGACTTCTTCGACGAGCTCAAGAGCCGCACCAAGGGCTATGCGAGCTTCGACTACGAACTCAACGGCTATCAGCGCAGCAAGCTGGTCAAACTGGACATCCTTCTCAACGGCGAGGCGTGCGATGCGCTCTCTACCATCGTCCACGAGGACCACGCCTATCAGCGGGGCAGAATGCTCGCCGAGAACTTAAAGGACGCCATTCCCCGCCAGCTCTTTGAAATTCCCATTCAGGCGGCGGTGGGCGGCAAGATCATCGCCCGCGAGACGGTCAAAGCCGTCCGCAAGGACGTGCTCGCCAAGTGCTACGGCGGCGACATCACCCGTAAGAAAAAACTGCTCGAAAAACAAAAAGAGGGCAAGAAACGCATGCGCCAGGTCGGCACGGTCGAAGTGCCGAGCGAGGTGTTCATGGAGATTCTTAAGACCAACAAGGACAGAAAATAGCCGCCCGCTGCTTTCCTGTGCCGTTTTGCACCGACATGGCCCGCCCTGTGCCGCTGTGCGTCGACGGACGAATGCGCGTTCATGGCCCGTCCTGCGCCGTCATGGCGGCGTTCGGCGGGGCGTGCCTGGAACCGCCCATGTCCGAAGGGGCGCCATCCGTGTCCGAGGCGGGGCGGAATATGCCGCAAGAGGGGCAAACGAGACAACCATGTACGAAGTACGGCTTGCAAATGCGGGCGATCTGCCTGCCATGTACGCGATCTATCGTCCGTATGCGGACGGGACGACCGTGTCCTTTGAATACGGCGCGCCGCCGGCGGGCGTGTTCGCCGCGCGCATTGCGGCGCTTCTTCCCGACTGGCCCGTGCTGGTGTGTACGGGCGGCGGGGAGATTGTCGGCTATGCCTATGCGGCGCCCGCCTTTGAGCGCAGGGCATACGCATGGTGCGCCGAGCTCTCGGTGTATGTGCGGGAGGACATGCGCGGAAGGGGCGTCGGCAGTCTCTTGGAGCGCGGCATCTGCGTCCTGCTCAAGCGGCTGGGATATCGGCGGGTCTATGCGCTCATCACCGAGGAGAACGCCGCGAGCATTTCCTTTCACGAGCGTGCGGGCTATCGCAAGGTCGCCTTTTTCCCCGAACAGGGCTATAAAATGGGGCGCTGGCTGGGGGTCGTCTGGCTGGAAAAAGCGCTGTGCGGCGAGGAATGTTCCGCGCAATTTCCGCGCTCCGTTTCGCAGCTTGCCGACGCGGCGGCGCTCTTGCGGGAGACGTCGGAGGAGCCGTCGTGAGTTTTTTCGATCGGGTCTATGAATACGTCGCGCGCGTGCCGCGGGGCAAGGTCGTCACCTACGGACAGGTGGCGGCGGCGATCGGCGCGCCGCGCTGTGCAAGGCAGGTCGGCTGGGCGCTCCACGTCAACCCGCAGCCGGGCATCATTCCCTGTCACCGCGTCGTCAACCGCGAAGGCAGGCTCGCGCCCGCGTTTGCCTTCGGCGGGACGGACGCCCAGGCACGCCTTCTCGAGGCGGAGGGCGTCGAAGTGCGTGACGGCTTCGTCGATCTGGAAAAATACCTTTGGAGAGAGTAATATGGCAGGCATCTATCTTCACATTCCGTTCTGCAAACAGAAATGCCGTTATTGCGATTTTGTATCCTTCTGCAACCGCATGGACGTCGCGGAGGCATATATGGCGTGCCTTCTCAAGGAGATCGAACTGCGCGGCAAGGAGCTCGCGGGAAAGACGTTCGACACCGTCTATTTCGGCGGCGGAACGCCTTCCGTCGTCGATCCCAAGTACATCTATGCCGCCATGCGTCAGATCAAAAAATGCTTTACGCTCTCCGCGCGGCCCGAGATCACCATCGAGATGAATCCCGGCACGGTGAGCGAACAGAAGATCGCCATGTACAAACGCGCGGGGATCAACCGCTTTTCCGTGGGATTGCAGTCCGCCATCGATTCCCAGCTCGAGGACCTCGGCCGCATCCATACCGTGCGCGACTACCTCTATTGCGCCTCGCTGCTGAAAGGGGAGAACTTCTCCGCCGACATCATGCTCGGCATCAAGGGCCAGACGCAGGAGGACGTCAGAAAGACGATCGAGATCGCGGCGGCGAGCGGCGCAAAGCATATCTCCATGTATGCGCTTCAGCCCGAGGACGGGACGCCCATCTACACCGACTATCTGAACGGGGAACTGCCCGACGGCGACGAGGTAGCGGCGCTCTACGACTACGGCCGCGCGCTGCTCGCCGAAAAGGGATTCCGCCGCTACGAGGTGAGCAATTTCTGCAAAAAGGGTTTTGAGAGCCGCCACAACCTCAACTACTGGAGGCGCGGCGAATATGTCGGCCTCGGCGTCTCGGCAAGCTCCTTTTTCGGCGGACATCGGCTGCTCAACACTACCGACCTCGACGAGTACATGAAGTGCATTCTCTCGGGGTTCTATCCCGTCATCGACAACGTGGAGGTGACTCCGCAGGACGCTCGCTTCGAGTTTGTCATGCTGGGCCTTCGCACGGTTTACGGCGTGAGCGGCGCGGCGTATAAGGCGCAGTTCGGCACCGACTGGAAGGAGGACTTCGCCGATGCCTATCGCCGCACGCAAAAATACCTCGAGGAAGAGGGGGACGTCACCCGCATTCGGGACGAGTACCTCTTCGTCCAGAATCAGATCCTGTCCGAATATGCAGGCTGAATGCGGCAAAGCCCGATCGGCAGGGCTTTCTGAATACGGAAATCACTTTGAAAAAGCGCGGCGCTCCCGAACATCGGGAGCGCCGCGCTTTTTTCCTGTATCTTGGCGGAATGTCGCGGATGGGCTTGGCTGCGAAGGCGCCGTGCATCGGCATTGACGGCAAACGACTTCGGCCGCGCAATCATGCCGCGCAATCATGCCGCGCAATGATAAAAGATATTTTAATGCTGCGCAATGCTATTTTAATAGAACGGCAGAATGACGGTCGGATCGAAGGGGACAAATGCCGTTCGGAACGCGGAGGGCGATCACCACAGCGCAACGGGGTCGAAGCCGAAGACCTGCACCACTTCAAACAGATCGCTTTGCGCGATGTCGTGGGTAGAGCAGAGCGGTCCGCCGTCCGAGTCGATGTCGTAGCCGAAGTAATAAAAGGCCTGCCAGACGAGGTGCGAGCAGTGTGTCTCGCGCGGGGTTTCGCCCTGATCTTTGGGGGAGAGGAACCCCACCGTGAGCGAATAGGGGACTTTATAAAGGCGTTCCGCGGCCGTTGCGGCGATCTGGGCGCGTTCTTCGGCGGAGGCGCCTTTGAGCCGCAGGACGAGGAAATTTGTCCCGTAGCGGAACCAGTCGCTGCCGTAAGTGCGCAGTTCGCTCGGAATGCCCAGCGAAACCGATTCGAGAGTGGAGCCGAGCGCGCCGTCCACGACGATGGCGGAATGGCCGTTTCGCCAGCCGAACGTGTGGCAGGTGGAGGTCAGAAGGACGTCCCCGTCCTGCAAGTCCACCATGGGCGCGGTATAATGGCTGTCGGCAAAGATGTCGCGCTTTGTGGTGAAGGCAACGATCTCGTGGTCGAGTTCCCCGTCATAGAAGAGGGCGTCCTGAAAAGAGAGAATGCGCTGCGGGTCGTTCTTCATCTCGTCCAGCGCCGTGCGCCCCACGCCCGTCTGCCGATAGAGCGTCTCATAGTCTGCGTCCGTCCATTGCTCTTTTTCGAGCAGGGCAGAGATGTCCTCGCGCGGATAGGAAGGGAGCGTCCTCGCCGTAGCGTCCACGGCGGTATCGGCGATGAGTAGCGCCGCACACAGCAGCGTCACAAACAGGACGATGCCGTAGACAATGGCAAGCACAATGCAGCCGATGCGTTTCGCCGTTTTCATGCCCCTTCTCCTTCCTTGATTTCACGGGAAAGTATATCCCTTTTGCGTCAAACTGTCAACCGCAAAAGGGGAAAATTGCGTGAAATCGATCATTACGCGGCGCAAGCCGCTCTCCAAACCCGCAGGATAATGGGCGGCGCCGCAGTAAGCGGCGCCGCCCGAAGAAGAAAGAAGAGTTGGAAGGAATCGTCAGAGGAAAGCCTGCGCCCCGGTGAAAGGGGAGCCCGTTGTAAGGTTAAAGGGTATCCCGCCGTCTGGCGAGGACGTCTCCCGTTTCGCCGTCCAGGAGCAGGGCGATGCGTTCGGAGCCGTCCGTCACGGCGGTGTAGTAGTAATTCTTGTCGCGCCGTAACAGGCGTACGGCGATCTCGCCGCAGAAGGCGCCGTCGCGTTTCATGGCGGAGAGCGTTTCTTTTTCTGCCGTGACGAAGGCGGAGAGGGCGTCTTTCGGCGTGAGCGTTGTCTCCGTTCTGACGCTCGTGGCGGCAATTTCATAGCTCTTGTCGCCCCAGACGACGCGGATGGGGACGCTCCCCTCGGGGAAGGCGCTCACGCCCTGCGAATAGCGGAAGTCGCCGTAGGCAGAGGAGAACGAGGCCTCGCCGCCCGATTCTCCGAAGTAGACTTCGGCATGGTCGGGGACTTCGTCTGCGGGGACGAGGGTGATCTCGACCGTGTCCGTCATGGGGCAGGGGATGCCGTCGTCCGCATAGGGATATTCGCGGGAGACGCACGCGAGCGTCAGCGAAAAGTCGTCCGTATCGGCGAGGAACAGATCGGAGCGGATCTCGCTCACGCGGTCGGAGTAGTCATAGGGCGCGCAGGCGCAGAGCGCGGGAAGAAGCAGGGCGGTCAGGAGCGCGCCGATCGCGCACAGGGTGTATTTTTTCTTGTTTTTCATACGATACCCTATGATTGCGATTTTCCCGATATGACTTTTCGCACTTTTTTTTCGTATTCGGTTGCATTTTCGCCGTGTGTGTGCTAAAATAAGTAAAATTATTTCTTGTCTTATGACGAATCAGGAGAAAAACCCTTCGGTTTTCGGTCTATGAGGAAAATTATTCTGAAAACGGCGTTCATCACGCTCGGCGTCGTCATCGTGCTTGCAGTGGCTGCATTCGGTGTCGCGTCGCTCTGCGTTCCTGCCGCAATGTCCGACCTCGCGTACTCCCTCGGGATGGAGGCGATCAGTTCGGATTATGCCTATCAGGAGTATGAACGCTCCGGCGATCTCGCCTATCTTGCACGTTCCTTTGAGCTCGCAGCGACGCACGGCCGCGACGAGCAGGCAGAGGAGCGTTTTGATATTCTCTATGCGTCGGACGGTTTTGCCGATCTGTGCGCACAGCGCGACGCGCAGATTCCGCCCGTCGTCGTGGAGGGAGAACAGATCACGTACAGCTATCGCGACTATGTGTGCGGACTGGAAGCGTGCGTCATGTATCGGCTTGCGGAGGATGCACAATCCCGTACCGCGGCGCTCGACTTTGCGCTGTCCGAGACGGACGCCTCGTTTCCGTCGGGAAATCCCGTCTATGTGCTGGCGACAGAGGCGGCGGGAAATGCGGACAGGGCATTTTGCATTGAAATTTTACAGGCACTCGAAGAGGGGAACTTTGCGCAAGACGGGTGCTATCAGACTCTCGTAAATATTCTGGAGGTATTTGTAGATGAGCAAAATCGTTAAGGAAGGGTTGACATTTGACGATGTCCTCCTCATTCCGCAGGCGTCCGAGGTGCTTCCCAGTCAGGTAGATCTGCGCACGACGCTCACCGATGGGATCAATCTGAACATTCCCATCATTTCCGCCGCCATGGACACGGTGACGGAGAGCCGTCTTGCCATTGCCATGGCGCGGGAAGGCGGCATGGGCATCATTCACAAGAATATGTCCATCGAAGAACAGGCCAAAGAGGTGGACAAGGTCAAGCGTTCGGAGCACGGCGTCATCACCGACCCGTTCTATCTTGAACCGCAGAACCTTGTAAAGGACGCCGTTGCGCTCATGGAGCGCTATCGCATCAGCGGCGTGCCGATCACCAAAAACGGAAAGCTCGTCGGCATTCTCACCAACCGCGATCTGCGTTTCGAGACCAATTTCGAGCAGCCGATCGAGAACGTGATGACCAAGGAAAACCTCGTCACCGCGCCCGTCGGGACGTCGCTCGAAGAGGCGCAGAAGATCCTCGGCAAGCACCGCATCGAAAAACTGCCCATCGTGGACGAGAAGGGCTACTTAAAGGGTCTGATCACCATTAAGGACATCGAAAAGAGCATCCAGTATCCCAACTCCGCGCGCGACAAGAACGGAAGACTTCTGGTCGGTGCGGCCGTCGGCACGGCGGCCAACACGATGGACCGTATCGCCGCCCTCGTCGAGGCGAAGGTGGACGTCATCGCCATCGATACGGCCCACGGACACCAGCGCATGGTGCTCAACAAGGTCGAAGAGGTCAAGTCCAAATATCCGAACATTCCGCTCATTGCGGGCAACGTCGCAACGGCGGGCGCGGTCGAGGCGCTCGTCAAAGCGGGTGCGGACGTCGTGAAAGTCGGCATCGGCCCCGGCTCCATCTGCACCACGCGTATCGTCGCGGGCATCGGCGTGCCGCAGCTCACCGCCATTATGGACTGCGCCGAGATGGCGGACAAGCTCGGCAAGCGCATCATCGCGGACGGCGGCATCAAGTACTCGGGCGACATCGTCAAGGCGCTTGCCGCAGGCGGCAGCGCCGTCATGATCGGTTCCCTGCTCGCGGGAACGGCAGAGAGCCCCGGCGAGATCGAACTCTATCAGGGCAGGAGCTTCAAGGTGTATCGCGGCATGGGTTCGCTTGCGGCGATGGCAGTCGGCTCCAAGGACAGATACTTCCAGGAAAACAACAAGAAATTCGTCCCCGAGGGCGTCGAAGGCCGCGTTCCTTACCGCGGCACGATCTCCGAGATCGTCTACCAGATGGTGGGCGGCATCCGTTCGGGCATGGGGTATTGCGGCAAGGCGACCATCGAAGATCTGCGCAAGAATTCCGAATTCGTGCGCATCACCAATGCAGGCCTTAAAGAAAGCCACCCGCACGACATCTCCATCAGCAAGGAAGCGCCCAACTACACGGTGCGCAACTAAACGGCCACAGTGCGGCGACCGACAGCGCCGCTTTCGCAGAAAAACGCCCGAACGGGCGTTTTTCCCGTCCAATTCTTCATCGCCTAATTTTACATCCGGAGAAATACTATGCAGCATCAACGCGTGCTCGTCCTCGACTTCGGCGGGCAGTACAATCAGCTCATTGCGCGCCGCGTGCGCGACCTCAAGGTATATTGCGACCTCAAATCCTGCGACATGACGGTGGAGCAGATCAAAGCGTACGATCCCATCGGCATTATCTTCACGGGCGGGCCGAACAGTGTGTACGACCCCGCCTCCCCGCACATCGACCGCGCGGTGCTCGAACTGGGCATCCCCGTGCTGGGCATCTGCTATGGTTGTCAGCTTATCGCGTATACGCTCGGGGGAAAAGTGGAACACGCCGCCCAGAGCGAATACGGAAAACGTGAATTTTCCTTTGTGAAGAACAGTCGGATCTCGGAGGGGATTCCGCAGACGAGCGTGTGCTGGATGAGCCACACCGACCACGTCACCGGCGTGCCGGACGGATTCGAGGTGCTCGCCTCCACGCCCACCTGTCCCGTCACGGTGTACGGCAGCGAGGAAAAGAAGATCTACGGCGTTCAGTTCCATCCCGAGGTCGTCCATTCGCAGTACGGCAACAAGATCCTTGAAAACTTTCTCTACAACGTCTGCAAGGCGGCGGGGGACTGGACGATGGGCAATTTTGTCGCCGAACAGGTGGAGCGTCTGAAGGAGAAGATCGGCTCGAAAAAAGTCCTGTGCGCCATGTCGGGCGGCGTGGATTCCGCCGTCGCGGCGACGCTCGTGCATCGCGCCGTGGGGGACAACCTCGTCTGCGTGTTCGTCGATCACGGACTGCTCCGCAAGGGCGAATCGGAGGAGGTCATGTCCGTCTTCCACGACAGGCTCGGCATGAATCTCATCCGCGCGGACGCGGGCGAGCGCTTTCTCTCCCGCCTTGCGGGCGTGTCCGATCCCGAACAGAAGCGCAAGATCATCGGCGCGGAGTTTATCAAGGTGTTCGAGATCGAGGCCAAAAAGATCGGCGCCGTCGATTTCCTCGTCCAGGGGACGATCTATCCCGACGTCATCGAGAGCGGAAAGGATAAATCCGCCGTCATCAAGTCCCACCACAACGTGGGCGGACTTCCCTCCGTCGTCGACTTCAAGGAGATCGTCGAACCGCTCCGCGATCTGTTCAAAGACGAAGTGCGGCGCGTCGGAACCGAGCTGGGACTTCCCGAATCGGTCGTCCGGCGTCAGCCTTTCCCCGGTCCCGGGCTTGCCATCCGCATCATGGGCGAGGTCACGCGCGAAAAGCTGGAGACCCTGCGCGACGCGGACTATATCTTCCGCGAGGAAGTGGCAAAGGCAGGACTTGCGGGACAGATCTGGCAGTATTTCGCCGTCATTACAAACAGCAAGACGGTAGGGGTTCAGGGCGATTTCCGCACCTATGAGAACGTCATTGCCCTGCGCGCGGTGACGAGCGTGGACGCCATGACGGCGGACTGGG